>Ga0247763_1000146_pt1 | contig 36075 bp, 18 predicted proteins | sample UWRJL141409B4_FD_179926 | JGI IMG/M metagenome (GOLD analysis project Ga0247763, IMG submission 179926) | Plant litter microbial communities from Arlington Agricultural Research Station in Wisconsin, United States - UWRJ-L141-409B-4 | ecosystem: Environmental > Terrestrial > Plant litter >... | reverse complement strand
CGGTTGAGCCGCTGCAGGGTGGCTCCTGGATTGCTAACACATCGTAGACGGTGCTACGTAGTGCTGTCTGCAGTCTCTTTTGTCCATTTCCCACATTCCAGTATAGTATCTTTAGTTGCATTACTGTGTGGAGCGCGGGGGTAGGGGGTGGGAATCGCTGTTCTGGCTTTCTACTGGTGCGCTGGATGGTGGGGGAAGAGAGTCCTCCTCGGAGGCGGCCCGCAGGGGGGTCGCATTCGCTCCGGTTGCGGCGGTGGCAGCAGTACTGGTGGGTGCTGCCCAACTTACTAGGGTGTTGTTATTGCCTTCGGCCGCTCTCTGCAGGTTAGTTGGTCTTCCTTTCCTTCTTCCTCCAATCCTTTGGTCTGCGCTCAAGAACCGTACATGCTTCGCTACCGATGCTAGTCCGGCTGCTATAGCTGCTTGTTTAGTAGCACTATTCATGGGATCAGTCACGTTGCCCACGGTTTGTGTGCGCACCGGGGGGGGTGCGAAGGTGATAGGTCTGTCTAGGTATCTCTCTCTGGCAAGCTGTTTCTGCTCCTTTGCTACACGGCAGTCTGCACTGAACGCCGCATGCGTACCGCCGCAGTTGAGGCATCGCTTCGGGGTGCCCGCCCTTGTATTTACAGGGCATCCTGCCTCTCGCTCCTTAACGTTCGTCGCGGTCGAGTGCGCATCGCCTCCGCAGAGCATACACATCGCCTTGTTCGTGCAGAACTTGGCCTTGTGTCCCCATTTCCCGCAGTTAAAGCACTGGACCGCTCTCGCTTCGCCCTCGAACCGCTCGCAGGGGTACCTGCGGTAGTTGTGGATCATTCCTCGGTCGATCAGCTTGATGGCTTCCTCCACCGAGTGGACTTCCAGCAGCAGCTGGATAGACTTCGGCTTCGCTGTGCCTTCGTTGCTCCTGCGGGGGAGCCTCGTCCTGACTCTGACTATATTGACCTGGCTCTGCTCACTTATCTGCCTCTGGAGTTCGTCCAGGCTTTCTACCATGTCGTTGCCTTCGCCTTCGCCGTACCTCTCCGCAATGCTCGGGTCTACCCCCTTCGCTAGTACTGCGTATGTTCTTCGGCGCATCTGCGCTGCGTCTGTAAACACCTCGCGTACCCAGTTCTCATTCTTTGGGTCGTTATACCACGGCCATTTGTCGTCCTCGAACGAGACCACTACGTCCCCGCTGCGCGGGAGACGCTTGGCCGCTATTGCTCCTCCGATCGGTATGGCTTTGTTTATTCCGTGTACGATTCCTTCGCTCGTGAGTTCAGCTCGTGATTGTAGGTCCTTCGGTAGGGTGATGACGATTTCGCGGAATGCTTTCTTCGGTACGACGTGTTCGCGTGGTGGGGGCGACGCGACCGCGTTGCGTCCGCCGCTCGCGATTTGGGCCCATGTGCGACCGGCCGGCATCGATTGCTGTGTCTTGGTCGAGTTTTCGATTCTCTTCAATGATGCCTCGATGGAATCGAGGCGTTTCTCAACGTTTTCGGTGCGTTCTCGCTCGGGGTTCGATGGAAGGACGTGGTCGAAGTACCGCTCGGCAGCTTCAAAGATGTCGTCGAAGGCTCCCCTCCTGTCAACCACATCCTGGAACTGCTTGTAAAGTGTGTTCTTCTTGATTTCAAAGGCTTTCGCTTCCTCCGAAATCGTCTCGCTATCGCTGCGACCTCGATTGGTCGCGTTGTTGTTGTCTTCGGTCGTTGCTTCACGGGCGTGAAGACTTTGCGCGAGCCCTCGGTCGGCACCGTGATTCTGGCTTTCGCCATCACCACGGCTCGCGCCTTCGGTGCGCCCTGGCTGCGACATCGCAGATAGGGGTAATCGGATGCGTAGAACGCGATTCCGATGTTGTTTTTCGTTTTGGCGATGGTTTGACAGTTTGGGGGGGGGGTTTGGCGTCTTCCCGCGCGTTTTTTGTTAGTCTATTACGAATAATTATAATATATAATAAAATAGTATAGGTATAACTTAAACTTAGTATAATATTTGGTAAAAGATTTTAAAAATACCGTAAAAAAGTTACATAAATATTATAACATTTACCCTAATTAAACCAATTTACTAATAAAATTGGAAAAGTAATTAAAAGTAAATGTGGAAAATTGGATAATAAAGGATTATATTAATAATAACTAATTAATATATATAGACGTAAATTATAGTAATTTATAAAGAAATAAGTAAAATAGGTTCCTAAAGTTAACCTTTAATATATAAAGCTTTTAAGAAATATTATTAGCTTTTTCAACTTCTATTTCCCTTAAACCAAATATTAGGAATTACTATATCTTTTAAATTATATAATTAACTTAAATCTAATATAAATTTAACGTAGGTTTGGTACTTAGGAATAAGATCTAATAACCTTTTTTAATTAAAACGTTTTTTAAGTTATATAATTAACTTAAATCCGATATAGATCTAATATAAATCCGATACCTAGGCCTAATAACCTTTTTTACCCAGAACGTTATAATTAAGTATAATCTTTATTATTATTATTTGTTTAGGAATTTTTATACCTTTTAAATTATATAATTAATATAAATCCGGTACCCGGGCCTAATAACCTTCCTTATCCGGAACGTTATAATCAAATATAATCTTTACTACTATTATTTATTTGGGAATTTCTATACCTTTTAAGTTATATAATTAACGTAGATCTGGTATTTGGGTTTAATAACCTTCCTTATTTAAAACGTTATAATTAAGTATAATCTCTACTACCGTTATTTATTTGGGAATTTTTATACCTTTTAAATTATATAACTAATTTAGGTCCAATGTAGATCCAACGTAGGTCTGGTACCCGGGAATAAAACCTAATAACCTTTTTTACCCGGAGTGTCTTTTAAGTTATATAACTAACGTAAATCTAATACCCGGGAATAAAACCTAATAACCTTTTATACCCGGAGCGTCTTTTAAGTTATATAATTAACTTAGGTCCAATATAAATTTGATATAAATCCGGTATTTGGAAATAAAATCTAATAATTTTTCTTACCCAGAACGTTTTTTAAGTTATATAATTAATTTAAATTTAATATAAATTTAACGTAAGTTTAATACCTGGGAATAAAACCTAATAACCTTTTTTACCTGGAATATTTTTTATATTATATAATTAACTTAAATCCGATATAAATTTGATATAAATCCGGTACTTAAAAATAAAACTTAATAACCTTCATTACTTAAAATATTATAATTAAGTATAATTTCTACTACTATTATTTACTTGGGAATTTTTATATCTTTTAAATTATACAATTAACCTAAATCTAATATAGATTTAACGTAAATCCGGTACCTAAGAATAATATATAATAACCTTTTTTACCTATTACGTAGTAAACTTTTTTACCGGGATTAAGTTTAATAAACGGTTAATATAACGTTAAAAATGCTTTAAAGGTTTCCCCTATAGGCCTTTACGTATAAATAAAAGGCCTACGAGTTGGAAAAAAAGGCGTAGGAGATTTTATTATACGCTTTTATATAAAAAAAAAAGGCCTCCGGGTTAAAAAAAAAGGCGTGGGAGATTTTACTATACGCTTTTATATAGAAAAAAAAGGCCTTCAGGTTAAAAAAAAAGGCCTTCGGGTTAAAAAAAAAGGCGTAGAGAGATTTCGCCATATACCTTTACATATAAATAAAAGGCCTATAGGTTGGAAAAAAAGACGTAGGGAGATTTCGCTATAAGTTTTTACTTATTATAATAAAAATTAGCGAATTAGTTAATAATTAGTTTTATTAACTTTAAGCTAATTAATTACTTTGGGTCTAGCCCTTATTATACGAATTTAATAAAATCTAAGTTGGATTTAACGGTTTTTTCTTATAACCTTAATGCCCTAGGTAGCTGATTTAGTAACGGAATATATGATTTATTAGGTTGTTTTTACTTTAATTAGCGATTTTTCGATAACCCTTTATTATATAATTATATAAAGATTACTATTAGATTCAGAATCTTTTATTCTATATAATTTTATTTAGTGGTCTAGACTAGATGGGGCTGGGTATTTATTATAGGTGGTGATTTATTTTTATTTTGGTAACCCCTTTTTTCTATCAGACGTGGTGTTGTAGCCCCTGCGGTAGTAGCGTAGTGCTGTGGCCCCTGCGGTGGTGGCGTGGTGCTATGGCCCCTGCGGTGGTGGTAGTGGTAGTATAGCCCCTGCGCTGGCTAGCCCGGGTAGTGGTGTGGTCCCTGCGTTGCCCGACCTAACGTACTAGCCAGCCTAAACAAGGTCTGGGCAGGACCTTGGCACACCCCAAACCTCTAATACACCCAGTATTTTCAATTTAGTATATTTTAATAGTTATTGCTTGTACGATATAACTGGTTGCATAAATGTACAGCCCTCGTCAAGATGAATCTAACGGTACTAGTTGCACGATTTTTGATATGTAAAGTGAGGCATATTCATTTAAGTTTAGAAATTAAATGAATATGACCCCCTGTTTTTTAAGTGGGCCCTTTTTTTTGTATGGGCGAAAAATGAATATGCCTCATATTCATTTGAGAATATTAGGTAGGGTTCCCGCCCGGTGCAGGTTCCGCCGGTAAATCTCGCCGGACGCGGACCCAAGTGCCTCAGCCAGCAACCGCGCCGCCTGCGCCCGCACCCCCGCCGCGTAACCCCATATACGCCGCCACCACCGCCATCACCACCACCTGGCCGACGGCTTGTACATAGCTGCTGAGGGGTGCGCTCAGGAGGCGCGGCGGGCGTGCCTGTCATCCTGATCGGTATCCCCTTCCCCTAATGCTGCCAAGACATGTACGAAGCTGGGGCCAAAGGGGATCTACCCTCCCCACTAACAATTTTCTGGCTTGGCACCAGGGTGATGGTTTGGTCAATCAGAATCCGAGTGATGGTCAGCACCCAGCCCTAGGTGCCGAATTCGTCCATGTGAGGGAGGTAGGACGCCCAGGAGAAAGCAGGGTGCGCAACATTAGAGTTGCAGTGTTTTGATATTCGCCTCTGCTAGGTGACCGCCCTGTACACCACTGGCCAGTGCCTACAGGAAATACTTAGCAGCTGTTGTTCGTTCAATGGCTGGCGTGGGTAATGGCAAGGTACGCGGCACGGGCGGACGTGGGATACCGACGGAGATACCAGACTCAAGTTTGAGTTAATCCGACGTCTAGGCCGCGTTTATGAGGCTGCAATTAGCTCGCTTGCTTTGGCGTTACTTTACTCCAGAAAAGCTGGGGAGGGCGGTCGTCCCGGCTGTCCTTCACTTCGTTCGGTGGACGCGATGAGGGTAGATACAGCTCTCATGGGGGATTGAGAGAGTTATATGCGATGTTACATATACCAAGTTACTTCGACCAAGGAGGGACTGGGAGGTTCATTTACTACAATTCTATCAAGAGCTCCTCTCAAGGACAAAGTCATAGTCAGTGCGCCAACCCTTTCCGTCTGTCATCGGTACAAATTTCACAAGCAGTTCTTCCCTGACAGCAAATACGGGGTCCTTCCCGAGGTTCTCGTCCTCCATGTCGAACAACTGCGTTATCATAGAGCGATGGCCCGGCGCCGAGACTTCAACGTGGAGGTGTGCAGGCTGAAGAAAAGTACGATCGAGCGACGACAATATCTTCCGCACAGGTCCGTCGGGAATTCGGTAGGCTGTAGGCCTCAGACAACGGATAAGATAACGCCCTTCGTGGTCTGTCGGAAAGCACCCGCGTAGGATATCTTTCTGTGTGCTATAATGTCCATCTAACCCATTCTGCCAGAAGTCGATCGTTGCACAATTGATACGCGTGCCGTCGGTATCCGAGACATAGCCTGAGAAAAGAGTAGAGTTCTCTTCGACTTCCCCATCCAGCCGAGGTGGATTACGACAGAAGCGCCATTGTCCAGGATCGGGGCACCCTTGAGGTGGAAAGGACCACGTATAGCGGAGGGCGTGGCGACCGATGTCGAGGGTGCGATGGCTGTGGGTGGCGTGACGACCGGCAAGGGCGGGCATTGACCCATCTGGTCGACGAGAGTCTCGAGGCCAAAGACGGCCCATAGTAAATGGATTGTATTGGAATCCGATGGAGCTACACACTCGTTTAGCTTCGGAAGTGTTAGCCACAAACAAAAGATATGGTGAAGAGTTATAAAACGTACGAAGTCTAGAGCAGCCGTCAATTCTTCGTAAGTAATCTCTGCGTCATCGGTGAGTTTATCGAAGTTATGCTTTAAACGCGTCGTGATCTCAGCGCGCGGGGTTTCTTGATGGCCCTCACTGGGGGGGCGACCGGTTTGTGCTAATGCACAGGAGCTTGATGATCGCATGCGTCATCGGCACAAAGTCGTCCACGGTAAGGCCCACATCGCGAGCGAAGGCGAAGAGGTGACGCACGAAGAAACCATGTATTATAGTGAAGCGAGGCCCAATATCACCCCCAATGGCGGCTACGACACGGTCTTCCAGTGGCGTATCGGTATCCATGGTGTTCAGCGGGCGGACAGCACCACACACTGGCGGAGGTGAGAGGAAAAAGAGGAATTATGGGCGGCCAGATGCCTCTCTCCCGGTGGCATATCGTCTCAATCGGTTCGCTGCGCAGACATGTCTACGGACGACTCTGCCACGGGGACAGCCACCACATTATCGTTCCCAGCGCCAAAATTCCCACGACCAAAACGAGCTCCTCATCCCTTTGGAGCGTAAGCCAATGTGCCTTGTCTCAGCGCTGCCGAAGGCAAGGCCTCTCTGCCCAAGTCCGGGTGCCTTGGCAAACCATTCCATGAGTCCCACAAGTCGACGACCTGGAGCGCATGAGCCAGCCTCGCAAACTTCCTTGGTCGGGGGTACGTATCTCAGGCTCCATCGGATGTGATAAACGGCTGGGGATGCATTGCGCTCAGGTATTGTCATCCTGCCGTGCAAGTCAAGCAGGCAAACTTGGTTGCCTTACGAAACTTCAGGGGCATCCCTGAGAGCCTATTTTTCCAGCGACGCTGTCATGGAAGCCTTGAACGTCCCACTAACGAGATGCCGGAAAACCCAACCACCCCCCCGCGGTGATCACGTCCAAGCGTCGGAAGCGGGTGTAGGGAGGAGTGGCATCCAGGTTTATGCGAAAAATATTGCAATGAGGCCTGGGCGCCCATCCAGTTCGCAAGCCCACCGTTCCTCAATACCGGAGCGTTGTGAAAAAACACCCCAGGGCTTGTACCCAGACAATGCAAGAGGCGATCGCGCATTCCCGACATGGAGGAACTCCAGCTCGGGAAGGTGGAACTCTGAATCAACTTGTCGCTCATCCCCAAGATAGCCGGCTCAGAGCCAACCAAGTTCGTGGACGGCCCCTCACCACGGACAGTGTCCTTCCCCTTTCCCCGTTAGTACATACTGTTTAGGAAGCGTCTAGCGTTGCGATAATAAGGACCCCAGATTTGTTGGTATACAGATATCAGCTGGTGGGTGACAGTACGAAAAAGATACCCATCCTTGCCAGGGCTTGTGCTGGAGGCGGCCGTACTAGCCAGGTAGTGAGTCTCTTGTTTTGTGTCAACCGCTTAACACCTAAAATTAGCCTGTATGATGTCCACGTCATCTTTCCCGCCCCTGTCGCTGCCCTTCAGATCACCGCCTTCACCCCCTGTCGCCACCTTTCAGGTCACCGCCTTCACCCCCTGTCGCCGCCCTTCAGATCACCACCGTCCTTCACCCCCCTGACCCATCCAGTGCTCGACAACCGTTTCCCCAACCAATGTCATCCACATGTCTGCACTGCCATGCGCGCAAAAAGCGTTGCGTACGGTCACGCGGGGCTGCGCAAAGTTGCGATCTTTGTTTCCAGCAATCCAGACTGTGCAAGCTGCGGATCCCCAGGGCGCCCACTTCTCCGAGCCCAGCCCCAATCGACTCACGCATCTTTCTGACACCTAAGCTACCTCTTGTCGTTAGCAGCTGATATTTCCTCTCTGCCGGTGGTAATGATTGGCTAGTTAAGTCACAGCTTGCTGGGAGTAGACGAAGCGAAATAATTGGCTAGTTGAGTTATAGCTTACTGGGAGTAAACGAAGTGAAATGATTGGCTAGTTAAGTCACAGCTTGCTGGGAGTAGACGAAGCGAAATGATTGGCTAGTTGAGTTATAGCTTACTGGGAGTAAACGAAGTGAAATGATTGGCTAGTTAAGTCACAGCTAGCTAGGAGTAGACGAAGCGAAATAAATTGGCTAGCTAAGTCACAGCTTGCTGGGAGTAGACGAAGAGAGAGTTTGACGAGATCGCGGCGCAAGCAATCGGCAGGCCGAAAATCAACGCAAACCTTCACCTCGAACGCTGGCGAGCTGCCGAGCCCGACTTCCATCGTCTCCGCCTCAACACAGCGCGTTAGGAAGACTGTTTCCTATGCCCGCTGATTTTCGCTAGCTTTAACGACAGCCTCCGAACGACGTGCCACACAAAGGCGCCTGCGCAAAAGTCATCGCAGACAGTTAGCGGCACCAGATCGGCCAATGTCTGTCTCCTAACCATGTTCAACCACGGTTTGTGGCTAGCTTGGCTAACCGCTACTTCGGTACAGGTCTTTCGTCAAGTAAATCTCGCCCATCGCTTTTCGACCCGCGCCCTTGTGGGCCGCCTCAATCCTAGGATCAACCCGCCGCGGCGTGCTCCGAACGCAAACGACACTCGCAGCGACTCGACGCCCGTGTCTCGACAGCACCACCGGTCAGACCAGCAGAGTCTCGATTACTCTTTCAACACAGTCAGAAGCTCTGCCCTTCTCGACACTTTGACAATGCAGCAGGGGAAGGATCGCTTTCAGGCGCTGCTAGAGGTGATCCAGTCAAGGAAGCAAGCTTCCGAAACGGATGATAAGCGCTGCGATGAGGAAGAGGCGGCATTGCTGCGAAAAATCTCGGCAAATACAGCGGTCAAAGACGAGAAGGATGAGGAGGTGAATGACTTACGGAAGCAACTAAACAACGCCATTAATGGGGCTAGGGAAGTTCAGAACCTGGGAGAAAAACTTGGTGAAGAGCTGGCCAAGCTGAAGGCAGAGCGTGAAGCAGCCAAGAGGTGCAACGATGAATGGATTTCGGGCGTGCTCAATCTCACGGTAAGTGTAGGCCAACATCTGGAAATCGAGTCGCTAATTTCATCAAGGAAGGTATCGATGCAAAGACCCCAGTGACAGAGTTCAACGACTTTACTCTGCCGCTGGACAATGCCTCCCAAGAGGAGATGGCACGTTCACCGAATTGTTCTCTCAAACGATCTCTGGCCGGTCCCAGCACGGGCAGAGCGAAACGCTATCGCACTATAACAGAGTTCATCTCGCCGGCCTCCGATGACCGAACGGATGGCGACCTAGCCCCTGGACAGTTCTGCATTGCACATTGGCGTAAATGGGGATGGTACGCCGTCATTATTCTTCCAAGAGACGGATCCTTCAAAGAATTGGGATTGAAAGGTAGTGTTGTCGAGGTATTCAACTCTGTCCCAGCCGATGGCGAGATCCCAGTTATGGCCTTCGAAGACGAACAGAGCACGGACGGATTGAAGGATAAAATTCCGCCAGAATTGCTCGCTTGGAGGCCCCCAAAGAATATGCTGCCATTGGCGCCAACCGGACCAGACGGCAAAGCGGTCAACGGTTATGATGTCACCGTAGAGTGGCAGGAGAAGCTGAAATCTAAAAGAAAGGTACATTATTCTGTCCCGTGATATGCTTGCTCTGACAGTATATAGTTGGCAGACGGCACGGTTTCAATTCGTGGGCAATCGGATGTCGATCGATGGCGCGTCACGGCGGATGACTTACCGCAGGTCATCAGCGGTCAACTCAACGACAACATCGTGAACGCGTACCTGCTACGACACCTCAAGTCACCCTCTAACGTCAAGGTTCAAAACTCTTTCTTTTATAAATCACTTGGTCGCGATTGGACACTCAACCTTGATGTTTCATCCCATGATTACTTCTTGATCCCTATCCATAATTCTCAACACTGGTCTCTGGCCATTGTCTGTCATCCTTCTTCCTTGAACCCGCCTGTTGAGAGTGGTAAGGCATTTCGGATTCTCATTCTCAACTCTATAAAGCAGATACACGGAAACGTTACTACGGCTCTAAAGCATCACTTCTGCAAAGTCGTGGGTCGAAGGTTTAGCTGTAAAGTCTCGTTACCAAATAAACCTGGAGTGCGAGTTAAAGTTCCTAAATAGATAAATTTAAAAAATTGCGGCGTTTTTATCTTATGCTGGTCCAAGGGGTTCCTACTTTAACTAGAAGAGTTTGTCCGGAACGCTATTAACTGGGAAACGAATTGTTGATGAAGCTATGGGTCACAATGGTGATGGAGGCAAGTCATGGAGAAGAAGATGAATAAGACCAACGGGCCAAGAGTGACACGCAATCGCGACGTTCAAGAGACGCCGGTTAGATCGGCAAGAATTTGCTAGGCGTGGGGGTCCGTGTCCGTCTGCTAGAGCGCCAATAGTATCGCCCATTGCGACCACATGCAGAGGTTCAAAAGTGACCGGCAAATATCCCTGCCACGACCATCTGCTACTCTTTCTTACCTGTCCACAACACTGACTAGCGGCCGTTCGATCCAATGTGTGAAGTACTCAGTTGGAGAACATTTGAGTTCATGGTGGTAATGTTGACCTAGGAACATAGGAAACACAGCGAATGTCTGTCTGCAGCAGTAGCGATGAGAGGAGGAAAACGAAAGCACTCATCAATGGCAATCATCAACCCTGCCGCTGCACCAGTCACTAGCCTTCTTGCATGAGAATTAAAATGTCCTATTGGGATGTTCGGCATTTGCTCGGCGCTCCCACGGGTGCACCCGCCACGGGATGCGGCATGCGCTTCAGAAGCTGAACGGGAACGGCGGCCTCATGGCCCCCTTCTCGGTCTCGACTTGTTGCCAGAGCAGGAAAATCTCACAGCTACATCTATCATGCACTAGTGAAGCCAGCGGAATCCATGACGAATGGCCCACAATGTCTGCAACAGTTATCTATCTTGAAAGTAATATCAGGCATAGCTGCAATGGCAAGCTGGTACCTTATATCAGTTGAATCAAGTATCTCTGGTGGCATGCCGATCAGTCGGTGTTTCTGTGAATGTGGGGCTGTATGACGGAGCGGAAGCCCCACGAGCCAATCCGGTGTGCGGACCCGGAAGTGATGATGGTATTATTTCTCAATGCTTGGCGTCGCCAACTTGATGTGTTTGGTTCTCTACCTGGATTTGACGTAATTTTTAGGCCGGCTCTTGATCACCCTATGTAGAGCCGCCGATATAAACCTGACGTTCCCATTTGCCGAGCATTGCTCTTATTTTCGCATTCTCATTGCATCCTCACCTCCAACGATCCATCAATCCATTGTTTCTCACTTTATCAGCAGTCCGTCAAAACGGCCCACGCCAAACCCGACACCATGGGCACCACCGCCGCCACGGTCGACAAAAACGACCAGACCGGTCTCCTAACGCGTTTCGTGCCCAACGCACTTAAAAATTCCTTCCTCTACCGCTGGCTCCTCCGCCTCGTCCGCACGCTCCAGCTCGCGTCCTCAGCTGCCTCCCTCGCCATCTTCTCCTCGCGCGTCTACAAAGTCTACCGGCTCGTCAACTCCATCAAGACCCGCCGCGGCGTGAATGCTGCCACCGGAGCTGTCGAGGGTATCCTCGCTGCTGCTGTCCTTTACACCCTCCTCGCTACCATCATGTCCCTGTCGTTGAAGGGCCGCGGTCCGCGCTGGCTGAGGTGGATGTGGGTGTTGCTGGATTTGCTGTTTGTGGGCGCGTTCATTGCGGTTGCGGTGCTGACGAGGCCGAATGGCGGACATGCGGGACCGAGGCATTGCTATGGGGAGAGGGACGTTGCTGGACAGGACAATGTAACGGGCAATGTGTCGACGGGGGATGATACGTGTGATTTGCCGTGGGGGACGTTTGCGTTGGCGATTGCTTCTACGTGAGTATTCCTAGCCTCTAGTGGAAAGGGAAGAACAACAAGTCTCAAATGAGTTGACTGACATGGAAAAACAGGATCTTGCATGCCATCACCGCCGCTTTCCATGAGGTCCAACACCATTACAAGCAGCATCGCCATAGCACAATAAGCGAGGCGCCGATGGTAGGGGGGCATCAGGGCTATAATGGGGCGACTGGGAACGAAATGCATCAGACTCACCATGGGAGGAATGGTGTCGGCGTGCACCCAGGTGCTGGGGAATATGTGCCCGCTGGAGCGCCAACTGGTCCGGCTAGAGTTTGAGCGCTTATGAGCTAAGGGACTGAGCGAGGAGATTTTGGAGAAAGCGGGTACATGTATACCGTTGGGCATAGTTATTGGGTGGAGTAATGAGACTCGGAAGTAATAGCGCTGATTGCCGGGGAGTGCTAGATATCCCAGCCTTGAGTTTGGTGCCATACCTAATACATACCTCTGCTCAAGAGATCATCAGGAACACTGAACTTCTGCTACCGGTATGGTGCATGGATATGCAAGATCGAGGATGGGCCATCTCCTGGCGTGAAGCAGGATTAGTGCCAGTGCCTTGAAATAGATTTGAAGAGCGGAATCCGCATGGGAGTCAAGTTGCCTCCGTAAACCAGTGAAGGAGACGCCCTGGTTTGTCATGCTTTGATATCGAAGCGCCTAAAGGCCGGCCCGCACTTGCGCATACGGAATAGGCGATCTTTCCTCAGGGTATGACGATGAGGGGGTGAGCGCAACGACCTGCAAGTTGGCTGAGTAACAAATCAATTTGAAGACTGGGAGCCGCCAAACACACTTTGTGCCAACCTTCACAAGCACCGACCCCTTATACCGCGGCTCTAATGATATCGTAGGTCCAATCATTGTGCAAGTAGATCTAAAAGTCCGTGCAAAGTAAAAGTGTTCCTATGACTGCCGCGGCAGCGGATGCGCCAAACAGCTCGAGACTAAAATAGCCCTTCCGTGTCATCATAGTCAAGCCTTATAGTAATTATAGTCGCCGCAATCACAGGCCGTGTCTTCCTCAATGATGAATACGAAGGCCTCCCCACCGAAAACAGAGCCCGCACGCTCGCCCCGTTGATGGCAAGCGTGGCGCTCGAAAATAACCCGACGAACTAGCCGCACGCGGCCGGGCTCGCGAGCGTGATCAGTAGACCTGATCCGAGCACAAAAAATGAGAATAAAAGGTTGCCACGATGTAAGTGGGATTCTGCCCGACCGTCCCGGATAGCGGTCCCGCAAACAGCGAACTAGCGCCGACCCGGAAAGTAAAGGCGTTAGTGTTATCGACTCCGGCTCCATGGCTGGCCACTCTTGGGGCGAGGTTAAGGAGGCGCTTTGCACCATTACCCCGATCTGTACCGCCCACGACGACGATGGCGTCGATGTTTACTTCCTAAACGCCAGGAACCCCGCCTTCCAGTGTGGCGTCGGCGGGTTGAAGATCCGTAGCGCCGAGCAGGTCGAGACCCTCTTCAACAGGTGCACCCTGGCGGAGGCACGCCCACCGGCACGCGTATCTAAAAAAAAGAGCCCTTCCTGCGCGCCTATGAGCAAGCCATCGCCGCGAACGGTGATCCCGACTACAGCTGCATCAAGCCCGTAACATAATTGTCACCACTGATGGCGTCCCGACTGATGGCCTAGAGAGTGTCATTGCCAGCATTGCGAAGAAGCTCGATAAGGCTAATGCCCCACCGCACTAGGTTGGGATCCATTTTTCTAGGTCGGCAACGAGCGCCTTGCTGCCGAGGCTTTGCAGGAGCTCGATTTCCAGCCCCGGTCCCTGCATATTCTGATGCATTGGGTCAAAGTCAATCCAGTACTCTTCCGGCAGACGGAAGGGAAGTGAAAAAACCGCGATTCCCAACATCCCCAAGGATCGGCGCCATCGGTCGGGACGGAAACGACTCGAAAAGAAAAATCACTGACTGACTCGCCATTCGCCGCATCCTCCACGGCGTGGGGGACCTGAAAGACAGACCAGCGGGCTGAGGCCCAAAACGTGCTGGTGACAAAAGCCACGAGATTTGACACAGTCGATCCCTAATGCCAAGCTTGAAGCTGAGACCTGACACCGAGATACTGGGAAATCTGCTGAACAGCGAAGCCTCCGATGTATTCCTGGATGAACAGTTCAGGGATTTGCACAATGCCTTGTCCACCCCTTCCAGTAAAGCCGTGGACATCAGCAAACTGTTGAGACCGTTGCAACTCGGAGGCTGTGTCGCTTCGGTTCCACCATTGAGATGACAGCCCCACACATGGCAGGGACCGTAACGCTACCATCCGGGGATGCAGGGGCGTGGACGAGATGAACACGGCGAATGCCGACTATTTGAAGTGACGATAGAAGGGTAGAAAGCACTAGACCTGTCCTCTCGTCTCAAAGGCTAATCCCATCATTAGCTCATCTCTTGCGTCACTCTTTTGCAAAGTCACTCGTTCTAGACTTATCCAACCGTCACTCATTAATCACACCTCGTAACACCACCACTACTACAGCCACTACCCGCCACAACGAAGTTCTTTGGTGCCACCCTCATCGCCACCCTGGCCGCCTTGGGTAACTGCCCTGAAGGTTCGATTCTTTAATAAAGGGGTTTGCTCCGGAGACCCCCGATAAATCTCCAGCGCCCCCCCCATCTCCACCTGTGCTAGTGCTAGACACCTGGGCATTTGAAAGCCAAGGTTTTGTACTGGAAAAAGTCAGAATTTCATGTTTCCCTGTCAGTCACTTGCACAACACCACAGCCTCAGTTGCCCGATCAATCCGGCTGCGCGATCAATCCAACTGGGTGATCAGTCCAACCACGCGATCAATTCGATTGTACGATTGATCCGACTGCACGATTAATCCAACTGCGCGATCGACTGCGCGATCAACTGCGCGGTCAATCCGACTGTGCGATCAATCCAACTGTGCGATCATGACCCTGGGTGCTGGGCGCTGGTACGATGCAGCCTGACCTGACTGGTGTATCGAGATGCCCCCGTTTTGTATGGGTAATTCAATGTTTTCGATGCAGGTGGCAGGTGTGTGTTTTATGTGGGGAGGGGGGTCGCGGGAGATTTATCGGGGGTCTCCGGAGCAAACCCCTTAATAAATGCCATGGAGATCGATACCGTAGTCCAGGCTGTTGTTGCTCGATTGCCAGCTACTCGTCAAAGTCCAGTGCGGGTATTGTTCCCTTGAGGCTCAGCGGACCTTGGTCAATCCAGACATGCGGTGCATGTCCCGGAATTTATTGGAGATTAAAGAGCTTGGGGGCCTTATATCCTTCTCTCCGCGGTAGTGTCCATCCTACTTTTCTTTGGCGTATCTGCTAATGTTCTTAAGCATGTTTTCCTCGAAGTGGGTAGCATCCCACCGCGAGACTCCAACAACTACAAAGCGCCTCCGGGTCTCTTCACCAGAACCGATCTCTATCTATGTCCTGACTCCTCCGCTGGTACCCGCGCCTGCCCCCGGCCTTGTCAATACCGCTATCCAACACTTTTTGTTCCTCCGCACAATCCATCTTCGACTTCTCTACGACACCGGGAATCGCTCCACAATGTTAGCAAAAGTGGAAGAAATCAGCCCGTTGGATCTAAGGTGTTATTGCGCTACTATCGTGACATTCGCGCTAAGAAGCTGCCCCACCGTCGCTGTCACGGTGAAGGCGCCCTTCACACCCGGCTTTGCACGCACAATACACGGCGCCATGCCACTGAAGGCCTTGCGCTGCTTGGACGTAAAGGCGGTCATATCGTAGGGGTTGCCGTTGTCGGTGGCCACAATCTCGCCCTCTCCAGAGGAAACAGCAAAGGTAACAAGGTTGCTCGCATCCGGTACAACCTCACCGCCCTCATCAACCACTTCAAGCGTAAGGAACGACAGATCGTAGCCGTCTGCCTCGATCTGGGCGCGGTCGGCTTGCAGTCGCAGCCGCGCGGGCGGTCCGGTGGTGCGAACAGTGTCGTTCGCCCACGTCTTGCCGTCCTTGTAGGTTACAACATGCAGCTCGCCAGCCTCGTACTTGACATTATCCCACCGGAAACGGTAGTTTGAGGCCTCCTTCTTAACTCTCCCTTGAGTTTTGCCGTTCAGGAAGAGCTCGGCCTCATTGGCGGCGGAGAAGACATGCACAGGGGTCACCTCGCCCGTGCGGGCAGGCCAGTTCCAGTGCGGGAGGAGATGGGCGGTCTTAAGATCCGGTCGCCACCGCGCTTGGTACAGGTGGAACCGGTCTTTCTTGAAGCCACAAAGATCGACAATACCAAAATACGAACTACGTGCCGAGTAGTACGGCGTCGGTTCGCCCAGGTAGTCCCAGCCTGTCCAGACGAATTCGCCGGCGACGTACGGGTTCTCGTCCTGCTTCTTGAATACCTTATCGGGGGAAGCACCGAACGGCGTCGTATACAGCTCGTAAGCGCTTACCTGCCGCAACTGTGGATTACCACCCCGCCGGGTTGGTCGGTTTGTGGCGCACTGAACTCTTTGGCCACGGGAAAGAAATAGGTACCGCGAGTACTGAGGGCTGCTGCTGTCTCGCTGCTAAGGAGAAGGGCATTGGGGAAAGCGCTGTGAAAGTCTGGGTACAGGGGTGGCGTGCGAGTGCCTTGGAAGCCGGCGTAGGCACCTGAATCGCGAATGCCTTCGCCTTGGTAGTTGAGACTCATTACATCGAGGGCCTTCGGGAACGGCTGGTCTGGTTTTGCCACGTTCATCGAAGCCGTGCTGCCGCGGAAAGGGTCCTCTTCGTGGACGATGGCGCTCAGCCGCCGGCCAATGCTTTCGCCGTTCGCCCCGTCCGTCTGTTCGCCTACCTCATTCCCGATGCTCCATGCGAAGATAGAGGGGTGGTTGCGGTCGCGGCGCATCATGGCCCGCACGTCGGCTTCGGACCAATCGTTAAAGATGAGGTGGAAATCATTCGGGTTCTTCTGCTTCTGCCAGCAGTCGAACGCCTCGTCCATAACGAGAAAGCCCATCTCATCCGCCAGATCGAGTAACTCAGGGGCGGGCGGGTTATGCGACATGCGTATTGCGTTACTCCCTAGCTCGCGGAGTATCTCGAGCTGACGCTGCGCCGCGCGGTAGTTGAAAGCAGCACCGATGGCGCCTAAATCATGGTGCTGATTGACGCCTTGGAGGTAGATACGCTCGCCGTTAACGAGCAGGCCCTCGCCGGTAGCCTTGAGGGCACGGATGCCAAAGCGCGTCTCGTACGTGTCGATCGTCTTGTTGCCCGTGACCAGCTGCGTCACCGCCACATGCAGGTTCGGCCCCTGCGTTGGTGGCGGGCCCCAGAGCTGCGGCTTCTCTATCGTGACTGAGGTGCGGACAGTCTGCTTCTGGCCGGCGGTAACGGTGATCACTTTGGGGGCGAACTCGGCTAGTACGCTTTGGCCTGGCTTCCCGGTCTTGGGGTCGAACCCGTGTACCTCAGTAAGGATTTTAATTTCCCGATCCTCCTTGCCGCTATTTTCAACCTGCACAGATAGCTGAATGGTCGCCCTCTCGGCAGTCGCGCCCTCGGTCGTGATGAACGTGCCCCAGTGACCCACGTGGATCTCATCGACCTTCACCAGCCAGACGTTACGGTAGAGACCGCTGCCGGGATACCAGCGAGACGACTGGACCGGGTTATCGAGACGTATGGCTAACTGGTTATCGTCACCAGGCTTGAGGTACGGCGTAAGGTCAATACGGAACGAGTTGTAGCCAAAAGGCCAGCCCCCAGCCAGGTGACCATTAATCCAGACCATGGCATACGACATAGCGCCATCGATGTCCAAGTATGCACGTCTGCCTTGATCCCCGGGACCCATGGACAACTTGCGACGGTACCATGCAACGCCTTGAATCGGTAGACGGCCCATACCGCCACCGACTACTGCATTTTCGGCCGTGTAGAATGGCCCCTTGATGGCCCAGTCGTGTGGCAAGTCTACTGCCTCCCAGTCGCTGTCGTCATAGGTTGCCGCCGCGAAGAGTATATCGCCGGTCGGATCGCCCGTAGGCCGCTTGTGGTGCTTAGCTGGGTCGCTGATGAAATCGTTCGCCGAAGGAAGGATCCAGGACTTCAGCACCTGGGCTTGGTCTGGGGTGTCTTGGCGCTTGTCGTAGATGAGCTTGTCCGGGTTGGACTCCCACCGCTGAAAGTGCCAACCCCTGTTGAGGCTGACGCGCTCACGACCAACAGGGGGTACATTCTGTTGCTGTCGATTTGCGTTGGAAACCGCCTCGGCAGCTTCGAGCATCAGCAGGAGGCTAAGCAGTAGCATGCAGACATGGGCTGCTGTCGTAAACTGAGGACCTGCCATTGCTGCTGGGACTGCCTGTGCGCAAACACATGCAAAGGGGTTGAGAATCTAAGTTAGTCTCAACTGCCTTCGCTTTTTGAGCACTCAATCTCTGTCGTTCGGTGACCACCGTAATGGACTGGGATAGTCCTTCTTACTGGTGGTCCTTTTGGCTCCCTTGGAAAGGCTTATAAGGCCCAAGGTTCTAGGCGTATTATTCCGCCCCCACTTGAGAGATACATTGCGAACCATTAATAAATATCCAGCTTCTTTAGCCTCCAGTCTCAAGTTCCGATAATTTATTTCGGAGGTTTTACACTTCTTTGGATACGAGTAAACTTGGTGCCTACCTACCTTACCTAAACCTTGGTTCTGAGAAAGCACTTGGCGGAGGACCGGATCCATTTACCCACCCGGCCACGAAACCTTGCCGCTCCAACATGCTAAGGTCATAAACCCCAGCCACCAGCCAATAGCAGATGAAACCTTGGCACACACTGTACCGTACTAACCCTCCCCAAATCCCAGGCCCAATTATGAAGCGTGCATTGAGGCCCGGGCATTTAAATTTGTACCGGGCTACTGGCTGGTACCATTGTTTTGATTGGAGGACAAATCTTCTCCACCAACCATTCCGGCATTCGCATGGATAAGCCGTCTTCATCAGCCTCCATATGAAATCCATTTTTCTCGTGAGGAGAGTGCGCAGACAGCTCGTTCTGCGGGCTGTTCTCTTCCTCGGAGCAAACAGCTGCGTAATCTGGATTAGACGGCCCCGACCGTGTTCTTATTCATCAAATATTTCTGTCATGCAGCCACCCTTCAGACCTCACTCTGGGGTAGGCAAGGATTACATAGCATAGTTGTCTATAACTAGAAGGACTATGTTCATCTTTTGCTGAGTCGTCTTCAAGATCATCTCCGTCATCCTGACACAAGGCTATAGGACTCTGCCTCACGGAAACGCTCCTATGGCTACACTACCGCCGCAAGGATGATCTACGAGGCCCTTAGCGCAACCAATACCATAGGCTTCTCCTAGGTCGCTCACGGTTCCTCCCACCACCAGCTGCCGTCTAATCAGAATACCGACGTTGCAGCCTTCTTCAGTCGCTTTTTAATGGGGTAGAACGCTGTTGATACCAAGATCTGGAAGCTTGACGCGAAGTTCAACTTAGATCTGAAGCGTTATGTGGATTGGACCGCACCAAAATTAATATAGCAATGGAGGCTGCTACTGGAAGGTATGGGCTGGCTTGTGTTAGGCACATACAAATCAGGGGCGGTTGTTAAAGCTGGCTCGGTGCAAATGGGGGATGGCTTGTAACGGTGGATTAAATTCGTCCGACGATGTCAAGTTAAGCGTCATGCCTACGCGGCCCTTGACCATCGCCCTTCTTCCCCTGGTGCGAAATGCTAACACAAGATAAACATCTCCGCGTGACAGTCTCCCCGAACGTATTCGCCATCCATAATCCCATAAACATATGCCTCACCCACGAGTTTAAACCCGTTTTCACCCGCACCAGGTCCCGGCCGGAGCACAAAGGGGACTGTTGCACCGAATAAAATCGCGACAACATCCCCCGGCCGCGTCTCCCCTGGACATAACCCGACATATTTATTATCCAAGCCGCCCAGTTTCCCCCCCTTCAACAGGAATGGCTTGGCATCGTGGGTAGCCTGCATGATAGACTGATAGGAATGAGTGCCTGCGATGTCGTCTCCGCTCAGCCTAGCAGCCCGAGCAGCTGCGATTCGTTGATGCATACCCTGGCTTCTTTCGCTCGTGGCCCGTTGCCATTGCCTGGACTCTGGATGCAATTCCCTGTCGCCAATGGGTATGCGCCAGGTCGCCTCCATTTTGGCTTGGGCCGTGTATGTGGACGAGTCCTCCAAGAAAGACTTCACCTCGGCGAACAAGCGCTGGGCACCAGGAACATTGAACCAAAAGTGAGGCTCTGAATTCGGAGACCGCAAGGTGTTCCAGACGGTTCCGACTGCCGAAACATGGCCAACAAGTGTGCCTTGGAGAGCTAGGATGCCAGGCCGGATCGGCCCGGTGTTGAGATCAAAAGTTTGCTCTTTCTCGCCCGAGGCTCGGTAGATGCCGCCACTACCCCAAGGATCTGGGATCGGGGGTTTCGTTGAGAGCTCCGAGTTACTAGTACGATTATCGCGGTCCCAATCAGGCACCCAAGACGGTAGTACTAATCGGTTCGGTGACGGCTCCGAGTCGGCCCGGCAGAAGAGAAGAGTATCGATGATGCCGTCTCGCAAGAACTTCCGGGCAACGGTTTCGTAAACTGACTCAACCGGCTGAGAGTAATCGATCAGAGTCTGAGCAACAGGCGTTGTAACGTCGTCGTGGTCGTCCTCCACCATTCCAAGGAGACCGAATATTTTGTCTCTGGGGTCCATGCACATACTGCTCCGCCATTGGTTCAACCCCACGTGGAAAGATTTCAGCAGCCAAAACAGCGTCGGTCGCGTCTTTTCCTGATGAAGCTTTCGGCGAAGAGACATCAGAGGACCGATGGCAGCGCTTGGCTGGGCTGTGTTTTTAACCTCCCAACCTCCCGACTCGGTTTCCACCATGATCAAGTGCTTGGGTGGACTTGCCAACCAGCCTTCCTGCCACTGAGAGCTCTCCCACGCCGTGTAGGTGGCGAAAAACAGAAATGCGCTGGCGAGATGCTCAAACGAGGTGGTTCTTTTTCCGCAGACAAGATGGATTTTTCTGGCGAGGGCCACCTCCTGCTTGATCCACAAGCGTGAAAAGTAAGGGCGATTTGTCAGGGTAGCGAATTCAGTCCTGTCGAAGGCCTCGGGACTGTTGGTCTTGTCCGCTTCCGCTGCTGTAGAGAACAGCTCAAAGATGCGTTTCTTGACCTCCTGGAGCTCGGGTGGCACATCATCTCCAACCTCGGGCCATGTCTTCCAGACGCTGGGCGGAAGCGACAAAATCCCAGCTTCGAGCGCCGCTCCACCATATCGCTCGATGCTTTCCATGGCAAGATTGCTGCCCCCTTCTTTCTCGCCAAGCCAAGAGATGACCTCCTCTGCCTGTTGGTAGATCTGCGCCATTCTCGCAACCTGGTCGGATTTCTCTGCATTGTCTTGCTGGTTGATGCACACCGCATCAATCCACAAATACTTGCCGATGTAACTCGGGAAGTGGTTCAGAGCGGCGGCGAGATTATTTTGGATCATGAGGACCGAATTGTGGCGGTCCACAAACAACTTGTGGTAGGGCTCGGGTCTGCCCCAGGTGTAAGAGAGGGCCGAATACACGGGGTGCGAACCAATCGAGACGGGCGTAAGCGTGCAGTGGAGCTCGGAACATGAATCGCAACAAGTGAGCTGGAGGAGGCGGATCTGACCCGGGGCTAGCGGTTGGTATTGGAACTTAGGGGTCGTGTCCATGCTGTCAGACGTTGAAGTCTGCTGGGCATCCATGTTGGCGGCAGTGACAGTGACAGTGCAGAGGAGAAAATAAATTGAAGTTTTTTGGGGGCCTTTCTACGAGCACTCGACAGTTCCCTCGAAAATGTACCAGGGACTGAATTTTTATATTCGGAGCAAAAAGTAGGACTGCAGCCTTGTTGGTCGCACTGAAGTCCCTCTCGGTTGCCGCACAGGCGTGGTCTGAGACTTTATCTAATTTCCACCTCCAGGGGCTGGGATAGGTCTGAGCCCAGCGCTTGACCGAAAACACTGTTGGGGCTAAGACGGCTGCAGTTTACTGCAATGGACGTCCGACAACATGCATGCGAGATCTCTGCAAAAAAACCTGGAGGCAGAACAAAGTCGGTGGATGGAGCAAAGAAAAGATGTGGTTTTGAGTGGAATCCGCGGATGAGGTCGAGGAGCGAACTTGAAGCATGGGGAACGGGCAGAGCTCAGGAAGCGCCAGCAGGCGCGAGGCAGCCCACAGCCGTTCAAACAACCTGGAAGGAAGGCGCGGGTGGTGAAAAGTCGGAACACACAGGTGCTGGGAGCAAATCAGGGCCCCGTTAAGCTAAGAAATGCCCGAGCCAAGTCACACCATCAAATCCAGTCTTCAGCGAAAGTGTCTCCCTTCCGCTCACAACTTAGAGCCGCTTCTCTAGCTCTTAGTATCGTCTATCTCGTCTCCGAAGTCGTTTTATTATCCGCAGCTAGCGCAATTTGCACTGTCACGCAGTCTAAGTTGTCACTGTAGAGTTAGTTATAACGCCACTTAGGTGCGGTTAGAGACTTCCGCGCCACAATGCAGTGCTAAGGGGGTCCCCGCACGGCCACAGGGCAGGGACTGAGCCACGTCAAGCCGGCAGCTTCCGCAATCTGTTCGTTGCTGCCCCAATAAAAAAAATTGCGAAACATCGTGCTCTTCCGGTGATTACGTGATTCACGTTGCCTAAGCAAAGCGTATGTCGAAGCGGTTTTGCGGCCGTAATAACCCTGAGGGTGCGCAGGCAGTTCCACAAACCAAACGTCCCGGCAGCCGGCACGCAAGCAACCGACCATTGACACGAAAGACGCTACGTGCCCCGCACAGATAGATCTCGTCAGGCGTTCACATCATCGCCTGACGCGTTTTCCTTTCAAAATCCACATTCACGACCATCCCGTTATATCCCACGCATTCCCGATCAAGTATCAAGGCGCATACCGAGCGACAGCCATCCAACTTCCTTACCAATGTCTAAAGTAGGATGCATTGGTATTGACCCCAACCTTTCGCTAACCATGAAGAAAAGGGATGGCCAAAGCAGTGATGAGGATTACGAATATCACGAATATAAAACCTTCCACCCCGTTCAACACGACAAGACTGTTATCGTGGAAGGCTTGGAATGGACATGTGCATTTCGGCAATAAAAATCCGACATCATTGAGGGCGGATACGGACCGTGAAGATATAGTTATTCCAGGGGGAAGCACACTGCTGGTAGTCAAGACTCAGGTTAAGTTGGTTAATCGAAGCTTGTTGCCGAAGAGTACTACTTCCAGTACGGAAGAAGGCCGCATGCGCCACGTCGTTCCCTGCCTCTTCGATCTTCATGTAAACTAGTGTTAAAGCTAACATAGAGGAAATTCCCGAGGATGCTCTGGAGCGACCCGATGCGCCACTGCGAAAACTCCATGCTCCAACGCTGTATCACTAACGCCGCTGTCATCAACAGCATGAAAGCATTGCAGCAACGTGCGAGAGACGAAGACCCAGTGCTTGTACCCAGGGGGCACAGGTAAGTCCGAATTAGCCAGATCATCGATGGTCTTTTCCATCAGCTGTGTTGCGACGTCTAGGTGATTGTATTAGTCTCTGATTCAGCACAACAAGACAGAAAAAGTATTTGATTTTGGTGGTTATAATGCTTTATCTGACAGCCCTAATCTGAATCTACCTTGTCGGGTTGCACTTATTAGCTTTTGTTAAGTCCTTGGTGTTGGTCCCTAGAACACACTAATGCGAGATATCTTAGGGAAGGTGAGCCGAATCAAGTCAGGTGATCATGGCCGCCCAACATTAGGTATCCATCCGATATACAGCGTCCGAAACCCTCGACTTTGAGGATCGGGCGCCGAAGCATTTAACGTATTAGGTAATGGACCCAAGTTCCGAGTCTGAGTGGAAGTGATCGAGGCCAAGCAAGTTGTGAACCGGTAGATGAATCTTGTACATGCATGCAGAGAGAACATGGTCTTCTACAGGAATACAAATAGGTAAGGTATCAACCCAAAGTGCTGCTGGAAAGAAGGGATGAAGTCTGGCAAGAAACATCAATCCATACCTTGGTATCTTTACGCCCACCAAACTACACCAGGTACCCACATTCTTCAGATTTAGCAACCACGTTGTCCAAACTCGCTCTCACCCTCCTCTTCCTCTCGGTCCCCACCACCCTTTGCTCACCCGCCGCCTTCAACACCACATTCTCGCCTTCCATTACTAGCGTTGGCCAAAACAACGCGCGCCAAATCGGCCTCGCCTTCTCCACGACAAAAGACTACGTCGAGATCCCCGGCCAAGTATTTGCGCGCGACTACCTCTCGTCCGTCTGGTCCCGACGCGGCGCCCGCGCGTGCGACGAAACCCCGGTCCAGCTCAACGACGGCGAACGCAGCCCCGGCTGCACCATCAGCTTCCAATGCCACGGCAACAGCAAAGACGAATGGGTCGCGACCAACGGACTCGCTCAGACCCTTGTCGACATTGTCGCCATGCAGGAAGGCATCCACGAGCACACCAGTCGCCAGGAGAAATTCTGCGAGGAGGGCTGCGAGGACAACCGCGGCTCGGGCAAGTGCTGCGTGTGGGGCCATCGGACGCGGTGGACGACCAAGATGGCTAAGACGGTTGCCATTTACGCGAGGAATGTCGATGAGGAGAGCGATTATGGCGAGATGAGGTATACCCTGACCTGCCCGGTAAAAGAGAATTCCTTGTGTAGAGTTGCCAAGGTGTTTGCCAATGCCTTGTCGGCCGTGGCGCCGGGCATGGGCGACGCCTTGAGCGGTGTGGCAAAGGCGTTTTCGGCTGTGTCAGCGATAATCACGGGGACTACTAGTATTGCTTGTTAGTTGGACATGTGCAAGCAAGAGTCCACACGCATTCTGAGAGACGCATAGTCAGTTTCTAGGCTAAAATGCAATTTTTTTTCAACTGAACTAGGAACCAGCCTGGTTTCATGCGACGAATCTGGGCATACGAAATTTCCTTTTCGTTCGCAATCCTGAGCTGGGGTGACCGGTACACCGCCGCCGCATAGCCTTACAGGCTCCTTTTCAGTCCCCGCGGCTAAAATTTCCTATCGATGGAACGTAAACGACGCGTAATCTGTAAAGATAGCGTCCTAGATAACAATTCTGATTACGGCGTATACGCATACTAAGTGTACGTGTGATTTGGACCGGAAGCCCTATTGTTAAAGCCAAGTAACCTATCCCTTATTAAAAAATCTAAAACAAGCGAAAAGGATTCAATCACAGCAATTTAAAGCCTATAGCATTACCATACTGCCTATACTACAAAAGGATACGGTATGGACAGAGTCGCTAACGACAACAGCAACGTCGCCTCTCTATACTCTTATCTGGTTAACAAGTCATTTTATACTATTAGGGATATATAAGCTGTCTTGTTAAATTTTTGATTCCTGCTAAAGCAATTAGTAATACTAGCGATGAACTTTATAAGGAGGTTTCTATCCCTTGTCGATGTTTAGTACGTATAGTCTTACTAGGTGCGTATTTATTCTGCCAGTAGAAAATTATCCGGCCTCTAACTCTCGTTCCACGTATTCTGCGCTATTTCTAATGATAGAATATAAGATCTAGTTCTCGGCTACAAACCTACGTTTTATCACCGATATTGTAGATTATATACCTTTCTACAAGCAGAAACTTACCGGCTAGTATCAGCTACTAGTTCTCGGCTACGAGCTTATATTTAGTCCCTGTTACTGTACGCTACGTATCCTTTTTAATAGAAATTTACCACTTAACATAAGCTATATAATTCTCGTCCCCAGCCCAAATCTTATTTCTACCCGCCTGTCAACTCCCACTAGCGGCCCCTTAGTAAGCGGTGGGAAGGACCTGGCCTTAAAGGGCGACGGTAGTAACGTCGAAATTGTCATGGTACCATGATGCTGCCTGCCTGTGGCTACGCAGCTAGATGTAAAAGGACTACGGTGCAGTGCCCTGACTGCACAACGTTCCACTTTTTGTGGTGTTTACGCATTGCGTCCTTTGGTGCCGTGACACCCTCTCTTAGATAGAAGAATTAAGCACTCATCCATCTTCTTCTCCATGACTTGCCTCCATCACCATTGTGACCATAGCTTCATCAACACAGTATAAATAAGCTGGGGTAGAGGTGAAACTGCTGGTTTACTATGGGAAAACGTCGATTAGCGTTTTTTTTAGCGCCCCACTGTATCTCAGCAAGCTCAGACCCTTTCTGTAGCTGCAATGTACCCCCCGCTGTTGATTTAACCCCACTGCCCCTTTTAGCCAACCAGAAAACCCCCTCCCCAGAACAAACGCAGCTAGAGGGTCTGAGGGCGATCTGCGCGAAAACGCGACCAACGTCCTATTCTGTTGCTCATCGTTGGGGCCCCTGACAGAATCAGTCGATGAAGCCGGATATTCCACAGACGCATAGGGACGTACCAGTATTCGCTTCCCGACTTGAAGTTATTGAAGGGCCGGCCGTGGAGCTTGCGGTTCTCCCAGATGCTCCCGGTGAGCGAAGCAATAGAGCTTTGGCTACATCTCGGTCAGCGCAAGGGATGGGTTAGGCAGGTTCCAGGTGAAAGGGACTCGCACATGTCTTCCACCCCGTCAGATTGAAACTGATACGCATCGCTGGTGTCGACCACGATGGCTTCATCGCCGGGTTTCGCCATGTTGAAACAATGAAGGACCAGGGCCCTCCCTGCGCATTCCTAGGTATTTGGTGACGCGGGGAAGGAGACAATGCTAGGCTGCCATTGCAAGTGCGAGGGAGTACCCTCTTTTAGGGCGACGGAGCGTCCTTCGGTGGGACCTTTGATGCTCCGGGTTAGCATGCTGTACCACGCAGTCGTAGGATTGACGACGCTGGTCTTGTGAAGGGCCTTGGGTTCAATCGCGTACACCTGCGCAAGGGGCTATCGTCTGTGGCTTGTTCCATGAGGGGTCCATTTGGTTAAGCGGTGATGCAGGGAGAGTTGGGTCAACGTCCCAAGCCCTCGCGCAACTGGGTAGGGAGGCGCTAGACAAAATCACTGTAACGCACGGGCCTCTTTGCGGTATGAGCGTCATACCCTTCTCAGCACACCGACCTTGGGCGTAGCTGCCTAAATCGAGATTCAACAATAATGCGCAGCCTGACCCTTCATCGCTCCTAGGTGGGTATTCTCTTGCACTCTCCCTTCACATCAAGTGGCTCAACTCTGTGAGGAGCAATCAATCCGTCGACCATCTTCCCGGGACGGCCATCGTTGTTGAAGACGCCGTCTGGTGCGATGCCCAAGAGTCCCAGCTGCTGCGATGCGCCTTCTCAATACGCACAGTGGTCTCATGCGGGAATTCTCGGATGACGACATCCCTGAATATTCCATCCTCTCCCACACGTGGGAATCCGAGCAAGAAGTCAGTTTTCAGCAGTGGGAGGACCGCAAAACTTCAGATATCGGCCAAAAGTCCGGTTTCGTGAAGATCGAGAGCTTCCGTGCTCAGGCCGCTCGGGATGGATTCGAGTGGGTCTGGGTCGACACGTTCGTCACCCTGTGCTTTTCATCACCCATCGTGCTAAAACTCCCCAGTTGCTGCATCGACAAAACGAGTAGTGCCGAGCTGACCGAGGCTATCAACGCCATGTTTCGGTGGTATCAGAACGCCACCGCATGTTACACCTACCTCGCGGATGTCGAGACGCTTCATTCAAGCGCCGAACTAGCCGCTTCCCGATGGTTTACCAGAGGATGGACCTTGCAGGAGCTTATCGCACCAAAAGATGTCCGCTTCTACTCGAAGATGTGGGAATACATCGACACAAAAGCCAACATGTGCGATCAGATCTCCGACATAACCGGGATTGACCAAGCCATCCTACGAGGTGGAGATCTCGAAACCGTCAGCGTGGCTCGAAGGATGTCATGGGCATCCCGACGCAAGACATCAAGAGTAGAGGACATGGCATACTGCCTCCTGGGGATCTTCGACGTCAATTTACCCCTAATCTACGGCGAGGGACACAAGGCCTTTCAACGGCTTCAGGAGGCCATCATGCTCAAGACACACGATCAGTCGCTCTTTGCATGGGGAAAACTAGTCGACACGCCCTCGGTTGAACTCCTTGATGCTGATCAGGTTTTGGGAGTTGAGCCGATACCATGGAAATCTCCAGCAGAGCGACAACCTCTCCTCGGACTATTTGCCCAAGGGCCTGAGCTATTCCAGTCATCGAGGGATGTTGAGCCCCTCGGAGTGTTTTCGCATGAACTCCGCCGCAGCCATCCGCCAGTTTTGGTCAGCGGCGGCGTGCTTCTCGGCCTTGTGACAGCCAGTGACTTGGAGGACTCCTTCCTGTATTCGGTCATGTATCTTGACAATCCCAAACTCTCCGTACCGGTACCGATATATCTTGTCGCCCTGATTTGCAACATTAAGGGCAGCGAGACACTTGTTGGCTTCCTCATGCGACGCTGGGAGGAGGGATATGCAGGTCGGACACCAGAGTTGTTTGAACTGGGCATACAATTCAGCAGGAGCAGATTTGCGAAGATGATCCGGCAGTGGCATATCATGAAGGAGCGGCCCCTAGAACCGCGCCACAGCGACATATTCTACCGACGAGACTCCTCTGATTTGATCATTGCACACGCCAGCAAGAGCAGACTAGAGCGCATCACTTGGGCCGAGTGCGATATCCTCAGGTCTAGTTCCAAAATTGCTGGCGATTCGAACGAATATATGCGTTACAACTACAAGGTAACGCCCGACCAGGGGCTCCGTGTGAGCCTCGGGAGATCCATAACTAAATCAGGGTCAGTGGAGCCACTGACTATCAAGGTCTGCTGCGTCAAATTCCGTCGGCCCCTGACAAAGGACGAGGAATTATGGGACTTGATCGCCGTTGCGCCACCAAGCACTGATGAATCCCTCCACCACTCGCATATCATGGCACTACCTTGCGACTCTTGGCATCTAGAACTTGAAGGCTATCCCGGGGTCTACATTCGCGTAGAGAGGAAAGCTTTGGGGGCTGGGAAGAATGAGACCGTCGATGTTGTTGATTTTTTCTTGCTCAAAGGGCCAGATCACGACTTGGAGAAAGTCAAAAGGGCTGTCACGTCAGGTTGTGGGTGAGATATGTCAAATTCCGTGCACCATGTCAATAGTGTGCAAACAGGCACAAACCCCAGAGACAAAAAGTCATTCTGAAGGGTAAGAAAACACCACAAACAACACGCTATATCCTCATATTTGGTTAGTAAGAGGAGGCAATTGGCAAAGAATCCAATAGAGGATAAATAGCCGGCAAAATAAAGCTTAGTCCATTTACCCTCTGTAGCTTCTGCCAACGCAATAGACCGACATGCCATCTGACAACGCACCTAGCCTTTGACAAGATATATCTCCACCTTATTGATTGCTCCTTTTCTCCTTAGTTGTACGCACCCTAAACTCGGATTCGTACGGAATACCTCCTTTGCCCCGTCCTCACGGGTTGAACCCATGCGTCTGTCGCTTCCAGGGTTGTGATGATTTGCCTTGCAATATCAGGCAGGCACTTGTACATGCCTGATTGACGCGTAATGGGGTTTTGCGAGCTTACTCATTGAGAATAACGACCCTTTTGCCGCATACTTGCCGTGGGTAAGCACCTAGCTAACCATCATCCTGCACGAAAGGGAGTCCGTATCGCAGATTCTTTCGAAGCCGTCCAAGCGAATAGCGACTGGTCCTTAGAATCCTTAAGAATTTTTCCTGAAGACGAATGAAGGCTTTGGACCCTTCGCCAGACAACATGGGCATGTTGATGTCGGAAATTCCCAGCAAACAATAGGCAGCGTAGCCATTTTTTTTTATATATGGGACCAATTTTAGGCTCGCTCGGCTAGAGTTGAAGTTGTTATAGATGCTGCGGCGCAGCCTTCCAGAAATGGTTCAAAGGGTGAGCAAGACTGAGCAAGACTGAGCCAATCCTGAGCCGGCCCTGAGCCGGGTGAGCCCCGTCACATGGTCGCGGTACGAAAAAGGTAATTTGGTGAGCCCAGATTCGTCGCAGGAAACAGCCTTTTCCATGTTATGTCAAGTGTGCAACTCTGTCACCATCATCTGGTGCTTCTCTCACTGTCAGAGGTTGGAAGAAACAGGAGGCGTGACAAGAGGCGTGAGCCCTCCGCCCCCAAGTTGTACCGTCCCCAACATTTGTTTTCCAATAAGAACCTCGGTATCCATCTGGGCCGTTTGCAAGGCCTGGTAGGCAACACGAAGAATGGTTTGATCGTGGCCTTCCAAGGGAGTCAGCGAATCAGGCTCTAGCTAACATCTGGGCTTCAGACATGCCTTTTTGGTGAGTATCGCTGGAAGGCATGGGAGCGGAGAGTAGCGCCAATTGAAACGATCACTGTTTTGTAGCCTGGGATAGTATCGTTCAGGGTCCTGTCGTTTAAGCCGAGGCCAAGAGGCGGAACCTTGGGAGTTGGCAGAGAGTTGAAGGGCACCATTAGTTCAGGAAAGGCGCGTCTGATTATATTCAAGGCAGTTAGTAGTATCTAGGTGCTTGGGTAAGTGTAATCCTTGAGCGACCTGCTCTTCACGAGACATGGTTTATCTGTATGTTCTAGCATGAGAAGGTAAGAAATTTGTAGCAGATCTGCTCCTCGCCACTGTCCTAGAGTAAATTCCCACATTTCCATTTTTTTTTTTTTAGAAATCCGTCTCTGTCAGAATCTCTCCGGCTAGTATCTTCCCCATATGCGTCTTCTCCAAGCCTCCTACACAGTCGCCTCTAATCCCGTTATATAGTTTAGCCAGGAACGCCACGGGACTCGACCCGAACTCGCACTCGGGGTATTTCCTCTTCCCGACGAAGCCATCTGGCGGCACCGCCGTCTCTGGGTCCTTGTTTTCAGTATATGCCAGACCGAGATATTTGCACAAGCTTTTGTATTCGTCATAGCTGCGTAGATATAGCTGGCAGGCAAAGAGGTTGAGCTCCATTACCAAATCCCGGGGTGCCTCCCAGCCTGCTGGCACGGCGGGGATGGTGTACGTCTTGAGATGCTCCATAGACGGAAAGGTTAGGCTGGGTCGTGGGAGATAAGCATGCAGCGTCACAGGGGGTACTGCTTCTTCCGAGGCGGCCGCCATGTTCTCGATGACCCCCTTGAGTCGGCTGGCCTCCCACTGGCTCACCAGCACCATTCTCTCCGACCTGAGGCTCGTCTCGTTCTGGGTCGCCGTGGCGCGCGCGGAGCGGACGAGAACCCACTGCGCGTCCCGCTGGTAGCTATCGGAACGATACAGCGGCCCCGTCTCCTCTACGGTGCGGGCAAAGTCCTCGGTTGCGAGCAAGCTGCTCGGAAACGCGGCGAGGCCGGGGGGGAACAAGGAAGCAGCGCTGGTTGTCAGCATGACGGAGAAGCATGGGAGGAACGCGGCGCTAGCAATTTCGGCGCATCCGGTGCGGACGAATTGCACAAGGCGCCGGTCCAGCTTGTGCGGGAGGGCTTTCCGTGGCGGTGGCCGAGAGACGTGCGCCTCTTCTTCCATCTCGGGCGCCAGCTCACGTTCTTGCTCCTCTTGCAGGGCCGAAGAAGAGCTGCTGGCGCATGTCGTGGTGGCGTGGGTGAAAGCAGCCAGCTTTGCTCGGATGGCCGACATCTGGGCACACGGCTGCGCCGTCGTCTGCTCAGGCTCGGCCCCATCTCCTCCCAAGTCGAGGTTCGACATCCGCAGCGCGACCGCCTCCTCCGCGCTATCCCTCCCGGCGGTCGGCGCCGGTCGGTAGCGGCTTTCTAAGCATATGGCCTCGGGCTCGAGGTACGCTTGCGCGTCGGCTGAGGAAAAGACACCTTGTGCTCCTTCTCCCTCGACCCGTTCCCATATTGCCTCCTGGCGGATGTGGCGCATGCCTTGGACCGCCCACAGGGGGACGCTGCGGACCGCCTCGTCCCACGTCTCCGAGATGGCCCAGGCGATGACATCGGCAACGCTGAGGGGCCGTTCATCGCGTGCCACGTTGCGAATCGCGCGGATCCGATTCTGCATCTCGGGCGACACCAGGAAGCTCACCGACTGGCCCCGGCCGAGCTTGCGCATCCGCATGCACGCCTGTACCAGCGTGTCCTTTGTCACGCCCGGTCCGAGGGTGACGGCGGCGCGGTAGTCGTCGGGCAGCTTCAGGTCGGTGCCCCTCGTGTGGGCCTGGTCGAGGAACACGAGGCACCGGTCGGTCCGCGTCGCGAATGGGGAGGTGAGGAACGGCACAACGTCGCCGTTACGGAGCAGCACAGAGAGCTCGTCTTCGTCGTTGAAGAAAATGACGGCGTCTGCGCTGCTCGCGGGGGCCGAGGCGAGCTGCAGCAGCTTCTTGGCCATCTGCGCATTGCTGCTCTCGATGACCTGGGCGCCCACGTCGAGGATCACCCGTATCGGTGGCTCCGACCGTTCCAGCAAGCCGAGCAGCATCTCCTCGGATAGGGCCGCCGCCGCCGCCCCCTTCTCCGGCCTCACCTCCAGGACGGTGTTCTCGTCTCGGAGGATGGTGCTGAGCACCACGGCGTTGGTGTGCGGCTGCAGATCCAAGGCCCTCACCGACAGCGGGAGCACGTCCTTGGAGTCGTTCGTGCCGCTGAACCCGGTCAGGGGGTGCTTCTTCGGCCTGGCCAGGTCCCAGCCTGACGCGGAGAGCTTGAGGGGAAACTGCTTCATCTCCTTGGGGAAAACCACGCGAGCGAGGTAAAAGTCCACCACCGGCCGCGTCCATCGCAGCGCAGGGAAGACGGTGCGCTCACACTGGGGCTTGTCCTCGATGTTGATGGAGGAAAAGTGCCTGAAGGATGGCGGGAGGTCTGGCGACTGGGCAGCCCATCTCCCGAACTCCTGCTCGGCTTGGTCCGACTCGCCGAGCAGTTCGAGGCACGTGTACATCTGCGCATCAGACAGGCCGCTGTAGTAGTAGCTCAAGCAGGTGAGCACGATGACGACGTCGGGGTGGCTAAACTCGGAGCGCGGCGAGGGCATATCCTTGGCTCGGTACGGCACGGCCAGCATGGTCTGCGGCCGGCGGCCGGGAGCGAGGCCGTAGTTGACGCGGAATCGCTTCTGGCCGAGCGCAAACAGGATGACGCCCTTGGCCAGCAGGCCTCGCAGGAGCAACAGGGCATTTTTGGCGTCCGGGCTGCCGAAGAGTCCGGCGTCGGCATCCTCGACGAGCGCGATGCTCTCCGGGGCGGCCGGGTCGGCCGAGATGTAATTGCGGACGGCTTGGCGCATGCGCTCGTTCTGGTTATGGACCGGGAAGCCTCGGAGGCCGCGTTGGCATATTGTAGCAGCGAGCTCGGCGATAAGGTGTCGGCCTGCAGGCACACCCAGGATGCGGATCAGAGGGACGCGTCCGGCATGGTGGTCCTGGAAGATGATACCCTCGGCCACCTCGACCTCGTGGGCGGTTTCATGTTCGACCGCTGCCGCCACGAGCCGTCGGACGACCGTCTCGGTCATGTCGAGCAGCTGCTGGATCAGGGTCCACCGTTCGGGGCTCATCTCAACGGGCTCCTGCGCACCCATGGTGTATATCAGCTCAAACTTGACGCTGAAGTTCTCGTCGCTCTCGTCGACAATATCACGCGAGACGGACTCAAAATGTCGGTACAGACCGACAATACTGTCCCCCAACGCTCCGCCGCCATCTGTTTTCTCGTGTCTTGCCCCCACCCGCGCCGGTGCCGCCCAGCTCTTCTCGATGCCCATCAGCTTGAACGAGAGCAGATGCTCAGGCTGCACGAGGAGCACCCCGCCCTCGACTCGGCACCTTTGCACAATCTCGCTGACCACGCAAACGCCGTGGCTGGTCAGCTGAATCGACCGGGAAAGCGGGAGGTAAAAGACTGGTCTGTTCAGCAGGCCTCCCAGCTTGGCGACGAGCAAGTGGGCCATCTGGTTTGACTGCGGCTTTGCCACCACGACGCGAACCAAGCGCTCCCCGTCTGCCAGCGCAGCGGCCACAATAGGCACGATGACGGACGACTTTCCCTCGCCCATGTTGAGCTGCATTACCGCGTTCTTCATCTCGGGCGGGGACCTCATAGCCGCGGCGATCTTGTTCTGCACCGGCCGAATCAGGATGCCCTGCTCGATCTCCAGCAGCAGGTTCTCGGGATACTTGAGCGGATCCCATTCTGGGTTCTGGTGGTCGCCGGAGTTGGACAGCTCCCTCTGCAGATCGCCGCGGCGCTCGGGAAGACGGGAGCAGTGGTCATGGAGCCGTTCGGCACGCTGAAAGTACACCAAGCTCAGGGCGAGGTCAACAAGGCAGCCCTGCCACTGCGCTGGCAGCTGGGTCCAAAACCCTCGTGTCAGGCGCTGCAAGAGGAACATGGGCGAGATTCGGGGGTAGGCGCCGGCATCCAGGCACACCTGGTGTGCGATCGAAGTGCCGGCCAAGGCGAGTTCCGCGCTGCGGAAGCCGGAGCTGTACCTCTTCTGCGCCTCTTGCAGGTCTCCCGATCGAGCATCCTGGGTCACGGCCGTCGTGGCGGGTTGCGCGGTTGCGGGACTGGCCATGCTGTGACGGAGCTCGGCCATGTACGAGACTTGGTGGCATTGGAGATTCCCTACGGCTAACAACTCGTCGATGAGAGCAGATAATCGTGCGTGCTCTTGCTCCGGCTCTCGCACACCCGGTGCTGGCCGTGAGAACAGCGATGCCGCAGAGACCAGCCCGGGTCGTGAAGATGGCCTGTCCGAGGAGCGAACCGAGACCAGTACCGGCTCGCGGCGGTCCATCGTCGTCGTGGTGGCTATTCTGCCCAGATTCCTGGCCAACGAGTTGAGGTAGTTGAGGAATGCATGTGACTTCCGCGCCGTTTCCACCAGATCCAACACTCGGGGCATGAGCTGGTCGACGCGGAGGTACGAGCGGCAGGTCGCGCTGGTAGGAGCATGCACCGTCCAGGATCTCCCAACCTGGGTTATCAGCTCATCGGCAAACTCGGCGATCGCCGTCCAGGAGTTGGACTCGCATGCCTGCTTCTGCCGGTAATCGAATTCCCGAACTGACTCGTAGCTGTGCTTCGTCCATCTGTATTCCGGGCACTCCCAGAGGTATTTGGTGCCGTCCTGAGCAACCCTGACGAGCTCGTCGCGCAAAGTGACATGCCTGATGCTCAGGTCAAACGTATCATCGGGTGGCGGGAGCATGTTAGCCTGGGCAAAGACCGAAATGCTGCCCAGCGCCATCAGCGCCTGGACCACTTGTGGGTCTGGACCCTCGGCATAGAGGAGGCAAGACAGGAAAAACATCTTTCTGTACTTGTTCGTCTCGGCGACGAGCGCCCGATGGAGCCCGCACCACAGCCCTCCGAGCGCCCGGGTCGGCTCACGCAGGTGGTTGAGACGGAATGCAATCTCGACCGTGGGGTTCCCGCTAAACTTTGCACCGTTGACGGTTTCAATCCTGCGTGCCATGCCGGGCTCTTGTGTCCATACGAGACGCTCGTCCCCCGTGTCCATGCATCTCACGAGCTGCGGAACCCAGGGTTCGCTGTCCGGGCCGCCAGCGGCTGCCCTACCCCGAGGAAGGTACCATTCGTCCTCAGTCGTTGTGTGCCCTTCGGCGCCGAACTCGGATACGCGGAAGATGGCGTTGCGGATCCTTGCGCGCTGCGCCAGTTCGGGTGATCCCTCTTCCGATAATACGTCCGGCGACAACGCAGGCGTGTCGTCGTCATCTGCGTCTGCAGCCCACAGCTCCGGATGGAAGAGCATTCCTGATTTCTTGTAGTCTTCAAAGATGCGTGTGGCGAGCGGCCAAAAGTCTTCATGCTGCGACAGCGGCGGCAGGGCATCGCTCCACAACGTCTGTTCCATTGCTTGGAGGTGCGGCGGGTAATACGTGCGCAGAGGCGAAAGCCTTGCGATTTGTGCCAGCAGCGCACGGGAGTCGCGGTCGAGGCTGGGGAAGGACCGCACAGCAGCACCCTGCAGGATTCGGAGGGCCTCTTCGGTTCCTGTCCGAGCCGTAAGGGGGTCGGGAAGACAGTGCGACGTAAGGGCGTGAAGCCAGCACAGGTAGAGCTT
>Ga0247763_1000141_pt1 | contig 36311 bp, 38 predicted proteins | sample UWRJL141409B4_FD_179926 | JGI IMG/M metagenome (GOLD analysis project Ga0247763, IMG submission 179926) | Plant litter microbial communities from Arlington Agricultural Research Station in Wisconsin, United States - UWRJ-L141-409B-4 | ecosystem: Environmental > Terrestrial > Plant litter >... | reverse complement strand
ATCGGTCAACCCCAAATTTGAGGAATACTACGCAAAGTGGTGCAGCGGGCCATTGAGCTGTGTCTCTGTTTTCCACAAGTGAGTAGGACGTGCTCAACCGCGCGAGGGGTTTGCGTGCGCACAAAAGAAACTGACAAGCTGTTGGGCAGGTTTGTCGTTATTGCCTCAACCCGCGACATGGCCCGGAAGGTCTTCAACTCGCCCGCCTACGTCAAGCCCTGCGTTGTCGATGTCGCCCACAAACTTCTCGGCGCCGACAATTGGGTTTTCCTAGACGGCAAAGCTCATGTCGAGTACCGCAAGGGGCTGAACGGCCTCTTCACTCGCAAGGCTCTCGAGATCTACCTTCCTGGACAGGAGGCCGTCTATAACCGGTATTTCGCGGAGTGGCTCAAGGATTCAAAGGAGGCTGGAAAGCCCATTCCATGGATGGTGCACTTCCGCGAGCTTATCACGGCTGTATCCTGCCGTACCTTTGTGGGCCATTATCTCGGTGACGAGGCCGTCAAGAAAATCGCTGACGACTACTACCTGATCACGGCTGCGCTCGAGCTTGTCAACTTCCCTATCATTCTTCCCTTTACCAAGACGTATTATGGCAAGAAGGCGGCCGACATGGTTCTCTCCGAGTTCTCCAAGTGCGCTGCCAAGAGCAAGGTCCGTATGGCTGCGGGCGGCGAGATCACCTGCATCATGGATGCCTGGGTTCTGAACATGATCGAGTCCAAGAAGTGGCGCGAGTACGAGGAGAAGGATGAGATTCCCGAAGGCGTCGAGAAACCAAACCCGCTCGTCAGGTGGTTCAGCGATTACGAAATCGCGCAAACCATTTTCACATTCCTCTTCGCCTCCCAGGACGCCACCAGCAGTGCCGCCACTTGGCTGTTCCAGACCATGGCCCAGCGTCCGGATATTCTTGACCGTGTCCGGGATGAAAACCTCAAGGTCCGAAATGGTAATATCAATGGTGTTCTGACCCTTGAGGAGCTTGAGTCCATGACCTATACTCGTGCTGTTGTCCGGGAACTCTTGCGCTACCGCCCTCCTGTGCTCATGACCCCATATATGGCGAAGAAGGCTTTCCCCATTACCGATTCTTATACTGTTCCCAAGGGTAGGTCTCTCGGATTAAGCTGGTTGAATGCATCTAACTTTGGACCAGGCGCCATGGTTATTGCGACAACTTACATGTCTCTCCGTGATCCGGATGTGTATGAGAACCCTGATGAGTTCGACCCTGAGCGATATTATACCGGCGACGCTGAGGAGAAGGGCGCGAGGAACTACCTCGTCTTTGGCACTGGCGCTCACTATTGCATCGGGCAGCATTACGCCCAGTTGAATCTTGCTCTGATGCTCGGAAAGGCCTCGCTCATGATGGACTGGAAACACTACCCCACTCCCTTGTCGGAGGAGATTGAGGTGTTTGCCACCATTTTCCCCAAGGTAAGCGGTGGAAGCAAAGAATACTCCTGACATAGAAGCTGACAAATGTAGGACCACTGCCCTCTGACCTTTGAGAAGAGGAAGTGGTAGAGATAACAGGAACGGCCAGCAGAGGCTAAAACCACAAACCGGCAACTTGATCCGGAGGAGCAACGGAGTCCTGGGTAATGGCGCATATTGGGAGCAAAGCTTGGTGTGGGTTTGGCACCTATCAAGCTGGTGACTTAAGCAGGTGCAGATACTGGAGGGAAAGTTGTCAGCCAAGGCGTTAACCCTTAAACAATTGTAATAACTGTAAATATGCCAAGTCATTGGACTGGCAATATTTTCTTGAGAGCATTGGACAAAGAGGAAGGAATTCAAAGGATACAGGGGAATCAACGGAGGGCCGCAGGAGGCGGCCGTTCGAAGAGCCTGGGGTTGACAGAGGAGGAACGACTGGATGGGAGGTCAGAGCACTTGATAATCTCTACGAGTCCACGACGGAGCGGCTGGATCAAAGCGGGATGAACTGAGAGATTTTGTGAATGCAATCCAGCCCCTAACCGATCGACAGCATGTGGGTGAATGACGGGGTGTTGATCAGGTGTTTACTGTAGCCAAATAGCTGGAAAGATGCCGAAGAGAAGATTTTCAGGTCCTTGGTTAAAAGGTTGAGGCATCGAACCGCCTCACTTACCACTTGATAATTCGAGAAATACCCTTTGGATTCGACCTGAGGTGGTGTCTCTGAGAGCTTATAGTTGCTGCTGCTGAGCGGTGAAGTACTACGCAAATAAATTACTATCGTTCCTACGCCGCAGAGAGCTGTGAGGCAACCGGTCCCTCCTGTGCCTGGACTCTGGGTACGGCAGTTCTGCCGTCGTTAACTATGGAACAGTTCAATTTTAGAGCTCTCGTAGCGATGAGCGATGACAAACTGCTCTTGGAACGGGGTGTGAGTTGGTTCGCCAAATCGGGAGCTGCGTGTGGGCGGGTCGCAAGTCTCGGCGAATGACGTGTGCGTGGGCCAGCTATAATGCACACCCGAAGTTCCTCTATATCAGTATCGCAACGGTACTCTGCTCTTTACATAGTAGTCCCCCCGGCAAACAGACAAACGAACCCGCGAACCCTCCTACAATGGCAACTCGTTCGTGCATCTCCGCTCTTTCCCGCGCCGCGAGCCTCGCCCGCCTACAGACGACCAAGACAACCGTGCAGACGCAAGCAAGACTCCTCCAACGCGCCGCCGCAGAACCATGCCTTCCTCTCTCGCGGGTTCTCACCTCGCGGTTTCTCACCATGCGCGCTGCCCCAAGAGCAGCGGCTGCTGTGCGACGGCATCGCAAGCTCCTGACCTGGGCTCCGTGGAGAGGGTATTCGACGGAGAAGGATGCGCCAGCGGTAGCGGAAAGCAAGTTTTGGAATTTTGAAGCTGTGAGAAACCATCTCTGTCCCTTTGCGTTCTCGCCTGTTTCTCTACGAAACCGGGGCCACAGCCACGGCCATGCGTGGGGGAGGACGGGACAAAGACTGACGGGTTGGTGTAATTCTAGGTGTCCAAGTTGATTCAGGATCCGAAGCATAAAGTTGTGTTGGTTGGTATGTGACCTGACTTATTTCTTGCTCTTCCCTCTCTTGCTGTGACAGCATGACGCTATCGCCGTAGACTTATGATAGTTCACCCTGCAGATGTGCGCGAGCCGGGCGAGTTGCTGCAGACCGGCTGGATCCCCGGAGCGGTGAATATCCCCATTACGACGAGTCCCGATAGCTTCCACATTAGCGAGGACGAATTTGAGGATCGCTTTGGCTATCCCCGGCCGGGTAAGGAGTCGGAGCTGGTCGTCTACTGCAAGGCTGGCGTGCGTGGTAGGGCGGCTGCTACGCTGGCGAAAGAGGCTGGCTGGAAGAATGTCGGAGAATATACCGGAAGCTGGCTGGACTGGGCGGGAAAAGGAGGCAGAGTAGCAAGGTGTTCGGACAAGCAGAGATAGCTTTCGCCAAAGAATCACTAGACTAAGATATTATCCCATCGCCCATCGCCGATTTATAGGGATACAGTAGCCCAGAAACGCCTTCCTGCGTTGCCCCCAACCGCCAGAACTGGGATGCAACAACATAAATCTACAAAGAATAGAGCAACCTCATCCCTCTCCATTTGCATACCCTCTTCCTTAGAACAACTGCGGCGGTTTCGGGTCGGGTGGGTTCGTGGAGGGTTCCTCCGTCTTCAAGGGACTGCCGTGCGCGAAGAAAAACACCTTGATCGCGATAGCCAGACCAAAGTGTAGCGCCACCACCAATATCAGCAATGCCTTGCTCGTCTGACGGTCCGTCGCGCTCAGGACTGGGTACAAGTTGCGCAGCAAGAATGACACCGACAGGCCGAATCCGACGCCAACAAAAGTTAGGTTGAGGATGGTCATCGACGACCAGCTCACCAGCGCAACGGGAATCCAGACCAGATTCCCGTAGCCGTATAGCGCCCAGCATTCGAGTAGATTCGCGCTCTCAGACCCAAAGTACTTGAGCGCAAGGTACAGCGCCACCGGCACAATAAAGGTATATCCGTAGATGAGACCAGCCGCACCTAATGTTTCTGTCAGTCTAGCCCCATACCCCTTCATACAACGCCAACACCACCACCCTTGGAGAAGTCGGTCCACTCACCGCTCAGCAACTTAAAATCATACGCAAACTGATCACCCCCCACACGGGCCCTATAATCGCTAATCGTGCCCCCCAAAAACAATATCAGCACCACAGTCGTGGCGATCCAAAATGGCCCATAGAGATCCGGGTTTCCCTCCAAAACATCCAAAAAGTTGGCGCGAGGATACAGCGCCGCCCAACAGCGTGCGAGCACAGCCGATGTGTCCACATCGAAGAACTGCGAGTAGAATGACAGTGTCCAGAGGAAGCGCTTGCCGCCTCCGCCGCCGCCAGGGGCGGATGAGCTTGTTGCGGGCAAGGGGAGGCCGGCGGATTGGGCGGAGCGAGCGCCGCCTTTGCGACCGAGGGCGGGTGCAGCTTCGGAGAAGGTGGAGTTGTGGAATTCGAGATCCTCCTGGAGGTCGGTGTGGCCGAGGTCACCCTAAGAGCGAAAGGGTTAATTGTTGGAAAACTGCGGAGATGGAGAGATGAAGACGAACCTCGTCGTCAACGTCGACGACAGCATCGTAGCCAGAGCCAGACATGACTGCAGACGCCTTGGACGAGCTGTTTGTTGATTAATTGTCCGATCCTCCAGCGTTTCGTTGGTAATAGCAGAACGTTGACGATAGTGGAGGGTAGCAGAGCTTGGGACAACTGTTGCGATGACAGAACAGGCAATAATTGGAGATGCCAAGGCCTGACCCACTTAGATACTGAGCAACCCCTGTAGGATTGTTCGTGCGGCACTTTACGGTTTGGTGTCAGCGTTTAGGCCTGTCCACGCATTTCCCCTATTTTTGAAAGGCTCGACGATTACGTGAGGTCTGCATCAGAAAGTTCAAGGCTTTGACGCGAAAATCCAAGGCCATCCTAATAGTCCTAATAGTCCTTCAGGTATGTACCAAAAGTCATGTCATAGACACCACGTGACCTTTACCCTCTGAGGGGAAACAACATCAAGAACGTCAATGCTGGTTCATCACACTAAATCTTCAAAGCCTTGGTTCATAGATAGATTGGTAGGAGTCTCATGCTAAGGTTTATTTTGTGTACAACCGTACATCATTTCCGTAACCCCATTCCAACCCCTCTCGGAACAACGAAAACCGATGATGCCGAAAACCAAAGACGCCGGAGACCATGATGAGGGAAGCCGCTTATTTGAGCTTCTTCTTAGGCCGGAGCTGGTTAGTGTGTCCACACTTGCGCTTTCTGCAGTTGGTGGCGCGGGGAGGGAGGCGAGCCTATACGCCGGGTCAGAGAGCCCTCGTAAAGACTTGAGAGGTACACGTACGTAGCACTTGCGGCAGATCATCTTGTCGCAGTTGAATTTGCTGGCGAGAGCTTTGAGCGAGGGCTCAATGATGCCGCCACGAAGACGGAGGACAAGGTGGAGGGTCGACTCCTACAGCCCATATGTCAGCCTCGGGTCAGGATCGCTTCAGGATACCAAGACTCCAATCTTAAATTCCTCCTCTTGCTACCGAAGTAATTCATTTCTCCTTGTGACCTTCCAACTAACCTTCTGAATGTTATAGTCAGAAAGAGTGCGGCCATCCTCCAATTGCTTGCCCGCGAAGATTAGACGTTGCTGGTCCGGAGGAATGCCCTCCTTGTCCTGGATTTTGGATTTGACATTGTCAATGGTGTCCGAGGACTCGACCTCAAGGGTGATGGTCTTGCCCGTCAGTGTCTTCACGAAGCTGTTCGGTGGTCCGTGTCAGCGTCTGGAAATTTCGACGATTCGCGATTCGGTGCGCTTCGTCGCTCGGGAGGGGTGAACCTACATCTGCACTACAATTCCGGACCCGTCAGTATCACTCCAGAAGGAATTAGAAGCGCGATGGCCTTTTGGAAGTGGTACTTACTTTTGCTCTGATTTTTGCGAATCTGGTCCTCGAGAGATGTGAAGTCGGAAAGGGAGTTCAAGCAACTGTAATTTTGGTGGGGTTAGAAATTTGGCCAAGACTAGGGCTCGGGTGGCTCCCAGCGAGTGCACGTGCGCAAGCACAGTTGTGCAGGGTGCACCGAGTGGAACAACTGTTTTTCATGGGCCCAACTGCTCTCTGCCTACATTCTCTTACAAGCTACCAGCGTGCTTTGCACATGGATAGGGCCATATCAGCTCGTATATTCCGTTTCAATTCCCATTCCCATTTCTGTCCGCGTCTGTCATCGCTTCGCTCTTTCCCAGTTGAACATCATGCGCTCCAACTTGTAGACCATTTTCACTAGATCCTCCAGCGGCAGGCCAGACATCTCGGCCACAACTTCATATACTCGTTTCGCAGACCCCCAAAGCTCACTAGACTGCTCAAACATCTGATGGAGATCGCCCAGACGGTGTACCTTCTCCGCGTCTGGCCTCGGTGCGACGTACGTGACCGCATTCTGTATTTGTAGCAAGCGTGCTTCAATTTCCTCGTCTGGAGTCTCTTGCACCACCTGGGGCGGCCGCACCTCTTCAAGAGGAAATATCCTGTCCAATTCAGTCTCGTCTATGATCGGTTAGCCTTACCAGGTGCTGCGTGGAGAAAAGTATGCCTACAAGTCGGATTCCTGTCGATCTGGGTCTCCTGGAACCAGTCCAGATAATCGTTTATTTCCTCTTTGCTCATGGACCACACCTCTTCCGGGTCGAGGTTCTCGAAGTCGACAACGTCCCTCTGCTTCCTTTCCGGACTTAGAAACTTGGCTTCCCATACAGCCCAGTCCATCTTGAGTACAAGAGGATCACCAGCGTCTTTTGGGAAGCGCTCAAGCCCATCCAAAGGGGCCATATACTTGGTAGCAAACACGACGGCCGCTGTGAGCAGCACGTCTGGTACATCTAATAGGGAAAACTTCGGGCGTCTTCCTGCAGGGTGTCTTCTCTTCTCAGTGGCCGGAAAGGAGAAATCTAGCTTGAGCGCAGTGCAAATATCTTGGGCATGTTGGTGCACCTCGGCTGCTGGGATATGAATGTTTGTTGGGTAGTCGAACTAAGGGGCGTTACTTACGAGGCAATGCCAGGTCCTTCACCCAGGTGAGGAGGAGAGGACCAACAGGGATCTTGGGGAAGACCAGGCCATAATTCTCCTGAAAGTTGATCATCATTTCCAAGACTGCTTCATGTAGTTCTCCCCCCCGAAACTTGACATATCTTGTTGACAGTGCGTGGTGAGCCCAGGCTGGTAGACGTTGAATCCAATCCTGGGGTATCAGGTCTATCTGTGATGCGTGAGCGAGAAATATCAGTTCCCGGATCCTAGACAACTACTTACTGCCCGAAGGTATGGTATTCTGTTGTTTCTCGCCCATGCCACGAGCTCTCCTATTCTCAGCGCCTCCTGCCGCAGCAAACACCCAAGATACACGATTGCTAGCGTATCCATGGCGGTAGGCAACACCCAGCTCTCTCCAGACCAGCTCTTAATTCGTAGCTGGTCCTGCCTGCTTCGACTTTGTAGATGAGACAACGCATCATCATTTGTCGTGGCCTCAGACTCGGCTTGCGAGCTATACATGACAAGCCCGGATTCCGAGGGTTGGGATTGTGATTGCGTTGTGGCTTGGGAACTTCCACCATTCTCCTTTCCCTTACCCTTGTCATTTTGATTTCGCACCGCGGCGGTCAGACCAACAAACCCTCGAATCCTCAGCTGCCACAAGTCGCGACAAACCGACTCCAGCTCGGCGTCGAAGCCTTTGTCTTTTATCATCCACGCGATCTGTTTCCGGAGGATGAGCTGGAGACACTCGAGGTATAGTTCTTTCGCCTCATTTCCCCCCATGTGCTTTTTCTGCTTGACATTTGCCTCTTTCTTCTTCCGGATGATCCTGCCCTGCTTCCCGAAGTTGTCTTCGGCGTCAATATCGAATTGGACGTAGCCTTCGATCTGGTGGCCCCGCTCACAATACCGGCGACCGCCCTCATGATAGTACCGGCGTGCAGGGCACTCGGCACAGGTTTCACCCTTTGGAAACCGATGAGTCTCGCGCTCCGCCATGACCGGTCAGAGCTGAGGGCTGAAGGATATGGAGTAGGCTGCAGTCATGTGGTGGCGGAATTGTTGAACTCGTTTTTTCCCCCGGCTGGTAAAACCTCTTTGGTGACTTTTCAGGTTTGAAATTGTAGACGCAAACACAAATTCAAATACATTGGCCAGTGACTCTCAACGCAAAAAAGCTTTTTCGTAACTCTGGATGTGATAAGGTAGCATCCCCAAGCCTAATGTAGGTAGGAGTCGGTACTTCGTAGTGGATGGGCTGCTGTAAACTGGCGGACCTCAACGCTCTCCACGCGTGTACGATACTGGGATTCTAGGGTAGTTGCCTGTCAGCTGGCAATTTTCGTTGCTTGTGAAAGGGCAAGCAAACCTGTAATCTGCAGCAAAATTATCTGGTGTAAATGCTGACCCCGGTCAGGCGGGGCTCAAAGTTAAAACTTTACCAAGCACCCCGTTCGATGTGGGGAAATATCCACAGACTGGGGGTGAGATCTTGTCTGATATACGACAGGCACTGCATATGCCACTCAACCTCGAAAACATCTTCACAGCTAAGCACAGCTTTGTTCAAGTAAGCATCCGAAGAGAGCATTGTGATAAAACCAAGGATTGTTGGATTCTATCTGGTGCTGCCACTGTCGCCACCCGCAAAGTCCCTCTTCTTTACCCAGCAAATAATCCCAGTAGAATTGATATCAAAGTAAAACGGAAAATCAACCCAGGTGTCAGGCTCGGGTGCGAGCGACATGTTAGAACGAGCGTTCCGTGCCCAGCAGAAAAACAGTCTCCAGGCAGAACCACCAGACGCACGGGAAACTCGGAAATAGGGCAGGCCAAGAAACATCGACCAAGAGATCTCAGCTGGCCAAGCTCTAGAAGCAAGCAGCAGCCGTCAAAGCCTCGCCATCGCCGAACAGGGGCCCGCGTCTCCCAAAACCCTCTCCACCATACGTGCCGCTTTATTTCATAGTCGACTCCTTGGCGTCAACAGCTGCCTCCTCACCCATGGCAGTCTGGACAGTAACGTCTTGGATTGTCACTGTTAGCGTGGATTCGTGCAAAGCATTAGCCTCATCATAGCACTTACTGACGTCCTTCTCCTCAACCTTGAAGAGCTTGTTGATTTTCTCACCAACTTCACCCTCGGGTAGGCGAACATCATCCTTCGCACCACCAACATCGTCCATGAGGTTGAGAAAACCGTCGTCCGAGATATCAATCTGCCCAAATTTGTTAAAATACTTCGTGTACCAAACAGAACATTATGATGCAGCTAGACATACGAGCTGGTACTCAGTGCGCTTGACGTTGGGGACATCCATGTTGTGAGTCGAGGGGCAAAGATCCTCGAGCTTCTTGCCAGTGAAGATGTCAATGGCGACAAGATGGACCTTGGCGTGACCGTGCTTGCCGGTCTTGGAGGTGGACATGTCCACGATCTTGCAGGGGCGACCCTTAATCACGACGAAACCGTTCTTGCGCAGAGCAGAGCACTGCATGGGATAAGTCGTCGAAGCGCCAGCATCGACGGACTCGAAGGTGTGCTCATGCTATAGCGAGATACAAGTTAGCATCAAATCAACATCGTGTCCGAGGTAGGTGCGGATATGTCAACGCATAATGGGCATGCGAGTTACATATATCGCCACGGGAGGGGCATGTGCGCATTCCGAGGTGGTCGCGGGCCTTGCGTGTGCGGTGCGGGGTGGCTTTTTTGCCCAAGCGCACAACCAAGGGCAGAAGAAGAGCAGTCGCGAGAGGGTAGCTTACATCGTCTGACATTTTGGGGGGCCCAACGAAGGATACTGTCGAAAGAGAAGAGGAAGAGAAGGGGAGGGTTGACAGGAGGCCCAAGGAGATGATGAATTGCACCGAGGGAGAAAGGGTGGTGCAGTTGAAAGGAGAGGGGGGAGGTTTGGAGGAAATTTGTGGTTTTGAACGGACACACTGGGGGGAGAGGAAGAAGAGCAACGCCCCCGCTAGTCGACCCCTCCTCCACACGCCTGCAGACTTGCCTTCTGGCCTGCTGAATTTTGCTTATTTTTGTGGCCCTATCTGGGCTCTGCTACCTAACCCAGTTAATGAGGCATCTTTCTTTTTTGCCTCTTCCCCACCCTCACTTATTTATTTCATGGCTTTTTTTGCCTTGCTACCCCACCACAAATCATATCAGTGTTTATTTGATATGACTCCAGCTGAGACTGAGCGGGAATACCTGACGATTCCTCGCCCACATCTGCATACTCGCTTTCTCTCGCGTTAGCTCCCGCAAGACAGCTCTAGTAATGACACCCGCAAGAAATTCTAGGAGTGAAAACGAGTCTTACTGACTGGTGGCGCTGGTCAGGCTCCAGGTCTGTTCGCATCGTGAAAAAGGATTGCCCCTCCCGAAACAACCTGCCCCGCCTTTCGTTGCTGCCCGTCAGAATCTAACTTGTTTTGGCAACGCACCGCATGCCAAGCTCTGGACCCGCTGGGCTGGCGGTGGCTGACAATCAGCGACCTGTCGCTAACGCTAAAGTCACTGCCAGCCTTGCTCATGTCAGCACGGTCATTTCCTCAGCGCGTCACTGTCTGCAGAAGCTCCAGAGCTGCAGAGGCCAGGTGTTGGCAACAAACCCCCTGCACGAGGTCAGCATATTGGCATCAATTAGACACTTCTTTTCCAACCGCAACTGTCTGACGCCTTTGCGGGATGCGGAGGCTCGACAACCATTATGTGGCTTGACCGACGACCCGGTTCGCTCCCGGGAAGCTCCTCAGGGGCTCCTCAACCTAACAGCCGCCCGATCTCCCCCCTGCCTCGCCGTACTTCGGCTTCTCGCGGTCCATACCCCGCGTCGCAGCGCCAGGGAGGTACCCCTCGGGGTTCTTCGTTGTCTCTCGTGTCCAGCGATTCGGCCGCCTCCCTCCCAGCTTCGTTGAAACGGACGAATGGCTCTACCTTGAAGCAATCCACAACGGTGGAAAACGGGCGGGACCCAGAAGAGGTTTTGGCTGAGATATTGGGCTCGGATGTGGACGGAAATGAGACTGAGGAGTCGCAGCCCTGCTTTATTACCGAGGAGGACCTAGATTGGGACTTCGACTTTGGCGGCCTGTCTCTGCATGGGCTTGCGAACAGCGAGCCCGAAACTGATGCGGTAGCTCTGTACAGATCGCAGGCCGTTGAAGATTGTGGGTGAACCGCCTCGTTGCTTACTTCCTGTCGCCATGCTTATGTTTTGTCACCAGATGAGCGTGACAAGGCCAAGTTCGAAGAACTACACCGATCCATTCGCGCGTGCGATGACATCCTGGCCTCCGTTGAGACAAACTTGACCAGCTTCCGCAATGATTTGGCCGCAGTATCTGCCGACATAGAAAGCCTACAAGCCCGATCGGCTGCTCTGAATGTGAGGTTAGAGAACCGCAGGACTGTCGAGAAGGGGTTGGGCCCCGTCGTCGAAGAACTTAGTGTCTCTCCAATGATTGTTTCGAGGATATCGGAAGGTCATGTTGATGAATCTTGGATAAAAGTTCTCGCCGACCTCGACAAAAGAGCGGCAGCGCATAAGAAGAGCTCACAACATACACAGAGCAAGGCCTTGGAAGACATTGGGCCACTATTAGAGAAACTCATCCTCAAGGTACTACCGTCAGAGTACACATGTTTAAAAGGACATTGCTGACTTCGCCAGGCCGTTGAGCGAATTAGGGATTTTCTGGTGGCCCAGATCAAAGCCTTGCGATCTCCGCATATCAATGCTCAAATCATCCAGCAGCAAAACTTCATCAAGTTCAAGGACTTATACGGGTTCCTGCATCGATATCAACCCGTCTTGGCCAGCGAGATATGCCTCGCTTACATGAACACCATGCGTTGGTATTACATCAACCAGTTCACCCGCTACGAAAAGGCCTTGGGAAAGATCAAGCTTCACAGCATCGATAAGAGTGATGTCTTGGGCCATGAGGATGTCTCGAGGAGGTCCAGTGTCCTCTCCGGCTCCAAAATCGGGAGCACACCCCACGACGCATTCAACATTGGGAGGAGGATAGATATCCTCAGAAACAGCAACCAAGCCGCCCTCTCATCCTACCTAGCGGAGGAAGACCAGTCAACACACTACCTCGAGGTGCCATTCCGTAACTTCAACTTGGCTCTCATCGACAACGCAACGGCCGAGTATACCTTCTTGGCAACCTTTTTCAGCCCTGCGCTTTCCTTCCCCGTCATCTCCCGCCACTTCAACTACATTTTCGAGCCAACCTTTGCCCTCGGCCGGACGCTGACAAAACAACTCGTCATTGACACGCTTGACGGTCTAGGCGTACTGCTCTGCGTCCGGCTTAATCAGCATCTTGCATTCGAGCTGCAGCGGCGGCGCATCCCCGCCGTTGATGGCTACATTAACGGTACCGCCATGGTGTTGTGGCCACGTCTGCAAAGCATCATGGGCTCTCACTGCGATTCGATTCGCGCTCTGGCTGCCGCATTGCCAACCCGAGCGCCGTCGTCGTCGAGTATCAAGGCTGCTTCAGCAGCGCCCCACGTTGTGACGCAGCGGTTCGGACAGCTTCTACATAGTATATTGGCACTGAGCACTGAGGCAGGGGATGACGAGCCGGTTGTAACCAGTTTGCGGCGGTTGCGCAACGAAGTGGAGGCATTCCTGACCAAGTACAGCGGAGCGACCTTCGGCTCGGACAAACGGAAGCGGGAGAGGTTTCTGTATAACAACTATAGTTTGATTTTGACCATCATCAGCGATGTGGTGGGCAAGCTGGCTGGTGAATTTTTGATGCATTTTGAGGCCCTGAAGACAAGCTTCCAAGAAGGGGCCTAAAGAACCCGCATGGGCTGGGAGGTAGATTAAAATCAGAAAGACTGTTTGAACCTTCTTACTCGTAGCAGTAGCTCTAAGCTGTATGGCACAACAGTACAATCTCCCAATTTTCCGACGTCCTTCCTGTAGACCCGTCCATGGACTTCCCAAACTCCGATCAAGCCACGCAGTCTTTGTGACCCTCATCCAGATCACTTTTCCTTGCTCTTTTCATCATCATTACTTTTTCAAGGGATGCACATTGTGCACACACCAGCACCTAGATCTGTGCGCTCAATTATCTTACGCAATACGAGATCAGATTCGTCATGTATGTGAGTGGACCGGGATGCCTGCGCAGCAGCACCGCCGCTGCACCGATGAGGATTGCAAATCCCAGCGAACGAGCTGGGCGGCGGTAGCGCCACAGGACCTCCTTGATCTTGTCTCGTCGCTCCAGCCACTGCAGCTCCTTGACTTGGCGCTCAAAAAAGACACGGCCATCGTCCATCGACTGTTCAGCGCAGGCATTGGGCGCACGAGCAGTGCGAAGCACGCTGAAGTGCGAGATGGCCCGCCATGCGGCGAGGCTCTCGGGTGGGTGCGCTTCAAAGAGGAGACGGGCTGCGGTAATAAGAGCTTCCAAGTCAAGAGGGCGTGGCAGCTTGCAGAGGATACTATGGAGCATTTCGGGTTCGTCGCGCGGAGTGTCGAAGAGCTCCAATCGTCGAGAGCGGACGATGGCGGCGAACATGTACACGCTGAAGACAGGTTCGCGGGCGAGGAGCACATCAAAAAGGCGCGTAATCTCGCCCAGAGTGGTGATGTCATGCGCATACATCGTAAGTGTCCCCGCCAGAGCAAAGAAGGGTTCCGTTGCCGATAGGTGACGCCAGAGCTGGGGATCGGCTGCACGAAGTATGTCGGGTATTAGACGAAGCTGGTGTACTGCTGGGCCGAGCGAAGGGAGCATGAAATCTCTGATGCGGAGAGCCGAGAGGCGCGCTACCGCGGGTGCGCGAACTGCTGGGGGGAGAACGAGCAGGAATACTTGGCAGATGTCATGGTACCCCTGGAAGTAGCAAAGAAAGGGGTATCGACGCAAGACCTCAAGAATCAAGGCCGAGAGCTCATTCTTCTGGCGGGCTAGCTCGGCGTCGTTCTGATCTGGGCACTGGTGAGCAAGAGAATAGCGGGATGGATTGGCTTATTGGCCTACTCTCGGGATAGTAGACGAAAGCCCGGTTTACATCAAGCTGGACTTGGTCTTCATCTCTATGGCGGGGAAGCTCTTTCCAGGAGCTGTTCTCTGGAGCCTGTGACAGCGGCCTGCCAGACTTCTCGACTTCTCGCGAGGGCAGCCCCAGCAAAACCGGCCCTACATCACAATGTCGCCACTCATAAGCGTTCCGTTTTGACCACGGAAATGGGGTAGTCCCAACATGTCACAGAGCGGTCAGCCAGTCAGCACTCACATGCTTGTTGGCGGAGATGGTCGGCGAGGAAGCCTCCTGAAGATTCGGCCAACGATCTCAAGGCTTGGATGTTGTTTGACCTGCAAGCGTCAAGAATGGCTCGTTCCTTCTCAGCAGCGGCACTATCCCTCTGCGGATTTTTGATGTTCTTTTCCGAAGACGGAGCGTCAGCCGGATCATTCATCTTTTGCGAAGGGCAGGATAAGAGGGCGGGGGACTGCGGACGCGGGCGACTAGCTGCGAGCTGTCTTGCTGATGGGACCTCCCCCGTCTCGGACTTGGTGAAGCCAATGTACGGCGTCTTTGGGTCACGGGCAATGTCAAATGTGTGGCTGAGTGGCTGTTGATGCCCGCTGTTCTCTCCTTATCCGCCGAGTGATTCGATTGTGTAACCCAAAGGTGTCCTGTCGAGTGAGATGAGGATGGGGTTTGGCCTGTTGTGGTTCCTTTGCAAGTGAGTAGGAATAAGGCTACCAAGTCTTAGGTATGGGGGTTTGAGGTAGGCGCGTCCAGCGGGGCCAAAGTACCGATGCAGTTCGGGATGTGAGGTTGAAAGGAATGCACGTACTTCGTCGGTACACGTAGTTCAGTTAGGTTCCTGGCCCCTGCCAAATACACTACACTATTTTAAGGCCTCCCGCACATCCGGGTAGCACGCAGGTCAACCTAACCCTTGAATGATTGTTCGCGCGGTACTTATCACTAAGAATTAAAGTCGGAGGCCCGATGAGATTTATCTAATGAATTGATATGAAGACGCTCTGCACAAAGTCTTGGTTTGGTAGCCAAGGGCCTTCTCCTTTTTTTTGGTTCTTTTCAATCAACACCTCGCAAACAGCTCCCCAGCGATTGGACTATTGCAACGCGGCACCGGCTCTTGCTCGTTGTCCATAAGTCCCCCACTAACAAACCTTCCGGGTTCGGGATTTAGGGCAAAGGACGCACTGACCCCCGCCGTCGAGAAGGAGGACCCCGGTTGCAGCCAAGGGACTGAAATCGTTGCGTTCTTCAGGGCGACCCGCCCGGACTCAGTCCTGCCATGGCAAACCTCTGTTGAGTGGGTGACTGCTGTCGTGTTGGGCATTCCTTACGCGTTATATATACATACTGTAAAACCTTTGCTGGAACTATAGTTTATGTCGACCGGTACAACTCAAAGCGGAAAGCGGACGAATTATTTGCTGAAGGCTGGACTGGCCGTGAAGATGGTTCTGGTGTAGTCTTCGGTGATCCACGCCCTCCAGCCAGGAAACCCCCTGGTCTGCAGCGTTTCATTGTTAGTTGTAGTAAACCTGATCTGTCGACTTTGGTTATTGTTCAGTACGGACTCGACGTCTCTCCACGGCTTTTTCACAATCCTCTACATACTTGTTGGGTACCCACGTGGTACCCTCCTTTCACCCTCGAAGTCGATCAAGTTTGAGGTCCCAAACCAGCCCTGTCAAGTAGAATATTGTGAAAAAAAACCGCGGAGAGTTTGACATAGTAGCGACCTCGACATGCCCGCGCTCACGCGGAACATGGTACCTGTTTCCAGCCTCTGGCTAGTTGGCACATCATTGGGTGGAAGCGATTGATCGCAGCATGGTCCCACGCGCAGTCCGGAGTTGCCTCCATCACATCGCCAGGAACGGCGGTAGGAACGCGCTGCTGACATTAAACTACCTGTACCAAGGCGTGAGAGAGGTCAGCGCTACACGAGCAACTTAAGAGGACTAAGTTGCTTACCTAGGCACCCTAGTTAGGTGGTGCCGAGCTTCGCCAGGACTGTGAAATATCCTGCATAAGGTCCATAGTATGCACCTCACACTCTGCATCAAGATTTCGGGGCAGGCAAAAGGCGGGATGCAGGGAGTATCGAGGGGCAGTCAAAGGTAGCTGCCCCGCTCTGATATCTGGTTGTGCGGTACGACCTAATAGTGTCCATAGTATGCGCGGTTCCGTGGGTCAGGTTGCATTCTCAGGCAGCCCTACTCTGCTCGCGGCTCACAGCGACTTGACTTGCAGCACGACACCTGCGCAGTGGAGGTTTGCCTTGTCGGCAAAGATCAGTAGCCACCTAGTGGGGATCATCGGCGCCGAGAAAAATCATTCAACAGAGACGCCGGCGCCCTACTAAAAGCTTCAACAAGCGGTCGGGGTGGGCCGTGGAAACGGCAGTCCGGTTGGCTCTCCACTACCAATTAGACATCAATCTGGCTGGGAGCCAGAGTCTTCGCGCACTCGTCTTCTCCGGCGTCCAGCGAGGACCGCTGTACGTACCTTGTTCAGCTCGAGGTTACCTCCAGGTTAGTCGTCCCTAAGGCAGCCGCCGCCGCTGCTTCTCAAAATTGGGGCGTTCTCCCCTTTCATCTCTTGTCCCAACCTTCCCGACAACAACGATCAGTCATCTCTTCCCCGATCACCTCGCACGGTGCAATACTAAGCACAAAAATGCATCTGACAATCCGCACCACATCACACTGCTAAATCTGGACAGCAACCTTACCTCACTCCACAACTTCTGCGTTCCATACCGCTTTTGCGAGCCAGTCCCCACTGGCGCTGCATCTCCGCCGGATAGGTTGCTCCCTGAGCTGAGCTTAAATTTCAAGTTCCCACGCGCGCCATCCCTCCGCGGTCCGGAACTATCCGCCGATATACAAGGGTCTTACTCGCTCCGCTTGCCTAGTTGAAACATACACCTACTGCGTCTCTCACTCTGACTTTGTTCTTGGGGAAGGGAATCAAATCCACCTCATGCACGGTTGGCGCGACATGGTGCTCTGACGTTTCAACGAGCACCAGAAATCATGGCCTTCCAGACCAACGTATACAGAGGGGGCGAATGGAGGACCGAGACCATCGACGTCAACACCATTGTGAAAGCCAACAAAACGGTTCCGGGGTCCAAGCAGCCTCGACTCCCAAGGGCCCCGCAGTGTGGTCTCCTTACAAGGACAGTGGTTGAGAGCCCTCTCATCCATTTCATACTCCCAGTCAGACTCAGAGGACCTCAGCATAACGACGTTGCCTTCATAGCAGTAGGTCCTGTCCAGTCTCACATGGTCAACTCCCACCCTGTCCATCCACCCTCTCCAAAGATCTCATGTCAGATATACATGCCCAGCCAAGACATTCCGTACCACTGCCCCCAGCCCGAGCTGTGATGGCTTAGCCATCAAACTGTGATACAGTGGACATCAACATTTCCCCTTTGAACCAGAGTCACGGATGTCGTCCACAGCGCACCTGTGGCTAACAATGCCCTGCAGGACCATGAAGTGCGCATCCAAGAGCTGGGAAGCGATGGCCGGCTTAGAGAGGTCGCCAGAAAATGCGACTTTAGAGCGAGAATCCGGAATGCCTGCGTCGTTGGCTCGTTCGATATTAGGGAGGATGATGACAGCGATATTGCTGCCTCTCTGCCGGTCAAAATGGAGGATGACAACCCTTCGCAATCTGGCTTTGTTTCGTCTGCCATGGGCCTACGTTCTCCCCAGTTCCCTCCACAGCTATTGATGCTGGTTCTCGAATGTGGCGACAGCGTCTTTTTATTCCTGCGGCGCGGATCGAATGGAAGACTAGAGTTCATCACGTCCCGCTTCCCGAGCCCCCGAGATCAGCTGGTCTATCCTGGCTTTCATTTGACAATCGACCCGAGCTCCCGCTACGCGGTGCTGGCCTGCGCTGTCGAGTTTTTTGTCGTATATGAGCTTGAAACCATTGAGAACCTCCGCCAGGCATACATCCGAAATGAGCCCTTAAACCCCGTGAAGTCGTATCGTCCCCGGTCTGTTCAAGGGGTCATTCACAAGATCGACTTCCTATACCCACGCCCAGGGGATGACAACCACATCATCCTCTTGCTCATTGTTGTCCGTGCTGGTAAGTCGAGGATGGTGATATACGAGTGGAAAACAGGAGATGACCTGCGTTTGGTCTTGTCGGAGGAAAAGACAGGTCACCGAATGCCAGTGGAGAACCAAATGCCGGTCCTCCTCATCCCCCTTACTGTCAAATCGGCCTTTATTGCGATATCCCCGGGCCAGGTGGCAGTTTGCACAGGCGGCCTGTACGGACCACCCAATTTCGAGACGGTGGAAATGCACAATCCACCAGCCACTCAGAACCACCACGGCCGGGATGAGCCGCTCTGGACGGCCTGGGCACGCCCTTTTCGGCTATCTCCCTATTTCAAGAGCCGGGACTGTATCTACCTTGCCCGGGAGGATGGTGTGGTGATCTTCATTGAGGCCGATTCAGAGAGTGCCTTGGATCGCAGCACATTCATGGATACCTTTGATTCCAATATATCTACCGCTTTTACCTGTCTATTCGATCAGTACACTGATGTCCTCCTGCTGGGCAGTGACTCTGGTCCTGGCGCCATTTGGAAGGTAGCTCGCCTCCCCCCATGTTCTCCAATCTGCCGAACTGACGGGATTCCAGGTTCCTGCTCGACAGCCGTTGGAGTTGCTCGATATATTGCCAAACTGGTCTCCGACTGTCGACTTTGTTACCACAGACGAGTTCTCAGCCTGGAACCAGGCGGTCGGCGAAGGCGGAACTAAAATGCAGCCGTGGAAAGAGGGCACAATCAGGAAGCCAGACCGGATATTTGCGACTTCGGGCCATGAAAAAAAAGGTTCTATCGCGGAGTACCGATATGGGTTGAAGGCGGGAATCGGCCTGGACATCGATTACGGGGTGGAGATACGAGATGCGTGGATATTCCCCTCAAAGCACCTATACGGAGCACCAGGTTACCACCTCATCCTCTCCATGCCAGACTCCTCAGCAGTTCTTCAGCTTTCTGAAGACTTTTCTCAAGCACAGGAACCAGTGGAAGCCAGTGGCAAATATGATCTTTCGTCGCCCACGCTTGCAGTCGCACACTTTGAGCACCTGATCATACAGATCACGACGGAAGCAGTGTTGCTGATCAGTCCTGATCGAAGGTACGTTATTTGCAACCCATAAGAATGTAGGGGGCAGGCGCATGTCACTTGTCTATTTTTTCTTTGATATCCTTGCGCTAATTTCATCACCAAAGCACGCGACGACTATTCCCTGACATATTGCCTGGTTTTCCAGGCGTAGCCGTGTCCGATGCGGCCATTTCCGGCAATATTTTCGCCCTATCGGCGCACACTGGTACACGGTTCTGCATTCACGTTCTAGAGACTGACTGGGATAGGCAGTCTGTTAGCCGGGTTCGTATCATCAACGTCAATGGTGATGTGACGAGTTTATTCCTTGGGGCTGCACACAATGTGCTTGCAGGAGTGTGGAGAGCCGGCCAAGCTTTTCTTGGAAAATCCTTCCCGATCAGCTCGGTTACCAATAGCGATGCTTTTGAAGAGCTCGAAATGATGGACCTTTCTCAGGGTGAGCTCTCAACCTTGGCGCTATCTTCTCGCATGTCTCTTCGCTCCCAACATCGTGACGCTAACGTCATTTAGCCATTGGAAACGCTGCTAACGAGTCCGAAGAAAACGGGACTCCATCAATTGAAGCAATTACCAGCGTCGCCTCAGCTTGGGGCGGCGTCCTCCTCGGCACTAGAAACGGGCAAGTCGTCAAGGTCACTGGATCTGGGTTCAAGGTCGAGACATTCGGGACAACTGCGGCCAAAGTCAGCTGCCACTACGAATCCGGGAAACCAGAACCGACTGTGTTGGTATCTTGCGACAAGAGTCTTGTTCTGATACGTGACGATAATACTGGGAGCGCTCTATTCGATTCTGTGAGGTCGAAAGACAAATTGCGTGTTTGGCCCGTGGACGCAAGCAACCCTGCTGCCATGCCGCCACCGGTAGATTACAGCGTAGCTGTAGACGTGCCGTTTGAGAGCCACGATACGACGCCGATTCTCATCATCTCGGGGACCAAGATTCTCCTCGCGGAGCTGCAGCATCAGTCAAGCCCTGTCCCTCGATATCTGCCCGTGGAAGGGACGCCGACAAGGGTCATCTATTCGGAGCACCTCCAGTGTCTTGTTGCAGCTGTCAACAAGGATGGGAAACCGACGCTCATGTTCATCGATCCAGATACCGGAGAAGACCTGGGCCGGCCAATAGACAAGAAACTGAACACAGATGTTGACTTCATTTCCGGGCTCGGCAAAGAGGGAGATCGTATTCACGGACTGACAGAGTGGAGATTTGAGAAAGACAGGACTTATTGGCGGTACATCCTCGTGTCTACCAAGAGTGGCCGCATGATCGTGGTCTCGACAGCGAAAGAAACGCGCGAAACCGGGCCGCCCTTGATTCGATACTGGATGCAGTTTCAACGCAAGGGTTTCGACCGTCCCGTCTACTCGGTGATTGGATTTGACCAGGGACTGATATACTGTGTCGGCCAGACTGTGTACTGGGACCTACTTGACACGGTTGATAAGAAGCTCGTCAACGTGAAGACGTTTGAGCTTGGCTCGCCCGCCACATGCCTCAGCATTACGAATGGCAAGCTCATAGCACTGACCAGTCGAGAATCGCTGGAGATTATCGAGCATAATCGGTCACCGGAAGGTGGGGGCGCCCTTGAGCAACAGATCCATGTCGACCCTAGGGCTCGCAATGCGATTCACATGATTGAGATGGCTGGTACGCCACCTGGAGAGCAAAACGGCAGTGTGGTTCTCCTTGCTGATCGCGACTGTGGTGTCAACGGTCTATGGATCCCCTGGGAGACCCCTGGGAGGGAATGCGAGGTGGTCCTGGAAGCAGAACTGCCAACCTCGATACGCAAATTCCGACGCGGCCGAACTAGGCCAGTCTGGGAGCAGGGTTACCATGGACCCAAGTATGGTCGATTGGCGAGCACGATCGACGACGCCGAGATATTGGGCGTCTCGCTCGACGGGTCGTTGTACCATTTTACAATGCTCAACCTGAACATATGGCGCCTCCTCCGTTTTATCCAGAACGTTGCGGTCACTAATGAGGAGCTGAGCCCCTTTAATCACGAGCGGGTGGATTATAACAACTTCAACCCTGAGCCCGTATTGGACAAGGCGGAAGGTATGCAGGTTGATGGTGACATGCTTCGACGGTGTCTCGAGAAGCGTGCTTTGGAAAGGCTGCTGTCGTGGCCAGACCACGAAAGCCGCTTTTTTGAGCTCCTGGGCGATTTGGAGGACGGAGTGCACACGGTCGGATTAGTGGGACCAGGCGCGCGAGACCAATTCTTCAAGATCGCATACGATATCTTGGATTATTTCCTTCGGCCAGTTTTATAACTCGAATGGTTAACATACAGTAAATAGGTCATGAGGTGTGGCGTCGGGGAACAGCGTTCTTTCATGGCTCCCACCTCTAGTATCCCCCACTCTCAAAACGCATGCTGAATGCTGGAATGGAAAATGGAAGCCCAATGCTCCCACCATGGGGCCGCTGTTAGCCGCCGTTTAAGTAATTAGGAAAAGCTGCAAGGCGGGGCACAAAATAAAATCGGACCGCCTGTCCAAAAATCTTGGCCAAGATTTAACTGCCCCTCAGCGCCCACCACGTCTGTGCCCAGTAAATTCGCAGAAAGTCCATCTCGACTTCTGGCGCTGCCCAACCCCTCCCCCGCAGATTATGTCTTGGTTCTCACAGTTCAAGAGACTGGTAGTTTTACAAACCTCTTCCGGACTTTGACCAACGGCAGGCCTTACTAATCTGTGGTTGAATGAAAGAACGGCCAGACTTGGGATCTTTTTTTTCCGGGGGTTACCCAGGTCAGACTTCCCCCACCTCTTGAGTTGCTTGTTGCCCCACGTTGAACTTTCGCCTTGCTGAAACTTCCCATCTTCCTGAGCTCCCACTGCCAATCGCGGCGAAGTGATTCTGATACCGTTTCTTTCTAGCAAGCTATCCTTTTCTTCCGAGTATATCTCGAAGAAGCTTCTAGGTCCACTTCAAGCCCATACGATCGTCGACTTGGTTCCATCCTGGTTCAGAAGCCATATAACCCGGCTCCTCATCAGTCAACGAGATGGCTCCCAAAAAGAAAAATGCGGCCAAGAAAGGCAATGATGATTGGGAAGCCGACTTGGGCGAAAGCATTGCACCACCTGCTGCGGGTGCTGACGCTGACGATGACGCTGCCGCCGACGACGATGCTCCCAGCGGTGGCGGCGGCCTCATGAACCTTATGCGTAAGAACAGGGAGAAACGCAAGAAGAGGGGTCTTGGTGAGGACTTCGTTGATGGCGAGACTGCCCCTGGCGCCGATGAGACTCCAGCAGAGCCGACTCCTGGCCTGACCACCAAGGCTGCCGAAGAGGCCGACCTCGATGACGAGTTCGCGCTCCCAGACAAGAAGGGGAAGGGTAAGCAGGCAGCACAAAAGGCAGCCTTTTCGGCACCCAAGCCGAAGGAGACTGAGGCAGACGTCGATGACCTCGAAGCTTCTGGCCGTGTCTTGACTAAAGCCGAGAAGGAGAAGCTAAAAAAGGAAAGGGAGAAGCAGCGCAAGAAGGAGCAGGTGAGCTGGGCCCCTCGCATGCACATTCGGGTGGACAGTGGATGTTGATAACCATTGTGACAGGCTGCGAAGAAGAAGGCGGCCGTGCCTGTCCAGTCCGCTAAGCAAGAGCCGGCCAAGGATGAAAAGAAGGTCGAGACTCTGGCCGCTGCGGTCCCAGCGGCCGATACAAGCGGCAAGAAAAAGAAGATCCCCGCACACCTATTGGCCATTCAGAAACAACAAGAAGAGCTGCGTCGTCGTCAGGAGGAGGAAGCTCGTCTTCTTGCCGAGGAGAAAGCTAGGATAGAGGAAGATGAACGCAAGGCCGAGGAAGAGGTCAAGCGGAAAGAGGAGGAAAAAGCACGTAAAAAGCAGAAGGAGAAGGAAAGAATCGAGCAGCTCAAGAAGGAGGGTAAATTTCTCACAAAAGCTCAAAAAGAGGAGAAGCTTCGTAACGAGAGAAAGCTGCAACAGATGATTGCTGCTGGCATCAAGGTTGGCGGCCTTGAAGAGGGCGAGGGCGAGGCACAGCCCAAGAAGAAACCCGAGCAAAAGAGGCGGCCTGCAGGTCGTGGGCGAGAAAAGGTAAGATCCGCCGTTGTGCTCGTCATTCTGCCTCTCGGTGGCCAGAACAACCCTGTGACTTCTGAACAATTTGCTAACACCGGGGACGCACAGATCGACGAGGAGAAGGCGCTTGCCGAGGCCGCGGAGCGGGCCAGGCTCCAAGCCGAAGCTCTAGCCAAGGAAGCCGAGGAAAAAGAGCGCCATGAGCGCGAAAAGGCTGAAGCGGAAGCTGCTGCCGCTGCGGCCGCTGCGGCGGTGGCTGCCGAGGACAGTGTTGACGAAGACTGGGAGGCAGCTGCAGCCTCAGACAAGGATGATATCAAAGACAGCTGGGATTGTGACTCGGATGAGGAGGCCGAGAAGAAGGCTAAGTCTGAAACCGAGGCTGAACCTGCCAACGGCAAGGCCCAGATGCTTCCTTCACGGCCAGCCACCAAGAACCAAGAAGAGACCGATTCTGAAGAGGAGTCGGAAGACGAGTCCTCAGATGAGGAGCAGACACAAGCGCAGCTTGCCGAAGCTCAAAGAAAGAAAGAAGCCGCCGAGCGTCGTGAAAAGGCACACCAAGCTGCTCTGGCTGCGCGGTCAAAGGATAACCTGCGGTCACCCATCTGCTGTATCCTGGGCCATGTCGATACCGGAAAAACCAAGCTTCTCGATAAGATCCGACAAACCAATGTCCAAGAGGGCGAAGCTGGTGGTATTACACAGCAGATCGGTGCGACATACTTCCCGGTCGAAGCCATTAGGCAAAAGACGGCGGTCATCAACCCAGACGGCAAGTTTGAATTCAAGGTCCCTGGTCTTCTCATCATCGACACTCCTGGTCACGAGTCTTTCTCTAACCTCCGCTCCCGTGGCTCATCTCTGTGCAATATTGCAATTCTGGTCGTCGATATCATGCACGGTCTCGAGCCCCAAACCCTTGAGTCCATGAGACTTCTGCGCGAGAGAAAGACACCCTTCATTGTCGCTCTGAACAAGATTGACCGTCTCTATGGCTGGAAGAAGATCGACAACAATGGCTTCCAGGAGAGTTTGAAGCTCCAGAACAAGGCCGTTCAGAATGAGTTCAAGAATCGCCTTGAGCAGACAAAGCTTGCGTTTTCTGAGCAAGGTTTCAACTCCGAGCTCTTCTACGAGAACAAGTCGATGGCCAAGTATGTCTCACTGGTTCCCACATCTGCACACACTGGCGAGGGTATCCCCGACATGCTGAAGTTGATCGTTCAGCTCACCCAAGAGCGCATGGTTGGCTCGCTGATGTATCTCTCTGAAGTCCAGGCCACCGTACTGGAAGTCAAACAAATTGAAGGCTTTGGCATGACCATTGACGTCATTCTGTCAAACGGTATTCTTAGAGAAGGCGATCGCATCGTTCTTTGTGGTGTAGAGGGCGCTATCAAGACGAACATCAGAGCACTTCTTACTCCCGCTCCACTCAAGGAACTACGTCTCAAGTCAGCATACGTTCACAACAAGGAAGTCAAGGCGGCGCTTGGTGTCAAGATCAGTGCGCCCGGTCTCGAGGGCGCTATTGCGGGCTCTCGTCTGCTTGTTGTCGGGCCCGATGACGATGAGTCGGACCTGGAAGATGAGGTAGAATCGGATCTTGCTACTCTCTTCAGTCGTGTTGAGAAGTCTGGCCGCGGTGTCAGCGTCCAGGCATCGACACTCGGCTCTCTCGAGGCTCTGCTCGATTTCTTGAAGGACTGCAAGATTCCGGTGGCTAATGTTGGTATTGGCCCGGTCTTCAAGCGCGACGTGATGCAATGCGGTATCATGCTGGAGAAGGCTAAAGACTACGCTGTCATGCTATGCTTCGATGTCAAGGTAGACAAGGAGGCACAGCAATATGCTGATGAGCAGGGTATCAAGATTTTCACCGCGGATATCATCTACCATCTCTTTGACGCCTTCACCAAACACATGGATGAACTCAAGGAGAAGAAGAAGGAAGAGTTGAAGTTACTCGCCGTCTTTCCTTGCGTTCTCAATACCGTCGCCGTCTTCAATAAGACCAACCCCATCGTCGTTGGTGTCGATGTGGTCGAGGGTCAGCTTCGGATCAACACACCTATCGCTGCTGTCAAGGCCAACCCAACGACCGGCAAGGAGATCATCAGCCTCGGGAGAGTGTAAGTTTCAACCAGAGGACAACTGCGGGGACGCACTAACACAATGATGCAGTACGTCCATCGAGCGAGACCACAAACAGGTTCCTGTTTGCAAAAAGGGTCAGCCTTCGGTAGCTGTCAAGATTGAAATGGGCGGCCACCAGCCGACTTATGGCCGTCAACTGGAGGAGGCAGACGTTCTCTACAGTCTGATCTCGCGTGCCAGCATCAACTGCCTTAAGGACTTCTACCGTAATGAAGTCTCCAACGACGAGTGGCTGCTGATCAAGAACAAGCTCAAGTCACTGTTCGACATTCCATAAGCAGCGCACCCTACTCGCGTTATGCCCAACAAAAGCACAGCGAACAGATGACTCGCATTCATGGATGGCTTGATAGTCTTAATCCAGCCCTCTTTCCCCTCGTCTCCCACTCTCGGCTAGGGGTGTACTAAAATTGGCACTGCCACGCTTTCTTGTTTCTCGGTTCCTTTTCTTCAAATTTCCACTTTCTGCATTTATTTCGCTCCCACAGGGAAAGGCGAGAGGAAGTTCAGAAAGGGTCTTGTTATTGCTGGTTTTTTTCATTCCATATTGTCTTTTTCCTTTGGTAGGTGGTCGGGGTGCATGAAACGACCAGACGCAGCCAGTGAAATAGAAGATGATCACCAACTTTTACCATGATGTGATTAGAACCACGAGCAAACCAAATATGCGAGGTTCTGTATGTGCATGCAATTTATTTTCTCTGAGCGCTGATAAAGACAAGAGAGCTGCATCAGAGAGATGCCTGTCTATCCACGTGACTGAAACAACAAGGGCGTTCTTTCGAGATCGTTGTCACCTCCTCCTTGTAAAGGCCCGAATCCAGCAACCCAGATCTCCCCATGATTATGAGCTTGCCCCGTCCTTTTGTCACTCAATCCATTGCGATCCCAATCCCAGCCAGAGTCTCATACACTCTCACACAACACCCAGTGAACCGGCCTTCTTGCCACTGCCCAAACTCTGCTTGACAATTATCAAACTTTCCTTGTTTTCCCACTTTCCATTCAGACGCCCAATTCATGCTTTCGCTTTCATGATATGTCACCCTTTCTATCAAAAGACCACCTCCCCGTTTGTTCCTCCGTCCAACCCTTAGATAGAACGCTTGTGAGAAGGGAAAGAAATTGATCTGGTTATGTCTTTCAAGGGTCACCAGCCTCCTCAACCTCAGCCTTAGGCGCATCCGCGTCCGTCATCTCCTCATCCCTGGCACCATTTGCAGCAGCCTTCTCCGCTTCAGCCACCTTGCGAGCCTCCTCCTCAGCTGCCTTCTTTGTTGCCTTCTCGGCCTCAATCCGAGCGAGTACCGCCTGCCGCTCGGCCTCAACTTTTTCGAAGTGACGTTGCACAACAGGGCCGGCGAGAGACTTGATCTCGTCCATCTTAGCAATGTAGACGGCCTTGGTGGTATCATCGCCCTCATCATACAGCCAGTCCTTTTTCCACAGTTAGCCATTGTCCTTTTTCATACCGGCTGCGGCAGTTATTTTGTCAAAGACTCACCTCTGTCGCGTCAAGCTTGGCGCGGATTTTGGCCTTCTCGTCATCACTAGCAAATTCGGCGTACTGCTCGTCGAGCTTGTTGCGGAGGTCATAAAGATATGTCTCAAGCTCATTCTTCTTCTCCTCGGTATCGGCAACGAGCTTGTCTTCCATAAACATGGCAGCCTCCTTCTCAGCTAGGGCATTCTTAGCTGAGGTGTCGAGGGACTGAGTGGCGCTGACGATCGGCAACTCTCCCTTACGGACTTGCTTCTTCACCTTCCTTGTCTTGGGTTTGTCGTCTTTGTTGTCGGTATCCATGGCCTTAAATTAAACGGTTAGCCTTTCTCTCTGGTACTCATTGCTCGTGGGTGGTGGGTCCAGTACATCATCGGTGGTCTTGCGACGCTTCGATTCCCTGGCCGTATCACCCACGCCCACAGACACGGCGGTTTCAGTCGACATGGAATTACTCACATCGCTATCCTTCTTTTCGTCCTCCTTAATCTCCTCCTCAACCTCTTGATCTTCAACGTAGTAGCCGCTCTCAACGTTAAGGACACCGTTGATGTTGACGCGCGCCTTAAGTTTACAAATCATGAAGTCTTCGGGAGAACCTGTTGGGGCTACGCCTTTGACAGAAAACCGACCAATGAAGGGGGAGATTTTGCCAGGAAGCTGGTCGGGCTGTGCATATCGAGCCTCGAGGTCAAATGCCTGCTTGCGGTAGAAAGTGAGGATCTTCGTGGACGGGAGCACATTGCCCTTGTTGAAGACAGTCAGGCTTGTATCCTCATCCGGAATATCGGCGTCCTTCTCCCAGCAGAACTCAATGGGGTAGCTGATGACGTCCTGAACAGCGAAGTCCCGAACCTTGAAAACGGGAGACAGGATAGCACAGCTGAAAGCACAACCACGGGCAACAGCCTCGTCCTGGTTAAGAGTGAACGAAAGGTTCTTTCCAAAGAAATTTTGGATGCGCTCCTTGAAGGCGGGCACGCGGCTGCCGCCCCCCACCACCTCGACAACGTCAATGTCCTCAGCCTTGAGTTTGGCCTCAGCTAGGGCCTGCTCAAGGGGCCCGTTGATGCGGTTCAGCAAAGGCTCTACCATGGCTTCGAATTCTTGACGCGTGATCATTGCACGCACGTCGATGTCGTTCATGAGCGACTCAATGTTCAGGGGCGCTTGTTGATTCGCAGACAAAACCTTCTTCAGCTTCTCAGCAGCAGCCAAGACGCGGGTGTAGGCCTTGGGGTTGCTCGAGATGTCGATCTTGTACTTGCCGTGGAACTCCTTTTGCAGGTGGTCAACGAGGGCCTTGTCGAAATTCCGACCACCAAAGTGGCGGTCGAAGGCAGTGCCCTTGACGGCAAGCTCCCCCTTCCTGAACTCGACAATCGAACATGTGTAGTTGCTGTAGCCAACGTCAATGAAGGCAACACGGCGTGGCTTCTCATCAGGACCGGGAAGGTCGAGCTTCGTAATGCCGTAACCGAGTGCAGCAGCGGTAGTGTCGTTGATGAGGCGCAGCAACTTGAGACCAGCGACCTCAGCAGCATCGACCAGGGCTCTGCGCTGGATGTCTGTGAACCAAGCCGGCACGCTAAGGACCAAGTCGGAAACGGGAAGCTTGATCTCAGCAGCCGTGATCAGCTTGATCTTGTTAAGAAACATGGCAATCAGTTGGGTTGCCGAGAACTGCTCCTTCTGGCCGAGGTACGACACCTCGGCGCCAACCTGGCCGCCATTGACCTCAACAACCTTGGCGGAGATAAACTGTTCCTCGATCTGAATTTCAGGATCGTTGAATGACCGGCCGGCGAGGCGCTTCAAGCAGCCAACCGTGTTCTTGAGGTTGGAAATCTCTTGCGTTTTCGCGGCCTCGCCGAGGTACCGAGACTTGGGTCCGAAGCCGACCAGGGAACTAATATCGTCAGTGTTGTTCGGACCTTGGTCGCAAGGATTATCAGGAAGTTGGAAGGCAACAATGGGGACTTACGGAGTGGCCCGATTAGAAACCTCGTTGGTGATCTTCATGGAAAAGCCAAATCAGCATGTGCACAACAAGAGGAACGAGCCTTCTGGGCCGACGTGCGAACTAAAGAGCCTCGAGGAGATTCGGCACCTACCACATCGACACCCCGATTCCGTGCGACGGCAACGACAGTGTTGAGCGTTCCGAAATCGACACCTACAAGTTACAAAGACGGACGGGGTCAGCGACATGCTGCAGGCTCGCAGCGCGGGGTGTGACTTACCGACGACACTCATATTGGCGGGTTGGTGGGTTGGCGAAGATGTCTGATAACGAACTGCGTGTAAACAAATGCACACTGCGCGGGGGAGCGGAGGCTAGTGGGATGCTGCTCACCAGACAGAGAGAAGATTGCGGTTCAGGGTGAGTTCAAGATAGAGTCGACTGTCCTTCCCCAGATACAGAGCGTCGTGAGGGTGGGTGGGAAAGATTTGCGAGGGCAGACAAAAAGGAGAGCGTTTTCTTCTATGGAATCTGATTCGGTTGGCAGAGCAAGAAAAATTTCGGTGGTGAGCTCAACGCCCGACTTTTGCACAGGCAGATTTGCGTTCCCCTCCAACAGAGGGGCACTGGGGGTCCCATGAGGTGTTCATAACCCCGCCCTTGGGGGTGCGGGGGGCAATGCCAAGCCCAGGAGAAGTTGGGAGAAGATTCTCGATTGGCCCAAATCCCGACCATTGGCCTCATCAATGATCAGGCACCTTTGATGGTAGCAAGGGGCCATTGGGTTGGGCTCTGCTCCTGCCTTCCTCGTCCCAAAGACAGAGCCTTGCCTCTACTTTCAACATTCATTACGCCTACTTCTGAGAGGATGGGCAGGTGATTTGGCCATCGCGGGCTGCGCTTGCACACCAACTTTTCACAGTTTCATGATGTAATCCCAGAAGGCAAGCATGTCCCATTAGTTATTCTACACCTCGGGGTGCACCCATCACCCCGCCAACTCGCACTGATTCTGCCGCCCTCGTTTGCGGGCCAGTGGTCAAGGTTCACTCACCGCCATCCGCCATGATGGATGTTGGTTGCTTTCTCCCCCCTTTTTTGTATGCACATGCAATGTTATACACCTCCGGAGGAGCAGGATTCTCGGCAGAGGTGGCCTGTCTTATTTCCATTAATGTAAATACCCAGCTCAAGCGCCCTCAAGTCTTTAAGAGATCTCGTCTCTATCTTGGCAGCCGCCATCTCGAGTCAGACATGACGTAAAACCGGGACAAACGAGTCTACCCGCACAGGGGCTGGCAGTGCGCGGTTAGGTCCAGCACCCTATCCCCCGAACGCCCCCTGTCTATTGTAGACATTTATACAACACCGGACCGATCGCGCCTCGCACTCGGGCCTGTCCTTGCTATCCATTACCATTCAACATGCCATCTCAACACTTGGCATATCGTAATTAAAAGTTTAGTCGACGTCTTGGCTCAACCGACATATTTCCCCTCGTCCGTGAAGGTACTGCACGATTGTCCTGTCCGCAATGAGGCTGTTCAAGACTGACTGTCGGGTAAGAGGAGCTGGCTGACGCGAGTGTCTTCGCCCCCGTCTGTTGCTGTTCTGTCCAACCTAGATCTGGGTCGCCTTGTCGCCGACCTCAACTACCGGTGACTCAGCCTCGGGCTCTGGCCGGGTTGTGGAGAAGGGCTCGGGCTGTCAAGTGATGGAACATCAAGTTGGCCTACTTCGCCCTCTACCTCCACCTGCTCCCTTGGTGGTGTACGCACAAAACTGGCACGGGCTAGAGGACTCCTTCCAGCACGGCCTGTCGCTGTGCTCGGCGGGGGCATCAGGTGTTGCTGGTATGTTGCAGTCGGGTCTGATGGGTTACCCTGTGTGTGCTGGTCATGAGTTGAGCTTGACGAGCCCACGGTGTCGCTGCTCGCGACTCTTCGGTGTACGGGACGGCTGGGGCCCTCTGATCCGTCCTCAAAGCCCTCCCGTCGAAGCTCCGATTCATCTGAGAACTCGTAAACTTGTCCGGTGGGAGGGATGCCCCTGAGAGCCCGCAAGGTGCTCATTGATTGGTTCATCTGGTTAGTTTGCGCAAGTTCGTACTTGCGCCTGTCTTCATCACCCATGATGCTTTCAACTCTCCGAGGCATGTATACCGATTGGTTGGCTGTCTGTGCTGAAATCTCGCTGTCGAAGGAGTCGCGACGACGGACTTGCCTCTTCCCACCCTGATGCGTCGAACCGCCAAGCACATTAACACTCGCCATCGAGTCATCCGGGTGTTGATACCAACCACTCTCGGTCCTTTCGGGCACCGCAAACTTCCCAACAACCCTATCCGGAGGCTGTAGGAGCGTTCTAGATCTTAGCAGCCTCTCGCTGCCTCGCCGTTCGTCTTTGCGCGCCATCTCGTCCCGCTCTTTCGCTGCGGGGATAAACGACTCGGGGACAATATTCAAGTCGTCTCCAGTTTTCTCCGCAATCTCGATTGCTTCTTGAGCAGTTGTGTGCGAATCAGCCGCTGCTGCGTCGGCCCTCGGGCCTCCCCAAGTCCGCTGTCCCGCGGTGAAAATCCCGTAGACCATGTAGTACCAGTTGAAAAAGGGGTTCAGTACGAACATCATCGGGTAGAGCCACATCTTAAATCGCTTCAGCTTGGCGCCGAAGTAGATCATCATCAGCCAATTCAAGCCAAGCGAGATAGCTATGAATCCTACAGGCAAGTCATTGACGCGCTTTGTTGTTGTGACCAAAGCCAACAGCATGATGAAGAACAGCAAGGCAGTTGTTCGAATCGTGTTTTGCATGAAGCGAACCACAACAAGAATTGGGTATCGCTTCCACAGTCGCCAGTCTGTTAACATGCAGACCTCATTTGTGATAAATCCTAGGAACCACCGACGGCGTTGCTTGATAAGTGAGCGCATCGTCTGGACTGCTTCCGTCTTACAAAACGCTGAGGTGCACATCTGAATCTGATACCGCTTCTTAGCGCCGATCATGAAAAGATGCGTTAGCCACCTGTCCTCCCCTAAGTGGCTCTTCGCAAAGTCGAACAAGTCCTCGCATTGTTCCGCCTTGTCGGCAAAGTAATACTTGGCCATCCGCCGGAACGCTGAAAAGCGTAGCATGGTGAGGGCGCCAGGTAGGCAGGTAACAGCTCCGCAGCCGGATTCGACTGTCCGTTCAAACAACTGTCCGTGGACATATTCCATATCTTGCAGCAGCGTGATGAGGCTGTGCTTCCGTGTGGTTGATGTGATGACGCCAGTCATGGCAAGCATATCCCTCTTGTTTCCTGGGCTAAGCTCCATGTCATAGACAAAGTTCTGCAAGCAGACTCTATCCAAGATGCAGTCCGAATCAATGAACAGGATGAAAAGATTGTCATTCCTCCTCAGGTACTCGTGGTACACCTTGTCAATGAGCTTGAAGGTTTGTTTCTGACAATGTCTCTTTCCTCCATGGGGAAACCGAGATACGGTTACCCGGGCTCCCTTGTACGTGACGTCAATGCTCTTAGGATACGACTCGAGCGTCAGAGGAACACCAAGTTTCTCAATGGTGTTGAGGTAGAGTTCGTCTTCTTGGTCGCCATCGAAAGACAGGAAAACATGGATGCAAGATGGGGGGTAGTCGCAGTCGACGACCGAGTTCACTGCAGTGACTAGGACTTCGGGTTCTTCCTTGTAGCATGGCATAACGATGACCACCTTGGGGGCCGACACCTCGTCGAGGATCTGCTTGATACGCTTAGTCCGTCCAAGTTGATGAGTGACGATTTGGTAGACACAGAAGAGCCACGGGACGGTTAGGAGCCCGGCAAAGCTGTAGAAGGCGAACCATTGGAGGAAGCTGACCATCTCTGTCGGCCATATTCGAGTGATTTGGCTGGGGAGAGGAAGGGTCACCAACATAATCGGGAGGAATATGCATCTGAATGGATATTGTCAGTCCACCAGGGTAGGGTGCAAAGGAACTCAGAAAGTCGGCCATACCTGAGGAGCAAGAAAGCGGTCCCTACGATGAATGCCAGCACCCGCACTGTCCAGTGCTCTGCTTTCACAAACACCTTCCATAGGCAATACATGAAAGCCGCTATCCAGAGGAACCACTCTAGAAAAGCGGCGACCATGACCAACCCGATGACCGATGTGTATACAATCTATGCCGGCGTGTCAGCCATGGAATCTGAAAGTGTTTCCACGTATACCAATGGGGGCGTACCTCGTTGACCGGCCATGGTTCTAGGGCGTCTTCAGCCATGTTGAGGGCGATTCAAGGCGAGCCCCGACGCTCAACAGCATGGCATGCCCAGACGGCAAACCAATAGCGTCAGGAGAATAAAAGCTTAAGGTTGACCGCCAGTATGATTTGCCAAGAACAGACCCCCAAGTAGTTATCCGTGGTGTGAGTGTTGAGCGGGCGGCTGGCGGAATTCTGCAGGTAGCGAGAAGCCCAGGTTCGGCTTGTTGCAGGCCAGCTGCCGTCAGCGGGTTCTCCCTCTGGGCCTGGAGAAATGATAGTTGCCGCCGTCCACTGCGTCAAGGGAGAGGTGTCTTCTTGAGCCTTTTATTCGAGCGCAAAGGGCACTCCGCCCGGGGTGTCGTGGAAAACCACCACGCGTTATTTGTTCCTCGGGGAACGTTGAAGAGTTAGAAAGGGGCGGGGGACCTTCGCTGGCGAACCGGGAAAAAAAGCCTTCGTCCCGACCACACCCACAAAACTTTCTTTCCCCCGTCCGACAACCACTACGATGCCCTGCTTGGGCGCAAAGTCCCGAAACATGTGGTCCCAGAATAAGCAAGGCCGTAGGTTGGACGCACGGCAATGGACCGACGGTACGGACAATATCTGCAAATGAAGCAGTTTAGCCGGCGCCCCCAGCTGATGAACAAGAAACTCAAGGCCCCACGGGGAAGTGTTCGCCAGACGGGCGGGACGAAGGTAAAAGTACCCAAAGGAGAAGAAAATGGACAAATTAGGATGGGAAAAGAATAGTGAAGCACCAGACGAGAAAAGGGGGTGTTGGCCAGAAAAGAGAGACTGGATTGGGATGTCGTCAAGCTTCGCCCAAGATCGAAACACAACCAAGAAGCAAACGGAAAAAGCGACCAGTCATCAACCGAGAATAGCCATAGCACAAGACAGGATCGTCGCTCCTCCCTAAAAAGGTACCGCATCAGGTTCCTGGCTTAGTGGCTCATACTGGTGCAACCCTGAAGAAACAGAGCCTGAGGAAGACGAGATTCCCGGTCCCTCGAACTGAGGACGAGATGTCGGATGAATGGCGTAGCTAAAAACAATTCGCGCCCTTATATCTGACAGCTCGACAGCAGTGTGCTCTTTCCCAAACAGTCATAATTTCTTGCCTCCTCAATAATCGAACCACGAATGGAACTTGCTGGTACCCACTAGAGCAAACGGCGGAAGTCACGATGGATGTCTCTAATCGACTTTACATTTTCAAAGGCGCCCTGCATATGGCAGCGAACAGGGAACCCCAGCCAGGCCTAGTTGCTCAAACCTGTCAGTAGCCATGTGTGGAGCACAGTGAGGTACCTAGGTAAGGTGGGTAATGTATCACTTGCGTCGTCAGCTTGCAATGAGCTGGTCTGAGATTTCCACTCTGCGTCAGTGAAACAATTTCCAAGAATGGAGGGCGGGACAGACGGGAAGGCTTGGGGGTCGGTACAGCCATTCGTAGAGGGTACCATTGCTCTTTGCATGCGGTGGGTAGAAGTCCACACAAACGAACACTTCAGCACAATCGGAATCGGAGTATCAGATCAAATGTCATGACAGGCTGCTGCCCAAACCTGCCGAGACAAATCCAAGCCCGCCACAAAGGCTTGTCGGTTGCAAAAGGCGTCCCGACACACTGTAAACGACTTGGTGCCCGGCGATCTTCCCCAGTCGCCAATTTCTTGATGGTTCTTGGGCGCTCTCTCGTCAGAGTGCCGTCCAGTCAGTCAAAGAATCCAAGACATGTTGTTCAATAAGCCCATGCTGAGAGAGTTGCAGCGCTGTAATCACTCTTTGCAATCGGCCCGCCGGAAAGCAATGTAAAGAAAACGGGGCTGAGGGAATGTCGTGAAACCGTGACCTAGTCTCTTCCGTGCCTTGCGTCACCAGTGGGCCTACACAGCAGACGGCAGTCGTGAAGAGACGGGGGTAATGCTCATCGTTGAGACAACAACACGGCACCTAGTTATACCCGAGCCCCCAGTTGGCTTCCCGACTTATTGAGCCATTTCTCACGGCGAACGGCGCCTTACTTCGCTTGTGCGTAGTGCGACCATATCGGATGTCTTGAGTAAAGTTAGAAAAAAAAGAGGAGTGCCAGCTTCAGCAAACTTGCAGGAGGTGTCAATTTGTCTAGGTGCTAGCTGCCGTTCGCTCACTCACACAGAGCCCAAAAATATCAGCAGGTAAAGAACGGTCGTCCCCTACTACGTTTCCTGGACGGCAAATCGCTACTGAGCCGGGCCAAACAGCCTTGCCGAGTTGGCAAATACTGAGCGATGCACCCCAGATCACCAATATTGCAACATCCGCCCAATATAGCCGGCCCGACTGTCGCTTGCGCTATCCGCGCATCACTGCATATCTTCCCACGGTGAAAGGGCGTCACTAGAGAATACCTTTTCAGCCGCCGCAGTTGACTTGCCGGTAGCGCCGGACGACTATCCGTCTCCGGATTGTCATCACCGCCGTCGATCGGCCGTCATGAGTAACAGAGCCGTCAACTCGCCGCTGCATTGGCCGACTCAAACCCTGAGGGTCGTCATGCTTCGCCAATTAGCTGCTCCGGTGCCCGCACTTCGGGGCAAGAGACCCGTTGAGCTGCAGGTCTGGTTGAAGCAGGACGTTTGGGAAATAACCTAGTTGGTTGTCTGGCCCCCAGTTCCGCAATCAAGTCCTAGAGTTTGCACCAGACATGGCATTGTTAGTGATACCTGTGCTGTAACTGCTTTGGCCCCTTCGGCTGTCTCCAAGAGTTCACATCACATAACCGCTCGCTGCAGAGCACACAAGTCTTGCGGCTATGACCTGAGCTGACTCTTTAGCGGAGAGCCTTACTTGAGGCCGACTCGCAGGAAAACTTGTGCTTGTGAGATTTGTCATACCAGTCGACATCGCTAAGTTGGAGTTTGCGGACACGCTGCCCGCCACGATCCTTGACCGATTTGTTATCAGATCGGTTGTGGTGGTACGACGATGGTTTCTCGTTGCCTAGGGACGAATGGTGAATATTCGCGTTGCGGTGCAAGGGTTGTGAGTATGCTTCACCATCTTGATCCTCGCATTCGCGGA
>Ga0247763_1000140_pt1 | contig 36376 bp, 24 predicted proteins | sample UWRJL141409B4_FD_179926 | JGI IMG/M metagenome (GOLD analysis project Ga0247763, IMG submission 179926) | Plant litter microbial communities from Arlington Agricultural Research Station in Wisconsin, United States - UWRJ-L141-409B-4 | ecosystem: Environmental > Terrestrial > Plant litter >... | reverse complement strand
GAGCCCGAGCCGCGTCGGCCCGCACAGGCCGGCGCTGGCCGCCAGGTGGGTTCGGTGAATCGCTTACGCAGGATCGCGTAGGAGCCACCCACCCGGAGGTCTGCATTCTCGGATTTCGAGCTTCCGAGCTACGCGACGACGCCCACCCGGGGGTCGACACAGCGCAGCGGACGGGTGCCCCTGCCACGCGCCGGCGCTGGCGTCCAGGCGTGTCGGTGGCTGCACAGCTCGCATAACCGCGTACCGTGCCAGACCGTTACGCGGAGTGGGTCCCGGTGATCTGCAAAAGACTTGGGACACGGATGGCTCGCCGGGCTCGGATACGACCTCGCTTGAGCGATCCGGTTTGGGCGTTTCGGGAGCGTCCGCAATACGAGAAAGGCGGCGAGTAACCTCGCCGCCTTCTTCCGTCGAATCGACCCTCGACGCGAGGGCCGCGATTAGTAGTGCGTGGGGGGAACGACTCCCGCGATCATCTGGTAATTGTTTGCCGTCAAACCTTCGGCGTTCGTCGTGAACGTGCCGGCGGGCGCGCCAGTCGCGTTGGTGAACGTGACGGAGTCGACAAGGAGGCGGACGGTACCCGTTGTCGTGTTCGCCATTGCCGCGCCGATCTGAATGCCCACGGCGCGGACGACGCTCTTGTCGAACGCTGTGATCGTGGCGACGCCGCCATCGCCCTCTGGCCCGCTATCGGCGCCTGCATCAGCGCCACCAGCGGCGGGGAGCGCCCCGATGTTGTGCACGATATCGACCCACGTGCCCGCCGGGAAGTTCGCGGCGGTTAGCGCCGTGAAGTTCGCGTAGTTGTTGAACGCATAGGCCGGATCTTCGGGCGGAGCGTTTGCGGCGTACGTCTGAACAAAGAAATTGGCATTCGCATCTGCCGCAAGCACCTGCACCTTCCAGGTGACTGTGCTGTTGCTCAGGTCCAGCGGAGCCGTGGGGGCAGTGAAGTTGAACTGGAAGCCGAGCTCTCGTGCGCCAGCGACAACCGGCAGTTCGAGCTCGAGACATCCGGTGCAGGTGACGCTTGCGCCGCCGCCACCCGCGCCGCCGCCACCGGTCCCCGCGGCAGCACCACCGGTGCCCGCGGTAGCGCCGCCGGCGCCCGCGGCAGCACCACCCGCGCCACCACCGCCAGACCCGGCGCTCGAGCCCCCGCTGCCGCCGAGGCCCGGACCGTCGTCGCTGCTGTCGTCACCGCAGGCGACCATGCCCGCCGCCACTGCCAAGGAAACAACCCCGAGGGCTACGATACTCCGCATTACTTTATGTCCTTTCCACTCTGCCACGACGGCAGGCTGGGGCTTCGCTCGGTGAACCGTCGAGCTGCCACCACTATTTAAACGCCAACAAAAGGGTCACCGGCGATCGGCCCCTCGTGACCCCTTGGGCGATTGGGCCCGATTAACACTAATGGCTCCACCCGACGCAAGACAAACTCTCTGCACCTTTCCTTTGGGTGCGACGAGGTGGGTTTGCTCGCGGCGTGTTGCAGCGCGGTCACGCACCGTAATGTGCATTCGGCGTGCCGACGATCTCGTCAGCTTTGGGCGATGGACGTGCCGCTGAAAGGTGCCGGTTTTGGTTCCAGTCGAATTGAATTCTCGAGCGATGAGTCGCTGGTTTCGCGTTGGAAACTAGCTCTCGGGGAGACCTTCCCCAGGCGGTGCGATGTGGCGTGCGATCGTGGCGATCGTGGCGTCGGCGTCAGTCGTGGCTACGCAGCCGTGCCACGGACGCGACAGGAGGATCATGCCGCCTGTCTCCGTGCTGTCCCGCCGGTGTTCCCCTCCTGGACCCATGGAACGGCTGCGGGCAGCGTCTCGCATTCGATCGTTCCCGAATGGAGCGCTGCCCGCGTGCGATAAGTAAGCATTTGTGACGACGCGAGGCGCGTCGTGCTCTGAGGAGTGGAACTCAGAGGTAACGGTTGGCGAGGTTCTCCAGGTACTCCTGGCGACCGCTCTTCGGGCGCGGCTCGAGATCGGAGTCGAGCACGAGCTTGGAGAGGTCAGCCAAGCTGGCCTTGCCGCCCAGGATTCGCTGACCGAGGTCGCGCTCCCAGCCGGAGTAGCGCTGGCGAGTGGCGGCCTCGAACTTGCCGTCGGTGATCATCTTCTCGGCAATGAGCAGGGCACGCGCGAGCGTGTCGAGGCCGCCGATGTGGGCGTGGAAGAGGTCCTCCGGGTCGATGCTGGGGCGGCGGATCTTGGCGTCGAACATCATGCCACCGCTGGTGAAGCCGCCACCCTTGAGGATGGTGTACACCACGAGCGCGATCTCGGCGACGTCGTTCGGGAACTGATCGGTGTCCCACCCGAGCAACGTGTCACCGCGGTTGATGTCGATGCTGCCGAAGATGCCGTTGTTGATGGCGTAGGCGACCTCGTGCTGGAAGCTGTGGCCCGCGAGGATGGCGTGGTTCGCTTCGATGTTGACCTTGAACTCCTTCTCCAAACCGTACTTCTGGAGGAAGGCGTGCACGGTGGCAGTGTCGTAGTCGTACTGGTGCTTCGTGGGCTCTTTCGGCTTGGGCTCGATGAGCAGCGCGCCCTTGAAGCCGATCTTGTGCTTGTGCTCGGCCACGAGCGAGAGGAAGCGACCGAGCTGGTCGACCTCTTGCTTCATGTTGGTGTTGAGCAGCGTCTCGTAGCCTTCGCGGCCGCCCCACAGCACGTAGTTCTCGCCGCCGAGGCGGTGCGTGGCCTCGAGCACCTTGAGCACCTGCGCCGCGGCGTAGGCGAACACTTCCGGATCGGGGTTGGTGGCGGCGCCGGCGAGGTAGCGGCGGTTCGAGAAGAGGTTGGCGGTGCCCCAGAGCAGCTTGACGCCGGTGCGCTGCATCTGCCCCTGCATGCTCTCGAGGATGCGGTCGAGGTTCTTGTGGCTCTCCTTCAGCGTCGCGCCTTCGGGTGCCACGTCGCGGTCGTGGAAGCTGAAGTAAGGGAGCCCGAGCTTCTCGAAGAACTCGAACGCGGCGACGAGCTTCTCCTGAGCGCGCTGCAGCGGATCACCCGGCTTGTGCCAGGGGCGGTCGAGGCTGGGCTCGCCGAAGACGCCGTCGCTGCCGCCCCACGCGAAGCTGTGCCAGTAGCAAACGGCAGGCCGGAGGTGATCGACCATGCTCTTGCCGAGCACCTGTCGCTTCGCGTCGTAGAAGCGGTAAGCGAGCGGGTTTTCGGTGTCGGGGCCCTCGAACTTGATGGGGGCGATGTTTTTGAAATAGCTCTCAGTCATGGCTCTTTTTCCGATTTTGCGGTCCGTTTCGCGAGGCCCTTCGAGCTATCGGGCTCGAAAACTGCGTCGTTCCGGCTTTTTGCGTAAGCCTTAAACCATTTCGGGTAACGTTTCCAGGTGGCTGTGGTAGAGGACGCCGAGCCCCTCACGATGGGCAGATTTGCAGGTTCCGGTGCGCGTTCAACCAGCTTGGCAAATCAGCATGTTGCGGCAGACGACCGGCGACGGCGCAGTGAGCGACGGGGTGGCTGCGGGCGAGCCGGGGTGTGCCGCTTCGGCGATCGCTCCTTCGGGGAGCGGCGGCGAGGGGTTCGAATCGGGGCAGTTCGAGGTGACGGCGGGCAACGTGATGCTCGAGGTGGTCCTGCCGGAGGCGGAGCGCATCGCGAAGCAATGGCCGGCGAAATGGTGCGCTGTCGCGAGCTCGATCGTGTTCCTCGCCTGTATCCAGGGCGAACGCGGCGTGAAAGAGCCAGCGGCGTCGACGAGGACGGCGGCCGCGAGCGCCTCGGCGTCAGAAGCGACAGGCCCGGCGCCCACGGGCAAGTATGGCAAGGTGCCAGGCGTCGACGTGCTGGGCGGCGCCGGAATCGGCGCCTTCAGCGTGCGGGGAGCTACCGAGCGCGTGGCGACGAGCATCGTCACCGTCACGGGGCAAGCATTCACCCAGGCGCTCCGCACGCAGATCAAAGAGAAGTCGACCAACCTGTGGGACGTGCAACTCGCCGCCACGAGCACGAGCGAGGTGCAGAGCGGTGACGTGCTGCTCGCGAGCTTTTGGTTTCGCACCGAGTACATCCCCGCCGAGAGTGGCGAGGCGGAGACGGAGATTAACTTCGAGCTGAACCACGAGCCCTTCGACAAGTCGCTGTCGCACGCGGTGCGCGCGGGGGCCGAGTGGCGGCAAATGCTCGTGCCCTTCGTCGCCCAGCGCGACTTCGGGGTAGGGGAGGCGCAGGTCACCTTCCGGCTCGGCTACTCGCCGCGCACCTTCGATATCGCCGATGTCAAGATCGAGAACTTCAAACGACAGCTCGCCCTGGCTGACTTGCCGCGCAGCAAGACCACCTACGTCGGCATGGAGGCGGACGCGCCCTGGCGCGCCAAGGCCGAAGCGCGCATCGACCAGCTGCGCAAGGCCGAGTTGACCGTGCGCGTCACGGGCAAGGACGGCAAGCCCGTGTCGAACGCGGAAGTGAGCGCGCAGCTCACGAGGCATGCCTTCAACTTCGGCACGGCCGTGCCCGTCGAATACGTGCTGTCGGACAGCCACGAGCGGTTCAACGAGATCCTGCTCCAGAACTTCAACATGGCCACGCCCGAGAACGACCTGAAGTGGCAGGCAGTGGAAGACTGGGGGTTCCCGCTCGACCGCAGCCTCAAAGGCGTGGACTGGCTGCGCGAGGCGGGCCTCGGTGTGCGGGGGCACGTCCTGGTGTGGCCAGGCTGGCAAAATACGCCCGCCAGGCTGAAGGCCCTCGCGGGCGACAAGCCCGCACTCGCGAAGGCCGTAACGGAGCACATCACGCGGATGATGAGGGCGCTCGCGGGACGCTGCGAGCAGTGGGACGTGGTGAACGAGCCCTTCACTAATCACGACGTGCTCGACATCCTCGGCCACGAGGTGATGGTCGACTGGTTCAAGCTGGCCCGTTCGATCGATCCGAAGCCGAGGCTCTACATCAACGACTTCGCCATCCTCTCGGGCGGCGGCGGTACGACGGCGCACCGCGACCACTACGAGAAGATGATCCAGCTGCTCGCCGACCGAAAAGCGCCGTTCGACGGCATCGGTATGCAGGGGCACTTCGGCTCATCGCTGACGGCGCCCGACGACTTGATGTCGATCCTCGACCGCTATGGCAAGTTCGGGAAAGACATCGCCGTCACCGAGTTCGACGTGGTGATCGACGACGCCGAGCTCGCCGGCAAGTACGTGCGGGACTTTTACACCGTCCTCTTCAGTCACCCGCGGGTGACCACGCTCGTCATGTGGGGCTTCTCGGACGCGAACCACTGGAAGAAGAACGCGGTCATGTACGACGCGGACATGAAGCTCAAGCCCGGCGGCCAGGCGTACAAAGACCTGGTTCTCGGAAAGTGGCGCACGAACGAGAGGGGCACCACCGACGGGAATGGCCAGTTTTTGACGCGGGGTTTCAAGGGCAATTACGAGATAGTCGTGAAGACCGGTGAGCAGACCCAGACGGTTCGGGGGGTGCTCGCTGACGGTGGCGCGCGCATCGACGTGAAAATCTGAGCTAGCATCGGCGCCATGGCATACGAAAAACTGAGTCTAAATGGGCGGGTGGCGGTGGTCGTGGGGGGCACCACGGGCATCGGTCGCGCGCTGGCGCTGGGCTTTGCCGAGGCCGGCGCCACGGTGATCGCGACGTCCCGCAAGGCCGATCAGGTCGATGCGGTCGCGCAGGAGCTGGAGGCGCGTGGTTCGCGCACCCTGCGGCAGACGTCTGACGTGTGCGACCGCCCGAGCCTCGAGAGGCTCTGCACGGCGACGCTCGAGCGCTTCGACAAGGTGGACATCCTGGTCAACTGCGCGGGCTTCACCAAACGCGCGCCGACGCTCGACTATCCCGAGAGTGACTGGAACGCCATCATCGACACCAACCTGAACGGCACGCTGCGCGGCTGCCAGGTGTTTGGCAAGCCGATGCTGCAGCGAGGTTATGGGCGCATCATCAACATCGGCTCGCTCACCACGTTCGTGGGCTTCATGGAAGTCACCGCCTACGCGGCGAGCAAGGCGGCCGTGGGCGCGCTGACGAAGAGCCTGGCGGTGGAGTGGGGCCCCAAGGGCGTGTGCGTCAATGCGATTGCCCCCGGCGTGTTCCGCACGAACATCAACGCGGCGCTGCTCGACGGGAGCGAGCGCGGCAAGGAGCTCAAGCTGCGCACGCCGATGAAGCGGTTCGGTAACGTGGAGGAGCTGGTGGGCGCGGGTATCTTCCTCGCGTCGGAGTCGGCGAGCTTCGTGAACGGTGAGATCCTCGCCGTCGACGGCGGCTTCCTGGCGAGCGGGGTGAACCAATGAAGCAGTTCATCCACGACGACTTTCTGCTCGAGACCGAAACGGCGCGCCACCTCTACCACGAGGTCGCGGCGACGCAGCCGATCGTCGATTACCACTGCCATCTGCCGCCCGACTTGATCGCGCAAAATCACCGCTTCCGATCCATCACCGAGGTGTGGCTCGATGGTGACCACTACAAATGGCGCGCGATGCGCGCGAACGGCGTCGACGAGCGTTACTGCACCGGCAACGCGAGCGACTGGGAGAAGTTCGAGGCCTGGGCGCGCACGGTGCCCTACACGCTGCGAAACCCGCTCTACCACTGGACGCACCTCGAGCTCGCGTTCCCCTTCGGCGTGAGCGATCGCCTGCTGAGCGAGAGCACGGCGCGCGGCATCTTCGACGCCACCAACGAGCGTCTGCAAGAGCCCAGCTTCACGACGCTCGGCCTGCTCGAGCAGTACGACGTGAAGGTGGTGTGCAGCACCGACGACCCCGTCGACAGCCTCGAGCACCATATCGCGCATCGCGAGGCGCCCAAGGCCTACGCGGCGCTGAAGCTCTTGCCGACCTGGCGCCCCGACATGTCGATGGCCGTGCGCGACCTCGGCGCCTACGCGGCCTGGCTCGGCAAGCTCGAGGCCGCCGCAAACCAGAGCGTGGGCAACTATGGCGAGCTGCTGAGCGCGCTCGACAAGCGCCATGCCTTCTTCCATCAGGTGGGCTGCCGCCTGTCCGATCGCGGGCTCGACATCGTGCCCGACGTGGCGTGCTCGGCCGAGCGCGCCAAGACGCTGTTCGACAAGGCGCGCCGCCAGCAAGAGCTCACGCTCGAAGAGCAAGACGCGCTGCGCTGGCGACTGCTGCACGACCTGGCGGTGCTCGATCACGGCCGCGGCTGGACCATGCAGCTCCACATTGGCGCGCTGCGCAACGCGAACACCCGCATGCTTCAGAAGCTCGGCCCAAACACGGGCTTCGATTCCATCGGTGACGCCCCGCTCGCCGGGCCGCTCGCGCGCTGGCTCGACGCGCTCGACGTAAAGAACCAGCTGCCGAAGACCATCTTCTACAACCTGAACCCACGCGATAACGAGCTGCTGGCGACCATGTGCGGCAACTTCCAGGATGGGAGCACGCCGGGCAAGATGCAGTACGGCAGCGGCTGGTGGTTCCTCGATCAGCTCGACGGTATGGAGAAGCAGATGAACGCACTCTCCAACATGGGCCTTTTGTCCCGGTTCGTCGGCATGTTGACGGATTCGCGCAGCTTCCTTTCGTATTCGAGACACGAATACTTCCGGAGGCTGCTCTGCAACATGATCGGCAACGACGTGCGGCGAGGCCTTTTGCCCGATGAAGCATCGCTGTTGACGACGCTCGTCAAAGCGGTTTGTTTTGAGAACGCTCGAGAGTATTTCCGATTCGATGTCTGAAGTCGCGAACACCAACATTCCCTTTTACGACCCCGAGCTCTCCTTCGAAGCGCGAGCGCGCGACCTCGTGTCGCGCCTCACGGTCGCGGAGAAGGGCGCCCAGATGCTCCACGAGGCGCCGGCCATCCCGCGCTTCGGCATCCCGGAGTACAACTGGTGGAACGAGTGCTTGCACGGCGTGGCCCGCGCTGGCGTGGCGACGGTGTTCCCGCAGGCGATCGGGCTGGCCGCGATGTGGAGCCCGTCGCGCCTCGGGCAGATCGCGAGCGTGATCGCTGACGAGGGCCGCGCCAAGCACCACGAGTTCGCGCGCCAGAACGACCGCGGCTACTACAAGGGCCTCACGTTCTGGACGCCGAACATCAACATCTTCCGCGACCCTCGCTGGGGCCGTGGGCACGAGACCTACGGCGAGTGCCCGTACCTGACGACGCAGCTCGGCGTCGCGTTCTGCGCGGCGCTCCAGGGTGACGATCCGAAGTATTTCAAGCTGATCGCCACGCCCAAGCACTTCGCCGTACACAGCGGCCCCGAAGCCCTACGCCACTCGTTCAACGCGCTGGCCTCCCCGAAAGACCTGCGGGAGACATACCTGCCCGCCTTCCGCGCCTGCATCGTAGACGCGAAGGCGTACAGCATCATGAGCGCCTACAACCGCACCAACGGCGAGCCATGCTCCTCCAGCAAGGCACTCCTGGTCGACATCCTGCGCGAAGAGTGGAAGTTCGACGGCTATGTCGTCAGCGACTGCTGGGCGATCCGTGACATCCACGAGCACCACAAGGTGACCCGCACGCCCGCCGAGTCTGCCGCCGTGTCCGTCAAGGCGGGCTGCGATCTCAACTGCGGCTGCACTTACGAGCACATACCAGCCGCCGTCGAGCAGGGCCTGCTCAGCGAGGCGGACCTCGACATCTGCCTCACGCGCCTGTTCGTGGCCCGGCTCAAGCTCGGCATGTTCGATCCGCCGGAGCGGGTGCCCTACGCCTCCATCCCCTACGAGGTCAACGACAGCCCCGCCCACGCCGAGCTCGCGCGCGTGGCGGCGCGCGAGAGCATGGTGCTGCTGAAGAATCAGGGCTCGCTCCTGCCGCTGCCGAAGGACCTCGGCAGCATCGCCGTGATCGGGCCCAACGCCAACGAGCCGCACGTGCTCATCGCCAACTACTACGGCGTCCCCTCGAACCCGGTCACGCCGCTGCAGGGCATCCGCAACGCGGTCTCCCCCGAGACGAAGGTCTGGTACACCGAGGGCTGCAAGCTCACGGGGCAGAAGCGCGAGGGCGTCTCCCGCTCGGGCCTCCTCTCGGAGGCCGTCAGCATGGCGTCGCGCGCCGACGTGACCGTGCTCTGCCTCGGGCTGTCTGCGGACATCGAGGGCGAGCAGGGTGACGTCAGCAACTCCGATGCTGGCGGCGACAAGACCTCGCTCGACCTGCCCGGCCTGCAGCAGGCGCTGCTCGAAGAGATCGTGGCGCTCGGCAAGCCCACGGTCCTCGTTCTGATCGCGGGTAGCGCGCTCACCATCAACTGGGCCGACGAGCACGTGCGCGCCATCGTGCAAGCCTGGTATCCGGGGCAAGCCACGGGTGAAGCCCTCGCCGACATCCTGTTCGGCGACTACTCCCCGGGCGGCCGCCTGCCGATCACCTTCCCGCGCAGCCTCACCGATGTGCCGGAGTTCACGGACTATCGCATGCAGGGCCGCACGTACCGCTACGCGGAGAAGGAGCCGCTCTATCCCTTCGGCTACGGCCTGTCGTACACGCGCTTCGGCTACTCGAGCATCGAAGCCAGCAAGCAGAAGGTCGCCAACGGTGACGACGTCGTCGTCAGCGCCACTGTGCAAAACATCGGCGAGCGCGCGGGCGACGAGGTGGTGCAGCTTTATCTCAGGGCAGTCGACGCCCCGTTCGTCGTGCCGGTGCACGAGCTGCGCGGCTTCCTCCGCCTGCCGCTCCAGCCCGGCGAGGCCCAGCGCATCAGCTTCACGCTGACCACGCGCGACTTCTCGCAGATCGACGAGGCGGGCAAGCGCCTCTTCCAGCCGGGCCGTTACCGTATCTTCGTGGGAGGCAGCCAGCCCGACGAACGCAGCGGCGACCTGATCGGGGAAGACCCGTTGAGCCTCGAGCTCGAGCTCATCGGCAGCCGCACCGAGCTCACCTACTGAGTGAGCTCTCGAGCGGCCTGATACCCCGACTCGTGCCCGGGCTTCCCAGCGAGGCTCGGGCGCGAACCGTCGCTCGAGATGCACCAGTCGTGGTGGCGTGTGTCCGCTGTGCCGGAGCGGCCCGCCACGCGCGAGGTGGCCCCTGAACTGAGTTAAGACGACTCATTGGGCGTGAGGCCTGACCGATCTGAAGCCCTTCGAGACGCTCGCGTACCGCGAACGGGGCGGCTCGCTGCCGTCGCTGACGGACCCGAGTTGAAAGGACCGGGCAAGGCATCACGCACATCGATGAAGAGACTGCATTTAGGGTTGTTGTTGGGGACGCTGGCATGCACCGAGGCCCCGGTGTCGAGCAGCGAGATCGGACAGATGGAACAGGGCCTCTGCGCCAACGTGGACGGCGTGCCCTCGACCATGGCGGCCCTCGCCGTCGCGACCGCGACCGAGTTGAAACGCTGGCAGTCCACGACGGATTTCGATGTTCGAGCTGGCTTCCTCGAGCTCACTCGGGCGGGCAAGCGCCGCTGCGCGGACGGCCGCTGCCGGAACACCGAGGCCATCCTCGACCTACAGCGCGCTCCTTACGGGGAAGTGACCATCGGTGATGCGCTGCTCGATCCGGACGCCCTGCGGGGCGAGCTGGCGGATAATTTCGCCGAACAGCAGCGCTGCGAGCGGGACGGGAGCCGCCTGGGCAGATGCGCCGCCGAACCCCACGAGCTGACGCTCGCCTCGAGCGAGCCCGGGGCGTGCGACACCGTCTACACGTTCGACGCCCGACGCCCGAGCGGTAGGCCGCTGCTGCGGCCGGATCGCCTCGCGACGCAGCTCATCTATGCGGGTTACCCGGATAACGAATACCTGAGCTTCACGAGCACGAGCAGCACCGTGTCGATCGACCCCACGTACGGGCTGAACGAATCGGGGGGCACCTCGACGGGCACCTGCACGGCTGCCTGCGTGAATATCAGCATGGATGACCTCACGGGGCGCTGCTGCAGCTGCTCCGGCGTGACGCGCAGCTACGAACGCTCGACGTTCAACGCCAACATCTACCTCTGTATCTGAGCCGGAGTCGGCTTCGCCGGGGGGACTCAGCGCGGGTGCGAGCGGTGGGGCGCGTGTAGGCAGCGGGCGGCGCTCGCTGCCCGCGCTGCATCGCTCCGGACGCTCGAGCTCGACGGTGAATCGCCAACCCGCCCGTGGTCGGCTGTAAGGCTCGCGGCGCTGAGGCAGTCTGCACTGTGGAGCGTACCGGAGAGGGTAATCTTTGGGCGCGCCGTGGCGTTGATCGGGGGAGTAACCCGATGACAGCTGCGCCTTCTTTGAGGCCGTGCCCCCAGTGCGGGACCGCCTGCGATCCCGACCACCAATACTGCCCCGGCTGTGGCTTTCCCATCGGTTCGGTGCAGCTCGACCAGGGGGACAAGCTCGTCGGGCAGACCTTGCCCGGCGGCTACCAGATCCTCGACCTGCTCAGCGTGGGCGGCATGGGCCGCGTGTATCGCGCCGAGCAGCGCGCGCTGGGCCGCACCGTCGCGGTCAAGGTGATTCATCCTCACCTGCTCGCTGACGAGAACTCGATCGTGCGCTTCATGACCGAAGCGCGCGCAGCGAGCCAGCTCAACCATCCGAACTCGGTGAGCGTCATCGATTTCGGCAAGACCAAGGACGGGCAGCCCTACCTGGTGATGGAGTTCCTGCGCGGGAAAGACCTCGCGCGCGTCTCCTACGAGCAGGGCCCGCTGCCGTTCAAGCGCATCGCCGACGTGCTCCAGCAGGTGCTGCGCGCGCTCAGCGAAGCGCACGACCTCGAGATCGTGCACCGCGATCTCAAGCCCGAGAACATCATCCTCGAGCCGCTGCGCCGCGGCGGCGATTTCGTGAAGGTGGTCGACTTTGGCCTGGCCAAGCTCAAGGCCGACACCACCACGCCCAACGTCACCATGCCGGGTATCGTGTGCGGCACGCCCGACTACATGGCGCCCGAGCAGGGCCGCGGCGATCCGATCGACGGCAGAAGCGATCTGTACGGCGTGGGCGTCGTGCTCTTCCAGTTGCTCACCGGCAGGCTGCCGTTCGAGTCCGAGAACCCGACGCAGGTAGTGCTGATGCACCTCTCGGCGCCCGTTCCCGACCCCACCGAGATCGCCCCCGAGCGATCCATTCCCGAGCCGCTCGTGAAGGTGGTGCGCAAGGCGCTCGAGAAGAACGCCGAGGATCGCTATCAAGACGCGCTCGAGTTCGCGGACGCCCTGCAGCAGGCGATGCAAGAGGTCGAGGCCACACACCGCGCCAACCTCTCCGCGATAACGTCGATGCGCCCCGGCGGCAGCACCGAGTGCCCCTCTTGCCTCGCCACCGTGCCCGTCGCCCGCTTCTGCTGCGACTGCGGCGAGCGCCTGCCCCTGCGCACCGAGCGCCCCACCGCGCGGGCGCTCGGCGACCTGCCGCAGCTCCCGCTGCGCATGTACGCGCGCGACGAAGATTTTGCCTGGCTCCAGGAGTCGCGTTCGAAGGAAAATAGCCAGATCATCGCCTACCGCCTGGTCGCCGACGCCGGCATGGGCAAGACGCGCCTGGTGCAAGAGTTCCTCGAGCGCGCCAAGATGGAGGGCGACGTCGTCGCCGTCGCCGGCCCCGACCCGTACGGGGCGGAGGTGGCGTTCCACACTCTGCGTGATGCCATCTACGGCCTCACCGGCGTACGTCCCGGCTCCGGCTCGCGCCGCGAGTGGCGCGACGCCCGCGACGAAGAGCAGCGCGGCCTCAGCGAGATCTTCGGAAACGGCGACAGCCAGCGCGCGGGCTCTCCGACCCAGCGCCGCGACGACATCGACGCCGCCTTCCGCTGGGCGCTCGAGCGCGCCACCGTGCGTGCCCGCGGCACTCGCGTCATCCTCGTCATCGAAGACCTCGAGCGCGTCGACACCGCGAGCCTCGCCGCGTTCAAGCGCACGCTCGAGACCTATCGCAACGCCAAGCCCATCACCTTCGTCGCCACCCACTCGACCCTGTTCGACCCGGGCTGGGGCTCCGAGTCGCCCGCCCGCACCTTGAGCGGCCTCCCGGCGTCGGTGCTCAGCCGCATGATGGGCAACCGCCCGTCCGCCGAGCGACTCTCGCTCGAGGACATCGCCAAGCGCGGAGTAGCTCCGCTCTACGTCGACCAGGTCATCCGCTTCCTCAACGAAGGCGGCACCGAGCCGCCCACGCGCCTCGCCGACCTGATCGCCCACCGCCTCGGCACCCTGCAACCGGCGGCGCGCCAGGTGCTCCAGGCCCTCGCAGTGCTCGGCGACCGCGCCGACATCGAGTCGATGGGCGTCCTCCTCGGCGAGGACGTCGACGTGAAGGCCTCGCTCCAGCTCGTCGGAGAGGGCGACATGATCGATCGCGATGGCGAGCAGGTCGTGCTCCGCCATCCCTTGTTCCGCGAGGTCATCCTGCTCGCCACCCCGGCGGGCGTGCGCGTCGAGTTGCACCGTCGCACCATCCGCCTCTTCGACAAGCAAGGCGCGCCCATCGAGGCCCGCGCCCTGCACGCCTACCACTCGCAGGAGTCACTGGAGGCGTTGCTCCTGCTCGAGCAGATCGCCGAACGCGCCATGATGCGCGGTGACGAGACCGCGGCCGTCAACGCCCTGCGGCGCGGCCTCGACCTCTCTCGCCGCGAGCTCTATCGAGGCGAGCTCGACGACCCCATGCGCGCCATGGCCATCTTCGGGCGCAAGCTCGGTGAGGCGCTCACACAAGCAGGAAACTACGCCGACGCCGAAGGCGTGCTGCGCGAGGCCCTCGACATGACAGGACCGAGCGGCACCGATCGCACCCAGATCCTCGCGGCGCTGGCACGTTGCACCGGCCCTGCCGCGCAAGCGCGAGGCACCCGTGCGCAGCGCTGAGGGGCGACCGGCCGAAGAGCCCCCGCACTGCGATCCAACGACTGCGCGCGTCACCGCGCTCCCGCCCTGCGACGCGCCCGCCCGCGGCGGAGCGCCGTCGAGCGCTGCCGCTCGAGCCCCCGCACGGGCAAAACCCGCGCGCCGCGCCATGACGACGTCTGCGCTGCGGCCAGGTACCAGGTCGCCCCGGCGCTGCTCGAGCGGCTTCCGGATTGCGACGCATGGGTCGGGAGACTACGCTTTTGCCCAGTTACGTGCGCTCGGCGCCAAAAGGTTGCGAACGTGGATAGCGATCTCACCGAATCTATCTCTGCGCTCAAGCAGGCATTCGACAAGGCAGGCCAAGCGCCTCAGCTCGGCCTCGCCTCCCCCGAACTCCTCGACCGACTGAAGGAAAAGCTCCGCCTCCCGCGCCGCTACCGCAGCTTCCTGAAGACCTGCGATCCGATCGACGTCGAAGTGGCCACCCCCACCGAGCGCGTCCGCCTGATCGCCGGTGCCGACCTCGAGCGCGAGCAAGACGGCTACGCCCTCGACGCCGGCGGCGAGCTCATCGGCGCCCCCACCGAGTCCGGCTGGCGCCCGGAGTGGATCATCATCGCCCACAGCGGCCTGCTCGGCGACCCCTACTTCCTCGACGTCTCCCGCGCCGACGCGGAGGGTGACTGCCCCGTCTACACCGCCATGAGCGGCACCGACGCCTGGCAACCCAAGCTCTGCGCCTCGACCTTCGCCATGTTCGTGCGCATCCTCGCGATCAACCTCGAGGTCGCCCGCGATTTCGACATCGACGATTACGATGCCGACAACGAGCGGGTGTTTCGCGAGGCGGTGGCGCCTCGGATCCGCGAGTATGATCCGGCGGCGGTGAAGGCCGGGCACTGGACGTAAGGGGGGCTGGCTCGCGCCGTTGACGGGGCTGCATCAAGCCGCGAGGTCGGCGAAAGGTGGCCAAACGGTGCGAGGCTGCGGCTCTGATTTCTGGCAGCGGCCGGCAGCTATTGGCGACCAAGGCGCGAGTAAAGAACCCCAGAAAGGGGATCGACAGGTCGAAGAGACCATGATCTACGGTCGTCGATGCCGTTGATGACATCGATGATCTGGAGGCGCTCGAACCGACGGCGCGCCTGCTGGCGTCACACCTGCGCCGGGCTTCGCCAGCCAGCTGGTCAAGAACAACGACCTCATCCATCAGCTCACCGAGCAGGTAGAGGCGCTCAACCATCGGTTGTTTGGCAAGTGACGATCCCGACGGTCCGCGAGGAGCTGCGACAACGGGACGAGCCCAGCGAGCTGACGGTCGACGGCACTCCCATGCCTGAGGAGCCTGATGCGTGAGCCAAGGAGGGGCGTCGCAAGGCTCGGAAGTCGAGCGAGCCCGCTCGACAGAAGCGGCGGCAGGTGCGCAAGGACATTCCGCCCATCATCGAGGTGTGCGAGGTCCAGAGCACCTGATCGCGGCACAGGCTCCGCCCGGCGTGATCGACCGCTGACACTGCGGTCCGGGCCTGTACGCACACGTGGCCGTGAGTCGCGAACGACAACTGCTGTATCATCGCAGCGAAAGAGCCCTGGCGCGAGCTGGATACCCATCGCGCGGAGCTCTTGGCACGGACACGGATGACGGCTGGTGATCGCTTGTTGGTGGGCCGAGCGCGCGGACGGTGGCGTCACTCTCAGGGCTGGCGCCGGACTGCTGCCGCCCGCACTCATGCTGCCTGCAGGGCTCACTCATCTGGCGCGTGCCAGCAGTACCAGATTGCTGGGCATGCCGAGCGTGCTGATGGTTCGAACGGTCCAGTCCCAGGCGCTACCGAGCGCTGTGCGAGCGAATGCTTCCAACTCCGCGCGGTCGATCAGGCGCAGATGTTGCTCCTGGGCCCAGAAGGGCAAGCCCCAACGCCGCAGCAACGTTCTATGCATCGAGCGAGGTAGCCAATGCGCGAGCGGAATCTTCGTATGAAACTCCAGCCAATGCCATCGATTGGGAGTGGTAATGAAGAGGCCCTTGCCAACACGAGCGCACTCCTTGATGAAGGCAACCTGGTCGGTCGCCGTGCCCACGTGCTCGAGCACCGCGGACGCAGTCACCCAATCGTATTCGCGATCGGTAGCAGGGATCGGATGTCCGAATCCCTGCGACGGAAGAATGCGCGCAAACGGAAAGACCGTATTCAAGCTCGACAGGTCTTCCGGTGAGTAGAGTTCCACCATCAGACCAGCCTGGTGAAACCACGGCACCATGCAGTTGCTGTCGAGCCGTTCGGTGTCTGGCGTGCCCCCAACGTCGAGCAGGCGTGCTTTGGAAGGCACCTTACCGTACTCTTGCCACACGTCGAACATGCGACGGCGTGCCCCGTGGCTGAAACGAGTCTGAAGCCCTACCGCCCAGTGTCGACGATCGTAGTAATCAATCATTGGTCCATGATGCAGTCCATCTCCGCACAGCGTGCATCTTTGCGCCTGCGGAAACGTTTGCTCGCCCTACCGGCACGCGACGCGCATCAGAAACTGATACTCGCTGCGTGCGATGCTTCTCCAGGGGAGGGCATGAATCTCGAGAGGCCAGACTAAGGTTTGTATAGTTCCACCGACCTCTGTAATCAGGGATACCCACTCTGGAGGCGACAGGTACTTTGCCGGAACGGGTACACCGGGCGCGAAATTGCCAATGATGTCCATCAGCCAGAGTATCCCTTTGCTGAGAGGACCAAACGCAAAGTGATCTTTTATCACCAAGCTGCCGGTCGGCGTGAGCACTCTCAACGCTTCTCGCACTACTACGGATGGGTCATCCGCATGGTGCAAAACATCACAGATGGTAACGAGGTCGAAGCGCCGATCGTCGAAGGGCAGGTGAGTCCCGTTGTACTGCTGAACAGGGATCACGGCATTGGGACGCACCATAATGTCGACGCCACGCAAATCGGCCAACGCTCCCACGCGTGCGGCAATCTTGCGGGCCAGTGTGCCATCGCCGCAGCCGATATCGAGCATGCTGGGTGCGTGTGGCACCAATCGCGTGATGGCCTTCTCTAACTGCTGAACGCGAGGGACATGGACGCCGCGCTCATGCCATCGAAAGATCGGAAGACTTGCCGCCCAGTTCGTCATATCAAACCTTTGTCATCGCAGACTGTTGAGATCAGTCAGGTCAGGCCTTCTTGGCAACGTTGGTCTGAACGGTCTATCGATGCTGTCCGACCGAGCCGATCGCCCTCTCCAGGTCAGTTTCGTTGCCCGCTATGACACTCAGCAGAAACGCACCAAAGAATGATTGTACGCCGACTACGAACGCGGTCGCGCCGGCGATCATTTGCCGTTCCTTGTAGAGTGGGCCGAAGTCTCGCCCTGCCCAGACGATTACGACGTCACCGATCATAAACAGACCGGTGCCGAGGAACGCCAGGGAAATTAGTAGCAAAGTTTCGAGGCGAGAGAAGCGATAGAGTGCCGCGAGTGCACGGGTGACTTGACGATAACCGCTTTGGATTCCTGCGAGCGTCACCGTCAACGCGAGCAGCGTAGACAGATGGCCCGTGACCGTCATGCCCATTGCCAACGGCATCCAATGGTCGCCGAACCACAAGGGCCCGATGGTCGCAACGGTGGCAGGCGGCGTCGCGAGGAGGAGTGCGAAGATGGATAGGCCCAAACCAATCAGGATGAAGCCCGGGACAAGGTAGAGCCATACTGGGCTCAACATGATGAGATATCGCAGGTGCCGCCATCCGTCGCGAAATGGCTTCAGGTGCGGTGGGCGGTCACGACCGTCGGGACGCAGCACGATCGGAACTTCCGCGCGCTTGCAACCCAGCAGCGCGGACTTGATGACCATTTCGCTCGCGTACTCCATCCCGGGGGACGTCGGGTTAATGCGGAGGAAGGCGTTCTTTGTGAACGCCCGCAGGCCGCAGTGGGCGTCCGAGAAGCCCGAGCGAAAAAAGAGGTTTAGAACTCCGGTGAGGATCGGATTGCCGATGTATCGATTCTTCCAGGGCATTGCGCCAGGCATGATCCTGCCCGCGAAGCGCGAGCCCATGCACAGTTCGGCGCCCTCTTCGAGTTTCTGGATCATCGCGATTGCATCACGAAAATCGTACGAGGCGTCGGCATCCCCCATCACGATGTAGCGGCCTCGCGCAGACAACGAGCCAAGCCGGAGCGCCGAACCATAGCCGCGCTCCTTACAGTGCACGACACGGGCGCCCATGCTCTCGGCCAGCGCCACGGAGTTATCCTGGCTGCCATTGTCGGAGATGAGAATTTCGCCGCTCATTCCGTACTTGTCTTTCAGGACATCGAGCGCATCTCGAGCCCAGTCGATGCACTGTGGGAGCGTCCTTTCCTCGTTGAGACATGGCATCAGTATCGTGACGTCGAGCGTGGGCGGAGCGACCGCCGGAAACGAGCTGCGTAGTGACAGCGGCCCGGGTCCTGAAGGTCGCTCGGTCTCTGCCGACGACGGACCTGCGCTTTCGGGTGCTGGCATTTGCTCGCGTTGCAGCAGACTTTCAGACATTGGCGGGCCCCCAAGGAAAAGTGGCAGTCCCGATAACGGTCACCCGGGAACTCAGCAAAAGGTGCGTGCTGGGTTTCTCGACATGTCGTCCGCCACTGTCGCTATCGCCTATTTTTACAGGTGGCTCCGAGCGTTCTTGCGACGCCATCCGCTACGAGCAACGGTTGGTGGCACGAACGCGGGACGAAGAACGGGCCATCTATGGTGCCCGCCAGGTGTGCTGAGCTCGTGCCACAAGATCATCCATTCGTATCGTTCGGCTCTGTGAAGACCCAATAGTACAGGCTGTTGGTATTGTCTTTACTCGACGAAACAAATTGAAGTTGAACTTCGACCTCTGACTTTGAACCGATGAACTTGGAGGGAAGACGGAACGTCGCCTCGCCGTACCGCGACTTCTCATTTGGGAGCTTCCACTCGCCCACCAAGGTTCCATCGACAAGGACGCGTGTGGTCTGGTCCTTGGCGACGGTATCGAAGGCCTTCACGAGCATGTGGCTTCTTCCCGGCGTGACCTTCACATGAAACGACTCGGACGACTTGGTGGCGCGCGCATCCTCGAGAAAGGGAGCGCCCAGCGTCGGCCACTTGTATTCGTTAGTCCCGTGGTACGTTGGCTTCTCGATGACGTACTTGTGCGCGTCTTCGTCGGTCTTGCTTCCGACGTCGAGGCGGTCGGTCATGGTCAAGCCTTCTGTCTTGACGACCAGTGGGTGCACCAGCTTCCGTTCCGGCTTGCCGTATACCCAGTACGCATACGAGTTCAGGTCCGACGAGCCCGATGCGTCTTCTAACCGAATGCCGAGAGTTGACCGGTCCCCAACCAACGACCCCTTGATTGCGAACGTGGCTTCTCCGTACTCGGCGGTCTCGATGTCGGGCAGGATCCAGTCGCCCGCCGGCTTGCCGTCGATTGACACGCGCAGCGTTTTTCCTTTGGAGCTCGCATCGATGACTCTGACGAGCAGATGGTCCTGTTGGGGGTGCACCTTTACCTGAAATGATTCGGAGGACTTCGTCGCGCGGCCATCCGCGCTAATGACGCCCTTTTTCGCGCCCAGATTGAAGTTGCGTGGCTCGAGCAGGCGGGCTTGCAGAGCTTGATATTGATGTGCGCGCTCGTTTCGTTCGTCAGCCACGTCCACTCGGTCGACTTGAACGAATCCTGCCGTGCTGGTGACAACAGGGTGCGTCAGGCGCTTCGATCCTGCGACGGCAGGGGTCTTGAGTGGAACTGCCACAGATGGTGGCTGCGCCATCAAGCTTTCGTTGACCTTTACTTCCTTATCACTCTGGGGGCTGCCGCAGGATGCGAGGAGCGCCAGAGCCAAGAGGGAGATTCGAGAGTTCATTTGCCTACCCATCCTTCGCCCTAACTGTTGAGAGTACGGCTGCCGGCAATCCAGTAGCCCCATTGACGTCGCGAAGAACGCTTGAGCGGGTTCGTCCACCGTTGTGAACTCGGTGAGGGCACCATGTCCAAGCGAGGCCGGCGCCTTTCGCAATACGTTGCAGCTGGAGCCGGCCGAAGGATCCTCAGTGCGGATACCTTGCCGTTCCCACTGCGCCCGCCTCGAGTGGAACCACACATCGTTCCCCGCCCTGACTACGTCGCGAACTGCCGCGCTCTATATGGTTTTGGTACGCTTTGTACGATTGAGCCTCGCAGGACAAAGCAGAAAGCACCGGAATGTGTGAATCGACAGGGTCGGCGAGTTCCGGCTGAACTCGCGGACCGCCGACGTGGCCCCATGCCGGGGCGCTATCCTCGCGCTCGATGTCGAAAGCGCCGCCGTCCAGGCACGCCGAACTCTCAATCGCACGTCACGCTGCGCTCGCGGCAGCCGAACGCCGGTAGCCGCTACTTCGAAGCTGAGCGTCCGAACGCCATCATGTACGCAAACCGCGCTGGATGGACCCGCGTCCTGACAACCACCGACTGAAGGGCTCCGGAAGGCACTTTTATCCTACGTCATCGGTTCCGTTGGACACACTGAAGTCGGCGCGGAACGACTGCACTTCCGGGAAGAAGGCGGTCACGCTCGCGATCATCTGCCGCTCCACGGGGATCAGACCGATATCCTGGCCCGCCCAGACGATGACGACATTGCCGATCGTGAAGAGGCACGTGCCGGCAAAGCGGAAGAGACGCCGCCGCAGCGGTTCCCGAACCAGAGCCTGCGTTCCAGAAAAACACAGGCGGGGGTTAACCGTGCGCCAAGGCGGTCCGTTAGCCCTGGAAGCCAGTGCGGAGGGGATTGGCTACGTTAGGCCACCTGTCGGATGGAAGGGCCGCCTCCCGGCCATACGCGGTGCGGCACCGCCGGCAATCGGGTTAGGGGAAGCATCTCGATGCAGGTCGATGTGGTTCGAGGTCGGCAGCACGCGATTGACTTCGTGTCACGAAGTTTTCGAGCCGCCATCGCGTGCTGGGTCGCAGCGGGAGTCCCATCCTGCGCGATTGGACTCGATGAGGCGGGGACTCGTTGCGACGAGTGCGGGGCGAGTACCATCAAGTGGCCGCTGCGGACGAAGCTCGTTGGCACGGTTCTCGTCGATCGCGTAGACGTGGGCGACCCGGAGGACGAGGCCGCGCACAACTACGAGGCGCAGGGCCAGACGTTGGTAAGGCGCGTCCCCATCCGGCTGCAGGACAGCATGGAGAGCGAGGCAGGGAGGGGCAATGCGCTTTCCGAGTCATTCCGCATGAAGCTGGTACCATGGCGCGACAATCACGTCGTGAAACTATATGATGCATCTTCTGTTGGCCAGCAGGTGCGGGTCTATCTCGACGACGAGCAGGTGGGCGATTGGTCCTTCCAGAGCACCTCGAAAGAGGGACTGGTCGAGTCCACTTTTTTGATACCCGGTGGGCTCGTCGGCGACCGTGAAGATGGCGACTTCCGCTTTGAGTTCATCGACGGGCAGCTCGACGTCACGAGCTTCATGTATTGGGTGTTCGCCGACGCCACAGGTGGTCTGACGCAGCCGCTTGATGTCGACGTCAGCGGCATGGTGCTGGTTGACTTTCTGGATATCGGCAACAAGAAGAGCGAAGCGGAGCACGTGTACAAGCCTCCCGAAGAAAGTCGTGTAGGAGTGCGCTGGTACACTTGGAGTCGGCCATATATGTCGTTCCGGGAGAGCATTCGTCACACGATGGCCGCCAGTGCACGCGAGGGGTTCCGAATGAAGTTCTCGCCGGGAAAGGATCATCTGCTGATCAAGGCTTACGACTCGACGTCGCGGGGGCAGAAGATAGCTGTCAGCATCAATGGCAGGACCCTGTTACGGAACTGGACATTGCCCGATTCATCCGATCGCTACAGCGAAGCCGGGCTGATGATCCCAGCTTCCGCCATTGGGCAGAGCGACGAGGGCGCGATGGAGATGGAATTGCGTAGCGGGATGTACGGCGCCAACGGCTTTGCGTACTGGCTCTTTGCCAGCGCGCCGGGCAATGCAACACAGGATTGATGAATGGCAAGGCGGCTGTGGCGGTACTCCGAGGGCATCGGTCACGTAGCGCAGACTGCGTTGGTCTCGGTTCGAAGCTTTGGCACCTTGGGTGAATCGCTCCGAATGAAGCTCGCGCAGGTCTCATCGAGTGTCACTCTTCAGGCGGCACTGCTCTTCGCATTGACATTGTCGGTCTACATGTTTGTCGGTCATGTCGACGGCAGGCTCGGCGCAGACGAACGCATCAAGTTTGTGCGGCCGGCAGCGATCAGCGGCGATGAGCCGCACTATCTCGTCGTCATCAACAGCATTATCTTTGATCACGACGTCCGGCTCGGTGAGGATCACAAGCGGATCGCGGAGGGGGGGCTTGAGGCGGGCTCCCGCAGGAAAGGCAAGCTTTTCGGAGGGCATGCGGCTCTCGTCAACACGAAGACCGGCGCGCGAACGCGTTGTCCAGGCAAGTGCGGCGACAAGGAATGGCAGGTGGTGGGCGGCAACCGGGAGGACCTGATGGAGGTGCCCTCGCACCCCGTTGCGTTTCCGGCGTTCATTGCGTTGCTATCTTGGCCTTTTCAGCCTGAGCGCGGCGAGGTCGAAGCCCTCACCGGCGAACTGGCTATCCTCATCGGCATCGCCGGTGTCTTGCTGACCTATCGCGCAGCCAGAGCGATTGGCCTGTGCGCAACCGCGGCCTTCGCAAGCGCCGCCCTGCTGGGATTCGCCAGTTCCTGGCTGCCCTATGCACGGTCATACTTCGCGGAGTCCGCTATCGGTGTGTTTCTCTTGCTCGGGTTCATCGCCATGCGGGCTCGTGCCCTCGTGTGGGCGGGACTGGCGATTGGTGTGGCGACGGCGATGAAGTCCGCCTTCGTCTTGGTAGGTTTCGTTTGGATTGCGGAGCGGCTTTGGGCACGGCGGTTCAGAGAGTCGCTTTGGCTCATGGGTTCACTCGGCGCCGCCGGGGTCCTTCAGGTTCTGCTGAACCTGGCGCTCTTGCGAGCGCCCTTTACGATTGGAGCGGGGCCTTGGTCGTCGGCTAAAGGGCTCCGGTCCCTCGAGTACACCCTGCTGAATCCAGCGCACGGCCTGCTGGTGTTTGTCCCATGGGCATGCGTTGCCCTTCTCTGGGGCACGGCTTCGCTATGGGCGGCCGCCCCGGCAGAACCAAACGCCGATGCCGTCGAGGTGAGGCGGCAACTCGCTCTCCCTGCGCTCGCTCTTTTGGTCGTGTTCTCTATCATTGGCTGGGGTGTCGGCACCTGCTATGGGCCGCGCTATTGGGTGCCACTCCTTCCATTTCTTGCGATTCTCGCTGTGGAGTTCGCCGTGGTGGGTAGGGCTTGGCGCGCCGGCATGCTCGGAGTGCTCGCCGCCGTCTCGCTGCTGATCGCGGTCCCCGGGGCGATCAAATACCGGTTCTTGTTTTCGAAGCCGGCTCTCGCGGCACTGTTCCAACGAGAAGGCTGAGCTTCGAGAGAATGGCGCCGATGGTGAGCTCGATCCCCATCTCAGGCGAGCGTCGTTGAACGCCGCTGACCTGCTGAGGTCGCGGCTCGCCGCTTTGGGCGTGGTGGCTCCCAGCCAGAATGGAACCTAACTCCAACCAGTTCAGGTCTGGACGCCCAGCAACATGGTTTTGCATCGTCGCTAACTGCCCTTGAGCCCTTAGCTCCGGCGCCCGGCGCGACGCTGGTAGGGTGTGCAACCAACTCGGATAGGAGCGGTGCCGCCAGGGGGGGCGGTGAGGTGGCTGGTGCTCGTGCTGCTCGGCGCGGCGGTTCTGAGAGTGTGGCTCGCATGGTACGACCACAGCGTGTTCTGGCCCGATGAGATCCATCAGAGCCTCGAACAGGCCCACCGCGCCGCCTTCGGCTACGGCCTGATCTCGTGGGAGTTCCGTGATGGGGCCCGCTCTTGGCTGTTTCCCGGCACGATCGCCGCTATCTGGAAGCTCGCCAGCGGCATCGGCGTGGACTCCTCGCTCATATTCATCTGGATTGCGCGGCTGCTCATGGTCGGCTGCAGCGTCGCCGCGATCGCGTTTGCCTCCAGTTTAGCGGCCCTCCCGCATGGCTGGCGTGCTGGCCTCGCAGCGGCCGCGATCATGGCGACCTTTCCGCCGTCGGTGGCCTTTGCCTACCGTGCGATGTCGGAGACGGCGAGCGCTCCATTGATCGCCATCGGCACCTGGCTTCTCTGGCAGCGCAAAGAGCGACTGGCGCTCTACGCTGGGGTTGCCATCGGCCTTGCATGCCTTCTCCGCTATCAGAATGCGCTGTTTGCCGTCGTTTTTGCTCTCATGCTGCTGCCCCAACGTCGCTACCGCGAGGCCGTGGCGTTCTGTTCGATGGGTCTCGGCGTGGCACTGTTCGGCGGACTGCTCGACTGGCTCACGTGGGGACGACCGTTTCACTCACTCATCGCGTACTTTCAATTCAATCTGATAATCGGTGGCGCGTCGGATTTCGGAGTCGAGCCTTTCTCCTTCTACATCACGACGCTCTGGAGCAGCGTAGGACCGTTCATCCTTCTCCTTGCCGGTCTTTTTCTCGTCGGCGCCACGGTTGAACCGATCCTCGGCGGAACGGTCGCGATCTTCATCCTCGCCCACAGCGTGCTGCCCCACAAGGAGCTTCGCTTCTTGATGCCCTGTTTTCCGCTGTTCGCCACGGTTTGCGGCGTCGGGGTCGAGCGCATTCTCCGGCGATTCCCGATTCCGTGGCTCATACCCGTGGGAGCCGGGCTCGCGTCAACGGTGGCCTTTGCCCATTCGCTGTACCGCCTCCGCTATGAAGACATGGGACAATACCGTGGAACGCCGCGAGCGTCGTTGCCGGTCTGGAAGAACGAAGAAGAGCCGACTCTGCTCTTGGCGAACGTCGGGCAGCGCGCGGATCTGTGTGGCGTGGCCGTGCTCCGGGCTCGCGCCGGTTTTACGGGCGCATACACCTACCTGCATCGAGATGTCCCGCTGATGTTTCAGAGCGAGCTATGTGATCCGGGAGCCGCAAACTATGTGATCCGTCCGACTCGCATGAGCGGCGAGGCCTTGCCAGCGAGCTACCAGCTACAGGCCGAGATGGGGCCCTGGGGACTGTATCGGCGCGACGGAGTTTGCCGTGCACCGCTCGAGGAGCAAGACTATCTGCTCGAAGGCGCGCGAGACATGGGCTTGGTTCTGCGCCAGGCCAAGCAAGCGGGAGATGGCGGCCTTCGCTTCGACCTGCGGCGGGACGCGGGGGCGTTCGTCGAAAACTGGGGACACGGCGAACTCCTCGACTGCGACATGGGTCGCTGGGCCACGGGCAAGCGTGCTGTGCTCGAGTTCGATTTCGAGCCGGGCGACCGTCAATACGAGTTGACGGTTCGAGCGCGGGCGCACCACGAGGCCTGGCCGCAGGCCCTCGTCGTCGTCGCAAACGGCAAGCGCCAACGCGTTGGTCAGCTCTCCCCCGAGTTTCGAAACTACTCCGTGGATCTGCCGGAGCAGGGCCTCCGCGCGGGGCGTAATCGCGTCGAGTTCCTATTTAGTCGAGCCGTCCCCGCAGGCCCAGATGACAGGCGCCTGTTGGCGGCCCTCTTTCGGTCGATCGAAATCCTACCGAAGTACGACGACTTCAGCGTCGACGTGGCGCTGACGGAAGCTCGTCCGCACCTCGCGCGGGGATTCTACGACAGCGAGCAGGAGGCCGGAATGACGTACGCTTGGAGCCGCGGTGTTGCCTCGGAGGTGGAGGGAACAATCGCCTGGCGGCGCACGCCGTACGTGCTCCAGACGCTCGCCGAAGCCGTGCCAGGGACGCGCTCTCGGAGTGCGCGCGTCCTCGCGAACGGTCAATTCGTCGGCTCGCTCGACTTTCCCGAGAAGTGGGCGAGCCAGCGTCTCCTCGTTCCCAGCAATGTGCTGCGCAAGGGCAAGAATGTCATCCGGTTCGAATACGACGCGGTGGTCACGCCATCCAAGGCGAGCCGTGGGTCGCGGGACGAGCGGGAGCTGGCTGTCCGTTTTCGCCGGATCGAGCTGACTCCCGTGATGGCGACCGCCCGCCTCGACGTCGGTACGGCCGCTGCGCGGCCCTTTCTGCTCGCCGGCTGGTCTGGCGACGAGCGCGACGGCGAGCGCAACGCCGTGTGGACCGACGGCCCCCGCGCGTCCGTCGTGCTCTCACTGGCGGGTATCGAACGACCCGTCCTGCGATTGAGCGCGCTCGGCTATGCCCGCGCGCTGCCGATCGCCGTCAACGTCGGCATCAACGGCAAGACGGTGGGGGCATTCGCCGCTCCCGATGGCTGGCAGGACATCGCGGTGCCCCTGCCGCCTGGCCACTACTCGAAGGAAGGAGACGTCATCGACCTCACCTTCGATCGCACGTTGCGGCCCTCTGAGCGGGACTCCCACAGCAGCGACCATCGGCAACTCGCGCTGCGCGTCGATCGGCTCTGGGTCGAATCGGAGGCGGGGACTCAGATCAACAATACGGTGCGTGCGCTCACCCCAGAGACGGCGGGGCTCCCGACCGGGATCGCCGCGACGCGCTGAGCGATATCTGCGTAGCCGGTCGAGTCAGAGCCCACAATGTGGCAGGCGAACGCCGTGCGTGACGGGCTCTGCAGCGGCAGAAAATGCGTCGAATCACCGCCATCCCCTTAGCTGGAGCAAACGAAGGGACGCTGTAGGAGCGTGCTCCAAAATCGCCCGAGAACGGAACACCGCTGGGGGACGCTAACGCCACCGGGAAAGCGGCAGCCGCCGAAGGGTTGGCGCCGAGCGCGGGCCATCCCCGGCGATCCCCTCCTCCCGCGTGCTCTGGATCCATAAGTGATGACATCTCTCTCAAAGCTGAACCGGATCGTTGGCGCCTTCAGAGAAGTGGCTCGTCCGCCCATCGGTTCGTCGTTGCGCTCAGCCGCAGCATGGCGGTTCATGAGGCAACCGGCAGTCGTCGTGAGCGTCGCGCTAGGAACGCTGGAGGTCATTCCGACGATCTACTACGGGCGCTCGTTGGCGACCCTAGAGCCCGTGCATGCGGGGATCTCCATCGCGGTGTCCTTCGTGGGGACGGTCGCGACGTATTTGCTCATCTTGCGAGCCGCAGGTGCTGGGTCGAGATGGTTACAGGTGATGATAGGTGCAGCCATCGCGACGGCGACGGTGCTGCTGCAGGTCGTCTACTTCGGGATCTACCGAGAGTTCGCTACGCTGCCCACCGTCACCATCATCGACTTCACACGGCAGACGCCCGAGTACTCGCTGGCGCTGTTCCGGGCTCGGCTCGACGTCGTATCCATCACCGTAGGCTGCGTATTGACGTCCCTGCTGTTCCTTGGCCTTCGTCGAGGGGTTGCGCAGCCGCCAAGCCTTGGCCGCTCCTCTGTCGTCGGGCTGGCGCTCACGGCGGTCGCCTCGCACGCCGTGGCACAGCTTCCATTCATGAGCGTCAGCCAACAGATGGCTTGGCTGGTCGCGAAATCCAGCCAGGGCCCTGGGGTCGTGAATCAGGCATGGGAGCCTGATCGGGTACGCCCGTCATCAAGCCCGCCCAAGCACCCCGTGAACGTCTTGGTGTTTCGCCTCGAGGAGATCGCGGCTCAGGCGACCACCATCGTGCGTCCGGAGCTTCCGACGATGCCCTTGTTCAAGGCGCTCGCTGACCAGCGTCCGGACGAGGTTTTCATCGGACGACAGCATTTCGCGAACTCGACGGCGACCGACGTATCGGTGCTGAGCATCTATACGGGCCTATCGCCGGCCGCCGACCTGAAGACTCACCGGCATGTGCCCATACTGTGGGACTACTTCAAAGCCGCGGGTTACAACACGAGTCTCTTTCTTCCATTTCATCTAGAGTGGGGTGATTTCAAGCGCCGATTTAACGCGAGGCCGGGCGAGATCAGTCTCGACAGGCTGGTGGACGCGCGGGCCTCTGGACTGCCCATTGTCTACGATAACAGTATCAATGACACGGACGTGGTGGCGCAGGCGCTCGAATATCAGCAAGAGCGAGGCTGGGCCGAGCCGTTCCTGCAGATAGTGAGCCTGAAGATGCCTCACGCCATCGGCGAAGGAGCACGCATCAACAAGCTCAGCTACGGCAAATGGGAGAATGAGCCGCCGAGGTTGCACGACTACTACAACGGCATACGCCACAACGACATCTTGATCGACCAGTTCGTGGCGGCGATGCCGGCGGATAAGAGAGACAGGACCGTCCGCATCTTCATCTCTGATCACGGAACTCGCCTGTTCACGCGGACGGATGGCGTGCAAGTCCTGTCGCGGTTGGACAACTATCATGAAGAGACCACGAGGGTCCCCTTCGCGGTGCACGTTCCTCCCGGAGCCCAGCACATCATCCCGTCGGACAAGGTGATCAACCTGAAGAGGAACCTGGCGAGCTACGCGACGTCGAACATCGACATGGTCCCGACGGTGCTCGGTCTCGTCGGCATCCGTGATCAGCACCCATCCCAGGAGCGCGACGAGTGGCTGGTGGGGCGAGACCTCACGCAGTCGATGGGCGGCACTGACGTGATCGTGCAGCTTAATACCGGCCCCCTCCGCCGCTGGGATCGGGAGCACTTTGGGCTGCTGCTCGACAACGGGCGGTTCCACTACATGTTTAGCATGGGCCGAGAGTTGCTGTTCGAGCTGCCGAAGGACGCCGCCGAGAACGAGAACCTCGCCGAGGACCAGCGCTACCAGGGCGTCTTGGAGCGAGCTCGAGCCATCGGATCGCAGGTTCCCGAGCTCTTGCGTATCCAGCAGAAGTACAAGCGAATGGTCGAACCTGACGCGGCTCCGGCCGCCAGCAATGAACAGGCCGCTCTGGTCGCGCGGGTTGCCCCAACCGGAGAGGTGCGCCTCGGTGCGAAGCGGGGGGTGAAGCAGTTGGTGTCGGAGCACATGCTGCCCGCACCTCCTGGCGGGGGCGTCATTCGAGCCAGCTTCGCCGTCCGCGTGGAGGACGGGGCTGGTCTGGTCGAGTGGCAGTTGCGAACCGAGTCAGGGAAGAAGTATTTCGTGCACGTCGACACTCTCCGTGGCGGTCATGTTCATCGCTTGGAGTTCGATTGGAACTCGAGCAAGGACGGAACGAAGGAGCTCAGCGTGCAGCTGTTCGCAATCTTGGACTCCGGCGAACTCACGGTGCGCACCGAGAAGCCAGAGGCAAAGGTCGTCAGCGTCAAGATGACGCGAGAGTTGGAGCTGGTCTCCCTGAGTCGCGAGCCGCGTGGTCAAACACTCGGAGTGTATCACCTCGATCGATTCGAGGAGCACGCTTGCCTTTCCCAGCCAGACTCTGCGAATTGCCCCAATGGGTACCTCGTGTGGGGTCCCTACGTGAAGGGTGTAAAGGGCTCCGACATTCAGCTGCGATATGACATCGACGCTGACCGCGCGGGCGCGAAGGTGTGGTTCGATCTCTCGGCTCAAGGGGGGAAGGAGCGCCTGGCGCGGTCGCCGATCTTTCGGATTGAGGAGCCTGGGGCTCACACCTTCGAGCTCTCAGCGAGGCTACCTAGCGACGTCGACGCGATCGAGGGTCGGCTGAATGCCAACGGGGGAGAGAGCTTGAAGGGCCACGCGATCGCCATCAGGCAGGCTGAGCTGAACTTGGCCTCGCCGCGGGGGCAATAGGCACGGTCCCCTCGTCGCTCGGCGGCTTGCCCCTGCTCCTAGGTATGCAGGGGGCTGTCTGCCGGCTCGTCGTTGGGGACGCCGATCTGGGAGGGACTCGAACGATGAAGAACTCATGGTTGCGACTATCAATTGCACTGGGGCTCGCGCTCGTGACGGCGTGCAACACTCGCGCTGGCGCTGAGGTCCCCGGCGACATCAGTGCGAAGACGGAGCTGGCACGCCCGGCCCCCCGCCGTATTCCTGCCGTCGAGGCAGCCCCGACAGCGGTGGGGTTCTCCGTCCTCTCCGATCTCAAACGAAAAGGCGGCGTCGAAGAGAACGGCGCCCTCGTCTGTCGCAAAGACAAGTGCCCCTCGGGCATCGTTGCCTACGGTCCTTATACTCGAGCCGTCCCACCGGGCCCGCGCGTTGCCACGTTTCGCGTGCGTGGAGAGGGAGTTTCGAAGCTCGATCGCAAGGTAGCACATCTCGACGTCTACGACGCGCTCAACAAGCAGCGGCTCGCGCTGCGTCCAGTGAAGGGGAGCGAACTCCCCGACGGGCAGGATCAGGACGTCGAGCTCGCGTTCACGGCGCCTGCAGCCTCAAAGCTCGAGTTCCGCATCGGGTGGATGGGCCACGGTGAGCTGCGCATGTACCGCGTCGACGTCCGATGATGGGGCGCGGCGGCGCCGGAATCCGAAACGACTCTAAGTCGAATACGTGACTTTAGTCGCGTCGCGGGGCGGCCGTGAATCCACGGCTGAGGGAATCGGCAACGGCGCCAACGGGGCAAGCGTCGCGAATGTCTTCAGTTGGGGGCGACTGAAGGGTCATTGCTTCACGGCAGAGGTCCAGCTGCTTCCGACCGCTTCGAGCCTTCGTCATTCCAACTGAGCAACAGGGTGTTGGAGCTGGGTATGTCCACGAACGAACACACGAGTCGAGAATGCGCCGCGCCGCTGGGCGACGAGGTGGGGTCGTCGAGCCGCGGCGCTGGCCGAATCTGCGTCGCGGTGTCGTCATGCAGCCTTCTGCTTTTCGCTTGCACACAGAAGCTTGCCAACGCCGACGATACGCCGGCGGTATCCAGCGAACCGACATCGACGACGCTGGCGGCGCAGCCCGCGCTTCCAGGGGGCGAGGCCAACGCCGACGAGGAGGGCGGTCTCGCCTTCGCGGAAGAGGCCGAGCTGCGTCGCGGCTACGGCGCTGTGGACATGCGCTTCAACTCATGCGTCACGAGGACCAATGACTATACCTTGCGCGGTGAGGCGTGCCCTTCGGGCTTCGTGATCTACGGCCCATACGTGGCAGTCCCCGCCAAGTCCGAAATCGATGTGACGTTCGAGTTCAAGCCCAGCAAACGGGTGGAGGTGTATGCTGACATCGTTTCGCGGATGGCCGCTCAAACGTTGGCCGGCTTGAACCGTCAGGTCATCGAGGCCGGCGTGACTCAGAAGCTCGGCTACCGAGTCTACATCTTTAACCCGGATGTACAGGTCGAGAGCCGGATCGGAATGACCGCCGATCCGGGCACGAACTTCGAGATCACGAACCTGACGATGACCGTGCGCTGACTCCAGCGCATACGGTCCGGGTAGTTCGCCCGGCGCGGGGCCCGATCGAGCGCGGCGGTGCGCGCGCGCCGGAGCTCGAGGTGCGGGGCGACGGTCGGGCCAGCGCCGACGACGTGACTGTACCCGGCGCACCGAACATCACGCCCGGTCGCGCTAGCTCACCGCACGTCCACCTCGAGCCCGCTGATGCGAAGATCGATCGGCCCTGGCCCCCGCACGAAGATGCGCGCCTCCACCGCTGGCGCCGCCTCGAAGACGTGCACACCATATCCGATGGCTCGCCTCTCGCGCGCAGGCACCACCTGCTGGTCGAGGCGTGCGTGGACCCGTCGAGCCTCATCCGAGATGATGTCGCTCACCAGTTCGACCCCTCTCGACGCCTCGATCTCGAACCGCACCCGAACATCCGAGTGCGTCGGCGCCACCACTCGCGGTCCCGAGACGACGACCCCAGCTGGGCAGTCGTGCCCGACGATGCTACCGTCGGTCGCCAAGCTGGCGCAGGCATGCAACCGCATCTCTGCAGGCAAGTACGCGCGACGCAGGCCCGGGTAGACGCTGTCGATGTCCGGTTGCGGCTGGTGGGGCCCTGGAGCGGCAATGGCGGGTGCGCTGGCGACTGGGTCGGCGACGGCGAGCGCCGCGACGGTGGTGTCGAGCGAAGGGGCCAGTAGCTCGCGGCTGGCTTCGGCGGTGCTGCAAGCGAGCGCCAGAGGGAGCAAGGTGCAAGCTGGCGAGAGTTTCGTCACGCCACTGGTTACGGTGCGCCGCGACGCCCCCGAAATGGTTGCGTGGGTTTAGGTTGGCGTCAGCTGGCGGCTACTCGGGCGCCAGCCGTTCCTCACCCCGCGCTGACGTACCCCTTCGAAATCAACTCCCCGAGCACCTGCGCCGTCTTCAGATCGTCGAGCGGCGAAGTGTCGAGGATCCCCCCGATGGTTGGGCCCTTGGTGTTGAGCACCGTCTGGAAGGCGTCGAGTTGCTCGGGCGTGAGGTCGCGCAGCTTGGGGGTGAGCGGGGAGGGGAGCGCGAGCTTGGCCTCGAACGGGGGGAGCTTGGACGCCAGGTTGGCGAGCTCGTCCTTCTGGCGGAAGCCCTCCATCAGGATCTCTTGGACGTTGAGATCGAGGGGGTTGTCGAACTTGCGTGGATCTTCCGGGGTGAGCTCGAAGAGCCCGCGCTCCCAGGCGATCATGCGGTAGGCGAACTTGAGGCCCTCGATCGGGATGCGGTCGCCGTCTTCCGTCTCGGCTTCGACGTAGTGGACGAGGCCACCGCGGAGGTGGATGCGGCCGATCTTGCCCTGACTGGAGACGACGAGCGTTCCCGTCTTACGGGAGGTTCCGAAGAGCTGCATGAGGTCGGGCAGCGGGATCTCTTCGAGGTTGCCGCTCATCCGCGCGTCGCTGCCGCCGGTGCGAGTAGCGGTGCGATGCTGCACGCCGTCCATCGGGGTGCCGATGGGGGCCGCGGAGTCGGTAGCGACGACCTTGAGGATGTTGCTGCCGATGAGAACGCGATCGCCCTCTTGCAGCTCGGCGTGCGTGACGCGCTCACCGTTGACGAAGGTGCCGTTGGTGGAGCCGAGGTCGTCGATGTTCACCGAGCCGTCGACGAGCTGGATGCGCGCGTGACGACGCGAGACCATCTCCTCGACGAGGACCATGTCGAGATCACTGGACCGGCCGACGATGATTTCCCGTTTTTCCTCCAACGGGAACTCACCTCCCTGGTATTTTCCGGAGATGAAGCGGAGCGCCAGTCTCATGCCGAAGGCAGACGGTTGGGCGGTAATTGGAGATAACTTACCCGAGCGGCTTTCGAGCTGCAAGCCACCCCGCTCGAGGGGGGTGAACTACCAAAGGCCCAGCGGCTCGATCGCCACACCTCGCGGGTGATATCGATAAACGCTAGGCGCAGGCTGGGGAGCTTCGAGAAGCGCTCGGACACGACCTCATTATTCTTACTGCGAAAGGGCGTCCTCTGCCCACTCCATGAATGGTTTTGTTGATCACTGCAGGTCACTGCAGAGGGTGACAAGGTAATCTTATGTAAGCTGGGCGTGGGTTGACGCGGTCGTCGGGCGCTTCACGGCGAATGTTGGGTGCTCGCATCCAGATGCAAAGCGCCGCGATCAGGCAAAGCGCCGCGATCGGGCAAGGCGCCGCGTCAGGCAAAGCGCCGCGTCAGGCAAAGCGCCGCGTCAGGCAAGGCGCCGCGTCAGGCAAGGCGCCGCGTCAGGCAAGGCGCAACGAACGGTTGACGCTCGGAGCTGCGATCGGAGGACGGCGGCGGGGCGGCGTGCTGGATGACTGGGCCTCACTGGGTGACTAAGTCGGCACGAGTCGGAGAAGAACCGAGGGCAGGCGGAAGCTGAACGGAGAACGTACTTCCCGTTCCGACAGCCGTGAGCACCTCGATGCGGCCGCCCATTTCCTGGACGATCCGCTCGCTGATGGCGAGCCCGAGCCCGGTGCCCTGTGCGCGAGTGGTGAAGAAGGGAACGAACAGGTGGGGGCGCACTTCCGGGGTGATGCCAGGGCCACGGTCGGTCACTGCGATCTCGACGCCGCGATCGGCGGCGTCGGCACGGCTGCGGGTGGTGACGGTGACGGTGCCGCGGCCACCCATGGCCTGGGCGGCATTGCGAATCAGGTTCAGCAAGACTTGGCGTAACTGCTCGGCGTCGGCCCGCACGCTGGGCAGCCCCGGCTCGAACTCGGTCTCGTAGTCGCAGCCGCCTTCGCGATCGGAGGAGAGCAGGCGCAGGGTCTGGTCGACGACGGCGTTCACGTCGATCAGCCCGGGGTCGCCCTGCGGGGGGCGCGCATAGTTCAGCACAGAGCAGACGACGCGATCGAGTCGATCGACCTCCTCGAGGATGATGGCCAGAAACTCCGAAGAGGCCTCGTCGATGGCGTGCCCGCTCGGAGGCTCACCGAGCAACTGGGCCGCGCCTTTGATGGCGCTGAGCGGATTCTTGACCTCGTGCGCCAGCCCTGCCGCCATCTGTCCGAGCGCGGCGAGCCGCGCCTGGGCCTGCATCTGCAGATAGCTGCGCGAGTTCTCGACCAGGATGGACACTTGCCGAGCGAGCAGCTCGAGCAGCGCGCGGTCGTCAGCCGAGAAGGCGTCGCTCACCCGCTCGTCGAGCACCAGCAGAAGGCCGAGCAACTCGCCGCCGCGAGCGCGCAACGCGACGAGCACGCTGCGTCGATAGGGGCCGAGCAGCTCGGCCTCGCGCAGCAGCTGCTCGCCGCCGCGCGGCGCTTCGGCGGGGGAGTGCTGGCTCGACTCGTTCAGATCGCGCTCGATTTCCTCGAGCGCGCAAGAGCCCACGTGCTCGAGCCGGTCGAGGAGCGCGCGCACGCCCGCGATGGGGATGCGCTTGGGCGACTTGACGCCGAAGCCGAGGCCGAGCTCGAGATCGACGGCCAGCGGTTGATGCAGGTAGAGCGCCGCCGCCGTTGCGCGCCGCGAATCGGACAGCGCGTCGATCACGACGTGCATCATGCGGTCGACCTGCAACACGTGCGTGAGCTCGTGCCGCGCACGGTCGACCGCGCGCTCGAGGTCGGCCCGCTCGAGGAAGAAGGAGTGGTGCAGGTACGCGGTGATCTTGTCGCGCAGCGGCTCGAATAGCACCAGCATCACGATGCCGCCCATCACGGCGTTCAGGTACATGGTCTGGAACTGGCCGAGCAGCTGCACGAAGACGTAAAAGATGCCTCCGAGAGCGAAGGCCAGCGCGGTGGAGACCACGGCGAGCGCGGCCATCTCGTACAGGTCGACGAGGCGCTCGCGGATCAGCGACTCGGCGAGCACGAACAGGAACACGATGCTGAGCACGGCGCCCACCGGCGGCAGCGGTACGCCGACGAACCACAGAAAATCCGCCAGGCTGAACAGCGCCGCCAGCGCACCACACGCGACCACGAAGCGCGTGCGCTTCTGCGTCGAGCGCGAGCCGCTGCTTTCACCGCGGCTCCAGAGTGTCCAGAGGCCCGCCGAGAGCAGGCCGAACACATACAGGATGACGGCGCCGCGCACCCAGCCCGCGGTGTGGTAGGGCGAGAGCACCAGCAGCAGCATCGGGAAGAACAGGAACGCGGCGACTCGAGGCAAGTTCTGCCGGGCGCCTTCGCGAGGAAACAGCGCCTCGAACAGATGCACCGCGAACTGCGGCATCAGCACGACCAGCACGGCCGTGAAGTGCGCCCAGATCGGCGAGAGCTGCACGAGATACAGCCACTGCGCCACGTACCACAGGCCGATGTCGGCGCTGAACGCCGCGAAAAACCACTGCGCACGGCGCGGGCGACGGCGGAGCAGCATCGAGACCGCGATCGCGAGCGCGAGCGCGCCGCAGAACAGCGAGGTGCGAGTTCTCAGGTCCATCGCACGCGCCCCGTCGCCCGCCCGCGCTCCGCGGGCCCAGTGATTCGCCCGCGCTCCGCGGGCCCGGGGATCCAGTTGAGATTTGTGTGCAACGCAGTTACATCAATGCTCACTCTGACCGCCGCGCGCCATTCCCCCGAGCCTCGAGCCACCGCCAAAGGCGAGGCGGGCCGCCCCTCGCGCGCCGGACACGAGCGAAGCACGACGCCAGGGCGCCTGCGCAAGAAGGGCAAGCTCGAGCTCACGCCGCATCGCCGCATCGATCGCGTGAAGGAGCTCTTGGCGAGCCACCCCCGGGGCGTCAGCCTGTACCATCTCGCGGAGACCCTCGCGGTCGACCCGCGCACCATGCGCCGGTACCTCAAGGAGATCGAACGCGAGTACGAGCTGTCGCCGGTGCGCGCGCGGGGCGGTGGGCCCTGCCTGTGGCGCATCCACCCGCGCGAGCTGCCGCGCAAGGTCGAGATGCGGCGCCCGCAGGCGTACGCGCTGCTCGCCACCCGCCGCATGTTCGACTCGCTGCAGGGGTCGGCGCTGTTTGACGAGATCGACATGGCGGTGGGAAAGCTGCGCGCCTTTGCAGATCGCCCTGGCCGCGGCGTCAACGCCGGGCTCTCGAACGCACGCCTGGAGGAGCGCTTCGTCTACCTACCACGTTTGGCGCGCGACTACTCGGACAAGTCAGAGGAGCTCGACGAGCTGTTTTTGGCCGTTTCCGAGCTCCGCCCGCTGAGCCTGCGCCACCCTCGCTCGCGCAAGCTCTGGTGGGACAAGAGCCGGGATGAGAGGACTCGGGACGAGAAAGGCCGAGAAGAAAAGGTAACGATCCACCCGTACGCGCTCGTCCTGTACCAGGAGGGCGTGTATTGCGTCGGCTTCGTCCCGGCTCGCGACGAGATCCGCACGTTCGCGCTCGACCGTATGCGCGACGTGCAGGCACTGGCCGATGAGCGCTTCGACCTGCCCGCGAATTTCCGTGTCGAAGAGCACTTCGAGGGCGAGTTC
>Ga0247763_1000139_pt1 | contig 36552 bp, 38 predicted proteins | sample UWRJL141409B4_FD_179926 | JGI IMG/M metagenome (GOLD analysis project Ga0247763, IMG submission 179926) | Plant litter microbial communities from Arlington Agricultural Research Station in Wisconsin, United States - UWRJ-L141-409B-4 | ecosystem: Environmental > Terrestrial > Plant litter >... | reverse complement strand
CGTGGCCACCCCTCATCAGCCAAAACAGCCCACAGCTCCCCGCCACCGCCACCCTTTGCGCAACAATCGACGCCCGTACCACCGCAAGCCGGTTCCCTTTGTCTATGTATGAACCTACCGTCTGCGCGAGAAGAATCGCCGCGCCGCTACGTGTAAGGGCGTACACGGACATGGGCAGGAGGGTGTCGGGGAAGATGTCGGCGAGAAAGAGGACAGCGGCGAATTCGAAGAGGCGGGAGTTCCAGGTGGAGAGGAAGTGGGAAGTGTAGAGACGGTAGGTGAGGCGGTAAGAGATCGCAGTTGCGCGATGGAGTTCTGGTGCGACGGGTGTGGGTGTTGGGGAGATGTGCATGTGGGAAATGGGCGGTGGAGGGCTGACGACGAGGCTGTCACGATCTGGATGGGGTAATCGTATGGGATGGGACATCTTGAGATATTGGTCTCTCGGGCATCGGAGGCAGCTCTTCCATAAGCGGTTTGGCGCCAAAGACAAAACTTGCGGGTTTCTGAGGTGTGAAGGTCCGAAGATGATGGGCGGTGAAGGGCGTTGAATTCTCCAAACTCTAGGTGCCTCTCTGCTGGGCCAAAATACTGGACTTGGTGGGTTAGGTAGGGTTGTGATTGCCTCATGAATAATCCGCGGGTTCTCCCACGAGCCCAGCAAGTGGTAGAGATCTTTTGATGGATGCCCTAGCAGGGGTGGAGGTGTGATGTCGGATGATCTGATTTTGCCAGCGGGCACAGTGGGTCACATGTTCTGGGCCGAAGCTGCATCACGGCAAGATTGTGGATTTTGGGCTGTGTTTCCAATGCTCATTGTCATGGTATGCAAGGATTTGCACGACGGTCATAAAAGGTATCGAGCCAAAACAAAAGTACCAAGTGTCATCCCTGCACCCTCACCTCCTTCCCCGGCCAAGACCTGCCCCTCAAAGCGCCAGACAAAGCAAAACAAAAGTACCAAGTATCATATCTACGCCCTCACTTTCATCCCCAGCCAAGGCTCACCCCTCAAAGCGCCATGCAAAGCAGGGAGAGGTACTCCGCCGGTGGCAACTTTGCCGACGCCAACCCTAGAATATCCATAATTTTCTCGCAGGTTTCCTTCCCGGTCGACTCAAGGCTGTAGGTCATGGCGGCGAAGCCCTCCAGGGTCCACGATTTGGTGTGTTGCATGTACGAGAACCGGTTGAGGTGGATGGTCTTGGGCCCCACCATCCCCATGTAGCTCGAACCCGCGCGGTGGCCGAGGGCAGGCACGAACTGCTCAACCTTTGTGACGTGCGCGCTGGCTAAGGCAATCATGCCGTTCTTGAACTCGTCGGCTGAGGAGCCCTCGAAGGCGGCGTCGAGCTTGAGCTTGATCTTGGGGTAGGTGTTCGCCTTGCGCGTGTTCCTCTCCAGAGACTGGTCGTGGCAGCCAAGCTTGGTGCATTCCCCAAAGAGTCTAAGTTTCTTGTTAGCGACTGGTGTTATCGATGCTTTTCGGGACACTCACTCCTTGGCCATATCTGCCGGATGAGGTACGCCAATGTACTCCTGTGATTGGGACATGGCGGCTACGGTACACCTTCCGGTGCCCTTGCACTCGCCCGACTCGTTAATCTGCCGGGCAACGTGCCCCTCCATGGGACCGCTGTGGCGTGCGCGCACATGGGGGGCAATGGTCTCGTTGTACCAGGCGGAGCCGGGGCCCATGTTGGGCTTGAAGCGTGTGTATGGGATGCCAGACTCATCATACCAGACTTCACAGTTGTCAGCCATCTCGCAGTAGTCGCGAGCTTGGAGCCTCTGTCTGGGTGCCGCAAGCACCGCGCCAAGCTGGGCAGCGGCGACGAGGGCTTGGAGGAGCTTCATGATGGAGGGAATGTAAAAACGGCGAGGTAAACGGAATGAAGGTATGTATGATGATTCAGGGGCAGTGGCTGTGTTGAGATGGGTTGCTGAATGATCTTGTTGACGAGAGACCCACTGACCATAGCATCGAGAGATGGAGGGACTTTATACCCGTCCATGTCGCCCATGCTGATGCCGTCACCTCCACCCTGAGCAATTATGAAGGTCACTGTCGAATAGACGAAGCCTTGGAGGATTCAAGTTCACAGCCACGCGATTGGTCGTTATCCGTGGGCCTGGACGTCGACACCCAACTATCTCCGTGTAACCCCACGATGTACTGCTCAGAACCAGGCCGTTACACCACATTGACGGCAGAGAGACAAGAGCTACCCCGGGTCGGTAGATTTCTTGGCCCAGTCCGCCGCAATCCTGTACGATCAAGCGCGGCGCGGCTGCACATACCGGGCTAGCTTTCAAGGTGAAACCGCATAGCCAAGAGTTGTTGGAACCAACAACTGATAACATGATGAAACTATCCCGAGTCATTTCGATACCGAGCATTTCGGCATCTTGGCCTAGCTCTCTGACTTGAGTCCGATGTGACCTGAGTCCGGTGCTGCTCCAAGGGAGAACATGACACTTCTCCTACGTGGTATCCATGTGGACTTGACAGGGACACTATTTCGATCTTGTGTATGTCAATCTCTGATCTCTAAGATCGCCTGGAGTTGTTTTTTATTGGACCTGCCTCTTTGATAGAGATGCTGCAGGTCTGCGGCGACGTGGTGGCTGAGCCGCGGGATCGACGGCGCTGCGAGGCGTCCTTACCGGTGATAAGGGTCTGATCCTGGGGTTGACCGTTGAAGCTTTTCTTCTTGAAACAACTGCTTGAATCTAAGAAAGCTTCTTGTTCCCGTGGGCTTGGATGTGATCTTAGCTCAAAGTGCATCCTTTGTGCCGCGTTGGGAATAACAGCACAATGGTTACGCTGGAACATCCAACCGACGCCAAGCAGGTAGACCATATGTAGGGCAACGGCATCGCGGACGAATAGAAGAAATAGACAGAAATCAAGCGAGCTGGGCCGTTTAGGACGGATTCTATCACCGTGGTTTGGAATCAATATGTGGAGGTGAGGTCAGGCGGGGTCTCTTCCGAGTGGCACTGTAAACGTTTCCCCGCGTCTCCACTTGGCTGAGGCAACGAATAAGCTTGTTTCATCTTTATGTAGACGACACTGTAGAGTACGATACAATGTAGAAAATATACGCCCAGATGGCGAAAGGCAAAGATCAAACCTCATTCTAACCAAGCCAGATGTTGCGGCCCTGAGAAACCCGCATTGTCCGTTCGAGCACCTCTTCCATTTCGCAAGCGAATTTGATTCTCGCATTCACTCTCCCTCTCCCTTCTTTGGGGCCGTCTTTGCGGTCGCCTTCGCAGCTGTTTTGGCCACCGCCTTGGCCGGAACCTTCTTGGTCGGTGCCTCCGCATCCTTCACCGCCGGCTCTTTGGCCGGCTCCTTAGCCGGCTCCTCGGCCGGTTCCTCGGTCGGCTTCTTGGTCATCTTCTTGCTTGGCGTCTTCCCTGTGCTCTTGGCAGCCGCCCTCTTCGCCTTTCTCTTCTCCTTCTTCTTCGCTTTCTTCCTCGCGGCAATATCTGAAGCTCTGGGCGCCGCTGACGCCGCCGACGTTGCCCCCGAAGTCACCGATGTTGCGCTGGCAGGTGTTCCCGACCGGCTTGACTGCGTCAGCCCGGTTGGCACTTCGGGCGTCTGGGACCTCGAAAAACCACCACTGGGTTGCCACGCATTGTTGGCAATTGCGAAGGGGTTAACATTTGTGAAAGGGGTGCTAAAACTCGCAAAGGGGAACCAAAGGTTGGGATTAGGGAACATGCTCGGGTTGGGGAACCAGGAGTTGGGATTTGGGAACAAGTTCGGATTCGGCAGCCACTGGCCGGGGCTCGCGAACGCGTTGCTATTCGGGTTTATGTTGCCGGTGTTCCCGGAGGGGCCATAATTCATCCCTCTGTCCCTGTTTCTCGGCCTGGCTTTGGGTTTCGGCGGCCCGACCGGGACAGGTGCTTTCTTGGATGGGTCATTGGTGATGGTTTTTGCTTTCTTGTTCTTGCGCCGTCTCTTCTTGCCGGCGGCTTTGGCTTCTTTGCTGGCGGTTTCGGTAGCGAATCTGACCACTATGCTAGAAGATTCATTTCCGCTGGTGAGGTCGGGGGTCTCGGCTCTTTGCTTCCCTTTGGCCTTTGCAGACTTTTGTGGGGTGGCCTTTTTGGCGGCAGGCACGGTCTTCTTCGCGGCAGGTTTCTCTGCGGACTCTGTGGCAGCCTCGGGAGCTTCCTCGGCGGATTCGGTCGCGACTTCCGCCCCCGCAATAGCCTCTAGTGTCTCATCGGTTTCTTGGATCAAAGCTATCCGCTTGCTGCGTCGCGGAGCTGCTTCAGGATCCGGATCCGACTCCGGCTCCCTCTTTTTGCCGATCTACACTTCTATTGTCAGTACTTGGTTTTCATGCGCAAGTTTCTGGGTCGCCAATTACCGGACTCGCATTAGCCTTAGTTGCAGGGCTTACAACTGGTTTCTTCATGGGCCTCTTCGCGTTGAGCCTCTTTAGCACCACTCCCCCGCGCAACGATGAATCACTGTATCTGTCACTGTAAAGTTCCATGGCATCAGTCATAGCTGCTTTTTCGAGTCGAAATCCGTTCATGTATAGCTCTGGTCAATGGTTAGGTTGTCGAAAAGCATGAAGCAACCTCCTTGCTGCCTGTCCCTTTATCTCCCATTTATGGAACATACGACAATGGATGATTTACTGAGTTGAGTTTGGGGGTCACATTCTTTGACTCTGTTCCGGATCCGGCAATGTTTATGAGACGAGACATGGGAACTTCCAAATGCATCCATTCAGACTCAAAGGGCGTCGGTATATGGGCTGGCTTCCATGTCTTTGTTCGACTGTCAGTGAATTATGTTTGTGTGCAAATTGAACGACTCTGTGCCCTACGGCGCTTTTTTTTTTTCTTTTCTTCTTTGGTCTGTCGAAAACTCTGTTTTCTGGATTCCGGGCCAAGCAGCAGTGTTATTCTTGTGTACGATCACCATAGATGTTCTTAATAAACGGAAAAGACTGCTCTGGTCGTTTGAGCATCCTTAGACAAGTGTGCATTTTCACAGATGCGCGGTTCATGTTGACAGTCTGCCAGATAGCGGGCGCATCCCAGGTTACATCGTCGGTCCAAGATGAATGTGGAGATGTAAACTCTCCTCTCAACATCTTCCTCGTAGCAGTCCCATTTAGGGAATGATCGAACAGGCCCTTACTCATAACTTCTTGGCTTCCCGTGAAAAACCGGAATCAACAACATCGGGAATTGCATTGAGTTCAAGCTGGCACAGCTGCAGGACGGCACGGACCCTGCTTCCACCTCTGAATGTAACACACCAACTGGAAAGGTGAAAATATCACCACTCATTAGGATTCATGTGCCATATTCGCCCAATCAGCGGGATGGTAGACATCAGTTCGCGTGCCTTCTAAAACTCCCTTCGGTTACACAGTTGCATAATGGCCCTTCGTAGGCCGCCTTATCTTTGGGATTCTAATTTCGTGGAGGGAAGCCATGTTCCAAACATATTATCCTGACCGACTCCCCAGACACTGAGGTGGCTTGGATCCCAACCTTGGAAATTTGTGCCTCCTCTGACTTTGCGTCTAGCCACAATGGCCTCCCCTCACATTTTTTTGTATGTACGGCCTCTGCGATTGCCGAACTGTACGGGCAATGCAACTGACATTCTTCGGTACACCACAGCATTGGCGCCTCAGGCCACATCGGCGCTGCTGTTCTCAAAGCCGTCAAGGATGCCCACCCCGGGTTGACCATTGATGCTCTGGTCCGCTCCAAGAACGACTGCGACCATATCACCGAAACCTACCAATCTAGCGTCAATGTCGTCCAGGGCTCCCTCGAGGATCTTTCACTCGTCGAGACTCTTGCTGCAAAGGCACAGATCATCATCAGTACGAGCCCCCCCTTCACCCGCGACAGCCAGGGAAGGAGAAAATAAGAAAATGGGAAAGAGCTCTCGGAAAAAAAGACGCTAACAATGGAACCCAGACTGCGCCCCCGACATAATCCACTCCACCGCCCTCGCCGCCCTCCTCTCCTCCCTATCCACCTCACCCTTTCCTCACAAGTTTTATCTCCACACCTCGGGCGCCGCCCGAATTTGGGCACCCCCCAACGGCAACGTCCCTGGCCGTACCTGGGACGACATACTTGACCTCGGTGCCTTCCCGCCTGATGTGACCCACGGTCCCACCGACATCCAAGTTCAATCCGCCTCTACCTCGTCTCTCCACCCCGCGATTATATCGCCTTCCTACGTCATCGGCAGGTCTCCCAGCCGCGCACACGCTGCGCCGACTACCTTCCCCGACTGGATGCACGTGGTGCGCGAGCTGGGTGGGGTGTTTGTAGTGGACAAGGGGGAGAATATCACGGCATTCGCGGATACGGAGTCGCTGGCCGGATTGTACCTTGCGCTGGTGGACGATGCACTGGGAATTATTGAGGAGGGCAAACCGGTGAGCGAGGAGGTTTGGGGGCCGAGAGGACATTATTTCGCGGCGGATTTGGAGGTGTCCATGCGGGAGTTTGCGACCGAGTGGCTTTTGCCGGCGCTGAGAAGGGCCGGGAAGAAGGGTGAAGTGTTGGCTGGGGATGGGGAGGTGAGGGAGGTGGGTGTGGAAAGGGTGGTGGAGTTGGTTTTGGGCAGGGTGGGAGGCGGCTTAGAGGCGAATATTTGGAGCAGGCATATTGCGGAGGGGTTTGGGACCAGTATGCGAGTGAGAGGATCGAGGGCGAAGAAGTTTTTGGGATATCAGGGAGTGGGAGGATTGCCTGGGTTGGATCATGCGGTGAAGCTTGGGGTTGACATGTGAAGTGGAGTTACACGTATCACTGCGCGTGCAAGACGACTCAATGCAGACGCGACAATGGCAAACTTCTGACCCTGCGCCTTCTAGTAGCAACGTAACCAAACGGGTGGTAAAATCCCACCACTTAAAAGACACGCCGTCTGACATCCGGGTTGGGATTGGCGGCCCTTTGCCAAGGTGGGTAATCATGGCTCGCTACGTCGACTACAACAGCCTGTCGGGATAGACTTCTCCGCTTTGTGTTGCAGCGGGTTTCTTCCTAGCCAGGACCTAGATCCGACGATGTCGACCTTGCAGCCAGCCGTGATAGAAGATTTTTTTCTTCTTATAATCTCCTAATAGCGTCAGACTTTTCATGATCCAGTACATCGTACAAGGGCAATACTAGCTTCTCCAACATGCGGTTTGCGGTAACTTCTCTTGCTGCCCTCGTGCATTCTCTTGTCGCTGCCTCCCCACGTGCCCCCTCGAGAGTGCTCGCAACTTGGGACGTAGAAGGATATGCCAGAGATAACCCGCTGGGTTCAACAACGGGCGGTCAAGGGGGTCCCACGGTGACAGTCGAGACCGCCACAGACCTCAAAGCCGCTGTTTCTGGAGACGAGCCCAAGATCGTCTTGGTTAAGGGGGATATTGCTGTGCCATCTCGTATCAAGGTCGGCTCCAACAAGTCCGTCATTGGCGTTGGCGACACGGCGCACATCACACAGAGTGGGATAGATGTGGTCGACGCGACCAATGTAATCCTCCAAAATCTCAAGATCAGCTTCATCGTGGACAACGACTGCATTACTATCCGGAACTCGACAAGGGTGTGGGTAGACCACAATGAGTTTACTTCTGACATCACCCAGGGCCCTGACGCCTTTGTAAGTCTTGCTTCTTGTCCGCAATCCATACTGACCCCACCAGGACGGCCAAGTCGACATCATCCGCGCATCAGACTGGATTACCGTTTCCTGGAATTACTTCCATGATCATTGGAAAAGCTCCCTGGTCGGAAACGATGCCAACTTCCGCGACCTCGATTCAGGCCATCTCCACATAACCTACCACCACAACTACTGGAAAAACGAGGGGACGCGAGGACCAGCCGGCCGTTTCGGCCACCAACACGTGTACAACAACTTGTACGTCGACTTTTTATACCAGGCGCTGCACTCGCGTTCCGACAACCAGATGCTGGTCGAGGGCAATGTGTTCCGCGGCAAAACACGAGAGGCGCTGAGCACCTACGGGTTGGTCATCCCTGATGATTCGCCCAACACGTGTGTTTGTGGTGATGAAGAGCTGGATGGGTTTGCCAACTTGGGTGCCGAGAACGATTGGGGGACTGCGACGGTAAATATCACGCAGGTGGGCAATTTCACAAAGGCTCCGTACACGTATCAGCTCTCGCCGCTGGCTGATGTGGCGTCGATTGTTGAGCGGGGGGCAGGCGTGGGGAAGATTTTGACGTGAAAAATTGGCGGTCTGCCTGCCCGTTTCAACTCTATCTGCGACCGAATTCGAGAATTGGTTGCTGAGCAAGCCGCATGACAAAGTCCAAATCCCTTTTCCTCCTACATGTGCCCTTTAGCGTAACCCCTTTTCGATCCCCCGTAAATGCGACATCTGCATCTAACTCGCGAATTTAACCCTCCTCGTCCTCCCGGTTGGAGCTTCTCCCAAATGGCCCCTCGCCCCCCAAATCTCCAGAAACCGATCCACCGCATCCGCCATGACCAACCCGAATCTCAGCGTCGCCTCGCCCGTCCGCCTTCTCCCAATTACCCCCACTCTCAGCGCCTCCTCGTACAGTCCCACCACTGTGCCCATCGCCTGCCGCACCCTCGCCGTGCGTTCCACCGAGGGGAACCGGTCCACCAACCTCAGCCACTGCCCCACACTTGTATACTCGGTGTCGGTGAGAAAGGGAGGGTCCATCCTTTCCGCGAGGCGGCGCATCTCGTTGAGTTGATGGGGTGCCATGAGCCAGGAGACGAATTCCGCAGCTTGGTGACTGTGAAGGCGTGGGGAGGACTGCGCGATGATGGATTCAAAGGCTCGGCGGAGGTGGCCTCGGAGGGACGGAGAGTTGACGGAGGAGGAATGGGAAGAGGATCCGGGGCTATAGTAGATAGGGGAGACGGGACGGCTGGAATAGAGCCGGTCTGGGTCTTCACCGACGCCGTAGGTGTCGAGGCCATGGTAGGAAGAGTCGGAAATTGGGTAATCGTAGCTGTCGTAAGTAACTAGGTGGTGGTATTAGGATGACGAAGGGAGGGAGAAAGGTGGTGTCATGGAAATACCGGTTGTATCAAAATCCTCTACTCGCTCACGCTCTGTATAGCGCAGGCGTCTCGTAAAATTGTGACGTCTCGACATGATGGGTCCAAAGATATATCGACACCGGTGGACAATCTCAGGGGGTTGCAGTGTTCCAGGGAGGTCTGGTGGGCAACAAATGTTGTTGAATCATTTTCTTGCTCGCTGCAACGTGAGATTTATGTAGGAGAGTTTAAACCAGATGTGTTATGTACTTTCATTCACTGAAGGCATGTAGATCTGGCATTCACTGCATCTGTTCTGATTGCAGATTCTCGGCCAACTAGAAATGAAAGTTCGCCGACATCTGTTCTCCTGTTGGGACGAAAACAGAAAGAGCAAAGGGCTATTTGCAGGCGGTGAACTAACCGAGTCCTCTGCTTAAATTCACAAATGCTTCAAGACATGCATCATGAGGTGGTGTTTGACTTGCTCCAAGAGAAAAAAATTCACTTTTGGCTGTTTTGATCATGTAACTCGTATTCTCGTCAACACCTGACTGTCCCTTGTTTCGATGTTTGACATGCCGACTTGCTCCGGATGCCTATACTCGCGGCGCATTGGTGCATGAGCACCTCGGTGCATTTCCACTCGCAGCTGGACTTCACTGTCCATCATCTGCATCCCAGCGCCAGGTACCGCCGCGTGAGGGTAGAGGAGCGGACTCACATCCACCCTCTGCCATATCAGTGGCGCGGCAGTATCAGCTTGGCAATGATGCCCCTTCCGCCTCGAGGTAAAGATCGATCCTTGTAGACGCAGTTAGGTCCCGACAATCCCGGGAGCGGCAAGCTTCCCGTCCTCACAGGCAAACAGCCAAATGAAGCAGAGAGGAGCAATCGATTTTGAGATACCTGTGCTTGGCGCCCTGGCGGCTGAATTGCTCCGCGCTCACCATCCAGCAAGCTCACTTCCCCCAGACCCGGCAAGTGCAACGCGGTGGGCCAGGCCGCTCCCCACATCCGCACACCGCGCCCGCACCGCCCAGCGAGAGAAACCAGGGACGGTATCATGATGTCATGACAAGGACTAGTTGTGCTCAACGAGGACTGTGTGGACGGAAGTGCGGGTGCGGAATGATATGTCCGCACGGGCAATGTGCTGCGCGCACTTCCCGGCGAGAAGTGGCAATCAAAACACGAACTCGGGTTCGCGGGGTCAAATATCAGACGGGTACCTGATTTGAAGGGCACAACAGGAAACAGAAAAGGGACCTGAACCGTGGCGACCTCATTTAATATCGACCAATCCGGGATATGAAGTTGGGGTGGGGTTACGCGCTGGTTTGCCTCTATCTGACGACTGCCGAAGCCGACGTCCGACCTACCTAACCCAATTCAACCGTGGCAAGTAGAGACCCAAACAATGATTCAAAGGGGTGGTGTGGAAGCTAAAGCGATGGCGCTGCATGTTTGACAGCACGCGTCCGAGAAACCGCCTGTCTTGGAAGTGCGCTTTTCTTGAAAACTAGCGCTATTCCACCCGGTTTCAGTCAGCCAGCGGATGAGACGCTTGCACCTTCCTTCCCAACAATGAGGATGCTCGCACTAGTCACCGCTGCGGTGGCAGCACTGGCCACACATGTCGTGTGCAAGACACTCCCTCTTCCTATTGATGATGTTGTGTCCGACGTCTCTCGCCCGATCACTGCTGGAGTCTTTGGAAAGCGGCAGCAGCAGAACTCGACAGTCTGGCCATATGGACCATTTTACACGAGTGGGAGAGACATTGTCAACTCCAGAGGCGAGAAGATTACCTGGGCTGGCGTCAATTGGCCCCTCAGTGGCGAGGCAATGATCCCGGAGGGTCTGGAATTCGCATCGGCCGACGATATTCTCACGAGGGCGGCGAGTATAGGCTTCAACCTTATTCGAATGTGAGCGTCCCCCGGTCCCATTTCCGGCGTGTCTGACGTGTTTAGGCCGTATGCGATCCAGATGGTCGACGAGATCTACGACCGAGGCGGCGCCGATGTTCCACTCGAGCTCGCCCTGATCAGTGCCTTGGGCTACGCTAATGGCACGCGGGTTACGAACGATATCGTGGCAAGAAATCCGATCTGGACGCGAGACACCCCCCGTTTTAAGATCTGGAACGACATTGCGCGACTGGCAGCCCGGAAGGGCATCTTCATCCACCCGGACACGCACGTGGGAAAGGCGCAGGCCTGCTGTTCGCACACGGACGGGAATGCCTGGTTCGACGATGTTAACTTCAAAACGGCCAACTGGAAGCGTGGACTTGCCTACGTAGCGAACTGGGCAAAGAACCACACCAACATTGTGTCCATGTCTTTGCGCCATGGACTCCGCGAGAGCTACCTTGCTGGCCAACAGGGTCAAGGTTACAATTGGCAGACGTTTGTCGGAAATATGACTGCGGGGGCTGATGCGATCCATGCCGCCAACCCCGACTTACTCATAACCTGGGGCGGTTTGCAGAATGGCGAAGACCTCTCCGCCCTGACGGCGCGCAAAAACCTCCTGACGGCGCCCTGCTACCGCTGTACCGCCATCCGGGATGCTTATCGTCGCGACCCAGTGTACTTTGGCCTCACCAATCAGACATGGGCCAACAAGATTGTTTGGGAGCTCAATCTGTTTGCAGACAGTGAAAATATCGACACGGGCAACTGTCGCATGATTGAAGCGGCGCTGTACCGGAATGGCTTCAACGCACTCGGCATGCCCCCACCGGCTGCCTGCAATGTCACGGCCGATTGCACAGCGGCTGCTCGGCTCACACCCGTCATGATATCCGAGTTCGGTCACGCGCAGGATCCCACGCTGCTTACAGACATAACACAGAACTGTCTCAAGGAGTACACAAAGCGATATTCCGTCAGTTGGGTCATGTGGGGATTGCCGGGCAGTCACCGTATTCGCGACGGTATCCTGGGATTTGTTGACCCGTGGGGCTTGGCAAATAACAACTTGACCGGTTGGAGATATCCAGAAGGCGTTGAGGCCCATTGGAAACCCTGGGTAGCGGACATGGGCGTAACAAAGCCGCCCGCGTGATTGGCAGGACAGATCTGTTGGGACAATGACAATGAAATTGTGTGAACTTTCAGATGGCTTTCGACAATACAAGTCGGTTGTATGGCTTTGTCGTCAGGACAACTTGGATTTCTTGTGACTTCAGCTGGCACACGTAGCTAATTTGTGGTTCATAGGGGCTGTTTTTTAGCCTTTTCGGCTGCGTCGAGTACAGCTCTGCGTCCGCGATGCCAATCTCACTGCATTTGTAGCCCCAGATGTTGAACTCTGTAACCCCCCTTATTCGGAACTTCGGCTATAAAACTCCTTTGACAGCCCCAACTGCCTTGTCTCGCAGGATTGCCTGCCGTAGGCAATCCAAGTCTCGAGAGAAGCATTCATTTCAACGTCTCGACAGACGCAACTCAGAGTTAGTATCTCGAGACAGCACACCAAGTCCTCACACGATGAGTGCCAGCAACTCTACGAGCGACTCCGAAAAGAGCGTGTACAAGGGCCGCAGCGATGGATTCCCGCTCCCTACGGAGGTGGTCATTCAGATCTTCGAGAACTTTTGCATGCACTGCGCGTCTAAGCCCTCTCATGAGCGGGCAAACTATCTGACAGATAACCATGACACGGTTAAACTGAGATGGAACTTGATTAACCTTAGCTTGACCTGTCGTCGTTTCCGCGCTTTGGCTCAGCCTATCCTCTTCCACTACCTGCCTCGTACTCGCCACTGGTATGAGGGTGACTTTTACAATCCGAGCTTCTATGGTTCTGTCAAGCATGAAAATCTATTCGAGCTCGTCCGTACACTCGTTTGGAAGAAGAAGTTCCGGCGGCACTTGCGAGTGGTCGCCATTGACGACGGTTACCGGACCATGAACCGGTGGTGCAAGCTTATCAGCCATGAGGACCGACTGAGGTTCAACAAGGTGGCCGTGAAGCTGGGACTGGCCCCTTGTTGGTGGGATGAGGAAGATTGGTTCAGGGTGCCTCCCGATGCCCGTGCCAGCAAGTATCAAACCGTCTTCGCAACCCGGCTTACAATTCGTATGGCACACAACCTGGAGGTGCTGGAATTGGCGCGTATGATGGATCCAGACCACTTTAGGGAGATTGCAGCTCCCTTGAAGCCTTTGCTTCGACTCACTCGTCTTCGCATCGGCTGGAGCTTGCACCCTTACTCTATCGAGCGCCAGGCTTTCACTGATGTGCGATGGTTCCTTGCCCTGGCCCCCAAGCTCAACTGTCTTGAGCTCACCCACTTGGCGACTATCGATCTCATGTCGGAGCCCTGGGAGAGAGCCATGCCATTCGACTGTCTGGATCGCCTGCGCCGTCTGGATTTGTATCAGGCCCATCTCAATTCGAACGATCTTGTTCAAATTCTTACGTCTGTTCCGAACCTCGATACGCTCATCTGGTATTCGAAGTTGCCGTGGAAGGATCTCGATGTTAATGTGGGCGGGAGGTTCATTTGGAGCATTCCGCTGGTCAGAAACAAGAACATGATCACCCCTCCACAGTTGGTCGATGTTCTCGTTGCGGCTGCTCCTCAGTCTCTCAGAACCCTAATGGTCAGTATGCCCAACCTGAATTCTACCGCTTTGGGTTTCTCAGCTAAGCTCAGCACGCTCACCCAACTAGAATACCTCATCGTCGGTCGCGGTGTTATCTGTAATCGCGACGACACGCCCCCTCTCGTTTCGCTGCTCCCACCATCGCTGAAGAGGTTCGATATCACCCATCTCCTCTTGCTTTGGAATACCCCGAAGCTGTTACGCATGCTGATCCAATTTTCCAAAGACCTAAAGAAGCCTTCTGAGGACCAACCCGGCCAGCGAAAGCACCTTCCCAACCTGAAAGTCATCCGATGCCATATTCGCTTTGTCAAGGCGGAGTTAAGTCCGACGGATGACACGCGGTGGGCTCAGTACCTCTGTCTCAAAGATGGCCTCGCTGCACTCGGCATCGACTTTCTTGAGGGTGCTGAACCGCTTTCTTGAGGGTGCTGAACCCGTTGTGAAAGCCATCATCGACAAGGTGAACCAGCTTACCTGGGATTACCATAGGATTCGTGAGAACTAAGCTGCTTGCTTTAGGTAGGTAAATTCTCTGTTCTTGTGATGAACATCAGCAGTCAACTGCACATTTCTCTTAGCCCTTGTCACGCTCTTTGTTTCTCCAGTGTCCTGTATATTTGACGGATGTGCTGTTGATGTAGCTTTAATTGACTCCACCTCAACTCGGTTCTGTACTCGCGCCTCTTGCTTGGTGACTGTCAAGACTTGCAAAAATACCTTTACTCTGGTGAAGCGTCCAATATATGTAAAAATTCTCGCGGGAATAGCATCGTAATATAATCGGTGACATTATAAGCGATACCAAAAGTGTTCCTGACGTTTGAGGAGGTACATGGACCTCTTGATTACAATTCCTTGCTCAGCTCAGTCGGATATGCTGCACGGATAAGCTGACTGGGCCTGTATTATACCGAATTGACATTTTATCTGGGCGTGGCTCTGCCCATTTGATTTGTGATGCCACACTGATCTGTCTCAAAGTTCCCCATGTTCCCTCGGTGCTTCACGGCTTGTCTGTAAACTACATAAGTGGACAGGCTTCAGAGTCCGAAAAGGAAATCTAAAGGCCTTGATGAAAAAGTCAAAGACTTTGAATATAAAACCAAAGCGTAGATATTTTGGTTTCCCAGCTGTTTAACTGTTGCAGAACCATGACACGTCTCAGTCCCAGGCTTACAACCTTCCAAGGGTTGCATTCTGAGTGCAGTGGATTGGTGATTCTTTTCAGCCTCTTTCGGTTTTGGTCCAATGCATGTTGGCAGACATCAAGGTGTACGCCGAGTCTGTATCCCAGGCTGTCATATTATTCATCGAAACACGTCGCGCCGTGCGCATGACATCAGCGGCCATACCGAAAACCCAATCCCGCTCCGTCGCATTTAGCAAAAACGGCTTGGCGTTCAACGGATGGTGCTGTCCCATGTAGAACATCGGATTCCCCCGATGCTGCTGCCGCTTAACGGTTATTTGTCACAGCCAATGGCATGTCTTGGCTGGGGTTGGGATCAGTAATCGCCATTTGCAGCACCCGTCCTCGGTGAAGGAGCGAGCTGAATTGTCGATTCTTTGTCACCATCTCCGACGACATCGCCGAAAGAAGACCGGACAAATCATGATGACGACGGCGCATTCCCCATGAGCGAAACATAATCAGGAGGGCTCTATAAAATGCTATTATTTTCCATGTCAATGTTCAGGCATTGTCGAGAACAGCCAGACTAGATTTACAACCAACAGAAGGTCCATTGACATTCCAGTCCCGTCTCACACATACATTTTTCAACATGTCCGGCAAGGGTCGTGTTCTCCTCACTGGAGCCAACGGGTTCCTCGCAGCTCGCACAGTAGAAGCCTTTTTGAAAGCTGGATATTCTGTCCGGGGTACTGTCCGCTCTCTAGCATCTGCCCAGGAGGTTGCCGATGCGCTCCCAGAGTACGCCGACAAGCTCGAGTTTGTCTCAGTTCCGGATATCACCGTTACCGGAGCATTCGATGAGGCCATCAAAGGCATGTTTGAGTTTACTTTCCTTTGTCTAGTTAGTTTTAGCTAACATCCTCAGGAATCACGGCGATTGCTCATCTTGCCGCCCCCGTAGCTTTCGACTTCACTGACCCGGAGCCGGTTCTCAAAGGCGCCATCGACGGAACTATTCGCATCTTAGAGTCTGCTTACAAGGAGCCTGGTGTCAAGTCGGTCGTCATCATGTCATCAGTTGCCGCCATCACGACACCAGAGCGGAAAGAAAGTTACATCTACACCGAGGCAGACTGGAACACGCAATCTGGAGAGATCATCGCAGCCAAAGGCAAAGAAACCCCTGGCCGCCACATCTACTCGGGGAGTAAAGCCGCCGCTGAACGCGTGTTTTGGAACTTCCGCGATGAGAAGAAGCCGACTTTTACCATGACGGCCATCAATCCTTGGTAAGTCACCTTTCCATATTGCTGAGTCCCTCCTTGTTGACAAGACATGGAAGTTTCGTCGCCGGTCCACCGCTTGTAACACCCTCGTCATATGACAAGATCAACATCAGTAATCGCCTTATCCCAGACGTCTACCTCGGCAAGCCCTTCGCTAAGTCTGGTCTCCCTGGTGGGTTTGACGCCTACGTTGACATTCGGGATGTCGCGAGGCTGGTCGTATTCGGCATTGAGCACCCGGACAAGGCCGACGGTGAGCGCTTCCTTGCCGCACCGTATTACGCGCCAGCGCAGGCTGTGGCCGATCTGATTCGCAAGGAATACCCCGGGCAGAAGGACGTTGTTGAAGAGGGAACGCCGGGAGAGGGATACTCTCCTGACTATTCATTCCCTGAGGTTCGAGGCTATGACTCGAGCAAGGCTGTTCGTGTGACTGGGCAGCAGTTCATTCCCTTTGAGCAGACTGTGGTGGATACGGTGGAGAAGCTGAAGCCAATTCTGCAGTAGGGGGTAGGCCGTAACCGTTGAGTTCTGTCGATCGATCAGTACTGAATCTTAATAATAATAACGCATATGTCGTAACCGAGAAGACGGCAAACACATCAGACTTGTTTAATTGCTCAAACGAAGCCTCCCTCATCTCGTAGAGCGCTTCCGTTTATAACCACAACTCTCCCTCCCTCGCCGTCAACGCCACAGGGCGCGCGTGTAAGTTCGTGGATCCGTAGATCGCGGTTGCTGCCGTGGGGCCATCGCAAAATCGCTGAATTGCCGAAGATGGGAACATCCATGTGTCATCTTGGGGGCTTAACCTGAACTGTACGAATGTGCTTCCCACCCTTTTAGCATTTGCGACTCGTCTTCTTCATATACTTGTCGCTCTTCTTATCGTCCGCCGCTCTGCCCTTGGTACACGGGTTATTACTCGATGCTCTGGGGTCCGTTTCGGCGACCTTTAGCTTCATGCATCAGTGAAAGCTCCAAAACCTGACACGCGAAGGGTCAGCTTTGCGAAGCCTTTCTTCTACACAAAGTTGGCATTCTCTCCAATCGGTTCGAAGTGCTCTACAGGGCGAGCCACATTCCGCACGCTCCAGTCGGGGTCTTTGGCTACATGTACGGGACAGTTCTCTTCATGCCCAACGGGTTTGGCGGGTAAGTGTGCCTTCTCCCTATCAGCTGATTGTGACTATCCAAACCAACGAAGCAACATACCATGCCTTCGGCATCCGTCGAAACTTTGAGCTTAATCCGACAGGTGGACAATGAATTAAAGCTTGCCGTATGCCAGCTGGGGGCGAGGATTGTTCAATACATCAGACAGAAGAGGCTATCCCAATGGGATGGGACGGTCGCTCGCGATGCCCCCACGAAATCGCTGAAGGCTGCGCTGCAGACGTTGCGGCTGCGGGCAAGGATGCGGTCGGCAAGTAGTGAGGTAGGTCAGACTTTGTGATTCCGGGTGGACTGGTGCGAGCGACTACCGGAGATAAATTTAGTTAGAGTAGAATAAACGTGAGATTCGAGGCGCGCGATCTGAGCTTCTTCTCAGCAGGTGCCGGGAGAGTTTGATCGAAGGATTTCTATCAAGAAAATAAATGAGGAAAAGAAACAAGAACCAGTGTGGCGGGGAGAAAACTGCGCACTTTGGTGTTGGCCTACATGCGTGGGGCAATCGTAGTGCGCAACTTGGTGGACTAGATCGGGTGCGATGGAACCGAAATACAGACACAGCTTTCACTTGTTTGAGCTACTTCATGTCTATAATACAAGGCTAGCAAAAGATTTGTTCGTGGAGGGGAAAAGGGACGCCAATTGTGGGATATATGACGTAGACATAGGCCGGTCGACGAAATGGAGATGGCCAAGAAGAGCAAGGAAAATCGCAGAAACACCTGAGATGGAGTCGAACAACAGTCCAACATGTCTGCAGCTTCCCCAGAAACTGGTTGAATCCCCACCCTGTATGGGTGGTATCCAGAAGTACATCTAGACGCAGAAGAAAAAGAAGAACAAAAAGAACAACTAGGCGTGGCATTTGCAAGCATTCATTCCAAGAGCAGCTGAGGCTGGCGCCCTCGCGAAGCTTCACATGCTGACATGGTTGAACAGGTAGCCACGAAGGAGCTGTGGAAAAAAACAAAAAAGAACAAAGAACCCCGAATACTACAAAGAAGGAAAAAGGAAAATGGCAGTATTCGGGTACCGGGAATCGAACTCCGGGTCTTCTAGACCACGCTAGAAAATGCAAACGCTAGAAAATGCAAACGCTGGAAATCAAGGGCCAGAGATGCTAACCGCTGCACCATACCCGATTGCAGTTTGTGCCAATGTGTTGGGAGTGGGACAAGTGGTTCTGGTACATCTAGGGGGAATAGGGTTTGGTGATATTTTGTAGCCAAAGTTAAAGAGGTTTCTTATGGAGTCAATGGCGCGTGGCTTGAAATTTGTTTAAGAGTATGTCTCTTCGAGAGGGTAGGACGCTGGCTTTTACACTAAAGATGCCTCTCGCCAACGCCATCGCAATTGTATCGTACACTGGGTTTTGATTGTCCTAAAGCTTGTTCGCATTTGGTCAACTCTCTCCCATCACCTTTTTTCTCCTGGGAGCTCGTCAACAGCCACCCGTGTGCGGCACATGGTGTGCCGGCGACGGTTTTTGCGCGACATCAGTCTTTTCATCACAGCAACACTGAGTGGCTGGTGATGTTGGGGAGGCTGATTTCAACCAGTGGAACTCCCCTCGCTCTTGGGTTTACTGCCAGGATCGCGACTTGATTCAGCTTCCCTACCACGCAATCTGGTTTGGCGAGTAGTCGAGCGGTTCCGTGACTCTTTGGCGGCCGTTTGCGACGCGGCGTTCAGATCGTTTCGGGCGATGGAAAACAGGACAAGGAATTGGGGACCCTTTTTCCATGCATCTCCCCGATCCCACAATGTTGCCCCTAATGGCCGCGAAAGCGACTTCACAGCAGACATGCCGCGGGACTACGAACACTACCAGTGCTTTGCGCCCGGGCCCAAAGGACACGGATCTGTGTTTTAACAAACACCTAGCAAAATCACCTTGGTCGTAACAAGGTGCACAGCATGGAAAGGATGGCCATTTGCAGTGCAGGCGAGAATTTCGGCAGAGATCCGACATTGCGGACATCAAACGGAGATGGTCGCAGAACATTGCCTCATCAATGTAACCCCGCCCAGCCTTTTACCCATGCCCCCCATGTTTGAACTGAGCGGGAACCCCAAAAGAGAATTGGGGCTTCGGCTGTTTCCAGGGGCGGAATTCCAAGCGGCAACACATCTGGCACAGAAAATCAGCTCCCCAGGCTTGAGCAGGCAAGGATCAGCTTAGGATGGATTGTATGGCATAAGATGGGATGGTAAACATTGACGCTCACCACCGCCAAGACGTCATCAGCCGAACTACCGTCTCATCACATCTATCCCCGTCCCAGCCAGCTAAAGATCACTCTCTATAGAAGTCTGATCTGCGCTGTAGCGAGATCCAGATGAATTTGTGATGTCTCATTCTAGTTCCCGGTGCGAACTGTGGGTATTCGTCAGAATGCCTTATATCACCGTCGAGTGCTCGACCCGGATGGTCTCAACTTCTTTTTCTTCGCCCAGCCATCCACGAGCAAATTCCATTCATTCAGAGTTGACCTCTTGACCAAGTTCTGTGAACTATTTCTTTCCCTTCTTTGCGAATACTTTCTTTCCATCACCGCAAGCCGGTCTTTACCAACAACCTTTCCATCACCATGTACGCCAAGACTCTTGTCCTTGCTCTCTTCGCGGCTGCCGCTTCGGCCGCTGTTATCGACGTGCGCCAGAACCAGAACAACAACAACAATAACAACAACAACAACAACAACAACGCCGGCGCAGGCAACCAAGCTGCCGACTTCGGTCTCTGCAACCCCTCCATCTCCTTCGAGTTTGGTCGTGGCAACCGTGACGCCGACGAGGGTACCTTCCTTCCCATCGACCCTCTCGTTGCCCAGGGCCAGCAAGATGCCCTGAACCCCAACATCATTACCAACCGCGTCTGCGACCAGCTCACCAATGTCTGCGAGGCCAACGACGCCGCCAAGGCACTGTGCGAGAGCGCCCAGGCTCTAGTCCAGGGTCTCGGAACCAAGGACGCCACCACGGCCGCCGCCTTCAACTCGGCTTTGGGCTTCTAAATGTGCAGCGCACCTGCTTGAATGGGGATGTATCCATGATTCGATCATGGTGGAGTAATGGTGGGGGCGGGCTATCCACTCGAGCAGCCACTTCGGGGCCGGCATGACGCCCCCGAAGCCGGGCAGTGTGGTCATTTCAGGATGACATCAGCGGGCGTTGCCCGACTGGAGATAGATAGGTCGGTAAGCGCCTGATCGGGAAGGAGCTTTCTGATGGCAGTAGCGGAAGTTTGTCCCGAGGAATGGTTGCGCATCTGTGTCGGTTTATAGGTATTATGTGTAGCATATCTCGATGTCGGTGGCAATTATCTCAATTAAATACCCCCAAATGTCCGCCTACATGATACCATGGTGACTTTCCTATGCCTGGGCTTGCCTTTTTTTGCCTCTTTTCCTCTTTTCCTCTTTCCCAACGGCGATGCCTGTACCATAGGTACTCCACTTTGAGCTGCTTCTCTTAATAACTAGAAGGCGCTCCCCCAGGTCTGAGAGTGAGACATCAATTTGGTATCAACCCCACCCAGTATAGGGAAGGAGCAGACTCTCACGATGGTCCCCCGTGCAATGGAAGATTTCCCTGGGGAGCTCTTGCCTCTATATCACGGGTTGACACCAACACAAGACGCTCCTGCTTAGGTTGACACCAGGCACATCAGCCCTGTTTCTTCTCGTCCACCATCTCAAACCTTACCATCTCCCTTCAACCTGGGCTGGCATCTTGAACAGTGGCTTCTTCTTGACCAACACGTCCCCTTCTTGATTCGAACTCCCACTTTTGCAATCCGGTCTTCCGATTTCTCAGGCTCTCGTGCTCCTAATTCTAATTGCTGCATCCCGGTTTTCAAAATGCTCTCCAGTCGTTTCCTCGCTGCTTTCGCAACCCTGGTGGGTGTATCCCAGGGCTTGAACATTTTGATCACGGTGAGCAACAGCGCTGCTGTCAAAGATTATCCTATCTAACATATCACGCAGAATGAAGATGGCTTCGCAACGGCCAACATCCGCGAGCTGTACAAACAGTTGACCACACTTGGACATGACTGCTACATTGTCGCTCCCATTACCGACCAATCGGGCACTGCAAGCCAGACGCTTTTCACCAATGATGCGAAGCTCGTCGCTGACAGCGAGTGGGGTATGTGACCCTCTCTGCAGGCCTGGATCCTGAACTTGACTGACATTCTTTGCAGGTGTCATCAAGGCTGGATCGCCTTCGATCGGGACCGATCCCCACAATGACCACATTTGGTACTACAATGGCACACCCACTGCGCAGGTTTTGGTGGCACTTGACTACGTTCTCCCGACCTTTGCCAAGTTCCACACTCCGGATCTTGTTGTCTCTGGGCCCAACTCAGGCTGGACCTTGGGCCCGTTCATCTACACCCTGTCGGGCACCATCGGCGCGGCAATCACAGCAATCGAGCGCGGCATCCCAGCTATCTCTTTCTCCAGTGGAAACACAGATCTTGCGCCGTTCAGCTGGGTCAACGCCAGCACCAAGGTTGGGTTGCAGGATCCGGCAACTATCACTGCGCATCTTGCGGCAACCCTCCTCCAGTCCATGATTGACAAAGCTGCTGGATCACCCGTCTTGCCCAAGGGGTATGGACTCAATGTCAATATGCCGTACATCACATCGTTCTCGAGTGATACCTGCACCAACCCGCCCTTCGTGCTCACCCGCATGGCCACCAACGATACCACCAGGGCTGTGTACGACAAGGGAACGGGGCTCTTTCATTCTTCTGACGGAGCATCCGATCAGTCTTCCATTGGCAAGGCTCTGCCTAAGGAACATGATGTCGTCAAGTCTCATTGCATGAGCTCGGTCACAGTTTTCACCGTTCAGTTGGACGCATCATTCCATGGCCAGTGTCTCAATGTCACGGATGTCACAGCGCTTGTTCCTGTTTTGGTGCAGCCAAACACCCCCCTAACCCCCGATGGGAATCTCACCGTTGTTGTTGTCGGCAATTCGTCCAATTCGGCAACCCCGTCATCGAGTGCTCCACAGCCTCCTGCTACTGCCGTCACGGGCCCGGGATCGAAGGCACGAATTTCCCTGACCGCTTTATTGTTTGGCCTTGGCGTTGCCGCATTTTTACTCTAAGGGACCAAGGGAATGAACATCGGATATTTTGGTAGATTTTGGTGTTGATTTGGACTGTATCATCATGATTGTTGTTATCGAAACAATGAGGGAGCTGGTCTTATATCCGGGCAATGACCCGATGTAATCAATGTCGAGCAGGGCAAGATATAGATTCCCCTGCCGTGTGCCGTCTCTCTAACCTCATTAATATGTGGGTGTGTAAATATCTCGACGACTGCGGAGGCCAATATTCCAGACCTGCAGGGAGCAAAGTCTCTATAGTGACCTCCCTTCCTGTCGTTCCCCCGCTAGAACTGGTGTTGGGTTGCATTGCATGGTCTTTTTGTCGCATCACATCTGCCGTGGACTCTGCGTGCGAGTTCTCTGTCATGGTTTCACAGCCTGGGGGATTTCGGGCTGTTTCTCCAAGTCCACAGCGTTGCCTTCGGGGAGTAGGTGACCGGCTGTGCTGTTTCATCCCTGGAATCGGTGGTTTCTGCTCACGGGTAGTGGTCAGACCAAATTTTGACTTCCGAGGTTCGTCCAATTCGCTTAGCATTCCGAGATGTCCATCCCAAGCAGATCCTGTAAAGATTTTGACGCAAACAATGCGGGCCAAGACCACTTTCTCCAATGGTCTCGGACTCGACTCGCTGGGTCCTAGGATACGAGAAACTGCACGGTGCGGATACGCTTGATCCTTCGTGACAGGTGCAACAGTCATCCGGGACACGTGGTCTCCACGCCGCGATCCGACCGATGACTTTGACCGGCTGGAGTCAGTATACTTCCGTTCGCGGCTCTTTTTGCATTCCAAGTTGGGCGGAATTTGGAGCCAAGAATTTGAGGTTCACAGAGTGTCTTTACTGAAGCACATTTCGTAATATTTGTCGAAATGTCAATGTTTTGCTGGGATGGTGAAGGGTTTCCGATGTAGAAGAGAGACTCATGGATCTGCATTTGCGTTTGAACCACAAGCAAGGTGAACTGAGAGGGTCAAGATTGCAGAAGTTGGCATCTCTTGACCCGAAAAGAGGGTCCTGGAGCTACGTTCTGATGTACTGCCGCCACCTAAGTGACACCCTTCCTTGAAATAGTAGAGACTGTCTTGATTGCATGCAGGTGATCCAGTCTCAATACTATTGAAGTTCCACCGAGCTAGGGATGGTTGATGAATTACCCGGGGGTTATAAGGCTTGGGTTATCAACCCTGAGCGGACGAAAACACCTTACCATTCCCCATACACAACCGACCATGGAGGTGATTTCCGATGAGAATAGTGTTTATTAATGTCCTTGTAGCCAAGGAGAGGATATCGTTCTCCAAGAGAAGACCTGGAGAACCAAGTATCCGATGGCTGCGATGCTGCGTCACCAACACCCAACTTTGAACATAATGGTATCGCTATCGGAGGTGTCCTGCACGCGCAAATCCCACCTGGAGAGTGCAACAGTTGGTGATGACCGACTATAAACATTAACGTCGTAATGTCTATGAGGTCCATTGCGCCGGACTGGGCCGAGACTTGATATCGCTCAACTTCGGTCATTTCCAGATCTCTCTATTCTACGTTCACCCCCCATCAGAGATTTCATCGCATACGATCTGCGTAGGTAAATGGAGGAATTTCGCCAAGTTATCTACGGCGAGGCAGTGAATAGGAGAATCCGAGATACCCACGGACGGCACGTGGTTTAAAAGGGACTAGTATTGCGACAAGCCGTTAGTTTAGTGTACTGTACCAGACGTAACCCACATGGGCCTCGGAGCAAAAAGAACAAAAGAATCCGATGTCCCCATATCTATCACCAACAGGACCAAGGACAGGTTTAACCCCTGCAATAAAATCACCAACAGCATCAATCCATCTCTGGGAGTGAAATTAAATGCAAGCAAGCAAGTGTTTGTTGGTCGCCACGCCATGGCCCTTATGTCGTCACATACATGCATAGCTAATCTTCACATACGTACTTCTTCCGACCGACATATCATGCCAGCTCATCATGCTTGTAGTGTACCCTACCTACGCAATCTAATCCATGTCAACCAAAAACTCTTTTTGCACCAACAGCCGAGTCCAAGCAAAAAAACCCAGCCCTTCCCCCTTCCTTCACCCCTACCAAAGGACCTACCTGCCTTTACCTAGCCGAGCTTCGGAACGTGGTCCGGAAAGGCACAGACAGACCAACAAAACCGGACCAACGCTACCTACCTATCCTCTCTTCAGAACAACCCGCAGCCGCAACCAAAGTTACCAAAGCTGCATGAAATAGCAAAAACTGAATAGCTATACTTACCCTTCCCAATAGGGTAGGGTGGACTTTGCCTTCCCAATAAGGTGGGGTGGGAGGGGAAAAAAAAAAGATAAATAAATAAGAAAAACCGCGCCGCGTTCACAACAAATCCTCTATTCTAGAAACTACCGAGGTTGCCCACCCATTCAATGCCATGCGATAGCATCCCGACAATTTAAAACACCCGTACTCTAAAAATAAAAATAAAAAGAAAAACAAAAACAAAAAATCTCTCCCACATGGTCTTTGTCGCGTGGTGTATCATGTGCCGTGCGTGTACAGTACGGTGCAGTACGGCACTGGCTGCGTGCCCGTTGTGCTCCATGATTGTGCTCCGTGCTCTCTGTGCTTCAGTGAGCTTTTTTGCGCTGAGTGGCACTTGCACGCACCCACGCACCCACGCCCACGCCACCGATCGGTGATTTCGTTTCCCCGGTTTTGGTTTGTTTGCCATAACGTGCCTGCGCATTAGGTAGGGACCTCAGGTAGGTAGGTGGGTAGGCAGTAGGGTAGGGTAAGGTTACCTTACGTAGTCTGGTTCAAAACCAGGGATTCATGAAAGAGATAGACAAAAAAGGGGGCTTAGCACATAATGTATGTCAAAAGTCTGTCAAGGTCCTTCCTTACTGACATGTCATCAAACGCAAAGGACTCTCGGGTGGTGAATGTGGATGAGTGAGTAAAAGGGTACCTTTGGGTGGTGCCCAACGATGATACTACTGTACCTATTTGTACTCGGATGACAGATCATAGCTCGAATTGACATGTCGCTCGCTATGCTAAATTTGGGAACAAGGGAAGCCCCACGTGGTAGAACAGTGATTGATGTCTTTGGGGAACACTCATGACAAGCACGTCATCCGTGTCCAACGAGGCTTGGAGCGGCGGTCACAGTATCATGTATATGGTACAAATGGCACGTCTTATGCCCGTCTTTGGTGCTCTCTGTCATCTGTAGTCTAGAGGTCTCATTTGTAATTAGTCACCCTTTGCCTCTCTGTGCCCTCCACTGCCATCACCAGATTCCCCCAACTCATAGAACCCAGTAAATTCCCTCTCTTCCGGCCGTGAGTGCATACATTGGCGTCATAGGTGCCAGATTGCGTATGTGTCTCTGTGTATATGCGTGCGTGCCTGTTGCATCATGCAAAACCAGGAAACATACAGAGGGATACAAGAAAAAGAAAATGGAAACCAAAAGAACAAGGAAAAAAATCCTTCGTAAATGCCACCCACTCATGGCATGCTGCCAGTCATATGCTTGGTAGATATTGGAAAAGCAAAACTGCCCATGATGTCAAGTTCATGATGATGCCAGCCAGACCCTTTTACCTCTTCATAAATTCGTCATGCAAACAGAAACTCCGCTTCATGCCACCCAACAAACGCATCACAGTAGAGTGACCCCTCCACCGCCCTCCTCATATGCTCTCGCGCATGGGCTTCCTCGCCGCGCCGCTTCCATATCCTAGACAGATGGTAATGGGCACACCTCGCCAAAACTCTCGCCTCTTTAGCCGTTGATGACACCAGCGCCTCCACCACACTCCCAAGATACTCCTCGGCACGGGCGTCGTCGCGGCGAGCCAGTAAGCACAAGGCCACGGCGAGGGCGTCGGCAGCTGACAGGTCATCTCTCATGGTTGATGAAGAGGTAAGGCTGTGGGTTCCTGCGGCGGCGAGGCGGCGGCGGGTTTCGTCTTCAGAAAGGATAGGATACCCGTCTGCGTCTTCTTCGAGAAGAAGGAGAGCTTCCTTGGGCAGTGCCACCCCGACGGCGCTGGCCATGCGTTCTAGAACCTTGGCCAGGAACCGCCCCGCCGAGTCCCGGAATTCAATCAGATCGCCAACACCACCACCTAGTCCTTGCCCAGACGCAGATCCAGACCCGAATCCAGGGTTGGAAGGGCCCGCCTCGCCAGTGCCGCCAAATCGCAAACTCGCCGATGGGCGATTACTTATTATACCACCACCACTGCTACCAGCGCCGCCGCCGCCGCCGTCGCCACTCAGCGGCGCAACCGCCCCCGCTGCGCAAACTGATTCAACCAGTTGAACGACCGTCGTCGAAAACGGACTGCTAGCAGCAGCTGTGGAACCAGCGCTAGCCGAAGTCCTAGTGGGCACGGCCGGCGAAAAGGCGAAGAAGAAGTTGATGATGTAGAATAGGCGAGTGCCAATAATACCGGCGCTCATCGACTCGAGTACGGCGAAGGCGCGGTTCAGCATTCGGAAAGCGCGCGCCTGGGGCCCTCCGACCTGAAGATAGTCCCGGTATAGCGCAAGCTTAACGCGCACTGCCGTAGTCCACTCTTGCGAGCGGGTGTTGCGCAGCCAGTACTCGGTGGTTCCCCACACGCGGTCGCCATCCTCAAACATGACGGTATCGTAGATGTTGGACAGACAGAGCTGGAAAGCGCGCACCCTTTGCGGGGTGAGGGATGGCGTCGCCGACAAGCTGCTCGAACCGGAACGGTGCGGTGACGGCGGGAAAGGAGCCGTCGAGGAGGAGCGCGAGGCGCGAATGTCCTGCGGAGACAGAGTAGCCGTGGCCGTAGACGGGGATGAAAACGCCGATGACGTCGTTGATGCTGGCGAAGTGAAGCGGTCACCGGGGTCGGGCGTCGGGGTCCGGCAGCTCACATCCCTGGCTGAAAAGGGGACAGATGGCGCCGAGACAGCGACGTCGATGAGTCTAGCAATATCAAGCCCCTTTCTTCTCACGTACGTATTTACGCGCTCCCAGTCGACCTCGCGGCCGCGGATTGTGTAGACGCTGGGCTTGCCGATGCGGTCCCTTTCGCGCTTGAGGCGGAATAGCTCGACGACCTCGGATTCTTTAAAGTTCTTGTCGAGGCCCCACGACTTGATCCTCGTTTTGTACATCCTCTGCCTGCAGGATCAACGTCAGTGTTGCCGTTCTCGCATTTGGACGGGGCGGATACCCCCTACGTCGCGCGGAAGCCGTGTCTCTCCTCCATGATTCTCATAACCTCCTTGAGGGCCAGATTTTGGTTTTGGTAGAGGTCTTGAATCACGACGCGGTGAGCCTCCCACTCGTCACCAGCTACCCAGCATCCGGGCGAGCCTGGTTGTTGGTCATCGGGGCGAGCCATGTCGTATGTTGATCTCTCTTACTTTCGTGCTCGTTCTCGGTCTCTCCCTCTCCTCTTCTGGCGCAAGTGTACTGTCAAGCTCCAGCAAGAGCCGCATCGAGGTCGCTTTCTTTCTCTAGGTAAAAAAAAGAAAGAGAGGGGAACAAAAAGCCCGGTCGAGAGAGAGATGCCGAGAGCCTGATGATAAACCGTTGCAGCCAAACAGTCAAGCCTTCAAAACCCACCCACGCGCTGCGCCACAGCCCATCTCCGACTCGGGGGAAAGAAAAAGAAACAAAGAATGAGAGATGGTCTGAGCAGGGCCTGACCGACGAGGAAGAGGAAGGAGGTTGAATTTAGCAGTTAGTCCAGGTACGGCGACTCCCATCTTCCGGGAAGCTCCGCGCGCGAGCCAAGTATATGTAAGATCCTGGCAATCGGAAGCGCATCTGAGGGGGGGGATTGGATAACCTCGGGAGGGGATGATGTCTCGGGGTGAAAGTCGCAAGGGGGGAGGGGTGGGTGTGTACCAAAAAGGTTGGCAAAAATCCGCTGGCGATTTTGTTTTTTTTTCTTTCCCCTTCGTCTGTCTTGGACCCCTGCGGCGGATTTGGTGGTCGGTCCAGGAACAAGTCGTCACAGTGGTTCAGACGGGGGGAATCTCCGACCAGGCAGAATTTATTGGCGGTACCTGTACTTACCTGGGCTCGGGAGAACGGGAATCCTCTTTTTGTGTGCGGAAAGTGACAAGCCTACGGGTACCCACGGGGGTGCAGGGGCGCGCCAACCACTCGCCGGGTCCCTAGGGGGCGCCAGCACTCGCGGCACTGCCGCCAACCGCAGGCTTAGGTTAGTTGCTATCTGTTACCTTAGCTACTGGGCCTCAAGGTGGACCACACTAAAGTCCCGCGCGTGAAGTTAGTAATGTAAGCCGAGTCCATCGGATCCCCTAGACGGGAGTGAACAAAGGCCGGCAAGGATACAAAAGGTCCTCGCTTAGACAAGTTTGCTCAATAACCAAAAGGACGGTGCAGTTGAAGGTTGCGGTGCAGGATGCAACCTCTGAACCTCGACTTTCGAACCCAAGACGCAGCACTCAAAGACTGCCGAAGACGGTCGACTCCAAAGCCATTTATGCGTTGGCTCGTTCATTTCCTGCACTGCTCGCACCCGTGCTTTTACACGGATGGAGCAAATATGTACGAGTGAGGCAAAGCACTCGGCTCCCGAATCCTACCGGAACACCACTCCAGCCACCCATTCCAAGTACCAAACGAGCTCCGATGCGAGTCCAAAGCCCGGATGGGCAAACTATCCTCATGCAAGCAGCGAGTTAGTGTCGTGGTTGAAAAAAAACCATGATAGCTTGGGGGCCAAATACTCTTTTTGATATTGGCTCGCTCCCACACCCGATCCATGCTACTTGGCGATGCCGTAAAGATCTGCCACACACTGCCAAGAAGGACCCGAATGCATGGAAGAACACAATGATCTGCATTTCCATGTCATATCATGGCGCCCACTGAAACGGCCACGCACTTGTTGGCATCCTTCTGTCTCCAGGTCACGATGTAGTAGTCAACCTGCTGGACGTGGCTTTCTCTTGGCACATACAACGGCTTGGCCCCCGCAAACACACACCCTTCACAAAGCCCATCCATCATGTTCTTGCACAGCTGAGGCCAGTTGTAAAGAAGAGAGGGGAAAGACTCATCTGACGTGGTCGGTTTCATTCCAGGAAACTCAAGCCTAATAAGCTTGCTTGAGTAAATTGGGGGCTCCGGTCTGACAGGAGAATTGCGCCTCTCCTATTATTTCATGTCGTATCTCCGGCCTCTACCCGTACGAGCCGCTGGACGACATTGTCCAGAGTGGCTGCAAAGGGGCAGACCGGCATGTGTAGGATCAAAATGACACTGTACTCACTCCCAGGTTCCTGGAGATTGTGTGTCTGATTTCTCACGTCGTAAGTCGATTATGTAACACTGTTATGAGGGAGACTTACTGATATCGTCTGCAGCCGGGTGGCGCTCAACGGCTTGCGGACGTGGCGTGCTGTCAAAGAAGCAAACCGACAAACACGTCGAGGCAGAGAGCCTGGTAAAACTTGCCGATAGTTCAACCAAAACCGAGGCAACGTTTCTCAAAAATCTGAGATCCGACGAAAGAGCGAGCGAGGGAGTCCTAGGTATCAAAACATGGGACGACGCAGACTCGAGGAGGCCGAGACATTCCTATGCCAAACCGGGTATGTGGCTTGCAGCAAGAGCCTCGACCCCGTTCCATGAGGAGAGAACGTGTCGGGACATACTCTTTGGTGCCGGCTTCCCGCCTATGTTACTCCGGCCCCCTTGCTGAGACACACCCAACCCAGCTGCAAGCCGTGACAGGTTGGGACAAGGGCCAACTCGACCTTGTGCGACCTTTGGCGCTTGGCGGCTTGCGACAGCCGAGAAAATGGGTCCGTGGTCGGCCTGCTTCTGGAGCATCTGGAAGTATTGGCCTTGGGCTTGGCCTAGGAAGGATCGAGATGCCCACGCAACGAGGACGCAGTGCCGCTTCCCCACAGCGAGCGGTGGGGAGGAAATTCGACTCGTCATTTTTCGCCCGCATACGACGTTGGGAATGGCAGAATCCGCGATTGCTGGTTGGTCTGTGAATTTGCGAGAGGGGGGACCGAGGAGGATCGGGATTGGGACGGGAGAACAGGTCCTGGAACTTGTCGCCAGGACAAACAACAGCATGAGGGGGAAAAAACGAGATAAACAAGTGTGAAATCATACTCGGGTGTGACGCTACCCTTCCACTCTCCTGCCCGTTTTGCTCGTTCTTCCACTCTCGTAGCTCCACGTCAACCGCGCGAAATGGGCAGATGGAAAGTGAACAGGCATGGTGGGCGGAGACCGGGGAGGGGTGGAATGGATCCGGGGAAGGAGCTCTCTCCTCCTCCTCCACCCAAGCTCCTCCCCTCTTTAACCCCCCCTTCCCGAGGAGAAAAAATGATCCCACTCTCACCGCCGACTTTTTTTTCCCGGTTCCCGAATCCCCCGTCCATCAGGAACCGAAACCCCACGATGAGAACTCTCGCCGGGGCTCCAGCAGGATGTCGTGCAGGGCCGGATAGGTACGGGCTTTTCCGACCAACAAGACCGACCTCGGGTGGTTTGGATGCAACAGAAATTCACTCAGCACTTCCCATTTTGCTGCCATCTACTTGCCCAGCCTGTAGCCCCGGACGAGCTATCATGTCGCGTCATAGCTCACGGTCGGTGGGTTATTGCGAAAATCTAGGACTGCAGCGGGTGTGGATTTGATTGCGACTGCGAAACGATCTTCCTTCGGGTAGGAAAGCCTTGTGATCTGCCTAACGGTTGGCCCATCACCAGCATACCTCATCTCGCAAACGCCAGCGGGTGCCTTGTCTCAAAAAGCGAGCATTTAAGATAGAAAATTGCAACCGCTGAATGCCGTGAATGCCAACATAATGGCCTGCCAAGTATCTACAAATATGTACATACCTTTTCCAGCCGTCATCAAATATCCCCGTCAAGACCTAGGGTGGTTGCCAACCCCGGCTTGGAATCCCAACTTCTTGGCCGGTGCGGGATTCGACCGCGATTGCCGCTCGCTTGTGTAATTCATGTCACCATCTAGCCGCCTACACCTCCTCCTTGTCGCCCGTCTGGCCACGTGAAGTCGATTTTGATCCAACTCCCGCTGGCCGTCCCTAATGACCACACCAAACCCGCAGCCATAACACACTTCTAAAAATATCATTCTAGCTTAGATTTGCTCTAGCTCATCGCCGTCTGTGTGGTGCTGAGCAAGAAATTCAGGTGGCACTTCGTTCTCGCTGTCCTCTCGGCTCAGTGTCGGGCTGCTGGGTTCCTCCAGCTGCTGTGTTACCATCAGGTCCGCTGGAACTTCATTATCATTCTCTCCCTCACCATGACCATGCGGCAGGTTCCCGCTGTTGTTTCCAGCGATGCGCCCTGGGTTTTGCGAGTCCGCCTTGAACACGGTAGAGCCGCGGAGATTGCCCAAAAGGACCGAGTTTCTCGCGCTTCCCGTTACACTTGAGGGCCTCATCATGCTCATTGACCTTCCTAGTTGCGGTGTCCTTTCATCATCGTTGTTGCCATCGCTCCCGTCATTGTGCAGAAGGTCCACGTCCAGACCCGAGGCATGCAGCACTTCTCGGAGCATTTGCTGGGCTTCTTTAAAGGCTGCAAGCTCGGCGCCGATGGCACAAATAAGAAGGTTCCAGCCTTTTTCCTCGGCCACAGCAAGATGCTGCTCAAGAGCCGCTGTGACAGTGACCATCTTGCCAAGTTGGGCGAACATGGCCTGTTCAGATGCCCCACCATCCGATCCAGCCTTCATCTCCCTACGCAAATCGGCCTCGAAATCGGCCACCAACTTAACCGCGTCCTTCCACACCCCCACCCCTTCCTCCAGCGCCATGCGCTCCTTGTCCACCTCGAGCTTGCGCCGCTCGAGGATGGCCACCTCGCTTTCCCACCAATCCCGCGCCATCTCCACTGTTCTACGCTCTGGGCGCATCCGCAGGAATTCCGGCCCCCCAGGTGACTGTTGCAAATCCTCCATATTCCCTGAGCCTGACGCTTGGTTTCGCGGGCCTATGATCGCATCCGCATCGATAGGTTTGACCACTGGTCTCGTCAAAATTGAAGATACTTGGCTTTCCACCTCCTTCAGTGCGCCTTTGTATCCACTGAGCCCCGCTTCCCTGCGATTCTTGACGTCTTGAATGCGCCCACCAAGCCATCGCCGACGGTTCCGAAGCCCTATGAGCCTCTCTTCGAGTTCAGAAATCTCTGCCGTGACTCCCTCATGTTCCTCACCCAGCTCCCGAAGTTCCCGCGTCAGTGGCTCCTCCGTATCAGACTCAAGTGCCTTCAGTTCCTCTGTAATTCCTGAGCGCCGTGCAGACAGCTTCTTGAGATGTGCTAGAGCCTTCTTCCGCGTGCTCAGCGCAGCCGTGAGGTTAGCATCCTCTTCGGATTTCAAGTCCGCCAGAAGCTCAATGGTCCTTGCCAAACCAGCCCTTGCGGCGCGGAGACCAATCGGTTTGCGCCGGGGCTGGCGCACAGGTATAATCTCTCCCGACGCCGTCGCACGGATAGGTTCTTCAAACGTGACCTGGGAGCGCCGCACGGCTGACGTGGTCGTCGGGGTGCTGCTGCCGGCATCACTCACGTCGGATCGGGTGCTGCTCGGTGCCGCTGTAAGGTCGAGATTGGCTGCCAAGCCAGCAGATTGAGCGTCAAGGAGGAGTTGTAGTTCCTTCTGTAAGGTGCGCTCGCGGCGCTGCATGTTGCGCCAAATGGTATCCGGCTCGTATTCCTGTATCACGTCCCTGCTTCGAGCAGGAGAGACACGGTCAAACAGGACGCTGTTGAGATTCCGGGCAATCGAGGCGACCTCGAGCTTCCGCGGCGCGGAATTATGCTGTATTTGGTCCTCCTCATCCCTGTAGAGCACGCGCGATGTGGCTATGGGCGGCGGCGGCCCAGCGAACAGGACTTGATGTTTATTCTTGGTCGCAGAGCTCGCTGTGCTTGCCTTGTCACTAAACGCAAGCGAAGGGGAAGAACTGAGCCGCTCGGAGGAGGATTGGTTCCGCTCGGGAAATGGTCTGGGGGAGAGGAGGTCATCGTCGGGTCGCGGTGATAAGTCAGACAAATCGTACTCGCTCGGCTTCTTCCGGATTGTACTCGACTGGTTGTGCAACGGGAGTATCGATGAGCTTTCGCCTCGGAGGGATAGTCGGGGGAGAAAGGATGACTTCGTAGTCATGATGCAAGCGTCAAACTATGGGTTCCCGTTTCTGTGGGGTGGTTCGGTCAAGGCGAGAGAAGGGCTTGGTAGACGGCGTCTGAAGGCGCACATCATAGACGGAGCTACGCCGGTCCACTGAGTCTGCCGTGGAGCTAACATTCAAACCAATGCCGTATTCTCCTAGCTGAGCTTTTGCATCAACAACTTTAGGTCGCGGGGCAGTCACGTCTCGTCGTCGCTGAAAGGAGGAGGTAGGTGCCTGGCAGGTAAAGCCAGCTCTCAGCGGACAGGCTCACGCGAAGCAGCCATGTGCTCCAGTCTTGCATGGCGGCTTTCGATAGCGTTAACGTTATTGGCCAGTGTCTCTCAGGTGGGTGGGTCACTTGGGTCTGTGCATTCCCGGCAACACCAGCTGAGCTCAAGCTTCTTGCGGCTCTGTGGGCCAAGATCGAGAAGAAGCCAGCTCCAACGACATGGAACAGGTCGAAAACACAGGAAAGCGGCTCTCGTTTGTTCTTGGTGTATTACTTCCACGTCTGGCGCTTGAACGGTGCTCTTGCGGCAACGACGCCTCTTCAGTGATCTAACCTCACATGTCTCTTGATAGGTCATGACAGAACCCACTTTAGAAGGGCCACTGTAGAAGCCCCCCACCGCACACCACCACCAAGGAGGACAAAAATGAAAAGAATCGAGCTCTGGAATTAAGTATGCGTCAGCCGCGAATCGAACGCGGGGCCCATCGAGCTTGCTTCCCAGATGGTCTGGAATGGCAACGATGGATTTTACCACTAAACCACTGACGCTTCGGAGGTGAGGTGGTCATGACGGAGAAGCACCTATCAAGCTGTCAGGACACTGCTTGCAACGCCAAAAGACCAACAACATCCCTGCTGATAACAAGTAGGTTGAACCGTAAGAAAAACAACGAATATTTTCCTGTTCCAACCCGTAGTGTAAGCTGCTTCGTACACACCCGGTGCAAACCCCCGGCATGGAACGTGTCCCATCACGAGCTGATTACCAACTTCAGGCGACCCAACAAATAGCCCAACGCTATGCCTAGGCCACAACTTATCCACCCCCCAAACTTCGGGCACAACTCTTCTCTCGGCCCGACCGGTCCTCAAGCTTCGGCCCCCTCCGCCCCCAAGCCCGCGCCGTCGACCAACGTAATGACCTAGTACAAGATATTAACTCCCCATTTCCGCACCCAGTCGTGCCAGCCATCTTACCCACCTAACTCCGTCCAAACATGCCGATCGATCACCATCTCACTTGCATCCGCCCTACCCATCCCCATCACCCATGTCCTTGTGTCCATTGTACCCGGTACTTGCACAACCGACGCAACGAAACGCCTCGGGTTTACTCCCCCACCCCTTTTCTGTCCCGAGGCATTCCGCGCCGTCGGATCTTTTTCACCAGCCTATGTCACCACATGCTGTCATCGTATCACGTCTACCACGCACGTTCACGCCTCACCCACACACATACAGGACGCCAGTTCGTCCGACTTGAACTAAGCCGATCGGTGGCCATCCGCTCTCTTGGTATCACCTTACCCATCCCCACCAAGTAGTTCTGTGCCGCTCGATGGCCGCTTCCATCTAACATTATTCCGTCAGATCAACGGCGAAGATTGTAAGGCACCGCGACATGGAGACAACCAGGTCGCCATTACCAGACCGAATCTTCTGTAAATAACACAAGCGTCCCTTTGCCACATGTGGCACAGCGGAGCATGGAGATTTGCCCACGCAATTACCATTCCTGGTGAGCAGGCTGCGGTACGCGAACTTGGGGGCCGTACGGCAAGTTGAGAGCGGAATTTCAGGATAAAACTCGCTTGACCAAAATTGGCTACGGTCTACAGGCAACGGTCATGGCAGATCCTGAATCGCCCAGGAGGGTGAGGCGTATCCTCACACTCAGATGTTTGTGGGCTCAGTAAGCCGAACGAGAGGCTGCGAATGTCACCAGATTTAGATGAATAATACGAAATCGAGAATATTCGTTGACGCCCTAACCGTGTCATTCGATGACGTCTATTGTTCGCCCAGGAAGCCATTTTCACAGACCAATCGTCAATTCCGAGTCACATTGTTCAGCTTAACGCTGGCCAATTCCAAGGTGGTCCACATCGGCCTTAACAATACGCATGGTGTTGGTGTTACCCATGCCGCCCTGTGATGAGGTTATGTTAGCCAATATATTCGCCAACTCATGGGCTTTCTTACCTTCCACCCTTGCACCACCACAACCGTCTCATCCTGAGCGAGGATACCCAGAGAGAGGGCGTTCTTAAGGCCCCACTTAATACGGCGGTCGACGTCCTCCTGCCAGTTGACCTTGGTGAAGTCAGGCTTGGCCTCGGGGAACAGGAACGGATATACGCCACGGTAGAGGTGAGCATATCTCGAAGCAGACGCGTTGCGGGTGATCATGATGATGGGGCACACGGGCCTGTACTTGGAAAGCAGGCGAGCGGAGTCTCCCGATGTAGAGAGAACGAAGATGGCAGCAGCGTTCAGATCAAGCGAAGCACGAACAGCCGCCATCGCGCACGACTCGGCAGTCGAGACAGGACGCTTGACCAGAGTGCACATCTCTTCAAAGTGGTTGACGTAGGGGATGCTGTTCTCGGCCTTGAGGCAAGTCTCGCTCATTTCACGGACGGCCTCCGTTGGGTAGCTGCCCTTGGCCGTCTCACCGGAGAGCTACATATTCGGCATTAGCAAAGCCTAGTTCGAAATCCAACGTTGGTCTCTCACCATGACACAGTCAGCGCCGTCGGTGACGGCATTACCAACATCGCTAATCTCGGCTCTCGTGGGTCTCGGGTTCTTGATCATGGACTCGAGCATCTGGGTTGCGCAGATGACGGGCTTGCCGGCAATGTTGCACATGGCAATAATCTTCTTTTGCGCCGAAAACACCTCGGCGGCGGGAATCTCGATACCCAAGTCACCGCGAG
>Ga0247763_1000137_pt1 | contig 36665 bp, 38 predicted proteins | sample UWRJL141409B4_FD_179926 | JGI IMG/M metagenome (GOLD analysis project Ga0247763, IMG submission 179926) | Plant litter microbial communities from Arlington Agricultural Research Station in Wisconsin, United States - UWRJ-L141-409B-4 | ecosystem: Environmental > Terrestrial > Plant litter >... | reverse complement strand
GTCTAGAAGCGCCTCTTCTTCATGTACTTGATTCGTTTAAGAAGTTTATTTGAGCCGATATAACAACTGGAAAGAAACCCCGCTTTCTGTACTTTCAGTGTCTCCATGCCAACCAGCCTTGGTTGGGGACTGGAGCCTTTCCGAACTAGACCAACGCCACCAGATGGATTAGAGCGTCAACTGACCGAAAAGCTACGACCCAAAAGACCAGGACTAGAAACGTTCATGGCAATGGAGAGTACGACGCAGGTGTTCTATCTACCCATCTAGGGTTTATCAACGCCTGGGATTCACTAGACCAGCTAGGTAGGCATTAGAAACTCCAAAGTCAAGAAAGAAGTTTCATCTTGAACAACATACATATATATATTCAAATATATCTTCTTCCAATCGAACTGATCTACTTTATTCCAATGTGAGCTGGGTTGTACTTAGCTCCTTACCTCCCTCGGCCAACTCAATTTTCACAAAAATTACTCTTTCACAACGCCACAACCAGACAGTGGTGCTCGAATGAGTCGAGATGGGTTTCCGCTTGCGGGGCAGTTTGGGCAGTTTCATCTTCATCTTTTGCTCAAGTCCAGCGACATGTTGCTCCGTTTCAATTGGAACCGTCCATGTACAGAAAAAAGGGAGCAATCCCAAACATGAAAAAAAGAACATTACCAGACCACAATCACGTTGCGGCAAGTAGGTACCTACCTTATTGTCCAAGCTTAGAGTTGCTATTGTTGCTGCTGCTTTGTCTGTCACAGATATCAGCGCCCCCGTCAGCGTTGAATTGGCTCAAGTCGGGTACAGGGATGGCACCCAGAGACTCATCGTCGTCAACCCTCTTCTTGCACTGTGTCCCCTTCGTTTTCTAGCTCCCCCTCCAGTCGTTTTCGAGGTCCTCTTTGTTTCTTGAGTCTCTATTTTTTTTGTCGAGGTTGCCCAGCCTCTTCCAGAGCGCGGCATCTGGCACGTCTGGCACATCTGGCACGTCTAGCAGCCTGACGCAAAGTCAAAGTCGAATGCATGCGGAGACCTTGACATGGATGTTTTGCGGCGAGATACATGTAGCACAGGGCAGCCACAAACCCACTATGTTGGGGATGAATGAACAGAGTGTCTGGTCGAGAACAGCTTCATGCGGCTGGGCTTCAATACCATGCCTCTTAAGCACATGGTCGACGGCCTCAGACTCGAATACCTTGGTCAGGGTTCGAGTCCTCTCGTCCAGTCCCCTTCCGACTGACTGGTAACGGTCTGGCCCCCCGGCAGACACTTGATGCGTGGTTGTTGGCCTAGATGCGGTACTTTTCCGACTGGCATGTTATGCGTCTGTACTGAAGACTAAGTTGGCGAAAGCACTCGCGCAACTAAACTTCTTGGTTTTGCTACGGCTTATAATGTGTCTTATGGCCTAGTCTTGTTCATGGCAAATGCGCTGACTGAGATAAGAATGCAGTTGATGTTTTTCTTCAAGGAATGGCCGCTCATCTCCCTAGTACTTATTCGTGTTAAATAATTCATAATTGAGAAGCGTGGAAACCCCCAAAATCCAGTCACACAGGTCATCAACGGTTCATAGTGTAAACAAACTTTCTCCTATTGCCTTCCGATGGCTTGGTGTTCTATATAAGTTGACTTTCTCGAACCCCGAGGGCTGCCATCAGGAGCCAAATTGCTCAGGATAGTTTGTCAGGCAAAACCGGTAACGCACATCGTTAGCCTCAAGCCGTTTCACCGTTTTGGTTAAGTTTTCAGCGTTGATAGGGACCTCCTCAACCCAGGATCGAATACCCTTGTCGGCGGCCAGCTGAAGCATCTCGAGTGTCTCGCGGCGGCTGCCGAGATGTGATGTGCCAAAAAAGCACCCATTGTTAAGAAATGTTTGGCTGCGAACCTTGATCCCATCACCCTCGGGAAGTCCCACGTTTACCCATTTAGCGTGGACATCGAGGAGGCTAAGATAAGCATCAAGGTCAAAATTATCAAAGCTGTTCGCCGTGTTGATGATGAGGTCGAATGTCATGACGTGGGGGTGCTGCCAACCCTTATCCGACGTTGCCAAAAATCCGTCAGCGCCCATCTTCAGGGCGTCGGCCTCTTTTGCGTGAGAGCGGCTAATGACCCAGACCTCGGCACCCAGTGCCTTGGCAAACAGCAATCCGAAGTGCCCGATTCCACCAAGACCCACGATGCCCACTTTCTTCCCAGGTCCGCAGCCATTCCGCACGAGGGGAGAGTACGCTGTAAGCCCGGCACAAAGCATTGGGGCAGCCTCGGTGCTGGGCAGGGCTTCAGGAATGGGAAAAGCCCTAAACGAATATGATCAAAACGGCGTCCACGCACTGCTGCTGCGCAGTTGGGAAGCCGAGCCAACATACCAATGCTCATGGGTCCGAACATGGGACGAGTAACCGCCCTGGGAGACAATGAGGCTGTCAGGCCAAACGGCGCCGTATGTATCTAGTTGCTGCTGGCAGTAGGTCTCATTGTCGTTCTTGCACTGACGGCAGTTGAGGCATGAGTAGCTCTGAGCGCCCACGCCAACCCGCTGACCTTCTTTGACCAGCGTCACTTTGGGACCGACGCGGATGGCTTTTCCCACAATCTCTAACGAGCGAATCAGTCAGTCGGCCGGGGGTGGAGCGAAAGACCGGGGAGCTGCTTGCCATGTCCGACGGCCAGGGGGTAATACTGATCGCCCCAGCCACCACTGATGGTATGGATATCACTGGCGCAGACGCCGCAACACTCAATCTTGATATCCACATCGTAGTCACCGAATGGCTTCGGTTGAAACTCGTTCTTGTGGAACTCGGTCCACGTTTCCCGCCCGAGGACCTGGAAGCCGGTGAATTGATCCGGATACGGCATGATGGGATAACGGCCACGGTAGAGACGTCAGATGATGAAAAGGGAAAGAAAGACGCTGATGCACCCGTTGACAGGTCAAAACTACCCCGCAGCGAGCCTCAATTCTGTTCAGAATCTCCAGTGGGGGGTCGAAGCCGTGTTGCCAACGTGGGGCCAGTGTAATTTTCCACCAATCAAGCTGCGGCGTGGTCGCGTGTGAATACATAGTACGTAAGCGACTCGAGTCCCTATCATGCCCGTGTTGAATCCATATACCAGATACCATCGTTGCACGAGCTCCTTTGCTTTGGCCGTTCAACAGGCAATGAGCCTGGCTAGCTGCAACTGGCAGCCTGTGCAGAAGGTCCGTGCAATGACACGGCAAAACGCCATGCTTTCGAGCCCTGTGGATGTCGACGTCGAAGCCACTCCAGTCCGCTGCCAGTTTATCCGCCTGCCAAATCCTGAGTATGATAGCCACCAGCCGGCCAGAACCAAGACGCCAACGAGCGGTAGACTGATGGTATCTGGTGCTGAATCCATCTACCAGATACCACCGTTGCACTAGCCCTTGGCCTATGCTTTTGCTGTTCAACAGCCCGGTCATGCCGAACGGTTGTCAACAGAGTTCAACTCCCGGTATTGCTAAAGCTCCTGGCTGTCGCCATGGTTTGATTCTCTCGTCATCGGGAAACCCAAGTCCGGTGGTATCCATCCTCTCACGCCCTTTTCTTTGCTCTCTCTCTCCTCTTCACACCAAAGCCAACATTTGCCAGAAAGGCAATGCGCATCAAGGCCCCAAGGTAGACAAAAGGAATGTTCCCCCAGTCGATTGCATTCCAATCCGCGACGCTCCAGTATATCGGCAGGCCGAGTGAACGGACCGTGTAGAGATGGCCGAAATCTGCAACAAGGAGGCAGAAAAGCACCGATTTCCAGACGCGAAGATTGGATGTCGAGCGAAGGACGATGGCTTCGTTTAGGGCAAAGAATAAGTAGAGGTTCGCGAGCTGGGACAAGACAATGGTAGTTCCGTGCGGAATCGGCAAGGGGGCCGAGGCTGCGTGAGTAAGTTCGAGATAGTCATATGGCCTGAAGAATGCCATGTAGGCGCCGGCGAGGGCGGACAAAGGCTCTATCAGGAGGAAAAACAGCCTGTAGACGAGGGGAAGGGAAACGACGGCCGGTGGCGCTGTCGGCACTGTGGCAGTCGCGTTCGCGGTGGGACCCGATTTTTGATCGCCCATCTTTGTCACGAGGAACAAAGGGCGTGGGCAAGAAGTGTCGACAAGATACGTCCCAGGGCCAGGTTTAAGAAACAACAAACCAAGCCAGGCGTTGTATAGGGGATGGATCGTTTTGTAAAGGGGGATGAAGAAACAAAGAAATGAGATGCAGTTGTGTCGGGAATGGTATCCAGGTTCCGACCTTTATCTAATCGGGAAGCCACACCCGTGCCCCTTCAGCCACGATGGTAGTTTGACTAACAGAGTCCTCCAGCTTTAGCAGGTGCAAGCCAACCCCGCAACATGCAAAGAAATGCTGGAGCTTTTTGGATTGATAATAATTTAAAAATACTGGTACGAAATTGAATAGTAATCTTACATTGCGTTGTGGTGTATTGGAACTTCGTGCACCTGCTTGACTGGGTGATGCGGCACTCTGCACTAACATGTCTTAGCAAATTTGTTGACTTGGCCAATCAGGCCCTGCGCATCGGTCTTTGTGGGGGTGAGTTGGCATCAGCCGTCCGGATTGGATTCTGCCGGCCTACACCGCTCCTGTTGCCCCACTTTCCTTATCACAAAATGCACAGGGCTTGCAAACCCTAGTTTTCCCGCCCGAATTTTGAACGACTTTTGACAACAACCGCCAGCCCATCTCGAGATCTGCAACAACCGACCGTCTCGACAACGACAATCGCCATCATGAGTGCCTCGCTCAACAAGATTGCGCCTACCAGCGCATCGCGTCAGAACCCCTCGGAACTCGAGGCCAGCATCGCGAGCGCCCTCTACGATCTCGAGACCAACACTGCCGATCTCAAGGTCGCCCTCCGGCCTCTGCAGTTCGTCTCTGCCCGTGAGGTGAGAAGCCGCTGAACAAGCACCAATCCGCTCCCCCCGCGCAAATCCGCAAATCGCGCTCGATATCCTATTCCGCCGGAGACGAGAGTGCAGCCATTGCGCTCACCGTCGACTGGTTGTCGCAATATTGGGAAAATTGATCACACATTGGAGGAGGGGTGTCCCAGCGGCGTGGCGCTCCAACGCTGCGTCAATGGCCATCGACTCTGTTCAGTGACCATAACATCAAAACAACCATACAGCGCGGAATAGGACGGGAAGCGGTCCAAGGATTGATTGCAATGTCATCCTGGAGCTCGCATGCTGACTTTGGGTCTGAATCACAGATCGAAGTTGGCCACGGCAAGAAGGCTATTGTCATCTTTGTCCCCGTCCCTTCCCTGCAGGGCTTCCACCGTGTCCAGCAGCGGTGAGTATTTCTCTTCCCCCCCTCCCACATGGGCGAATAATGCTGACGCTCACGACAGTCTGACCCGCGAGTTGGAGAAGAAGTTCTCTGACCGCCATGTCCTTATCCTGGCCTCGCGCCGCATTCTTCCCCGCCCCAAGCGCTCGACCCGCTCCCGCAACACCCTGAAGCAGAAGCGTCCCCGCTCGCGCACCCTCACCGCTGTGCACGACGCTATCCTTACCGACCTCGTCTACCCTGTCGAGATCGTCGGTAAGCGCCTCCGCACCAAGGAGGACGGCTCCAAGACCCTCAAGGTCATCCTTGACGAGAAGGAGCGTGGTGGTGTTGACTACAGGCTCGATACCTACTCGGAGGTCTACCGCCGCCTTACTGGCCGTGGTGTTGTCTTTGAGTTCCCCCAGACTGCTGCCGAGTACTAGAGTGGGGAGTAGCAGGGTTGTTTTGTTCGCTGGAGCATCGAGGGTCCGGTTAAGGGTTTGGGTTTCAGGTTCAGGTCTTTTACCATGCATTCGTGGCGACCAAAAATGGGAATGGCGTCTAGCTAGCTTGTGCTCGGGAATACAGGCTTGATTATACCACCTTGACGACGACAATACAACCATGTTCCGCCCTGTCTGTGATATCATCTTGTGTTAACCATCCTGTCGGGCCACTTTAGTCATGTCACCATCAGTGTGAGAATGCCATCAATTACAGTACAGGGTCTGCTCCTAGCACATGCTACTTGGCTCTCTTCATATGCACATAATTCTTTCATGATTGGGCGACTCTCCCCAATCCGAGCACACACCAGTAGGCCAGCTCTCGTTTCTCCTTGGTCGCCGCATCCCTCCCAGGGGCCGAACCGACCTCGTCCCCTCCAAAGTCAACCTCCCATTCGACGCGAATGAACATGGGTATCTCCAAAATATCCTCGTCCTCCTTCAGCGGGCCCAAGTCCACCTTGGCTTGCTCCTCTGCGCCAGCCAGATTCGCCGTCGACGCCAACAGGTCCAGCCGCAGCGAAGCCGGCACCACCTCGACCACAATACTCACCCAGTTGCGGCCGCGCTCCCAGACCTTGCCCGCTTCGGCGGGGAGGAGTTGGCCGTCGGAGCCCTTGCGCTGGCCCGCGCGATCCCTTTCGCCGCTCCTGTTAAGTGCCTCGTCCCAGACGTCGGTGTTGGCGTCAATTTCGAATTGCGGACAGAGCACGGTGACTTTGCTGGCGAATCGACCGGGAGTTTTGGCGGGTGTGGCAAGGGTCACTTTGACGGTTTCGAAGATGGGGTTCTTGAAGGTGAGGAGGAACTGTGCGGGCTGGAGGGGTTTCAGGAGATCAGCTGAGGTGGTGCTGGTCACGGTGCCATTTGAGGTGTTGAGGGGACGGATGGTAATGCTGGGGATGTAGCTTCCGGCGACGAGACGGATGCGGAATCGCGTGGTTGCCACCTTAGCTTCGGGTTTGCTGATGATGTGACGGCAGACGGGGCAGCGTTTGGAGCGCTTCGTGCGTAACAGGTACGCTATGGGTCGGAGTTCCGAGGTGAAACGGCTACGACCGTAGAGGTGGCAATCCTCTAGACGTGGTGGCTGCTGTTCTTGTGCCTGGGCTGTGGACACAGTTCCGTCGTACCCCTCCTCGTGTAGCTTGTGTATGGCTTCAGACTCGTCTAGATTGGCGATTTGGAGACCTTCGTCACTGCCTAGCGCCTCTCGCATCGTACCGACGCGTGTTTTAGACCTCTTGCCATTGAGACTGCCGCCAGTGTAGATGCTCATTATTCGGGAGAGGGAGTTAGGTGAGGCGAAACCCAGATCTCCCAACGAAGACAGGCCATTGCCACTTGGATTAGACTCGGCCAGCTGGTTCTGGTAGAAGCTCTTCAGAGCTGCAAATTGCGTCTCAACGTCGAGATTCTCCGCAGCTTCCTCTACGACACTGGCCGATCCAGTCTCCGGATCAGACCTGGCGCTTGAGCCGGCGAGACTACTGCTCTGCGCAGCCTCCTTCCTACGGTCTCTGTGTTCTTTTGCAGACAGCCTCGGGGCTCCGCCGTTCTGTATCTTTGCTAGCTGGGCGTGTATTCCGTTGGGTTTGGCGAAGGTGATGCCGATCTCGGTTGAGCTCCAATTGCAGTATGAGCAGGTAAGGACGTAGGACGTGGGTGGTGACGCGCCGGGACTGTCGGGTGCGGCGAGCAGATTTGGATCGGGCTGGGTCTCAAGGCTCGTAACCGAGAGGGGCCCGATGCAGATGGGACACTGGAAGCAACTGCGTGTGCACCGGTTTCCCTCGCTCTTGATGTTACTGCTGGGCACCTCGAACAGGCAGTTCGGGCAGTAGTAGGTGACGATCTCTTCGGAGACGCAACGGGGACATCGGATCTGGTGGCAATCCTCGCAGTACAGCAGATATTCGAGGGGGTACAAGCTGTAGTTGGAGCGTGGGGCGCGGGGATCGAAGGCGCGGTCGTCGTCATCGGCATCGGCATCGGCCTTGAACTTCGTAGTCCCGTCGCTCGGGCGCGACAAGACGGAGGAATCCGAACAAGGACATTGAATGTATGTGTATGGTGTTAATGGCGCCATGATAGGCGCCGCATGGTTTTCCGGGGGCTACACGCACACCAAAGAGCCAGTATTTTGGAAATTTGTTACGGTGATGGATCCCAACTTTTGCCAAGCCGGATGTATCCGCTGTGTCGGGTGAGCTGCTTGACGCGCCAACTGCTGGAGCTTTAAATTGGTTGGCCCAAACGCGTCTGCCAAATCCCCAATTTGCTCTTGTCTTGAGAGCAGTACTCTCAACCCTAACCCCTCCTCTTGTCGCACAGGTTTCCTGCCGTCAATTCTGAACACTACCGCGTCACTACCGAAGATCCTTCGGTTCCACCTTCGAGATCCTAAATCATCCTACCCGCAGCTCATTTATCAGCTTGGGGTAAGTGTCACAAGGTAGGTAACACTGATGAGAAAAAGTTCCCGAGACCTCATCGGCTTGGACATTGTTTTCTCGGTGGTTCTCGACGTCGATGATACCCAATCCAATATCCGAATTGATGGGTTGGTCAGCCATCGGCGATGCTTCCAAACCAGACCCGTCTTCCGACGAGACGATGGATGTTGAAGAAGACGTGGCGGGGTATTGTCCGGCGGGGCTGGGTTGGCGTAACCCCCGTCAGCTTATCAAATCGTCCCACGGCGACAGCAGGGCTGACGACGCCGGATCCCCCCCACCTGTGACCGTCAGTGACCTCCATCAGGATTTTGGCAAGCATTGCAGCACGATAATTGAAGCCCGTTGTTTGCGGGGCTCCATGACCATTTGTCTCGGAATTTTTTGCACAGTAGCCCTGTTAATGCACTGAATGCCGGGCGGACGACCTGAGCAACCAAAACAGAATCTGGAAGGCGAATTGTAGCTTGGAGCAACCCTCCTTGACGGGCGTGCCAAGCTCCCCGCGCCGAAGCAACTCCACACAAACTTGTCAGGTCAGGCTCCCACCGCCGTCAACGTGCAGTGAGAGAGTGGAGGGCCGAGGCCTGCAGCACCGCCGATCTCTGCCTCCGCTTTTTCGTCAAGCGCCTGTCCACCCATCGTGCCCTTGTTGCTCTCCCGCGCGCCAATGGTGGCACCGGCCTCTTCTTCCAGGCTTGGATCTTGTTTGGCGCGGCCGCGCGGGGGTCTAAGCACAAACATGGAAAACCACAATCTCGCACTAGAGCCCGCCAATTGCGCCACCAGAAGGCTGGAGCTGCAGAACGGGACTGCGAGTCGACCGCGTCGTCAACACACAAAGTATTGGAATTTCGGCCGACGCTGATTGCGGAGACCAACTGTCAGTCGTCAGGCTCCGGATGCGGTGTACCTCAGCTCAGGTCGCGCACAAAGGCCGCAGGATGAACTGCCAACGCAGCTGTAAGCTTCGCTGCAAACCCCGCTCTGGTTGGCCAACAACCCAGAAATGCCGGGATGTGTTCTCCAAACTGGGTTCGACCCCCTGCAAGATTGGAGCGCCATGACAAGGGGATGCAAATTCGCAATTCGCACATTCGGGACCGTGAGAGCTGTGGGACCATGGATCATGTTTCTGCAGATGCGGTTGACCTTTAGGAGTTGGGGAGGATTTGGCGTCTTCCTGTGGCGTCCCGACCAGCCTGTGTCTTAAACGTAGGAAGCTGCCCGGCCCCCGCAGAGTTGGATAGCTTGCTCTTCTATCTTTTTGTTGCCAGGCTGCGACGGATTGAGACGAGGCTGGACGGCAGTTTGAGTAGGCTCTGTCACAGCTCACCGGGGGCGGGTTCGGTGTATTTCCAGTCCAACAAGACCATCGTTGCCTAGCTCTTATTATTGGCCTCTCTCCTCCTCCAAGCTTCCCTATACCGCGCCAAGCAGCGCCTACATGAGAATCACGAAAACGATCGCGAGTTCTCCTTATCCAGCTCCCACCAAAACTTTGCCGAGTCGGTCATCGATTTGCAGTGACGACGACGTCGAGCCCCGTGGCCCAGCTTCAACAAGAGACTGCAAAAGGTAGTTAAGATGGCGAGCTCGAAGTCCGACGACAAGCTAGCCTGGTCATTATCCGCCCTCCCCGAGCCCCCAACCGCCGACCAAAACACGATGGATGACCACAGTGCCCTCCGAGCCCGGACTCCACGACCGAGAAGGCACAGTGGCGCGCTCGAGCTTCGAGTTCCCGAAATGCACAATATCAGGAGATGGGACGGCGCCGCGAGGGCCTGCCACGCGTGGGATAGCTTAGGACGGGTGTGTAGCCACAAGAGTGCTTTCCCTGAGAAGACGTGCTGACAAATGGAAAGGACCCAGAGCTTTGGTTCAAGAATGGCAATTGTTTTGTGCACTTGTACGGCAAGGGGCAGTCTCGAAGGGGACCCGCCTTCAAAGTGCCATTTGAGGCACTGATGCAGGCCAAATGCCATCCGTTGGTCGCCAGGTTCCTGGCACGAGATGGGCCGGTTTTGTCAACGCGTCCTGGACAACGGTATTTTGACTTTGTGGACCGTATGAACCCCAATGCTAGGATCGAGCTCTACATCCCACCACCGCCCATGGCCACTCGAGAGGAAGCCCTTCGCCATCATCTCACAACACGCAACTTTTTTGCCTGGGTGTTCCGCAGGTCACTCGTTGGTGAACACCTCGGTACCACTCTCATCTCGCTTTTAAACAGCATGTCGGAGTTTCGGTGTCCCGGTGAGGATAATATGGAGGGCCTGCTCAGTTATCTCGACGAGGAAGGCTACCTCGAGTTGCGGAACCAGCCCATCCATGCACTGGCCATCCTCCACTTCGCCGAGTATTTCCAGTTCAAAGACCTTTATATCAACGCTTTTACGCACTGCGTCGGCATGATGGATCAATTGTTTGCCATCCCGGAGTACCAGGCATGTTTCCAAGCTCATGTCTGACTCATTTGGTAGCTAACCTCGTGCAGGTCATCACGTCGGTAACCAGGAAGCTCGTAAGACAGGCAAAGTCGGAAATGGACCAACGGCTGGGGCAAGCGGGCGTTATGCTTCGGTGTTTTCTCCAAGAAGACCTCTCCGAGGCACACATGGGCTTGACACCTGGCGCGCGAGCGCATCTCGACCGCTTCCGGACTTTTCTCCTCGGCTTCTTCACCACCAAGCTAGGCTATTACCCCCCGGGGTCGATTGAATCGCGCAACCTAATATTTGAGCGCAATGTCTACTGCGCCATGCGGAAGGATTTCGAGGCTCTTTATGAGTATTTGGTGGATGAAAGCTTCACGGCGGCTGGTATGATGCCCGCGCTGGCGCAAGGCGGGATTTGCACTCTCCAGAGCGTCCACGGATTCGACCTGCGAAACAAGTACACCTCTCTACAATACCCACTGCCATTGTTACCGGAAATTTCCCCCTCGACAACATCCCGCCGCATGTCGTGGCTCGGAAAAGCCGACAAGCTGAGACCCGACCAGCGCCTTGTTACTCACTCCGCCTTGCTAAAAGCGACAAACAAGAACAAGCCTGGCGTGTCAAGGAACCCGCTTGTAGTAGCTTACCGACATTTCGAGGAAGATTCCATCTTCTCGCCTCTCAAGGCGGACCGCCACGACAAACTGTCACAGGTCGACGCCCGCAAGATTCGGTGGATTCTCATTTACACAACCTACCAAGTGCTGCGTGATTGTGCCGGTGCGCCCCCCGAGTGCCGGGAAGCAGCAGAGGTACAGTACAACATTGCAGTGAACACTGCGAATCTGCCGCCCTGGAAGGAGAGCAAAGACCCGCTTGCTATTGTCCAAAAAGCGAGCGATATCCGGCGCAGCCGCCGGGTGACGATCTCGGCCCCGATCACGCCCACACCATCCAGTCCTGTATTCTCACCCGAGATTAAGCCCGACATTGACTACCTTGCCCTCAGCCAGCGAGACGATTCATCAACTAGCTTGTCAGGGCCCCCCGCTATTCCACCACGAGGTCACAGCTTGAAGAATAAGAGCTTCCGCCGCTCGCTCAACATTTTTGCACCCAGCCAGAGCATTGTTCTGGATTCCTCAGGACCACGCAACCGTTCATCGTCATACCACGAGATTCTCGTTCAGGGCTACGGCAATGGCACCAATGATGTGCACGTGGACGGCGATGACGCTGAGTCCGAGTCTGACCAGGCCAGCATCACCTACATGGACAGCTTCATGCCCAACCCTTTGTTGGAGAGGGTTGCCGAGCTTGAGCTTCAGCCTCAGCCGCTAACGCTACGATCACCATCCACGTCTTCAACCTCGTCGGCCAACAGCACGGCCAAGAGCAGCACGAGCGGGTTCTCTGAAGCCGCCTCAGCAGTGAGCTCTGCATCATCGGCACCGAGCCTCAAGCCTCAGCCTTCCACCTGGACTAAAGCTAGCGGCGTGCACCCGCAGGATGCAAAGGGACGACGCACGGCCGTCCAGCGAGCCTCGCCTCCAACGGTGCCCCGCCGAAGCAGCCGGCGGAAGCTGCTCAGCACACTTCACCCGATCCCGCTGCGCATTAAAAAGGTCCATGATGCTGCTGCCGCCGATGCCTCAGACGACTCGTCGGGTTGGATGGACGTGGACATGGTTACCAGCCCTGTGCTGGAAGAGGACGACGAGGAGGATGACCGAACCAAGCTTGCTAAGGCTCCCAATGTGTGGGACCAGTTTGCCTGTGTCGGCGGCCTTAAAGAGGTGGGCTCGACAGCTTCGATGCCGGAGCTTGCAGCACAATAGGCATGACGACAAGGGCGTCCGGCTCTCTATTCCCAACAGTCCACCATTTATGAACGATACCACCGTCACTTACCGACCCCGTAATGTTTTTTTTGTTCCTCTTTGTCTCTACAACACACCACCCACCACAGCTGGGTCATCTCCTGTTTATATCTATTTATCGGGCCACGCCCAGTCCATGATACCCGCGAGTAGGCTCACTTCTGCACGCAATATTACTGCGCCGTCGCATGTCGCTTTTGCTGTCACTGTCACTCGCTTTTTTTTACTGGATGTTTCCTTCTTATACCCATCTTTTTTGTCTCTCCCTCCTCTCTCTACTTCTCTCCATCACACTCGGTCACAGAGCACAATTCCACGTTTCCATGTTTCAGGAGGGGAGGGGAGGGGATACGGGAAAAATAAAATAAGATACACGGATACCAGGCTGGCACGGGCGGATGGGATGACGGAAGTGGACTGGATGATATAATACCTAAAGGTACACTTGAAGCGAGGGATATATTTTCACATACGTTTATCTGTCCGAAAACGGGACAGCGCCTATTTCTTTTCGTCATTGTTGCGTCACGAATGGGCACCCTTCAATGAATGGAAAGGCAATGCAGCAGCAGCCATGTGGAGGGGTCATTGTCATTGGGCGTTGGAGTTGAAGAAAGTTTAGTTGTCAGGTAAACAATAACCTGGAAGAACCAAAATGAAGAGAACTTGGTAATAATACCATGACATCACACTGTGTCCACCTTAGTGTGCATTTCCTGTGTTGGTGCTGGGGGTTGGCCCTGCCGCTGGTGATATGGTGACAGCAGAAACACGACGACGTCGACGCCACGACGTGAGACGGGAAAATGCCCATGTCACCACATCGTCTGTTCCCCCAACGACATGAGCAGAGAGACGTAAAACAAGTAAACATTGGTATCGAACGACTATTCGCAATTACGTTTCCCAAGCCGAGAAAGACACACAAACTCGCCGAATCAAGGAGAAGCAAGACCGACCCAGCCATCCACGAAACGTTCAAACCTCCAGTCCGTTGCCAACTGCCCATCCCAGCCCGAGAGCACATGTACCAATTCCGTCCACCTCCCGGTTCCTTTCCAACATAACACCGCAAAATATGTACGTACCAATGTATGTACAGCGAATATTACACATGTCATGTCACGTCACGCTCGCATCGATATCTCACTCATTCGCACTCACTCCAGTCCGTCAGCTGAGTTGAGCGGTCTACCACATCACGCCCCACCATCTTTGAAGAGCTTCTGAGCGCATGCCGGCTGGATACACCGCCCATCTACTCATTCTTCACAGCCCGGCCGCTCGCATTTACGCTCGCCGCTAGCGCCAGCCCATTGAGGATTTCCTTGCCGAATTGGTACACCATGATGGTGGGGAAGACGATCCACGCGCCGCTGACGGACAAGTCAGTGATTGGTTCGTGAATGGATTTCGTTGACAAAAAAAAAAGGGAGGGGTAGAGGAGCGGGAACTCACTTGGGAATAATCCAGAGGAAAAACAGCTTCGCCGGTGGGTTGTGGCCAATGTTGGCAAAGCCCGAGAAAGCTTCATTTAGCCCTGTGGAGGAGAGGAAGTCAGCGGGGGTCTAATACGATGGGATGTTTTGTTTCTGCATTTTGACCGGAACCAAGCGAGGGGGTGTGAGTGGTTGATGTTGTGTTGTGGCCCACTTGCATCCCACAGACAGACGAAGACGGAGTTCGGGTTTGGGGGGGAGCAATCATCATCATGAATATGAACCTCCCAAGCCAACTTCCCAAACCCAAACCCAACCTCACCTCATACCATCTCTCCTCCCCTCGATCAAACCCAACAATCCACAATGGGACCGAAACAAGAAATAAAGAGAAAAGAGAAAAGGGAAGGATGGAGCACTTACAATAAAGCACCGTCTTCCCCACCGTAACCGTCGCCGTCGCAAAACCTACCGTAGCCAACCACCCCGCCATTGTCCCCTTAACCTCTCTCCTCCCGTCTTTTCCGGCTTCTCTCCACCAGATGGCCAAATACCAAAGATACGCCGCACTCTCTACGGCATTTACTGCACTCTGCGCGGCATTCCATCCATCGCCCGCGACCCACGCTTTCGTTCCATACGTATAATCCAACTCGGCCTGGATCGCGTACGGAACCCAGATCGGCCAGTGCAGCTTGCCGCCGGGCATGCTGTGCGGACGAAGGAATACGTAGAGCAGATCCCAAAGGACAAGCGGGATAGAGATGGTCAGCCAGGTCAGGGTGAGGGTCGTGGGCGTGTGTGTCCACCCTCCTCCAGTGGAGGACGAAACCGCTGTCGATGATGTGGAAGCGGAGGTGCCATTACGGTTGGCGGCGCGGGTTTTGGTAGGGGATTTACTAAGAGAAGTGGCCGTGGATGTGGATGGGGGAGCCGGAGGGGAGGAAGACCGGCCGGTGCGGGGCGTCATGAGCGCGGCGGACGCGGAGCGGGTTGAGACCATTTTCAGAGAGTGCAATTGCAATGCAGGTCTGGCTGGGTCTGTGTTATGGGTCGGGTTCGCTTCGATTTTCGGTTCGGAAGTTTAGTGTGTCGCGCGATGACGACGATGATGTCGACAAGGACGGGCGATTTTGCGATGGTGTGAGGGGAAGAGGACGGAGGGACGGGGGGACGAAAATGGTTCGCGTTAGGTAGGTGACGCGCAAAACAAACACCAAAAACCAAAACACAACACAACATCCACAAAAACCAACAGGATGCACGAACGCGGGTGGACGGGAGCTTGGTGCGGCGGGGGAGGGGGGAAGAAATAAATTGGATTTGGGGCAGCTCGGGAGTGTGTGTGTGGCCGTCCGCGGCCCTCCCTCCTTCCCGTTCCTTAGACCTTCTTCACCTTCCCTTGCCTGCCGCCGCACTGAGGCTCGATTTGGCTGTTGAAACGCTACGCTGCTGCGCTGCTGGTTTCCGCGGACTTTTTACTGGTCAGTTGAGCTGCCCACCTTAAAAGTTCCTTGAGAGTCTGGGCCTGTGTCACTGCGGGTTATTCCCAGGCGTGGCATCCGATTGGACCTCTTTCAATGCGAGGCAATGTCGGTTGGTGGGTCATTCCCCCGCCGAAGCGTGTCACCGGATGGCTCAAGCTAGAGGCGCCAAACGCGGGGTGCATTACCCCTGACCGTTGACTCTGAGGGGACCTCGATTGCATCGCGATTCAAGACCAGGAACAAAAACTGTTAGACGGTTGGTTCAATGAATATCTGGAGTTTGGAGATTGGATTTCTGGGTATTTGCTGCGTCTGGTAGGTAGCTACCTGGTCATGTCTGAGAGCAAAATCCCGCCAAAATGTCAAAATTTGAACAAAAAACCACCGTCCCAGATATCATCCATGTCGTAGACTCCTCAGGATCGTGTCGTCGTGGTGAAGGGGTACGAATTCGTACGAAAGAAAAGGAAAACGAAATCCATATAGATGCTCGAGACATCATTATCTGCGGAGAGTATTAATGGAGGGAAATGCAAAGGAAATGCAAGGAAATGAAAATGGGGAAATTGAATGTGCAGGTGAAAGCAAGACCCCAGCCCCAACCTGCAATGACGATAAATTGCAAAGCTCCAGCAGTGTATTGGATCATGAGGGTAAGCGTTCTTCGCCCAGAGTCCCAAGCCAACACGCCCAAATACCTCGTGTAATTGGATCTCCCAAGCAAAACCCTTGCCGCAAGATCAAAATAGAACCGCAAAACATGGAAAGATATACATCGGATGGTCAGAAGGTAAAAACGAGCCCCTTATCATCCTCCTTCTCCTTCTCCTCCTTGATCTTTCGAGTCCCGGGCGTATTTGTCCGTGCAGCAGCCGGGTAACGCCCCGAAGGTGAAGGGCGTCTGGGCAAGGCCACCTTTCGGCGGGGGGATGTGAAGGGCATGAGACTGCCCTCTCGCTTAACCCTGGTCGACGTCTGGGGAGACTCCGAGGGCTCAGAAATGTATGCCACTGAATTTCCACGGTGGCGGGATGACTGGTACTCGATTGTACTCTCACGCTGAACCCCGGCTGGTCCCGAACCAAACCGAGACAAAAGGCTCATGCCAGATTGCAGTTTGGGAAACTCCACCGCAGAACGAAAACCCCTGCGGGGCCGTGTAACCGGCGTCGACTCCTTCTTGATGGCCTTGATAGATCCCTCAGGCTCAGTACTTTTCTGGTGGTGTTGGGAAGATCCTCGAACAAGGCTTAAGAGGCGGTCTTGTGGGAACATTTCAGGGTATGCCTTGACCCCCATCTTGTTTTCCGTCGGCTCCTCCTTGATGGTTCGGTCGATGCCGATACTATCCCATCTTCGAACATATGGCAGGGCGATGTTGTCGTCCGGCTCCGCCTTGACCCGGGGCTGCGGGGTCGTCAGGCTGCATTCCGACGGCGGCGTCAATGTTGAAGACGATCCTGAACGTCTTCCAAATTCGGTTTCAACCGAGTTGCAAATTCCACTGTCACCACCATCCCACAGTAACATCCCAGGCTCCCTTTTGATCTTAGGCTGATTGATGGTGACAGCGGTTCCGTCATCGAGCAGTTGCAGGATTGGAACGCCCCGGCGGCGTTCAGCCTCGGCAAGTCCGGGCAGGTTCACCTTTGCCGGGTCCCAACCCTGCCTGATGAAATTCTCAGTGAGATACTCAGGGTAGGTGTTATTGTGGTAGAGTAGGCGAACGGCTTCGGCGAGCCAAGCCGGGATGGAATCCTTGCGCTCGAGGCATCGGTACAACATATAGTATGGCCGCTGCTCCGAGGCTGCGGCGCGGCGCGAGACAGTTCCGTCATCGATGAACTTGACAAGCATCAGAGCATCGCGGATCTTTCTCCGTTCCCACAGGAACCTTGAGGTGAGGTAGTCGGGATGGAGTTGGCGCAGCTTGTGCTGGATCCACTCGCGTCGCTCCATTGTCGCAAGTGATGGCTGGAATTTGTTGAGTTGCCTGCCGACGAGAGGAGAAATTTGATCAGTATCCACCCGCGACATCAACCACACGCGTGACATGGAATCCTGCGCGGTTCTAGTTTACCGACGATGGAGGACGCATTTGACTCACAAGGGGATAGTGATGTGTCTGAGGATAAAAGGTCATAAGAGATGAAATGCCGTCGGAATTTGTGAGAGGGAGAGAGCGCGCAGGCGAAGAGTTTGCAAGCGAGGTGTGTGAAATTGCTGGCTACCGTAGGTATCCGAGAAAAGGGGCAGACTGGTTGCTCCTTCCGTGAGAGCGAGGCGGATTTGAAGCGGATGGGGAAGCCCCGCGACGGGAATTGACTTGAAAAAAGATACTCGAGATTGAAGTTAGTGAGGAACTTGCTACGAAATAGCGGTGGCCTCGGGGATGGCCATCCCGTTGGCGATGTTCGCTGTGGTATGGTATTGCAAGCAATCGCGAGATTTTGGAGAAGGTGTGGTGGAAAGGTTTTGGAGCAAGGACGTTGATGGATAGTACCGTTGGGAGCAACTGAAAATTTGTGGTAGCTGGGCAAACCAAAATGCTTGAGCGGAACGGTGTCAGTGTTTGGAAGAGAAGAACTCGGTACCTAGGAATCTATGGCGGAAAATTCTGTCGTCCGGGAGAACAGATTTTGTTGCTTGTTGCCATACCTCGAGCTCAAAGCAGAATTGCCGAGGGTTGGAGTCATTGAAGCCATGTAATGATGGCGAGACCTTCTACTGTCTCCCGCAGGGCTTATTTTCTAGTCAAGTTTCATGCTTAGAGGTTTAGTCAAGTTGTCAAGAAGGAGCTCCTGGTAGCCTGGAGTTGAGAAGTCGGTAAAATCATTGAAATCCCAGACAATTTTCGTGACCTCGACGCCGAGATATCTATCCATCTAGGTACCACCTTGGGGCTATTACAAAGTTCTTGTAGAATACAGTCAAATCATCCATGTCACTCATCGTCGTCGATGAGACGTGGACAACTCATTTAAAAATCATAACCAGGTACGGGAAAGCCAAATCGGCAAACAAGGCAAAGAACCTAGTCAGGGTATCAAAACGAGAGTCCTAGTCGGAAAAGTGAGGTTGGGGAGCACCGTGAGCCCAGCCCATGCGGTCGCCACCTGCAGCGAAGTGAGGTTGTACATGTGAGAGCATGAAGAATATGCGCACACGGTGTGCCATCCTTAATACCAATTTCCTTGAGCACCCTTGCAACCCTAGCACGGCAATGCAAGTCAAGTTTATACGCGCGTCGAGTGTTGCACTTTCTCTAGAGAAACATAGCATCCTATTGCTTCAAAAAGCCACCTCTCCTCGTACTCGAAACATAGAGGAGCCTTCTCTTCCAGCGTCACGCGGGCAATCGCGATAAGTCTTGAATTGAGGTCCGACTCCGTGGTAGCAACCAACTCGCTGAATCCGAGCTCTAGTTGCTTCTTTGCATTGCCAAAGTGCGTTCTCATGAGGTGGGTATCACGTACCACCCTCATGCAAAAGTCTTCGAACAGGCCATGAGCCACAATGAAATCTAAAAGATCCAACAAACTATTTGGATCTGACACTAAAAGCAACACCGATTCCTGCGTTTTCCCAACTCCCAGGTCCACCCGGTGGCGATCAGCATGAGTAAGAGACTGAATGAGGGAGGTTTGGTCAACCCTTATTAGGTCTTTCACATAGAGTCGATTGTACCCGACCTTGACTCTCCAAAACCAGTTGGCAAAGAACGAAGAGACGAGGCATATAAGCAGCACAACGTATGCCTGCCAATACATGTAAGTCACCATGGATGTTGCACCCGCAACCAGACCTGTGGCGCCGTTGGTTATGCTGTGCACCTTGACTTTGAAGAGACGATCCTTGAACTTTTTTTTGAGGCGGCCTTTGATATCGCGCGTCTCGTCGGACTCCTCGATTGCTTCGTTGACGCGCAAAGTGTGGTTTTGGGCACGACGCCACACAAACACGGCCCAGGCGAAATTCAAGAGGCCGTAGAGGGCACAGGGCGAATTGCCAATGTAGCCAGTCATGAGATCACTGGCCAAGAAGATCCGAGGGTTCTCTCCACCGATAGCTAAGAAGGTCCCGATGCCGACGATGAAAGCACCCGAGCCCATGAGTATATCCATTCCGAACCGGTCAACGATTTCGGTGCCCAGTTCTCGGATGTTGACGGCGAGGAAGCAGTCAATGGCCGGGCCGCTGCGAGAACCATCCTGCTTCTCACAGTCCCCGGCGTTGGAGCGCAGTTGGCGGAGATGCTTGCGCTCCTCACGGAGGCCGAGGATATTCTGCCAGCTGAGGATGGCATCCTGGATGACAAAGTACAGAACTGAGAGCGCCATTGTCCCGCCAATGGCCATGAGGATGATGGCGCATTTGGGTGGCGGGTAGATCTTCCAGAAATTGGCAGCAAAGTCTCCAGCGTTCCCGAGCTCGATGAAGCCGATGGCGGGAAGGAGATTGTTGCGGAGGCCCACTCGACGCTCTGGCAAGAAGCCATTGCGGTGCTTGATAAAAGTTAGGATTGATGAATGATCCGACACGGTGCATACGGCACCGTGGCGAAGGGGGAGGGCCTGCTTCCCCGGCAGCTCCTCGGCTGGTGGGCATTGTAAGAGCTGAGGCTTCTCTTCATGCAACCAGGTCGGGGTGTCTTTATCGGCCGCCTCACTCTTGTCGTGGGAGGTTCCCGACGGGACCATGGTGCGCCTTCGGAAGCAAGAAAGGAAGAAAGAAAGAAAGAAAGAAAGAAAGAAAGGGGGACGGTTCATATTTCTCGACATGTTCGAAGTTGTTGACCAAGTTATGTACTAAAAAATTGCGGCCATTTTCGGTGGACCGTGACTCAGGCAAAAGACGGTCTCTGACGGACATGGCTTGCGCTACACTGGTAGCAATTCGACACTCTGTTCGTGGCTGCCCATTTCCAGCTTGTGCAGTGGCCGGCGACGCAAAATAGGGGAACGGAGGCTTCGTCGTGGGGCTTGGCCTTCAGAAGAGAGGGGGGGGGCTGCTGCATGACACGCAAAGGTTAACCAACTAGCAGAATAGGCGCCAGAATCGGACTCATGGTGCGTTCGAAGCTGTCATGTCCCATGTGTGTTCGAGCTTGCTCTCTCGCCTCAGGTCTCGTCGCATCCTTATAAAAATGGTGCGTCACTGCCCACCACTGCCTTCCGTGGTTGCTGTGCTTTCCATTTGAACAAGACCTGAACCGAGCAGTGAGCGATGGAGACGTCAAGTTTGCTTGCAGAGCAGTGTGCCAGGGACCCTCCTACCCCTGTCCCTGCTGCTGATCCACCTGCGGGCCTGGGCCCCACACAACCATCAACTTTATTCCCCGCAGCATCAACATCCACAGCTCCAGCGCCAGCAACTTCCCATTCCTTTGCTCCGACGCGCAAGTCCAGGGCCGTCTCGCATTCTCATTTGCCTCCCATCGCGCCGGACTTTGGCGTTGACAATTACCTCTCCCAGAGCTTCCGAGAGCGTCCCAGACCTCTCAGTACAGATCTTTCCTCCAATTCATGTTCTCCAACTTCGTGGCGGGATAACAGCGGCGAAGATGGGGCCCTTTACGATACCCCCCCCTCGGTCCCCTCGGTTTGCGCGACCGAAGCGACCTCGATTTCCTGCCTCAACTTGATGGAGCCAACGGCAGTCGCCTCTTCCGCGGGCTCGAGGACCGACATTATCGAGCTAGACGATCTCTGTGCACCCAAATACTTTTCGGAAATGGTCCACGATCGAAACGTCTCGATGCTGCGCGACCTCGGAGGCCTGAAGGGTGTCGCAACCCGGTTGAGAACCGACTACCAAGCGGGCCTGGACTTAACTGACCCGCATGCCGACTGGAGGAAGACGGTCTTTGGTGTCAATCGCTTGCCCGATGCCAAGAAAAAGAATATATTCCAACTCGTCTGGGACGTGGCCCAGGAGCCCATGAATATGCTATTTTTTGCCCTGGCGGTGCTCATCTGTGTCTTTGACGTCATCGGTAGCATAGTCTTCGGGAGGCAGTCAGTCAACTGGGCTGGCGATCTCAATATTCTGGTCGTGATTGCCCTCGGTATCATCGTCGGCACGGTCGCCGCTCTGCAACGTGAGAGTCTATATTCCAGTGGGCGCAGAAGGGTAAACTTCGACTCCAGGCTCAGTCTCTAGTTTAATAACTGACTGCGTCACAGGGAGATGGTAATCGGTTGGCCAAGGTCACTCGCTACGGCCAAATTGTGCCAATTTCGGTCGACGAGATTCTTGTCGGAGACATCGTCCACCTGGAGCCCGGAGATATTCCACCTGTCGACGGCATTCTGATCTGGACCCAAAACCTGCGGTGCGACGAGTCCTCAAGCACAGGAGAATCCCATCCGATTGCCAAACCCTCGGCCGACGAAGCCTTGCAAAACTCCGATTGCGCCGACCCCTTCATCCGTTCTCTCTCCCAGATCTTGGAAGGCCGAGGAGCGTACTTGGTGACATCAGTCGGCGCCTGTAGCATATACGGGAAACTCCGGCAGGGGCTCGAGCAGCATAGGGCTGAGACGCCGTTGCAAAAAAGGCTTGGATCCCTGAGTGTCATATTTTTGTGGCTCGGATTTGCCTGTGGGCTCCTTGTTTTCTTATTCCGGCTCTTTAGGATTTGGTGCCCAGCCGAGACCCTCCCTGAGATGGCCTGCGCGACTTTGAAGGCCTTTCTAAGGTCTAGTGTCGTTTTTGCGGTCGTTGTGCCCGAGGGGCTGCCCCTTGCCGTTGAGCTCACCTACATTGCTGCCGGGAACAGGATGGCTAGAGACGGTATTCAGGTTCGAGATCCAGCAGCTTGCGAAATCATGGGCAATGTCACGGTGATATGCAGCGACAAAACCGGAACCTTGACGATGAACCAGATGCGGGTGGTTGCTGACCAAATTGGACTCACTCCACAGCCAATGGGTCCTGTATCCAGCCGCGGTGACGCACCCCAGCCAGCAAGCCCTGAGATGATGCCACAGGTTGAGCTTGCTTGCGGCCTCCGAGTTGTAAAACCAAAGTTGGGGCTTTCGGCTTTGTTCAGCAGCGAGGTTCGCCAGCTCCTGGTTGACTCGATGGTTCTTAACTCGACGATTGACGTGGGTGAGGATGGCAAACCAGCTCCTATCGGGCCTAGAACCGAGGCGGCCCTGGTGACATATGGCATGGAGCAACTAGGATTGGTGTCGGTTCAGAGCTCACGCGGCAATGCCATCATCGAAGAACAATTTCCGTTCGACTCGAGCAAAAAATATATGGCAACCGCTGTGAGGGTTGCCGAGAATCGTGTCCGTCTGTTTGTCAAAGGTGCCCCGGAACTGCTTCTCAAAACATCCTCAGCCGTCGTGCGGGATTCCTCGGAACCTCTCCAGCCGACGTTGATGACTGAAGCAGACCGTGACGCTCTGATGACTGTCATCAGCGCGTACGGTGAAACTTCACTCCGTACCATTGGCCTAGCTTTCCGGGATTTCCCCTGTTGGCCGCCTCTCAGCTCCCAGCCTTCCGACAGCGCCGATGAGCGGAGGGTGTTCAGTTCCTCCAGCGATCTTACGTTCATCGGCATTCTCGGTATCCAGGATCCGTTGAGAGACGGCGTGATGGACGCCGTTGCCCAATGCCATCGCGCGGGTGTGAACGTCAAGATAGTCACAGGTGATTACGTCAAGACAGCGACGGCAATTGCGAAAGCATGCGGTATTCTCACCGAGGGCGGCATGGTCATGGATGGCTCGAAGTTTAGGACCCTTACACCGGACCAACGAAAATGGGTACTGCCACGACTGCAGGTTCTGGCGAGATCGAGCCCTGAAGACAAGAAGCTCCTTGTCCAAGCGTACAGGGAAATGGGAGAGATTGTAGCCGTGACGGGTGACGGCATAAATGACGGTCCCGCGCTACGGGAGGCCGACGTCGGTGTTTCTATGGGGAAAACTGGAACGGAAATTGCCAAGGAAGCGTCATCGATTGTACTTGACAACGATGACTTCTCCTCGCTCGTTAAAGCCGTGATATGGGGCCGGACTGTCGATGACGGGATCAAGAAGTTCTTGCAGGTAGGCCTCCCTTCTCTACGGTCGACGGGGGTATCTCACCTCTCCTCAGTTCCAGTTTACCGTCAATGCAACGGCTGCATTCCTTGTCCTGGTCTCGGCGTTGGTTTGTAAGGACGAGAGCGAGGAGCTCTTTACTCCGGCTCAACTGCTGTGGGTTAATCTGATCATGGATGCATTTGCCTCGTTAGCTCTCGCGACAGACTGCCCGGACAAGCACGTCCTGGACAGAAAGCCGGAGTCCAGGGACGCGCCGCTCATCTCACTGACCAGCCTCAAGATGATCATACTGCAAGCGATATATCAGGCCATTGTCACGCTGTATCTGTGGCCGGCTGCTGAGGGATCCAAAACGCGGGTGTTCAATACCTTTATCTGGATGAGCTGGTTCAACTTGCTGAAGTAAGTCTCCTCCGAACCGCGGCCGACGTCTGACTCACGAGAGACAGTAATCGCCGCATCGACAACAGGCTGAATGTGGTCGACGGCGCCTGGAAGAACCGGCTCTTTGTCGCCGTCTTTGTTCTCATCGCCGCCGCCCAAATATTGATCATTGTATTCGGCGGGAAGTATTTCAACGTCACTCGCCTCTCTGTGATGGATTGGGCGATCTCTCTCCTCTTCGGCTTCACCGTGATTCCTGCTGGCATGCTCGTTCGCTGCATACCCGACGAGGCCATTACGAGATTGCTGAGCTTAGTCGGCGATGTCAACCCAGACGCACTGCCGTGGACTCGGCAGGACATTGAGAGCCAGGCTCGATCCATGGATTGGGAATGGCCGACGAGAGGGTCTGGTCGTGGCTCAGAGATTCCTGAACGAACTCGACCGGACCCGGCGACCGAGAGGACCTGGCTCCTATCGCCGCCGAGTTAGCCATCGGCCACCGAGCGTCGTGGTTGTCTTACAAATGTCAAAGTCACGGAACGAAGCTGGGTGGTAACACAACATGCTACAGATCTGCCACAACCTTTGCAAAAGTGCACAGGCAGAACCGGCCCGCTCGTTGTGTCGCATTGGCATTTGAAGTTGCGGGGCCTCCGTATCGCGACGCGAGGTGAAAGCGAAACGCGAGCAGAGTCAGCAGAGAGGAGCGCCAACAGCCGAACCGCGGAACGTTTTGATTGGCCAATTCCCTGCGCCTCGTTGGGTGCTGCACAGGTTCAGCCTTGCGATCCTTGGAGACAGCGCTCTAGATATTCAGCGATTGCAGCGGGAAAGAACATGCATAAGAGTCCTGTCTCCAGGCCCATGAGGCAGGCACTCCCCTCCGATGCAAACGGACTTTCTCACAAGTTGCAAGCTGACATGACGATCCCGACGAAAACGATGCCACAACTGACTGTTTACCGCGGCTTCGCTGTTGCGAGCTGCCATGTTTGGTCTCCGTTTGTCAACAAGCTCGAGGCACGTCTCCGGTTTGCAGGCGTCTCGTATCAGATCGCCATGGGCTCTTTACAACAAGCGCCGCGCGGCAAGATTCCTTACCTTGACATCCAAGATGGCGGAAGTCATGAGTTGCTGGGAGACACGGGGTTGATCACCAAGAGACTTGTCGACGATGGTGTCCTTCTCGACTTCAACGCGGATCTAACGCCGACCCTTCGCGCTCAGGATCTGGCCATCCGCGCCCTCTTCGAGGACAAGCTCTCTTTTTTCCTGGCGCGCGAACGCTGGATCGACAACTTTTACACGATGCGCGGGGGGGTTCTTAGCAGCCTCCCATACATCGCTCAACTGCTCATAGGCCGACTTGCCCACCGGGCCATGGTTCGAACCCTTCACGGTCAGGGCGCAGGTCGATATACGACAGAGGAGGCGTCCAAGTTCAAGCTGGAGGTCTGGGAGAGCTTGAACGCCTTGCTTGCCGAGTCACGCAGCAATACCGTTGCTGTCGCGGTACGCAGTCAAGATCCGGAAGCGCCGTTCTGGGTGCTCGGTCGCTCGGAGCCAACCGAAGCAGACGCAACCGTCTACGGGTTCCTCGCAGCAAGTCTGATATGTGATGCGTAAGTTCTGTCGGCCTTTGTTGTTGTATCAAAAACCCTGACAAAAATTTTAGGTCTCCCGAAACGGGCAAAATGGTCAGAGGGTTCCCGGTGCTGGTGGATTACGCACGGAGGATACACGCGAGGTACTTTGGCGAGTACGATGTTTGGGATGAAGAGGTCAAGGGCAATTGATAGACACCTAGACTGGGTTTTGGTTTGCTGAGTGGTTCGTAGTTAAGGATATTTCACCGTTGTCTGAATCTGCTCTGGTCTAATAGCTTTGCAAATTAACTATTACAATTATCTACACGCATTCTATGCTCTGTTTGCATCCCTCTTGTTCTCGTTCGCCGTACCCATGATGATTCGTCTCTTCTTTTTCACACCACCTCTCCCAGCATCCCATCTCCCCACCGCGCTTGCGCCTGCACCTGGGAAAGACGCTCTCCTTTCTCGACGCGCCTCACGGGCAAGGCGGCCAGACACTCGGCCGTGTGTTGCAAATGCTCGTTCAAACTCATGATCATGTTTTGCAATTCCTCCTTGAGCCCCTCGCGTGATCCCAGACCCTGCAGGGCATTTGCCGAAGGTGGCGACGGTAACGGGGGAAGCGGCGGGACGAGGGCTATGCCGTTGAGATTGAGACTTGCAGGAGGTGTAGAAAAAGATAAGGCGGGACGTGGATGTGGATGTGGATGTGGACGGGGTGGGTAAGCGTAGGGATGAGGATGAGGGTGCGATGTTGGGGTGGAGATTCCTCCTCCTGGGCGAGTTCGTTGGAGAGTATAGGACATGGATGTTGAAGGAGTAGATCGGGCACTTGAAGTTGAATTCGAAGTCGAAGTTGAGGTTGGAGTTGAAGTAGATGGAGAAGGGGAGGGGATATGTAGACGTGGAGTGATGCTGCGATAGGGTCTACTGATGGGACCAGTGCTAGCACTAACGCCGGTGCCGCGGGTAAGAGACAGGGAAGCGGGTGCCGGACTAGATTTCGGTGAGGGAGTAGAGGTGGAGGTGGAGGTGGAGGTGGGCGTGGGGGTTCGTGTATCCCCGTTGTTACGGGGAAAATTGACATTGTAGTTGTAGTTGTCGTTGTCCGGAGAAGAGGTATCACCATCGCCATCGCCATCGCCATCACCGCTACCGTTACCGTTACCACCGCCAGGGTAGTCGCCGTATCTGTTGGCTTCGTGATCGGGAACGGGATCGTGATCAGGATCGCTAGGATCGGCAGCGACATACATGGACGGTTCACGGTACTTGTATGTATACGTGGGAGGGAGGGATTGTACTTCAAACTCCAGATCGAAAGGGGCGGACTCGTTAACGGAGCCCGGAGAGGTGGTCTGTGACCCGGCGGTAGAGGGGCGCGTGATGAAATCGGTGGGTGGGTCGATGTAACTAGCGTCTAGATCGATAAGACTAAGGTTGGATTCTCGGTTGGCGTTGACGTTGACGTTAGTGTTTGTGGTGTTGTTTGAAGGGATGTAAGAATACGAGTCGGCAGTGGAAGGGCGAGGGGTTTCCTCAAAGTAGCTGGCGTCGAGGTCGATGAGACTGAGATTGGATTCTCGGTTGGCGTTGGTGTTGGCGTTGGAGGGAATGTAGGAGTAAGAGTCGGCGGTGGAGGACGCGCTATGGGGATTGGAGAAGGAGACCGTGTCAATGGTCAAGGCGTGCGGTGGTCGTTGTGGAGGGGAGGGGAAGGCGGAAAGGGGCGTGTCAATGTCGTCGAGGATGCTAGCATCGAGATCAATTAAGCTGAGCGTGGAGCCACGGTTAGGCTGGGAGACCGGAACGGTGAGACTGATGCGGTAGTCACTGTATGAGTTGTCGGCCGAGTGGAAGGCCCGCGTAGGGCGGGTATTGATGGCCGAAGAAGGCTCGTTGAGGAAGTGGAATGGTTCTTCGTCAGGACCCTCGATCGCCGGCGTCATGGCAGGAAATGTCCAGTCTTGCGTCTTCCTACGGCCCATGTCCGTTGAACCGCTGTCTGCCGCTGCCGCCACCTGCCTCCCTGCCGGCTTGATCGTCTCGGCATCCCCAAACCTGGTCAGCGTATCACCGCCAAGCGAGGCATCCAGGTCAATCAGCGATTCCCGCACTGTTGAATCCTGGGACAAGTTGCGCAAGGGAAGGTCAGAGTCAGGGGGCGGCGACGAGTCTTGCCTCCCGTAACCATAAAAGGCCCGCGCATTATCACCGTAGTTGGAAAGTGTGTTGGGATCAAAGACTTTCTCCAACGGTCCTCGCAACTGGGGCATGTTCTTGGGTGGTCGTCGACGGCGGCCTTGGCGCGATTGTGTTTGTGGTGTCTCCGTCGGCGCCGCAAAAGGTACATCGTAGGCATCATAGACGGCTAGCGCATCCGCCGAGTTCTCAAGGAATCCATCGTCATCGTCGTTGTCGCCAAAATTCCACTCGTCGCTAGGACTCTGGGATTCGTCGTCCATGTTGGCGGATCCCTGGGCTCCTCCCGCACAGAACAGAGATCTCCGGATTCCGCCCTGGGCCTCCCAGAGCTTGTAGGCGCTTACGAGTTTCGAGAGGGAAGCTGTCGGGTACTCGTCCTCGGTGTTGAATATGTAATGGTGCTGCTGGACCTGTTCGATACGGGGCCGCTTCGCAGGGTCGTCAACCATGCAGAAAGCCACGAGCGCCTTGAGCCCGTCCGAGTACTTGTCGCCTTCTAGTCGCGGGCAGTATTGCTTGAGGTAAGCACCAAACTGGGAGAGATCAATGTTGGCTGTGGCGTTGGGTGGCAGGCCGGAAGCCACCTCGTAAGCCATTGACCCAAAAGCCCAGATATCCACCTCCATGCCATATGACACATCCTTCGGAGAGTCGAACAGCTCGGGCGCCATCCACTGAAGGGTGCCCGTGACGGTGCTTCTCTTGTCGAACCTGGTCTCCATAATACCGGCCACACCAAAATCGCAGAGCTGGACGCCGCCAGAGTCGGTAACGAGGACGTTGGCACACTTGATGTCTCGGTGGATGACGCCCTGGCGATGAACCCAGAAGATGGCCTCGGCCACTTCACGAAGGATGGGGATGATCCATTTCTCGGGAAGGCCACCGGTTGGCCTCATCAGCGAAGCGACACTGCCGCCCGCACAGTGCTCAGTGATGATCCATACCGACTGGCCAACGAGGACGGAATCCAGGACAGAGTTGACGTTCTTGGCGCCCGTGCTGCTCAGCAGTTTGAGCGTGTTGACCTCCCTGAGAATGTCGTTAAAAGTGTCGGCAGCACCAGGACTCAACGTGTCTCCTTCCTCAATACTGATAATCTTGACAGCCACGAGCCGGGCGGGCTTGGCACGCGTGTCGGCAGCCTTGTAGACACGGCCGAAGCTGCCTTTGCCGATGAGCTCCGAGAGCAGGTACGGGGGTGGGTCTCTTCCGGCATCGGCACATTCGCGGAGAATGGCGGCCTGCGCCTTTCGAGCATCTTCAATGGCCTTTTGCTTGAGCCCGGAGAGCTCAAGCTCCAAATGATGCAGATTCGGCATCCTGGATCTTAGCCAGGGTGTGCTATTGCCGTATTAAATTACAGATCGAGATTATGGTGTCGTCAAAAATTTTGCAGCCCGTTCCCGTTTTCTGCGACGCGAGTCCAGCGCGTCGGAATTTGGGGGCCGTGAAGAGCGGTGAGAGCGCGCGCACCGTCGCCGAGGACGGAAGGGAGAGAGGAAAGTCGCAAAACGCAGCAAATTTCGAAGCTATCCTCAACAAACGCGCGATGGTGTCGGCGGCTCTGAAAATGTCGGTTGGTATTGATATGAAGCCATAAGCCATGACAATGATCACGGATGTTTCGGCGTAAAATCTCCGCTGCGACGCTGCTGAATGATGGTGTGTGGGCCCCCAAACTGGCGGGCCGTTTCTCGCGCCCAACCCCTGTCCCTCTGCAGGGGTCCAGGGAGGAACAGGGGTTGGCGACCTCCTTCAGGAGGAGTGGGCCTCAGGTGCAACTGACTGTTGTGCAACATGCAAAATGCAAGCTGCAGAGCAAATACTTGCTCTTCATGTTCAATTTCTTTCCATGACGACCAGTGGGCATCCAGTGCGCCCTCTCAAGAGGGAAGAAGGAATTCTGCTGTCCCGGGCTGGAGTCCGGAATTGAGCACCATCCTTGCACAATCTCCATTGTCAGCCCCAGCCTGGACGAATCGTCAGAGGTCAAGTTGACGGACAGCTTGCTCAGGTAGATATGATATGACTGACGACTCTGGAAGACCTTTGACTGTTTCGTAGCATATTCTCCTGTTGGCATCATTAATGAGGACAATTAGTCTCACAGCCATAATTCTAACTGCTTGCCTGCAAATAGTCGTGGTCATATTACGTCGTCATAAACAAACCAAAACTGGATGGAATAAGAGTTGGTCATTCTAAGGCCAAACAATTGAGCAATTAATGCAAGACTGACCTAAACGCAAACTCTTGGCACGTAATTGACCAAGTGACTGACGACTATTGAATTTTCTCCCAGCTATTAAAATTCCAGGTTTCGTCTCCCAGCTAATAAATTCCTGCATTCACCCTCCAGTCTACAGCAATTTGATCCTCATACTTCACGAAGTTTCTCGACCAAACTCGGACAAGCATCAACCGGACCTACATCACTCTTCCACCCTCCCAAGAACCAATTTCAACATGTGCCAAAGAGTCGAATCTTATTACACCTGTGGATGTATCCACTCGAACGGACTGAAATGGTGCGACACCGCGAGAAGCCGCATGGCGGCATGTCCAGCTTCAGCCCTCGACCAAGTCACCCGACAAGTAAAGTACCACTTGGGAACATGCCGACGCCATCGCCTGGCACGATACGAGCGAGGCCGTGGACATGGAAGTCGCCGCGGAGGCCGGCGGGAGAATACGGCGGCGGCAACGGCGGTGGCGGCGACTTCCAGACAATCGAGTAGCGGCAAGGAAGAATCGACAACGAGTTAGGAATGTCTACGGGGCAGGCTAAAATGCGAAGCTATCACAATTTGGCTAGCAGTCAACCAAATATCAATGGACCGCTATTATGAAATGTCATTTTCGCTGTGTGTTTTTGACCACTATTACCTTATCTGGCCAAACGCGAGGCTGTTTGAACTTCCAAAATCCAGTCGACAAGTGCACCTAGACAACTCGCTACGAGACTGAAAATGTTCACTTTTGACAGGGCATGACACTGAAGGGCTGTTACCCTAAGGCACAGCTTTTGAGGAACTGTCGCCCCATCTGAACTCTGGACAAGCCCTGTCCACTGCCCATTTTCCCCCAATTTTTTTTTACCCTCTATATAGATACTCCCGCAAGCCTTTTGATTACTTTCTCTCAATTTTTTAATTTTTTTCCTCCAGCAGTTTCACGAATTCGTCCTTCGTCCTTTCGCAAAGACCGCCAGTTGAGGCCTGGCATCACCCAACTTCATGTTCGAATTTCTCCAGTCAGACAGACTGCACTGGATCCGCGGATCAGAACCTACCTACCAGACTCTTTCATGATTTACAACCAGACCTTTCAGTCGACATGGACATGGACGACTGGAACCCAACCTCATACCTCATATGAAATGTCTCGGTAACCTCCTTGCCGCCATCTCCGAAAATGAGTGAAATAGGTAATCAAGAATGAGTGAAATGTTCTCAACTCGGAATGTCTCGGCAGCACCGACTTCTGCATTACGGACGGCTTCGGGTCGTGCCGTGGCCTCGCGGTCGTGGCAAGTGACCGCGCCGGACTGGGGCAGTTGATGTCACAAGACAAGACTGAGGACGGACGGCTAACTGGAAAGAAGAGGATATATTCTGCTCCCAGTCTCGACCAGAATATTCCACCAGGTACGTACCCTGTGTAATTTGTGTGGACTCCCAAGCTTGTACCCAGCTAGGACCGTCCTATCATGATTCGTGCATCGGCGCTAACCGGACATTACTAGACTCGACCAGACCAGACCAGGCTGCTAGCAGGCCATATACACCTACCTACCTATATGACCCGACAGGAGGCATTGCAGACACAGGCAACACCGTGCCGGGAGTGGCTGGGCTGGGAGGTGATCCAAGACCTCGATGGCAGAATGCACGGCTGCTATGGCGGAATGGACGAACGGCCGGAAAGACCAGGACGATAAGATGACTGCCCGTGAGACGGCCATACGCGCGCATGTGTGCCTGGAGAAAACGGGTTTCTGAAGAGAGGGTCTGAAATCTGGCAGGGAGGGTAGCATACATATCCGGAGTTTTCAAGCTGGGTAGGCACCTGACCCATCTCCTTTCGCCTCACATTCTTGTGTGCTATTCTAATTGGGTGCAGAACTGAGCCTTTGTTGCGGCATGGGCAAGAGCATACCGTCACATCTCTTATCTTGTCCTTTATCCATTTCGCTGTTTTATTAGGACGAGGCCTCGGCGCTCGACCTCGATGCTCGACCTCAAATCCGGCCACTGTCCAACCACTCCAGCCCAGATACGGCCAGCAACACCAGCCTACCCCACCTCTACGACACCCCGTGCCAAGGTCGGTAATTGCCTGCTTCCAGTCACAGACTAGACATGCAACTGATGCTAATAGGTATTCAAGTTCCCAGGGCGGGGCAAGTCTGCGAATCCAGCGGGGGTGAATTGGGCATTTACCAGACCAGTTCCACCAGCAAGTCGTGTCGAAGTCAGGGGCAGGGCTGTCAGGCTCGCGACTCCCATTCGATCCGCCCGCCCCAGCCGCAAGCACCCCACATACCTGTCTTACCTAGTTATATATCGAGACTTCTTTACGATACACCATGTCACCAACCGAAAACACCTCCAGCGAATGTGGGTATTTCCTCGACCACCACTAAGACCGAGTAGTCTGCTTTGGTCCGGTCCCCCCTCAGTTGAGATCTGCCGCTCGGTCTGCCTGACAAGTTATTCACCCTGCGCCTCCCACCCTGTCAGAGAAAAAGTCCAGTCCGGCTTCAGATGCGGCAGTCTCATGGCACGCTGGCACGCTGCCATAGAGTTCCGGACAAGTCATTTGTTGGGCGCTGAGGCTGGGGCAGAATCACCCATCGGATTCCATCTTTTGGACACAACGATCAGAAGAAGCGCAGAGCACCAGACGTCACGCCTCTGAGAGATTGTAATTCTCACCTGAGGCGACTCTCTGTCTGGTCCTCCGGCAGGCTGTCGACGACGCAGAAACCATGGACCTCCGTCTGGTCATTCCGCGTCCTCGGCTCGGAACTAATGAAAATTAGCAATGCGATGCGGGCTGGAGTCTTCGAACCTTTAGGTTTTATTCCGACATCTGCATCTCCCCCCCTCCCAAGTCCCGAAGCCGGCGGCAGGTCACGATTCTAATTTTCTCATTAGTCTCTTTGCTGCACGCAACAGATGACGCATCTTTGTTATCCTTCCCAACACCTTTGTTATGCAACGCGTTCAATGGGGACAACAGACCAGGGGCGTACTCGCTGTCTATGATATGGTGGTCAACTGGTGGCAGTGCTTGAAGGAGCGCACATCCTAGACGTGCAAGCTTGCCAACATGAAATCACGGAAGGTGGTGAGACAAGAAAATAAGAAACGAGGAAAACAGTGATCCCCATGCTATGCTCCACCTCGTTCTGGGCGGGAATATTTCATCCAATGTTGAGCAGTACGCGGCGACAGTGAATTGTCCGCTGGAATCAATTCCTAGGTAGCTTGAGGCAATGTGCCTCTATGCTGCTGGACAGTTGAGGCCAGCCAGCGGACTGATGTCGACCCCTGAATTGCCCACAACATTTTTTTCTTTCTTTTTTTCTCTATTGATATATAGGTACCTACCTACCTACCTTGCCTCGGTTTTGAAATTCTGTTTCCCTCTCGTCTTCTCGCCAACAGCCACCACCACCTTCTACTTTTACCAACATACGTCAACACCAAAGAGAACATGTGTCCTCGAGAGGAGAAGTTGTACACGTGCGACTGCGTCCACTCCACCACGTGCAAACCAGCGTCATCCAGTCTGGTGCAAGACAGCTAAGGCAATGATTGATGGGCGCCTGCCTGCCTGCCCTGTCCCGGCCGCTGAGTCTCCAGGCCCAGGCGACGAATTCACTTACGCCTCAGCACTTGCCGCCTCCACCATTCAGTACCCCCATCGTCTGGTGGGCGCGGCCGAGATGGAGAACGCGACGCATGTGGACATGGGGGCTAAGCTGGAAGTGGGCGAGGCGCTGCCCATATCTACTGATGCTTCTGAAGCCCCGAGGCGACCCCATTGTTGGCAAGCCAATAAAATTGTCTAGTCGTCAACTTGGATTGACCCCCCCCCCGACGACTGAACAAATCAACCCACCGTCGGACGATCAGAGGCTTCCTGAGACACAGTCAGACCAGACCAGACCCAAACATAGAGGAATCTGAACTAAGCCTCTCTCGGTTCTGTCCTTGTGAACACCCAGTACGCACTTGACTCATTTATTAATTACCTGCCGTACCCAAATTGGTATTTTCTATTCTTTTCTTGTCTTGTCTTGGCTCGCTAACGAGGAGATTGGTCATCCAGTTGAGATAGACTGGACACATAGACAGACTAGACATACTGGATCAGACGGAGCGGGAAATATTATCGATAAGTCACAATCTCAACAAGCTCTAAGGGACGACGTTAAGGGTTTGTGGTGTATTTGGATGGGTCGCTGGGAGACTGGACACGACGGGTGCATGTAGGATTGGATATGAAGAACACGGTGGACTGGGTAAGACAGGCACGACACGACGTCTGGTGCTGGGCTGGACTGGGCTAGACTACCTAAGGCGACATGCTACGGACCGCTCCATACATGGAAATATCCAGTCGAGTTCGACACATACATACCAGAACGGGGTTTTTGCTTCATCTCGTGGCACAGTATGATGGGTTCTCTGAGTGACAAATCGTGATTCTACGACCTTTTCCAACCGGAAAACGATAACTGCCCAAGAGCACGAATACCTACCACTCTATTCGTACTTTTTCTAAACACTTGAGCAACAACTTTTGGAAGACGAGCCAACTCTTTTAAAGAGTTCACACCAGACCTTAGCCATGCCCCTCTTGCAATAACAACAACAACAACAGATGCCAGATGACTCTCTGCATGTGGTGGTATTGACTTGACTGACTTCATGTTTATCTGCAAGTTATTGACCCGATTGGGCGCGGGCTATGAACCCATGTAGTTAAATATCTATGTTACGCTGTTTCCAGTCCGCGAGCAAGTCCGCGAGTGCTCAACTGAACTTTGTAGATCTCGATTCTCGAGGGGTCACGAGGGCGACTGGACTATTGCAGGCAAGACATGTACATACTGGCGCCGGGGTTACCGAGTCCAGTCAGTCGAGGACATACTCAAAGATTCGATAGGATGGTACCGCTAACTAGCACCAGACATGGCGGGTTGATCGGAGAACATGGGGAACACGGGGGTTGATGTTTGGTGTGGCAATATCCTGGTTCTTTGGGTGGTGTTATTGGTTTACCGACTTATGTATGTTCTTTGTCACGTTCAACGCCTTTGTCTGGTGTCACACAGGGGCTGAACCCGGGGTAGGAAGAGCGCATAGCATGGTTTAGGTAAGAAACTCTTCTCTTCTCATCTGCACCTCTTCTCTTGCACACACCTTCATAAAACGGAATATACTGACCGATGGCACGGCTCCAGGATCAGAAACCAGGTTGGATATTCAAGCAGCTCTGAGATTGTGACTAAATACGGACACGAAATGGTACAGGAACAAAGAATAGTTGGACCGGAGATGTAATCAGGTAGTGTAGTTGTACAGTGGTATCTTGGTGAACAAACTTTACCCCATCACGGCTTGTTGCCCTATTCACACCCCCTCTGCTACGGTGTCCTCGTCTTGAGTTGTAATCCGTGCCATTGCTTCACCATCTCCCCCAATGCCGCGTTGACCATCCGTTGCTGCTTCAGCATGTTCAACCCGCGAAAACCTTCACAGCTGACATCAATGAAGTACATTGACCCACAGCCACCTGATATATCCTGAACAACAAGCTGCTCAGGCGATAGCTCTGCCACCAATCTGTCCCATATTTGCTGTTCGCCTTCCGAGAGGTTCTCGGGCTTCTCGAGTTTCGGCGCCGACGTTGCTGAAGATGCTTCTTGCCCCCTGGTAGGTGTCGAGCTGAAGGACCTTGACAAGGCGGTGGCAATTGGGACTCGGCAGGAAGCACTAATCGGGGGAAGAGTCCGTTGTTGCGGGACTCGGACCGAGGAGAAAGAGGACAGTGGCTGGATTCGGAGGTTTCGGGACGTCGAGACTCGAGTTGCGCCGGGGCGCGCTCGCAGACAGGCTCGGCAAATCATGGCTTCTGGGTCGCTGCAGGAAAGAAAAAAGAACACAGCTCGAGTTTACAGACTGATTGAGGCGCAGACGTCGGAGGCACGATCCGAAAGAGTTTGGATCTGGTGGTTCTGATGGGACGTCGAATCTTTTTTTGGCCTGTGCCTGGATTCCAGCCCAGAATCCTTGGCGGACGGTAGCATTCGCTCTCTGCAGGCCTTGATTGGTCTACCAGTGTGGAGTGTGGGGCGATCGGGCTGACAGAGCATCCCTGTTCTCCATCTTCAACGTCTTCGGGGTCCCACCTTCGATCGGCCAGATTTGATCTGTCAGACCACCGAGGGTTCAAGACTTCAACGTTGGCTCAGCTGTAATTACACAACAAGGTAGAATGGAACGTCGTATTGGAAGGTTGCGGAACGCGCCTGGCTAGATGCACGCTAGAAAAAGCAGGTCCGTCGGGGATTTGGAAGATGAGATGGGGAAGGAACGGTCCTGAACGGTCCTAATTCTCCACTGATGCGGAGGTCCTGAACTGCCCCACCATTGCTGCTGTGAGAGCGCAACTCCTTCTGCACCAAGAAGTGGTAACTTGAGATTGTAATCCTGTTCCCCCAATTCCGCGCTCATGTGCCGTCACGTAAATACTGCGAAGCTACACTGCGTGCCGCACCGGATGCGACTCGGATGCTCGTCACGAGGCCGCAGTGATCAACAAAAGGGCAGCATTCGGTCGTCGCGCGAGCCTTCTTAATTACTGT
>Ga0247763_1000135_pt1 | contig 36946 bp, 42 predicted proteins | sample UWRJL141409B4_FD_179926 | JGI IMG/M metagenome (GOLD analysis project Ga0247763, IMG submission 179926) | Plant litter microbial communities from Arlington Agricultural Research Station in Wisconsin, United States - UWRJ-L141-409B-4 | ecosystem: Environmental > Terrestrial > Plant litter >... | reverse complement strand
AGTTTTTTTTGAGATCGAAGCAAATGATAAAAAAAAAAAAAAAAAAACCCAGCCCTTCACTAAGATTTTATATGTGTTGCATCACTAACACCAGACCCGACATATCTTGCAGAGCCCAAAAACGGGAATGGGAACGGCAAAGCCAAAAGAAACATCAGAGAGCGCTCCAAGGCCCTCGAGCCCGATGAAAAGCGCGCCGAGGCCATCCGACGTGCTCGAGATCGACTACCACCCTCTCCAGTCCAGTCGATACCGTGTTTTGAACTCGGCGGGCTGGCCGTTCACAGCGATTACAATGGCTGCGGCATCGGAAGTCTTCTTGTCCGATGGGGTTTAGAAAGAGCGGCCGAGCAGGGTGTGCCGGTTATCACGACAGGTGAAACCCGAGGAGTGGCGTTTTATGAAAACGCACTGGGGTTCCAGAGATTGCGAGGAAGTGAGTTTTGGTTGGACAATCAGGGGAGGGACATTGATGAAGAGAGTGTGCGGGCGGGGAGTGATGAGTGGAAACGGAATAAGGGCGGTTTGTCAGGCGCAGAGCTGATTTGGTGTCCAGAGGGGTATTCAGTGGAGATACGAGGCCACGTTTATTGTGGGTAGCCGGACAGCCGGGTGCCTGGATATCTCGGTGAAGGCAAACCACCAAATGAAAATTGGTGCTGATCGTCGGAAGTGTACCCTGCAAGGATGTTAGTGTAGGCTCATAGACTGTTAGACTTTACACTACTTAGTCGTGTACCATGTAACATATGCACTAACAAGCTTCCAGTGGCCACAGACCAGAACCCCAAGAATGCACCCAGGCAGAAGTTGACTGCACGTGCTCTTCTCGGGAATCGCCGCATTCAGGTCACACCATTGCGGTATTGGTAAAAGCATGTCAGTCCTCCCCACGGCCAGAATACCACCATGGCGCTCGTATTGGTTGTACAGCATTTGATGGACCGCAACTGCCACCCAACAGAATAGTTTTCCATCCATTATACCGAGGCAACCGGCAACGGGAACTAAAAGAAAAGCAGCCGCAATGTGGTAGGTAATTATGCCCGGCGCTGGGACAGACAAGGTAGAACAGGGGTTCCAGTCTGCATCCAGTCTCCGTGACGAAACTCCCTCGGTCAACTCGGCAATGCCCCAAATATTGTCTGCACGTGTGCGAACGTCACCGGAAATTTAGAAAACTCGAAAATCTCACCAGTGCAAACACCCCGGCTTGTCACCAAAAGAGTTCTCGTCTCTTCGTTCATCTCATCCCACGCTCGATTGTTCAGCTACGGCAAAGATGGCTTCCAGCCAACCAAGTTCTCGTCGCACCGCGGCTTATTTGCACATTGACATAGCTGCATAAGGTAAAAGGTATTGATTGGGCGGGCCGGGATTGCGGGTTGAAGATCCAGACCCATCCAGACCCATCCAATATTCTATACGACCATTCTTGATATATATGCCGACAGACGGCAGTCCGTCGAGAACCGCTGCCCTTCTTCCTTTATTGGCGACTTAGTTTTTTCTGTTTACCATTTTTCTCACTTCGTCTTTCATGAAGCCTAAATCCGAATGTATCCCGACTATGACACCTATGACCCCCATCGCCTACGCAAGATGTCACATCCGGCGTGTGGAAGGGACGGCAGAACCACAGAATTCACGACAACCCCGCTCTTCAGTTGCATCGAGAGGCAGATCAAGATGCAAGTTTTCAGGTCAGTCCTTCCCGTGTCCGTGTCGGTCATGTTGTGTTACAGGTCCTGCAGCAGCTTTAGTAAGCGGGTTACCGCGGGGTGGTGTACTCGGAGGAAGGCAGATATATGTGTTAGAATATACTTCGACTTAGCACGGAACCCTTGCTATTCAACTATCTACCCACCTGCCTGTTCTCTCAGCTTAATCACCATTCACGCTGGGCATAGCGTCCTACCTTTTTTTTTGGGGGTACCTTACACAAACTGCTACCTGCCTGTTGCCTACTAAGGCGCCTTCGTTGCTGGTCACCACTCAGTCTTCCCAATTCACAACAGTTGAGAGCTATCACCATGGCCGCCAACATCCGCCTCTTGATCCTCGTCGCCTTCGTCGCTGCCACGGCATCACCGCTCAACCAAATCCCCCTTATCGCCACCTCCGAACGACAGCCCCAAGCGGCGGTAATCCACGATAATTATTGGGGTGGCCCCGTCAACACATGCAACCAGTCGACTCTACGGGTCTATAAATCCCCCTCATCCGGCGGTCACGACCTCAGCACCATGCTGACATTCCAATACCCCTCCGCCACCAACTGCTGGCTCGAATTCAACACTCCACCGGTCCAGCGGGGAAGTCGATTCGTCGATGTATATACCCAATGGGCGATTGTCGACCAATGTCCTTCTACAGGAAACAATCGAGATCGAAACTTGGGAAGGTTAGAGATTCCAGAGTCCGGAGGGAAAGCGACCTGGATCGCGGTTTACGGAGATTACCTGGTGGGACCAAATTCTCCTTGTCCCACGCAGGGTAAAATTGAGGGGATTGAAATGGTTGGGGTGGGTGATGATCAGGATTTACGCTGGAGTCAGAGCGATGGAAAGGGCTTGCGCGTTCTGTTCAGCTGAGGTGTGCACCGCAGATATCGCGTGATGTTCTGTTTTGATTCACGTGGTGTTGAGATTTCGCCTCGTGAGGTTCCAGCTACCGAATTCCAGGGTCTCCTAATCTATTCGGCAGGGTCGGTTTTTTGCTCGCGTGGTTTTTATGACCAGTCGGTTTGGATAAAATCTTGCTACGCGAGATTTTTAAGGAGCGCTGGTCGGGTAAGCAGGTCAAAACTTCAATTAAAAGTTGGGCTGAGTTCGGAGTTTAATGTCTGTTTAGGGCTGTACGGCTTCACCCGTGAGTCAGAAGCTGAACCTCCTAGCTCTTTGGTGCTGTACATCTTGTTGGTCATAGTAATTTTAAATACGGACTTTTATGGAATGACCACATGTCAAGATTTGTTGCTCTCTTTTTCGTGCTATCAACACAGGTGGCGACATTCCAACCCTCCCCACAGTCATGGCCCGTTCTTCATTGCACCTCCACTTGCTCCTCCTGGCCACCGCATGGCCTCTCGCCATGGCTGCTGACGGGTGGTGGAATATCAAATCCAAAACCTCTTCTGGAAACGGCTGTCCCAGTCCGACTTGGATTAAGATCAATTACACATTTCGACGTGAATCTCTCGAGATCGGCTACCCGGATTTCCGACCCGAAGTCTCGCCTTCGCAGCCCATTCAGCATTCCACATCAGTCTGCCAGCTTATTCTCGAGCTGGACCAGCTTCCTGAAGGATACCAATTTGCCGTGACGGGGATTTCGCATTTCGCCCAGGTTTATTTTGAAGAGTGGACGTGGTGGAGACAATGGTTTGCTACGCGAGTTGGGTTTGGTGAAGATGGTCCTTACTCTCGGGTATGTCGGCTACAACTCCTTGGCTTCAATCTTGACTGACTCTCACAGATGGACATTAATCCGAACTTGGGAGTAAAGGCACCCATAAGCGGGGGTGTTAACCTCAAAAGTGGAGCTGGTCAAGTTGACGGATACGTCTGGTCACCCTGCTACCGAGCCAACGGAACAGTTCGGATGTACATTAATGAGCGCGTGGTTCTGGGGCGTATGAATGGTTCGCCGGCTGTCGCAGCGTCTGCGCGGTTCGAGCCGGGAGATCCCCAGTATTCATATGCGACTTTGATGGAACTCACCTGGAGGACCTGTTAGACTACAACTTGATAAACGTAGTTGTAATTCGAGCTCTTGTTTTTTTTTCCTGCTTCTCTTTTTTCATAAGTACTTAGATATCGCTCGAACGTACTCACCAGTTCAACCCGCCTGTATACACATAATCATACCCCCCAGACCCATTCGTCACCCTATACCCAGGTGTCATCGCATCCATGGTCATTCTGTGCTTCCAATTCTCCATTCTCATCGCCATTCCAAAATCCATTCCCTGGTCCATGTTCGCAGCACCACTACCACCACCACCCCCAAACCGCATCTTATACTCCGTAACCCATCTCTCCCTCCTCTCCTTATATCTCATCTGAACCTGCACATCCCCGGTGGGTGCTACACCAGGCGGCATGAAAACCTCCGCGCCCATCATCGCACCCACAGCAGGCAACACCAACCCCCTCGCCATTAATGCCCCACGATGTTTCCCCACCATGTTATTCCACGCGGTGGCCTGTCCGACTGGATAAATCAACGCGTCTCGTACCATCATGTCTTGAAAACCTTTGCGTGTTAAACCCGGGTGTACCCCATCAAAGAATTCTAACTCGAAAATCTGCCAGGCGAGTTTCATGGCTTCATTGACATGTGGTTTGGTATCCCCTGCGAAGCTGGTCTGGGCTTGTCGATGCAGTAAAAAGGGGAGATTATCTTGAGGGGGGTAGCCGAGTTCATCGTACACGGCAGCGAGGCGAGTTGGAGTGAGGACGTCGAGTTGGTTGGAGGTGTCGGCTTGGAGGGACAGAGTGAAGATGGCGTCGAGGAGAGCGGCAAAGAGGGGGCTCGGGGTTCGGTTCGCCTGGATCAGGAGAGGCCATGAACTCTGAGTCGGCGGGGAGGGAACGTAGAAGGGAGAAGGGGAGATGGGCGGCCCACATTGCCACTGTGAATTGGACTGCTGTTGCTGTTGAAGATACTGGCGCTGTTGTTGCTGTTGCTGGATGCTGTCGGCGAGCGAGTCGCGGACCTGGCGGCCTACTTCGCGAAAGGCACGGAAAGCCATCGCGCAACGATGTTGATGGATGTAACAGCCTGGTTATCTGAGACGAATCTGGGCACACGAAATTTCCTTTTTCGTTCGCAATCCTGAGCTGGGGTGAGCTGGGGTGAGCTGTGGCTGATTTGTCCTGAGCTCTCCCTGATTCTTCCCTGAGCTGGGGTGATCCCGTACACCGCCGCCGCACAGCCTCAAAGGCCCCTTTTCAGTCCCCCCGGCTAAAGTTTCCTATCGATGGAAAGCAGATGACGCGTAATCTGTAAGGATAGCTCCCAGGCAACAATTCCAATCACGACGTACACGTGTCCTGGGTGTACGTGTGACTTGGGCTGGAAGCCCTGTTGTCAAAGCTGAGCAACCTACGCCTTACCAAAAATCCCAAAACAATCCAAAAGGAACCCAATCAAATCAATTCAAACCTATACCATTGCTATGCTATGCCAGAGAAGGATGCGGTACGGATGGAGTCGCTGACGACTACAGTAACGTCACCTGTCTATGCTCTTATCTGGTTGACAAGTCATTTATCTACCATTAGGAATATATAAGCTGCCTTGTTTAAATTTTCGATTCCTGATAGAAAGATTCTGGGGAGTTTAGTGACGTTGGCGAGTAAAGTTCTCATTTTGATGAGGATAGAGTTCTCGACCTCGTTGACACTCAGATGCGGATAGTTCTCCTAGGTACGTACTTTATTCTGCCGGCAGAAAATTATGCAGCGTCTAACTCTCGTTCCTCCGTATTTTGCACCGTTTCTACCGGCAGAATATGAGGCCCAGTTCTCGGCCACGAGCCCACATCTTGTCCCCGCTCCCGTGGGCTACGTACCTTTTCTGCCGGCAGAATTTACTGCCCAGTCTCAGCGACTAAAGTTCTCCACCGTTACCGTGCGATACCGGCAGAAATTTACCGCCCAGCGTGAGCGACCCAGTTCTCGGCCATGAGCCCATATTTAGTCCCCGTTACCGTGCGCTACGTACCTTTTCTACCGGCAGAAATTTACCGCCTAGCGTGAGCGACCCCAGTTCTCGCCCCAAGCCCAGATCTTGTTTCTGCTACCTCACGCTTCGTACCTTTTCTGCCAGGACAGGACGTTCAGGGGGTTACAATCCAATTCGCACTCGAACGACAATTCTAGCATCAAAATTCATTACGGCGCCAAAGCTACTCTCAATTTTATTCCCATGCACCAGGCCGATTTTGAGAACCACCATATCTACCATCAAAGAAAGTTTGCACTATCACTCACGAACAGTCCCAGGATGTTAATGATCCGCGACAACAATCACTCTACGGACAGCTCTACACTATGCTCAGAGATGGAGGGCGACGCTAACTCGGACGATCTCGATAATCATCCGTTGGATCTCTATACTTCCTCAGACCCCTACATACAACAACAACAACAACAACGTGCATCATACATATTTCCGGCTCATAATGGCCTAGGCTCATTCGGAACCAACGGACCGAGGAAACACACTCAAGGGTACAATCGAGTATCTACGTTTGGGCAATACAGCTCCGAATGTGGAAGAGAGAGCGTTGGCCCGACGTGTTTAGAACTTATCAGACAAAAAGCTCAGAAAATCGAGCGAAACCGCAGGATAGAGACGTGGCGGCTGGAGCAAAGCCAATATCTATCGGAAAACATTCAGAAAGAAACTAAGGATCAATTAGAGGTGCCGCTACAAAAGCTTGCGCCCACAATTACAGCTACTAGTTCCGCGGCGAAGGGTACTATTGCAGAAGCTGCTGGTAATGCGCTTTTCTTCGAGAACAGCCAGCATGATATTACAGTACCAGCAAAAATTTGGAGAGGGCTGCGCAGTTATATAACTAAGAACATCATTTTCGATTTTATGGGTATCGATGACCGATTACTCATGATTCTTTTTGGAGAAGCACTTCCTGATGACGATAGCATCCCGGGCGGTGTACAGGCTTGGTGATGGGTGCCCGCGCTTCTTGAAGTGCCGAGCCCGGTCGTACATTGCTAGCGGTAAGCTGGTCACTCACACTAAGGACCCAGCTCAAGGCCATCCGGCAAGCTGGCGCCGCTGAACGGGCGGCTCGCGCAAAGACCCTGCCCCCTCGTCGTGCTTACGGCCATCCTCGCCGAACCGAAGAAAGCCAAGAGTTTTTGTTCTGCCGAGGCCGAACGGGAAGCCGAGCGACGGTTCGAGATAACCAACCCCTGACCCTCGGCCCCGAGTCCACGCACCAGAGCTCCCTCAAGCTGATGCCGATTGCCACAACGCGATGGACACCATCACAACTGGCCTGTCGAGACATCGAAATGCTCGAGCCCCGACAGCTGGACACTTGAGAATTGCGACTTCGACAACCTCCTTCGAGCACCAGGCCGGGCGCGTACGCGGCCCCGCGCCGACAGCGCACCTGGCTCCGGCGCCGGATCGTAGCTGCAAGTCGACGCCTAGGCAAGCCACTAGCCGCTTGCACTGCGATTTCGATTTGTCTTCCGTGGTCTACCATCGTCGAGTATCTCCTGTGTGCTCAATAGTTAATAAGTTTTGAGAGACAAAGTCGTTGAATTATAGCCATAAGTGCCCTGAAACGTTAGGAAACCATGCAGCGACCAACTGCGTTCATTAACTCTACTGAGCTTGGAGTTAGTGAAAGATTGGTGGATAAAAGTGAACCGGGACCGGAGGAGGCAACGACAACCTCAGTGCCACTTAGAAGGAGCCGATGTGGTCAAGTTGTATCCGGATTCTGGATTGATGATATTCTGGAACTCCTAGACAAACTGCTATACGTGAAAGGATTGTCAATTACAGGAGACACCATTGAGGCCCTCCTTGAAACGACAAGTAATGGAGAATTAATCATCAATACTTGCAATGCCGCACTACCGAGGCAGAATAATATAATTACAACACCATCTATCTACCGTCGCTGATCTCCCTCTTGTTGCCTAAGCCTTTCCAGACTGTGCCAATTCCCATTCGCCAATTACTCATCACGGCGCTTCCAATCGCAAACGGGCAGAAATTCACAGATTTTTGCTCTAGGAGGACTCAAGAATAAAATTTAAAACCAGAAGCTGTGTCGAAGTATTGGTCGATAGGCGCGACTGTTATGGCAGGGAATGCTCACCGCCAGCCTCTCTTAGGCGAATGGCACTCGCTGATAGCGGCTCCTCCACCTTTCACCAACTGGTTCATGTCGCTATGATTGCTTTTCAAGAGTCTGAGACGATGTAGTATTAGGGAGTCGGGAAACTGGGCGGTAAGGAGTTCGTAGGCTTGGGTTGTTCTTCGATCTTCCCCACGACAGGCGGACGCGAGAATTGCCGATAAGTTGACCTTGCATCTGATTCATCGCTACCTCGGCTGCATTGCGATGAAAAAAGTGAACGAAGCCACAACCCTTGCCGATAAGGATCTTGACATATATAATCTCCCCGAAGCCTTGGAAAAACGACCAGAGCTGATGCTCAGTCACGTAATTAGAAAGACCGCCGACGAAGATAGTCGTGTTGTTCGGGTGGTTGAATTGGTTTATCGGCTGTATTGGATTAAAAGATCCGGGCAGGTTGTGCTGAGGTGGAACGCCCCAGCCTATATGGCCGGCAAGTCCTTGCCATTGAGCGACGATTTTTCCATGTCTGTACTGGTGGGAACTTTCACTTGTTAGAACTTCAGAGTGGCCAAGCAGCGATAGAGAGGCATACTGAGTCTTCAGGTTGGCGGTAGAGATTCGCATAGCGCGATTACCACAGTACATACCCTGCATCTCCACGAGAGCACGCTGCTGGTCCATTTCATTGCTAAAGTGGACGAAGCCGTATCCACGAGACCGACCAGTCATGGCATCGGTAATGATCTTAGCCGACTTGCAAGAGGAGAAGCGGGACTGAAAGTGCGATACAAGAAAGAGATTGTCAACCTCGGGATCAAGGTTGCCGACGAAAATGCTGTACTCCGGGCGGCAATCTTTGCTGCGAACTATTTAGATGCTTCGAAAATGATATGAAGATACCAAGTGCTACTTACCCAGGGTTGCGATCACAGATGACCTTGACCGGAGCCTGCTCGCTAATGACAGGGGGCAAGATGTTGTTGACAGGCTTTTCAATCATCCATCTTTTAGGCGGAAGTGAGGTTAGTCAAAATTTGTCTCGACAATGTGCTGTAAAGATCAGTGGCTTTTAACACGTACTTGATGGCATTTGCAGCCCCGTCGGAGGCGGACATCGGAGCCTGGTCGGTGAAGCTTTGTGCTCCGTTAGCGTGGGAAGAGTACTCGGCCATGGTATTTATGCTCAGTATTATGTTGTAATGTTAGTCAAGGATGGTTGAGTTTGGGAGAGTGAATGGTGGTCTCGAAGAACTAAGAGTGCCTGGCGAACTATAGTGTCCAAGGAGCCAGAAGCTGTCACCGCAGTGGGCCTTGCGTTGTACCAGAGCAGAAGATTTGTAGCGGATTGTACAATAGAATATTTGCACTGGAAAGGAGAACTGGACTTTTAAAGGGAATTTGCCTGCAATATGAAGCCGGTCTGTTATATAGGCCTTCTGCCTCGTACTTCCAAGAATAGAAGAAATCTCCGGATGAGTAACACCTGAACTGCCGTGACCTGCTGACGCAGACGTGGCGAGTACGAGGCTCTTCCACGCGTTGGTTCTGCGTGGCGAGGTTGCCAATCCAGACTCCCGGGGGGCAAGGCTATGTGCTCTTTTCACTCCCTTTTGCTTGCGAGCCGTATGCCGGAAGTTTTGATGCCGCCGAGTCAAAACGCCTGCGTTCAAGAAACAAGTATGCTAGAAGTGCCTTCGTGAGACAGAATATCCACGGCACTCGAGAGATACTTATAGCTAAGTATCTCCTTGACGAAAGTCTAAAGCAAGTTAAGGCAGAGAAGCTCGTGATTTTGCTTAACTGCTGCTCTGTAGCACTCTGCGCGAATTGCCTCGCACTGCTTTGTCTGCAATCTGGGTAGGTGTACTTTCATCACGTGTGGGGTTGAAATGCCAGCTCAGGGTCACACCTGTATGTCTTGCCACCAGGTCATCCTGTTCGGTGGTAGGCCGAGCTGTGTCCCCTAGCAGAAGATCAGCCACAGGGCACGGTCAAAGACCCAAGGCATCAGCAACCCAGCATCACAGAAGTGCAGCCAACACAGCTTGCGTTACGCTCTAGGGTACCCGGTCGACCATTTGCTTGGTGGACAGAATGAAATCAACGACGCGACCCAGTCCAGGTTCCGTCACCTCCGGGGAAGACCCTCCTGCCCACGTTGCATTCGCCGAGTTCATACTACGTGTTCGGCTAGGTATCAGTATCGCAAATTCTTAAAGGAGAGAAAAAAAACTCATGTCTTTATGATGGCACTCTCCTGGGCTGCTGATAAGGCTACGTTGTGTAAGGCACGAGGAGGTTCAATGCACTTGGGCAAGGACACCACCCCACCACAACAGCTAACAAAGATAAACGTCTCTTACCAATGATTTACTGTACTGTAGCAAACTGGAGTCAAGGCCGGTGAAATGTACTGAAAACCTAGCCGCCACTAGACTTTCAAGAGGTAACGAGTGACTATATGGACCATAAACTGGGCCTCTGCCGCGGAGGGACTGGTGAAGCCATATTTGGGACCCCTACCTCACCCGGGCCTATTTTCGGAGATGAACTTGCTGAAGGCATAGCCAAGTTCTGGGCATACTGATGGCGTCGCCAAATCCAGCCATCCATGCAACCACCAGTGGCTGACTGTACATGTGATGCAAGATACAAGAACGAAAGCAGCTGTCGAATGCGCTACAAGGAATCGGTGCCATGACCGTGCCACAGGCCACGAGGCCCAACTCCGCCGCAACTATCAGTCGCTCCGATCCTGTCTGTTTACTATCACTCAAATAGTTTCAGGGCCGATAGCGCCGAGGCACCATATATATAGCTGGCTCTGGCCCCGTGTTTTCAGTCACTAGGATCGAGCTTCAATTCGGTCGCTTCCTGTGACCTACGCCACGACTTTCAAGCTAGATTAATCCGTCGAAAACGCCCATCACACCCAAAATTCACTATATATCAGCAGCCACAGCCATGGAAAGCCCACGAATGTCTCTCTTAGGGTCGGTCATGGGGAAGTTGTCGCGGAAAGGTGGCGACCAAAACACCACGAGCAATATGTCGTCGCACAACGCATCAGAGCGGCTGACCTCTGCACCGCATCCCGCGCTTGTGCTCCCCGACAACCAATCTCCACCACCGTCTTACTCGGAGGCCACCGCTAAACCTATAAACACGTTCCAAGCGCCGATCGCTACCCACCCCGCGTCACCGTCGCCGTCCGGCGCCTCCCGGACTTTGGTTGCCAGCCTTTCCATGCCTGAGGACCCCTACGCCTTCCTTAGCACCTTTGACACCGTCTTCGTCATCGATGATTCCAGCTCCATGGCCGGCCCATTTTGGCACGAGGTCAAGGAAGCCCTGCGCGCTATTACCCCGATCTGTACCGCCCATGACGATGATGGCGTCGACGTTTACTTCCTGAACGCTAAGAACCCCGCCTCCCAAGATGGCGTCGGCGGCTGGAAGAACATCCGCAGCGCCGAGCAGGTCGAGACACTCTTCAATCAGGTCCGCCCTTGCGGAGGCACGCCCACCGGCACGCGTATCAACCAGATCATGAAGCCCTACCTGCGCGCCTATGAGCAAGCCATTGCCGCGAACGGTGATCCCGACAACAGCGGTGTTAAGCCCGTCAATATGATTGTCATCACTGACGGCGTCCCGACTGATGATCCGGAGAGTGCCATTGTCAGCATTGCAAAGAGGCTTGATAAAGCTGATGCCCCACCCTACCAGGTTGGCATCCAATTTTTCCAGGTCGGCAATGAGCGCGGTGCTGCCGAAGCTTTGCAGGAGCTGGACGACAGCCTAGCTAACAAGGCAGACGGACTCCGCGACATGGTCGACACAGTGACCTGGAGCTCCTGCGACAGCACTGAGCGTATCCTCACTGCGAATGGCGTGTTGAAGGTAGTGCTTGGCGCTGTAGTCAGACGTCTCGATCGTAGATGCACTAGCGGCGAGTTATAAGACCGAGATGCGGCAGACATTTTACACCACAATAAGAGCACACTTTCCGTCTTCTCGATTCTAAGGTGGATATTTGATAACCCATCCTGGTATAGTAGCAGGCCTTTTGATAGCGCGTGTGGGTCAGTTCTTCAAGTGTAATGATGTACAGTCGAGATAGGATTGTACATTAGACGAACTATTTTGTACTTTAATAGAAGGGAAGTCTCCGTTTCAGCGAAGGTAGCTGGACGGCCCTCACCCGCTTTCCCTAGAATGCCGTTCAGTGGAATCGATGTCCGTTGTTGTGGAATGGTGGTCTTGATGGATTCAATGGATAGGCGCGATAACTGGAACGTTTGAAACCAGAACGGATCTGTGACAGAACCCGCCCTTCACCGGTGTGCCCCAACTGCCAAATTCCATGCTGCACTTTTCGCTCAATTGGGCGGGGTTGGAGGGCTCAAAATGAGAACCGCTTGCCATGTCGTTTGTATTAGCAATCTGGAGTTCCTAGCAGGGCGAACTCGTTGGTGTTCCTCTGTATAAAGACGGGGTCCCCCTGATCAAATTTGCAATAGGTTCACGATCCATGGTTAAGGCCTTCGCTCTCGCCCAACCGTATTCAACGGACTTCAGACTAATTCAGGTGCAATTACTGTTTATAATAAGCTGGTTCTCGGCCCTGTAGGTATCAGTTCTAGAGCCTCAATTGCACAATGCTGATCCCGCTCACCTTTTGCGCGTGAGGTCCTGTGCCGCGGCCGTGGCCCGCCAACTAACCCTTCGAGATGCCGCTTCCAGAGCTGTGAGATAGAATTATGTAGCTCGGCGACCTCAGCTTCTGTTCTCTCTACCGTTGCCGGGCGGTTCCCTTCTCGCCTCCATCTCTCCAGATCTGCCATCATCTTCGCGACCCGGCGCTGCTTCGTCGCCATTTGTGTGCATGCCCTGCAAGCCTTGTTTTCGTCGCAAGTTGAGAAAACCAACTTCAGCCCGCATGTCTCCCCAGTTCGGTTTTCTTTGGTGCATTGCTCGCGGAATCGGTCCCATTTCCAGGAGCCGCAGGCAAACCGTATCTGGTCGAAATAGCACATCTTCGGCCGCGCCCAAAAGGATTTATTTTTACGGATGAGAAGGAGGCGAGTTGCAGATCATTTATGCACGCTGCGGCCGGGTTTTATGGCTGGTATCGGTCACCGTAGCCGATTTGTGACGTAACGGTTCCGACGGGCTGGTAACGAGCGGGCAAGCTCAAATGTGGTTGGACATCGCAATTTGAAGGTGCCACCGAAGGGGTCTTATTGGATAAAAGTATGTTTCTGTTGGTGATAACTTTGATCACAGTGGCGGCTGGTTGCAGTAGCGGCTGCGATTACGGTCGGGAATTTACGCGCCGAGTGAAGCGGAAGGAGGATTTGTAAAAAGGGGAGAATCAGGCGCGAGCGGAGCTATGGAATACAATGGACCGCATGACTGTCGCTGTGCTATCGTAGTTTGTTGCGGATAACTGTCTCGATTGCAATATCATGGTGCCGTGGTGTGGTGGAATGATTAGTCTCTGTTTTAATCTTTGCGTGGGAGGCTGCGGGCGGCTTGACGCGCCGGTTTTTGTGTGCGAAGCGGCCGGTGTCTGTGTATAGAGCATCCGCACTGTTTGGGTGGAGCTGGCGCAGTGTTCAGGAGATGTGAGACCAGCGGAAGTATGCTCGCCCGCAACGGGATTTATCCAGGGATTTCCCGCGGACAACAGTGCCCGGAGACGTAGGAACCGTCACTATTCGTCTTCCAATCACAGTCGGTCCGGGAACCACTCTAGAAACAGCTGGGCCGTCTCACTCGAGTTCAGGTCAGAACACGAGAATCAAGACAGAAATAAACTTGTCCCGGTGCTACCATAGGGTGCAGAGCATCAACATGGGGGAAGGGCTGTTAATGGGGCCAAACGCTGGCGTTCTGTTTTGAGTTCATCTTCTCAACCAAAAAGCAAGACGTAATAATTCGTTACACTATCTGCCTCTCAATATCAGCCCTTGCAGGCATACGTAGCCAGATGGCCTTGGAAGAAAGCGTGTCAGCATGCCCCCCGCCTGGCCTCCTCTTGAAGTGAAAACCCACCTGATGGCCGTATCCCATCACCTTTAATAGCACCTTTAATAGATTATGCCCTTAGCCGTCAATACTATCCCAAAGCGCTTCATTCCATCAACCGTGACGTATAATTGGTGATTCGGTACACTTTCCTCCGAATGCCAGAGAACCATCCTCTCTTCGCCCGTAAAAAGCCTCAAACCATGAATTTCTTGGAGCACTGGATCGTGGTTCTCTTGGCCTCCTAGAGATAGCTCGTCTTCATAGTGCTCAGTCTGTGGCTATTATTCTTTAGTAAATGATTTCTAGTTATAAAATAGGGTAACCAAACCTCAGATAATAAAGTTTCAGGAGCTGTGGGTGAGTTGGGTATTTTGAATGACGCCATGGGTATATGGAACCGCTATTAAGCGTTCTTGAGGGATAATGCCTCTCTGCGATCGACTATTGTAGGGCAAGGTTGGAATATAATAGTTTCCTCATTGACCTTCGAGAGACTCCAATACAGGTCAGTCTTTATATTACATTTTAGAAAATTTTCTCCTAACCCTTGACTATAGAATATCTAGTAGGTCAACTTTACCGCTTGAACGACGCGTGGCTTGTAGTAACAACGTAAAGGGAATACGTCATCATATGACGTATAGAATCGGTGAAAAAACTTATCAGCAGGTAGTTGACCTAAAAAAGCAAGTATGACAGATATCTGGGTAGTGGATGGCCAAACTGCGGCCCCTGGTAAAAGATTGGCAGGATGTTCTGCGAGGTATCTACATTAGCCCACGCTGATTATCCAAGCATTTCTTTTTCTTTCACAGAACAATGAGAGAATCATGGCCAGCGTTATCAAGCGTCAACTTGTCGATAGTTGCTAGGCGTGTCGCCCTGCCCCAGTGAACACAACTGCGGCATCATGGCCCGACTTCGGGGTCCTGAACCAAACCTTGACGGAAGGGCCGAGATCTGGGCCGCGAACGGAACCAGAGCATGAAAACCTAGATCTTGGTCCCAACAGCGGCGCTCCCACGACTGTGGCTTAGTTAGGCTTGGGGGCTGAAAACTCTAGATTGCTAATACTGACCATGGCCCATTCCACATCTGTAACCGGCTATTCTTGAATCACCATCGTCTACCTTGTGGTCCATGGCGCATCATCATTCGACCCCTCGGAGATGTCTCCCGGAGGATCCACCGGATTAAGCGCAAAAAGGTGTGAAGGACTTAGCAGATGGCCGCCGTCCGGGAGGGGCTTTCGAGCAAGTCACCATCCCACATCGCCACATCCTCCCGCCGCAGCGTTGGATGGTGATTCGCTCGAAAGCCCTTGATGCTTGGAATAGACGGCGGCATACATTCTGCAGCGCTGGCCGGAAGACTCCCGTCGACGTACCTAACCTAGTTCCAGCAGGGCGAGAGGAAAGCACGTCTCCTTTCAAAAGAAATTCCGGGAGCGCATGCCGTCTATAGTGCAGGCAGAAGTTGGTGGTCGACTAGTCTCCGAGATGGAGAGAAGATGGATGGTGTTCTTGACCCTGAGTTAAGCCGTAAGTGGGCGTTGAACCGTGTAGGACGCGGTTTGCAAGATATCGGCATCGCCAGCCACGCGCACTTGCACGACGAACCAGCCAGGCTCAACACGTTCTCATCACTACTCCCATAGTCACTCATAGTGCCCGAGGGAGTAATCCCGAGGTCGTGCATATCGTGTAGGCTGGTCTGTAATATCTTGAAGTGGCTCCAGCTCCATACTCTTCCAGTCTAAAATGTCGCACTTCAGCCCGCCCTTGCCCGTAAAGTGGCCGTCAATGTGGTCGAAGCGCTCTGACAAGACCAGCCCGCCGTTTTTTGTAAACTCAATCGTCTTTTGGCAGAAGCCGCACCAGAAATGCGACTCGAAGTTGCGACCAATGCGGCAGTTGGTACAGCGTTTCTCGACCGTGGCTGTGTCATTAATGCCGTGGTCCTTGTCGAGATGGTGGCGGAAGGTCTCGCGGCGGTGGCAGATCTTACCACATAGCACATTAACGTTGGCTCTGTCCTTATCCTTAACGCGCTCAGCGCAACGCAAGAACTGGAGCTGGATGTGTTGGTCGCTCTCGTGGCGCTTCCAATCACTCTTACTGCCGAAGCGCTTGTCGCAGAACGGGACGTGGGTGCAGGCGTAGGGCTTCTGATGCCGTTTCATGTGTTTTCTGAATACATATTAAAGGGTAATAATCCAGGGATGGGCACGTCTGAACTGGTGTGGTGGGTAATTGAACGTATCTGCACGTATGGCAGACAGTGGTGTACCGTTCCTTGGGGCAGTTTATCCAGTGGGACTGGTGGTTCCCTCCACAGTCGCAATGTTTCCAGAGGCGGTGTTCTTGGATACCTTCGCAGGTCCAGAGTTTTGGGAAGAGTACTCCGGGGTATTTTTCGGAGGCAAACAAGTCTGTTAGGCTTTTGTTGTTTCGGACGATCCAGCGGACGTTATCAAGCTCGTCTTGGGTCAATGATCCTGATCTCGTGTGGATTTGTGCAGCAATCGAGTCAAGGTAGGGTAGGATTGGTCCAATGAAGCACATTTAGGGCAGGACGACTTGGTCAGGGCGATGGCGCGTTCGTCGGTGTTGGCAGACACCAGGGATTCGTTGTCCACAGAGGGCGCAGTGGCACTGGTTAGATGGGCGTCTATGCCAGCGACCGGGGCAGCTTCTCCTTTCGCGGGGTGGCGGTGTTTCTGAGACGATGGTGATTGAGTCGTCTAAGACAAAGTCGTCGTCGTCCGTGTCCTCGATGACCACGGGTTCCGGTCGTGGGTCAGGAATGAGTGTTTCAGCTCGGTAGGGCGGTGGCTCAGTTGGTTGTCTTTCGGTGGTTTCTTCCAGAAGGAGACAGACTCCAGTAAGGAAGGTGACGAAGAGTCGAATCACAGAGCACCAGAATTGCCGGTTCATGGATCTTGATTCACACCGTACTGGCCACTAAGTATTACTGGGTTTAGAACCCGAGATATCTCAACTTAGTGTCTGGTCGGGGGTGTTTCAAGGCAATCCGGGCAATATCGGAGTCGTGACTGTGTGAAGGTATGGCAGACGTGTCCACAGGTTCCGTCGGGGCGAGTGTACCGATGAAGAGGTACTCGTGTTGGGGTTCTAGGTTCCAAGTTATGGATCGTTCCCAAGGTGATGTCAGTGTCTGGTGTAGAAGGGCGGGAGGAGGCGGCTGGTGTTTCGATCCCGAGCGTTGCTGTGGTTTGGGATAGGACTTCGTCCTGGTCGGCTGGGGTGGCTTTTCGTTGAGCTTGCTGTTGTTCAACTTGTTCAAAGACACCGTGGGCAAAGGTGTTTAGGGCTTATGCAAGTGTGAGGTAGAGGTGGGCAAGAAGAATAAAGAATCTTCGTAGATGTCAGGCATGGGTGCGTGGTCACAGGCACCAGGATGGAGGCAAAGATGTTTGTAAGGTAAGGTTGTTTTGAGATCGGCTGAAGAGAAGAGAAAACTCAGCTCGAAAGCCAGGCGAAGGGACGGTGTTATATACACGACGATTTGCTGCACTCCTTACATTTGGTGTCCTTAGCCCCATCCTTGACAGGGACCTCCTTTGTTTGTTTAACATATTTATCGCTTTGAGCGGTCGGCCTTAGTTGGGTATCCTTCACTTCATCCTCGAGGCCTTTGACTTTCTGATATCCAAACTTTGGCACAAGCTTATCGAGCATGCCTTTCTCCATCAGTAACTCGAATGAGGCGCTTGCCTCAGTCTCATCGAAACTTTTGCTCTGAAGTATATCTTTAACTCGAGAAACCGAAATCTCGTGGCTAGAGTCTGGGCGTTTAACTTTAGCGTCGTCCATGTCACCCTCGTTTGTGGAGTAACGTTTGACCTCATTGCCGCCCTCCGGAAACCCTTCTGCAATTTTGTCGATGGCATCCTGTGCATCAGAAATGTCGCCGCCCTGGCCTGTCTGATCGGCGATAAGGTGTTCGGTGCTCGGCATTAGGTACGGCGCTGGGACGGTAGCTGTACCAGGAAACATTTGCTGAAACATCCGAATCCATTGGTCACTGGGTCCTTCATCCTGTCGTCGTCGGCGGCTGTTGATAATAATAGTCCGTTGGCCGAGCGTGAGATGGAGCTGGTTTCGACACGCGGCAGCTCGGCCAGAACGGGAACAGACACATTTGTGGTGATTCTTCAAATGTTCCCTGCGGTAGCTTCAGGTTAGCCCCTGTGATAAGTCGTCTCAAAAAAGCATAGAGGGATGCGTACTTGACGTGTCTGAAGTCTGGTGAACCGCGAGAGCAGGTCTTCGATAGGCACGCATGGGGATATTTTCGGAAGAACGGACATGCTAGCCGAGCAAAGGTTCTGGCGTTCTGGCTGATACCTGGGCCGGGACTGTGGACCTTGCTGAACGATTTGGCGCCGGCAATAGAGTTAAGCGTCAAAGGGCTGAGGATTTTCGGCGAATCAATGTAGTTAGCCAAGGGCGTGCTCTTGGCTGGTGCGCGGACTGAGGTAGACCTTGGGACTTTTGGCTTTGAGCGGGTTCGTTTCAGTTCCAAGCATGCCTCTTTGCCGCCGAGGTCCAAACTCCCTCTGCAGGTTGGCGCGCCGCATAAACAAGCTCGTTGATTTGAGTCATCCCCGTTATTGTTAAAGTTGTAGTCGAACGTTAATTCCTCGCCTTCAGATATAAACTGATTGGCGAAAATGCCCATCCTGACACTCTCTCCAACGTGCCACCCCTCGACATAGCAGTTAGGCATGCAAGAGTGGTTTATAAACCTCGAATTGTTGCCTTTCTTAGTGGCATCAATGACACACCTAGGGGGACCGCCGCGGTGACTCTCTGAGTTCGGTGTCAAAAAATAAAGATGGCTTTGCCCTTCGGCCTTATACCTGGCCTTTCGGTGGGAAACCTTCGCCAAGGGGATGACTTCGCCCACGTATTCAGTAATAAAAGAATCTTTTTGAATGTCCGTTTTGGCGTAGAGTCCACGGCCCTTTCCCCCTGCTTCACGTACAATAGTAGACGCATACATTTGTCTTCGGAAGCGCTGATTTGCACAGGGAGCCGTGTGGCCACATGTTTCAGGGCATTCGTACTTCATCGCGCGGTTTTGGCAAATCGATTCATCGGCGCACCGGGCTACAATACATTAGATAACTGTCGAACTTAAGAATGAAGGGAGTAGCATACCACCTCTGATGCCATCGCAATAATTACATTCCAAAGCGAGGTCATCTCCATGCTTCAAAAGGTTGGAAGGAGGACAATCAGCTATGTATTGAAAGTTGGTAGGTGGTTCATGCGTTTTACCGACCTGCGAGGTCAGACTTTGCACGTTTCGACGGGAATTTGGCATTTTTGGATCAAGATTCGTCTGTAACCAGTCAGGATCTGTGAGCAGCGGGATCTGATTGTGATGACGACTATGTGGGTTGGTTGAAGTTCCGGTAAATGATGGCGAGAGAACCAGGCGAATATAAACAACTAGGAAGAATTGAAAAAGAATAGGGAAAGCCCAGGAGAAAAAAGTAGTTTACTGATGACAGGAAGACGGATATTGCGTGCCCCGACCTACCACTTATCCGGTATACCCTCGACTTGAATATTTCCCGCACAGGTATCTCGACCGCTTCCGCGTGCTTCCACACTCGCGGGTGGCTTGAGCGGCTCCGCTGGTGGAACGCTTTGTTGTATCACAACCTACTTTTTGAGCGGTATATATCACAGCTGGAGAGTCCTGTAAGTTTCAGATACATGCACGGAATTGCCCATTATCTCGGAGGAATCTTCGGCATCGGCGTCTCCCAGGCCATCGTCGAAGCCTACCGCTTCATTTGCGACAACTACAACCCCGGTGATGAAATCATCATTATTGGCTTCTCGCGCGGCGCTTTCACCTCGCAGAGACCGACCTGGTCGTTGCCTTTGTCAAATGGGAATCTCCATCACATCCTGACGAGTTCGAACTAGAGAAGATCTCCGGTTCTCGGAAGGTGCTGCCGCCAGTATCTCGACGGCTATGCAGCTCGCGCTGTAAGAGGCGAAGAAGCGGTTGTTTGAAGATGAACCTTGCTACGGTGAGTGCCCTTGGTTTCTTAGAAGGACACATGAACGGATGGACCGATCTGAGTTGGGTCGCATTTTGACTCTTAGGTTCTGGTGGGTGGTCAACAGCCACGTGAGAAGAAACTCCCAGCCCGAGTGGTTTGGCGATCGCGAGGCCAGTACGCGAGTAATCCTTCTCGACTCGGCGGCTTTGATGTTCGAGACAGATACGCCGGTTACCGCCCAAGGCACCGCCAGTTGGGGTTTTCTCCCACCTCTTTGGAGGTCCAGTTCTCGTCCCTTGTGCCAAGTTTTGGTTCCGAAGAGTTCCAAGAAGCTCGACCACCCTCGACACTTGTCAATGCGCCTCAACCCAATATCTGTCTCCTTGATGGTGACGCGGACGAGCAGGGAGAATGGGTGGAGGCAATGCACGGTCAGCCACCGCGGGGACCATAAGGCTGTTGGCGTCCTGCCGTGATTACTTAGGGGCATCGGCACAGGCAATAACGGCGAAAGGGCAGGCGTCGGGCATCGCCGCAGTGACTCCAAGCGGGGGATGACGAGGGGCGGAGGATTGCGGGGAGATGGTTTAGCTGACTTCTCCACACTAGGGTAGTGAAAAAGCACCTAACGTCGCTCTCGATCTCCCTTTCGATTGCCAGATGGGACTGTCATCTGCCAGCTCGACAGCGTTCACAGATGACGACCCTCGTCCGCCAGCCTTATGAGCCAAGTTTTGGTCCCGAAGAAGCGGGCACCGGGAGGGCAACATAGTACGCTGGGCCTTTGAACACTCCAATACTTCAGGATTGCAAGCCAAACGCGAAGCAGGAACGAAAGGGAAAGATGGGCATTCAGGTCATTGCGACAAGGGATATCGCGTTGGGCCAGGAAATCACACTTTCTTACGGACAGAATGTTTTTGGCAGAAAATAAATGTGAATGCCTCTACATCATGTGGGAAGGTATGGAATCGATATGGGCGTCGGCCTGGTATTACATGAAGGATGATAATTGGCGTACAGCTGTGATATTGTGGGTTGCTTGAAGCTAGTTCAGGGGTTAAAAACATCACGTGATCTATACCAACTCGAGCCCGCATCCCCTGTTCTCATCGTTTCCAGAACTGGAGGAGGATAGGTATGCCACAGTCAACCGAACGCGTGATTTGAACCGGCGAAGATGCGCCAGGTTGCCTATCAGCACCTGCAACCCCTCGTTAAGATTACCGCCGTAGAACGTGAAGGTGACGATGAGGTTGACATGGCAACCGTCGTCAAACACAGTGGATTTGTCGAATCGCGGCATTTGCCGGTATAACAGGTCGGTACAATTTCGGGGTGCGAAGGAAGGCGTATCGTGGGCGCAGGTGCGCCAAGTGTCAAGGATATCGTACACTCAAGGGCAGCTGTGGCAGAACTCTCTATATCGATGACTTCACTTCGTTCCGCCGAGGGGGGGGAGTGCCGGCCTCATTGGCGTCGTCTCCTTCTGCAACGAGCCGGAGCTCGCGCGAGGCGACGGGTGCTGGCACGGTTCGCGCATTGTCGAGTCGAGTCTCTGTTTGCCTAGAGATGTCTATTTGCTCTATTGGCGTCTCGCGACTTGACCGCGTGGTACAGGGCCCACCTAGTGTCAGCGACACCGATATGTTGAAGATGCAGATCCCCAGCGAGTCCTGGACCCGATCGACCACGGCCGCCTTGAGGAGGGATACATCCTGGGAGATGCCATTGCTTTCCGTTCGGCCTGCGAGAAGAGTTCGGGGGGGGAGTGGGGCGCGTCGATGGGTATGGCGTTCGTATCTTATCGTCAAGTGCTGATACGCGTGTCGAAAATGGTGTCGGAGACCCGAGAGAAGAGGGGAAGCCTTGCGCGGCGGACCCTGCGCCAATGTGGGGAATCGTGGATGCACGGACCACTGGGGAAACAGATGGTTCCCGCTTCAGCTTCTCCTCTTTCAACGACAGCGTTCCCAATGCAAAACCCATTTATTTATTTGGCAGTGCTGGCAATCGTCTACATTATACAACAGTCGGTAAGCTCTGCTCCTATCTTCGCCGGTCGCTTCGGTTTCCCTGGCTGTTCGCGCAGGCTCGCCCGAACCGCAGTCTTCGACCCCACCTCCATGAAGTTCACCGGCGTACCAGACCACGGGTCGATGACCGCTGCGTAAGTGGCCGATGCCCCCTTTCTTCTTCCTCGGCGGCGATAACTTGATTCTAACCGAATTGCTCAGATGGGCTGTCGTGCGCCCTGTTACCCATACGTCAAACCCCTCTCAGAACTCGCGCTCCGAACCTCCCAGTAATCAGAAAGCTCAGCCATCCTCGACAATCTCCTTTCTGAGCGGGGTATCTCGCTCGACCCGCGCGTCTTGCGAGGTGAGCTAATGCTCGACCTCACACTTCAGCAGCACCAGAGAGAGCGGCATAACCGACTCGTCGCTCTCGCGCCCTAAGAGGATGAGGCCTGGGTCGTAGAAGGCATCGCGCACGCACAACGCGCTCGGGGGCGCAAGGACGACGACGGGTTACCTCGGTCCGCAACTCTTCGACCCGTCAGAGGGCTGTTCAACGCTGTCGAGCTGTGAACGAAGCCATGGGCACCCGTGTGGCCGGCAGCGACCAAAACTTGGCTTTTGTGACGAGAACCGGGCCCACACAATAGGGCGGTCGATCGAAGTCACAGGAAGCGCCACAAGTACATCGCCTGAAGTTCTTCGAGAGTGTTTTGGTGTGCGTGCGGAAAGGCAGTACGCTGGGGGATGCGGCCAGGGTACAGGAGGCTCAGGGATAGAGTTCTACGTGGAGGATCGGGTGCGGTGTCGAGGGTTTGTCGAAGTATTTGGTGGACAGAGGCACAGTCGATCAAGCTATTATCGGTTCGATCCGACAATCGGACGGAACGGTTCAACGTAGCTGGTCGAGCAACGACGTGTTGGAAAACCCCTCGTGCCTATTCGAACGGTCGGTATTTGCTAGACTTTATTTAGTTTCTAGGATGCTTGTATTTTGTATCTATTTCGACATAGATAGGTGTTGTGCGGTAGATGAAGCCGGCAAGGTAGTAAACAGAATGCTGCTCGCCCTCTTCTGCAATGGCTCGCGGATGCTTTCACAAGGTCTCCTCCGAACGACGGCGTGATTCGGGGCTGATTGCTGTCGGCAACGGGAGTGATGATAGAAACCAACGTCCGCATTTTCCATGGAACCGCTGAGCGGAGTGCTAAGTGTGCTGCCGGCTTGCTCAGCTGTTGAAGCCCAACGAAGCCGTGGTAGCGCTAATCAACGATTAGCTGGAAGCTCATCCTCGGCTGCGAGACCATAGTGTAAAGCCGTTAGTGGGGTTGTATCTCTGGTCTAACTTGGATGTACCGACCATGTAAACGCTTCGATCCGACGGAAGAATCATGTGCACGTAATACGCAGACAGCCCGAGCACGTCAAACTTTCGGCGGACGGCTCGCGGTCGTTGTCTCCGCGCCGTCCGCCAAATGCTGGCAAAGGAGTGGTTTCGCGATGCGTGGTGGGAGATCGACATGGCGCGGGGCGCGCCGCGCTAGGGCAGATTGGTTATCACGCGGTGGCCCCAAGTCCAGATAACGTGCGGGGTGCGGCCTCGTCTTCGCTTCACCAGCCACGGAAAGAGAAGCGAAGAATACGTTGCCAGACGCTGCAAGGAGTCGCGCCGTTGCAAAACCCCAGGATACGGCGAGTCGCGTCGCGCCGTCACGCCCTCGCGCGCAGAATGGCGCAGAATCAGATCAGAAGACATTATGTCGCTGATGTTCATGGTACATCTGCAGTGGGCTGAGTACACATGCGCATTTGCACAAACTCACATTGTTGTCCCGTTTTGCGCCATGCGCTGCCAGCACCGCCACTGCTCGACATGGACGATGGGGCAGCAACTAAGCCCAGCCGACTGGGGTTTTCAGCCCCGCTCCACGATAACGGCGCAGGATTTTGCTCTTGACTTCACCTCGTCGCTACCGCCGCAATAGCACCTGGTCTTCCCTACGCTCATCTCGAAGCCATGACTGTGAAAGATTATCTGAAGCCGCGGTAGTGGTCCAAGAAGCTCCCTTAGGCCCCTCGCGCTGCATCACCAGCACCATCTATTGCACAGTCCGCCGGTATGCGAAAGTTCCTTCTGGAAGCCTACATGTACACAACACGAATCGAAAGCATCTCCCGTCACCACGACACAGCTGTGTAGCAACTCCGACGCGATGGATCGTTGATGCGGTGGCGCGGGCAGCTGCTGGGGAACTGCCTCTTCAGCCTCAGTTAAGTTCCAGCCACAGTCTAACCTTGACTCAGACATTGACGCCCTCGACCTGGCTTCGAGAAGCGGATAGCTTCACATCGACAAGCTCGCAATGCCACAGCACCCGATGGCTCCGCAACTCGCTCCGTCCCACCATGAACAGATCCATGCTTTCCGTGAGTTGCCTAATGAAAATAACAGCCGCAACCGTCGAGAGCAGTACGCGCGCAGTTCGCAGAATTCGACCGAGACTTCAACGATTCGGAACCACGACGAGCCCCTGTCGAGCAGACCCAGGTCCGTCTCGGCTACAACGCCAGCCGACCGCATCGAGGACGCCCTTCAATACGCGACAACTGCGCCTATTTCCGAGATCCTCTTTTCCTCGAATCCGCCGAGCGCCTTTTGAACGCCGGTCGTTCCGCCAGGTGGTGCAGAATAAAGTTGGGGCCGGTTCATCATTAGCACTAGCGGAAGCGACGCAAGGCTGTCGAGCGAAGATCGAGAGCGGAGAGGGACGAGAGGAGTGGTGTCGAGCATTGTGGGAGGGTCGTAGAGGGGATGCGCGTAAAGGCAGCAAGCTTCTCCCGGAGGGCGGCTATCCGGCAAGCCAGCCGATCCCCGGGTCGGGAGGCATCGTCATTGTCGTTGCCGCGCGGCGGGCCCACGGGCGGGCTCGGGCAGGCTTGGTAGAGACGCAGCTGCCGAAGAGGGAGAGTGGCCAGGGCGGTGAGGCGTTGCAAAAAGACAGTGGGCGGCGTTAAATCGGGGTCCACAAGGTCAGGAAGGACGGTGCTTCGGGGGAATTTGGTGGAGGTAATGCGCGGTCGGCTGCGACTGGAAATCTCACCGAGTCCATCGTGCATCGCTTGGCGACGTGACATGAAGACCCTTTTTCCGCTACCCGCCCATTGCCCCTTCAAGACGGACCGAGACTTGCGCCCCTGACGTCAACAGCACTCGGTCTCCGCCACAGCGGCGCCCCGCAGCCCCGCCCTACCGGCGTTTCAGACGGGCATCGGGGCTTCGGTGTCAATCCTCCGCCAACGCAACCCAGACCCTAGCGTCGGTTCGAATCAGAAGCGCATAGACGGGCGCGTCAACCATCACCGTTCTGAGGACATACGCGCCGACCCTCTCCGTCTTCATCCCCAATTGCTAGCACCAAACAGCAACGCTTCCGGCCGTCGTCCGGCCGGTCGAGGCGGACTTGGACGCGCCACGTACCCCGCCACGCCGCGACGCAGACGCCGAACCCCATCAGCGGCGCTTCTCGTCCCTTGTATTCTGCCGTCATTTCGTCCTTCGAGCTGGAGCGAATCTGCAAGGCGCATCCGGGTTTCTGGCTCCCGCTCCAGTGCGGGGTAACCAAAACTAGCAGTTGCTCAGCATCACCATCGCGCACTCGACTTGTCGCGACTACTCCACCCAGGCTTAACCACCCCCACACGCGGGCCGTGGAGACCCTTTCCTCACTTGGGCTGGGGAGGGTCTCTCCGTGCTCGACTCTTTGCCCCGAGCATCCTTTGCAGCCTTCGATGACGAGGAGTGCCCTTATTCGGACCTGCGGCAAGACCCAAACGCGTACTAGTGCTGGTGGCTCGGCGAAGAACTGAGACCTCATTCCCCGGGCATCTGCGCGCATCACGAAGATCTACGCGGCGGGGAAGAAGACGCCAAAAGCCCGGGATGGCGGCGTGTACCGACAGGACCTCGAAGTGCGCTAACGTGTTCGGTTTCGCCTCAACGAGCAGTAGGATGGGTAGGACGACGGGTAAGTAGGCGAGAAGAGAGAGCAGAGCCCAAATAGCGTCAGGCACGGGACCTCGTCAGCGCCTTGGTCGCGGAGACGAGGGCCTGCCCCGGATGACCCTCACCTCTCCTTACTCTCCCAACGCCACAAAAGCGAGAGCGTTGTCAAACCTAGTTGCCTAGTTCACTACAAAGCCGAGCGTACCAAGGAACCTGCAGCTCAACGCGACAGCGGCCCGCTAAAATAAATGGCGTGGTGACGAGAACAGCTGGGGCTGGGGCTTCGTGGAACCAGCCGATGATGAAAGCCTGGTTACCCATTGATAAGACTATATGTGTCTAAAATCCAGCCTCAGCCTCAGCCTCAACCTCCATGCCTCCCCACCGTAGCATCTATGATGTACCCCGGCCTCCTTATGCCCCGGTATCCATCCATATGTGGTCCGCATCTCCCTGTCCTTGCCCCCCTTCGCGACCAACGGGCCCTCGCCATGTCACCTGCTCAGCGTTGGTCGCCCCAAGATCGTGTTTTGCTAGCGTCACCTGCGCGCATTCTGACGGGTAGTTCTTCGCTCTCGAAGACTCGCTCGTCGCTCACTCTGAGCAGCCACACCCTCACGCCTCCATCTAGTAGGGGTTCCGCTTCTAGCCCTGGGCGGCGATGGCGTGCGGAAGCTCGGTGATGACCGTCTCTCTGAAGACCGAAGGCGGCGTCGACTTCGTGGGGAATCCACTCTCAGGGTCAGCGTAGGAAGCGGGCTAGGCATGGCCGTGGACTGCGTTGTTGGCGTTGTCACCGTATCGAACAGCGGTGTTTTGCTCTCCAGACCTTGAGACGTGAAAAGCTTTGCCAGCATTTGCGCAGCAGATGCTCGTTTGTCCGGGTCAATTCTCGCCATTTCCTCCATACAAACAATCTGATCGGAGCCTGCAATGAGTTCAAAGATCTGGCTGTGAGTGCTGAGAAAAGGTTCTTGCTTTCGGAAGCCGTTAATATCGAGCACCCAGAGCATGGTCGCGAACAATGACCATACGTCTGCTTTGGTTGTGACAACAACACCTTGAACTGCTTCAGGGGCCATATACGCACTTGTTCCTGCTCGGGTTCTGACAGCGATATGGCCGACACGCTCACAGATGCCAAAGTCGCAGAGCTTAAAAAGGTACTCTGGCTTGTCTGGCAATCCGATAATGCTCCAGAGGATGTTGGCTGGTTTTACATCCCGATGCACGATTCCTTCTTCAACCAAGTATATGAGAGCCTTGAGCATTTGCAACAACAGGTTCCCAGGGATTGGCGTGACTGGAAGCTGGCAACCCCCATTGGCGAACAGAGATATGATGGACCCTTCACTCAATTTGAAGAATATCTCTAATCTGTCCAAGCCATGATTGAAGCCTAAATAGTCGACAATATTCGGCTATAATGAATCAGTACTCTTGAACGGATGCCATCATATAATAATTAGGACTCACATGGCTGAGACGCTCAAGTGTTTCAACCTCGTTCTTTCGTGCAGAGCGCTGGATGTCTGCCCAGGACTCGTTGCCAGTCGCTCGACTAGAGAGGACTTTGACAGCCATCAGGGCTCCCGTGTCCACATTGCGAGCTCGATACACTACTCCAAATCGGCCCTTGCCGATTGACTCCACGTCTTGAACATATCGTATTGGCAAGTTATCTTTGCTCGCTGCATGAATGCGGGTGTCTGGGCGTCCTGAGGACTCAAGAATCTCCGAGCCGCAGGTTCTCGCAAGGGTGGAGTCTGGAACGACAAGTTGAGGGTTGTGAGGTACCGTGTGCTCATCAGACCACCACACCAGCTTGAACCTAAGGAGATCACCGTTGTCACCTCCCATACCAATCGCGACGTTAATTCTCGGCGCAACCAACACCCGCCGGCGTCGGCCGGTCTCAAACGGAAATACTTCCTGGGTGACTGTCGGCTCGTGCTTGATGATCTTGGTATTCGCCCTGTGTGATCGATCGTAAAGCATGACACACCTCGAGGCCTCATGGATCTCGAAGGTGCATTGTAAATGTTCAACCTTATAGCCTTTGATACGGATGTAATTCCTGCCAGTATCGTTCCCCAGCCTCGCTAACGTCTGGTAGGTTGCAGACCTGACAGCTATTCCCACGTCGATCCCTCTTCCGTACTTGGTGATGGAGATCAAACCCAAATTCGCTTCGTCGTAGGTGGCTTTCTTGGCGTGTTCCGAGCCTTCTAAGGGGATGAGAGTAAAGATCGTGCCGGGATGAGGACCACCCTCATGGGGCGTTGGCATTGCGGAGGGAGATCCTTGGTGTTGTGACATTCTGAGCGACAGCTTTCAGTGGACTGCCGAAGCATCGCTTGATTTGTTAACCGGTTTTTTTTTTTGCTCTCTGTCCCTTATAGCTCAGGTACTTGGGAGGCTCTGCGGTCGCAAATAAGATGAGCGTACCAGGCGGAGGCGAGGACTCGGTTGGCGCCATGATGTCTCAAATTAATATCACATTGACCAACAGGCCTCATTGACAACCTATTTGAGTGCGCTGTGACAGAACAGTTGGGCCGGGCCGGGCCGCTCGTTTCAAATCAGCTGGCACACTTGGTGGACACGAGCAGGGGCCCTGGTGCAAATCGTGGGTACGGTGTGCACCAACGCGCTTGCATGAGGTTGGCTAGGCTAAGCGCCCATGTGAGTGTTACGCACGGACTTAGTGCAGGGGTGCAACTTGCTGGAAAGTGTGATTGGTTTGAGTCCTAACAATTTTAGTCCACCCTCGACCACACCTCTTTTCCTCCATCTCTTCTCTCCAACGTCCAACTTCCAACCTCGCCTCATTTACCACGCTCACATCACCTCAGATAAACAGCAATGGCTGCACGGCGGTACGGTGGCACCAGTCTGAACTCGCAAGCCGTCCAAAGGTCCAACAAGAGTCGCTCGAACCGCGGACGCGTGCGGTTCGTGAAGCCACCGGTATCAAGGACCCCCACCCCCGAGCACGCTCCACAAGTTGAGGACGAAAAATCCGCGGGAGAGTCCGCCAAGCCACACTACCAATTCGAACATCAAGTTTTCGCAGAGCAGCGTCGGCTATGGGTGAAAAACGATCGCGGAGAACCTTCATCGATGCCGCCGATTTATAAGCGTGCCGAGGCGAAGGAGCAAGTGAGGATGGTTTGGGTCGATCAGGGCATCTGGGTGGATGAGTGGGGCAAAGAATGCGACGAACCCAAGGCCCGCTGGAAGCATGAAGACCAGCCCACTGACTTTGGAGACGGTCACATAGCCTCTCGCCCGATAAGCCAGTTCCTATACCAGCTGAAGTCGGAAAGAGAGGCACTGCTAAAGGGGAAGAAGAACAGGCCCAGTTCCGATATTAACACGAGGGCTTACGAGGTGGTGAGGGATCGGTGGGAGAAGTGGGGATGTTGGAATGAAGCATGGGGCAACATGCCTGGCATGACATGGCTGTATGAAGACTTGGAAGTTAGGAAGGATGTCTCGGAGACGAGAGATGTGCTGGACCTGGGGATGGAGAAGAATGTTCTTAAATCGACTGTCGAAGCAGCCAGGGTGGTAACCGAGCACGCGGGGCCAAACCGGCGCAGTAAGAGGCTAGCGAAGAGCGATGGGACCCGAATTGGAAAGAGTCCTAAACAGTAGTGTGATAAGGTTAATTTATCACGTTGCAGAACAGGCACTAAGCCCTCAGCCTCTATCATACCAGCACAGCCTTCATTCACGGGCTTTATACTAGTGTGTATGACGATAGGGGTTCCCTAGCCCCTCTTTTCACCTCTTTCATCACTTCCCCCTGCATGACGCCATCTACATAGATTTCACCGATGAGCTGCCAACGACATGGCTTCACCGCATGCTGTCGAATCACGAGAGGGACAGAGCAACCCTCAGCTATGACGACTTCATCCCCTTGCGTCATCTGTGCCGTTCCCATACCAATTAAATCAAAATCTATCATGCAAAGATTGAACCCCTTCATCCGTTCCCCACACTCTTCTCTGACTACCTGGGTATCGGAAATCATCCAGGCCGTAGGCTCGTATTCCTTCTCCATCAGCTCGTCGTCGTCGACCTCCTCCTCCATAAGCTCATCCTCCTCCATTCGGCGCTGGGTCATGCTGGAAACAAAATCACTCGTAAATGAGACCTGGAAGTCTCGAGTATGCATCCGGAGAAAGGCTTTAGCACAGATGTCCGTCCAGTCTCGACCCCGACTCTCCATCGGCGCCTGATCAAGGCATAATGTCCGGCAGAAGGATTGGAGAGTAAGCTCTGGGACAGGTCCTCCGTCTCGCGATACCAGCATGGCCAACCCGCGGTGGAATGACTGAAGAATGTCTCTTGTCGAGGCGCGTTCGGCCACAGGAAGACCAACGTCCTGAATACGACCAAGACGTGCGGCCAAAATTGTAAGCTCGAGCCCATCTTCGCTGATAGTAGTAAGCTCCGAAGCCTCTTCGCCACCGGCGTTGAAATTGTAAGAGAATGCAAGACTGCGGGTTGAGCGCCTCCACGACCAGTCTGGGGCCCAGCTCGGTAGGTTCAAAATCGAAGGGCTTGGGCTTTTGAAACTTGCTTCACAAATGACATCAAGCCTCCGGGCCTCTTCAATTGAATATTTGACAACGTTGGTGAATAAGACACTAGCTGGTCGGCAATAGTCCGGTCCAACACGTTTGTCGTTCAACAGAGGGGAGTCAAGTAAACCCAGGATGCCATATACTTTGTCTCGTGGGTCCGAAGCATTCTTGTCCCTGTGGAAGGAGAGTTTGTAGAGAAGAGCCTGAGACCCGTGGCGAGAGTTATCAACCGCATCGTCTAGTCTTGCTGGCCCAAAGCGTGCGAGTGTGTTGGAGAGGCGGGCTTGGGTGCTCGGGTCCATCAGATTTCGGAAGCGCTCGTTGAGAAAGTCTTCGTGTTCCACAGCCAAGCTGTTGACCAACTTGTAGATCTCCAAACTGTGAGTTGAGTTGCCGCAATGGACGGAAGTGACGGGGGCACATTGGACTTCCTGAACTACCCAAATTCTCTCCCAGTAGGCCCGAAGGAAGAGGCGGGCCATATCTCTCATCTCCAGCTCGCTGATCTGCATGATGGCCAGCGGAGCACGGTTCAGTTTGACCAAAAAATCAAGGCCATGCCCACATCCCTCCTCTGGACCTAACCAGATCGAAACCGAATTGGCCTTCTTGTAGATGAGTTGCATCAGTCGTATCTGCTCTTCCTTCTCCTCATTATTTTGCTGGTCTATACACACGGCATCTGCCCAGATGGGCATCCCTTTTCTTCCGATCGCCTTTAGAGCACCAGAGAGGCTTGTAGTAATCGTGATATTCGTTTCATCGACTAGGATTGTAGCTGTGTCCAAGATGCTTCCCCAAGCGTAGGAGATGGCGATGTAGTCCGGGGCTCTGCTGAGACGGTGAACCTCCATTCTGTAGCAAATGACACCACACACTTGATATAAATGGAGGAGCCTGAGCTTCTTGCCGCGGACTGGCTTGAGCTGATAGGGATAAGTGTTGTTCGGCATCGAACTCATTGCAGAGGGGGAGAAGCCTGTAGTCTGCTCTTGCTTTACATTCACCGCCACTCCAGCTCAGTGATGGAACTTACTCCCGGTTCGCCTCTTCCAGCCTTTTCACACGTCTTCCAAATGGTTTTCGAAAAGATATTCGAGCACGGCCGTGAAATTAAGATGTGGCCAACGATGTGTTTGCGGTCGTGATGAAAACTTTCGCTCTGGAGAAGGATCATGCCAGGAGTGCTCCCAGAGTGAACGAGTGTCCGCCTGGAGCCCTCCCCCCGGCTTCGTGCATACGCCACAGCGCAAGTTGTGACGAGGATTACATGTCCAACTGCACGCATTGGGCTCTTCACCGATGCATCTGCTGCTGCAAACCCGACAAGAGAATTCTGGAGCTGCTTTCGAACGCCTTCACTGCTTTCCGCCACGTCAAGTGGTCACCAAACCAAACTAGGAGGCCCGCTCGCATACAGATGGGGCTGGAGTGTCCTTGACTGATCCGGAAGCGCTCCATGGTCAAAGTTTCTCCTATTGATCACAAAGCTTCCTGCGATCTGGTAGCGTCACAACACAAATCTATGGCAGCACTCTCCGTGCCATTCCAAGCTCTTGGCTCTTAGTGCGGTGGGCTGACTCGGATGTCTGCGTACCTAGCGTAGAATCTGCTGGAGATTGGGCGGCGCGAGGCCAGCAGGTCGGACCGTAGCGGTGGAACAATCCGCAGCAACTTGGGTTTCTGCGGAAGTGGGAAGACCCTGGTCTCGGGTAAGGCACCATCCAGGGGTGCGTTTCCGAAGGCAAATGTCGGCACGGTCATTGTGTGAGCGCGGCAACTTGCAGAAGTTGGCTTGCACGTGAGTCTTCCGAGCCAACAAGGTGTCGAAGTCGCGATGGTATAGGCCAAGGGCCTTCATGGGCACAGGCCAGTTCGACCAGGTACCAAAGGAGGTATTGGCCACAGCCAGTCCCGCGGCCAGCACTGTGCCCGGGATGAGACCTTCAATGCGTCGGCTCTGACAGACCCCCTATGGCAGCCCGTTGATCGGAAGGGTCTTATGAGCAGGTACCAAAGATAGTGTCCAAAGCTGCCTAGTGCTAGCGACTTCGTCAAAGAGTTCCAATTAAGTGTGCGCGGAGCTTCCAGCCGAGCGGCCGGCAGTTCGCAATACCCTATCCCGCAGCTTCCCGCTGTAGGGATTGGTTCTCCCCCCTCAGACGTGTGCCGAGGCGCAACAGCGAGGCGGGAGCGTTGACGCTAAGCAGATCCCCGGTTAGCCTATCCGTCGCATGTCTCACTTCACGTTATCTATGGCGGCGAACAAGAGCATGCCATCAACTGCAACGCATCGCCACTCAACATGTGCTTGGTCGAGTCCCCGCTCCTCCAAAGGTAAGACATAATGTCCCATAAGAGAGGGAGAGGGCTTCTGCGGAATCTCTTTTGCGAGAGCCGAGCCGCTCACTGCAGTTCCGGCCGGCGCCACCCTCAGCGCCAGTAACCCCCTTCCGTAGCTTCTTCTCCAACCCTCCATCCGCAGTGCGTACCTTTCGGCGGCCCCTCGTCACAAACTGGTGACGAAGACGGTGATCCCAAGAGCCGGCTTCAAAGTTCTTTCAGTCCACGCCACCACGCTCCGCCCTCCCGCCAGCGCCCCTTCAACGGTCTCCGGCACACTGGCGGGAGAGTGGCCCTCGAAATCCCGCATCGTCCTCCCGACCCCAGAGCGCCCGAGTAAGAGCCGCGGAGACCGAGAAGGCATGCCAGCCGGGTAGCCGCCGCAGCGAAACGCCGGACCAGCTCGCGGGGCTAGATCGCGCACATACTCGTAAGGAGACTGTTAATGCTAATGCAAGGTGCGGATCCGAGGCGGCCGACGAAGGGCGCGAGCCGGAAGCGATGAGCGACATTGACGTGACGAAAGACCTGTACAGCGTAAATGTTAGCATAGATTTAAAACTTTTTGCCATGGGGGACGCTCGCCCGTCTTCAGCTCCCGCGACCCAGGCGTCGGAAGTAGCGGCGCAGGCGCTGTTCGACCTACCAAAGTTGAGGCGATGCGACGAGGTTGGCATGATGATTGGAGCGCACCGCCTACAGCCGACCCATGGTGTCGTCGGCGCTTCGCGGCGGCTACCTGGCTGGCTTCGACCTTCAACTGCCTTCATGCCGCCATTGCGTGACACGATCGAGGCGGGAGTGCCCTATATTGGCAGCAACGAGTCTTTGGACGTAGGACCCGGCGTCAGTTGGAATATCGAGGCTCCTCCGTCATTGCTGAGGGGGATGGTGGGATCGAGAGTCGAAACTAGCCAAATCGTAGAAAGTCGTTGTTTTGCTGCAGCTGCGGGAGCGCAGAGCGGGCAACATGTGGCAATGTGGGTCTGGGACTGCACCACTTGGCATGTGCCAAGAACAACGGGTGACGGAACTTATCCCTCCAACGTAAACATTTATCTAGGTCTTTGCGCAGGACAAAAAAGGCAGCCACGCACAGCCCAACTGTCCCCTCCGGACGAAGACGCCCGAGCCTGGGCCTAGATCGGAGGATTTTGCGAATGCGCGACGGTTTCAGCCCACGGGACGCGAGCGCGGGCACCAAGCCAGACGATGACGCTCTCGCGCGACCACAGTTTCGGCGACCACGAGGACGATTCTAGCGCCGATATCCCGCAGCTCGTGTACAACTGGCTGTCCAACGCACAGAGCAGCAGACGGTAAGATCATCCTCAACAGCACCGATGATCGCGACACATTCCACGATGCGGCTAGCAGCGGGCACACGCAAAATGGTCAGCCCTTAAATGCCAGATGCCCCGTAAGAGGCGATCTGGGAGATGCCGCTCCTGACTCCGCGCCTTCCTGCCAAAGACGAGGCAATACTCAAGATTTTTCGCGATGGTTGGAGCGCACCCCCCCACGGCCTGACCGCTCCGATCTCTTCATAGCGCCAGTCATTCCTCGAGGGGCACAAGCATAATGGGCCATTCGGCATACTGCGACTCGCCGAATACAAATACCAATAACCTCCAAAGCGGCGGAGCTGTAGAGAAAAAAAGAGGATCTCGGGAGGGGCAGAGGCGCGGTATGTGTTGTCGTGTATTAAAGGGCGGCTCTCGACGCGGTCGGCTGGCGTAGTGGCCGAGACGGAACTGGGACTGCTCGATATGCTTTTGTGGCGGCCCCGTGGCTATGGGCCTCTAGGCCGAAAGCTTGGCTGATTTGTCTCTGCTCCTTTGCACCACCTGGGCGGCAGGTCGCGATTTCAGGCGCAAGAGGTCTGGTGACGCGACCCCAAGCGACATCGGCCTCCCGACAACGGAAGGCCCCCCTCCAGCCGTTCCAGAGCCGCACCGGTCGCAACGGGACCTACCATAGTTGTTTCCCTCGACGTATCGATTCTAATACTCCCAGGCCCCTTTCTCTGCTTCGTCCGTCCCCGCCGATTCGTTCATCACTCTACACCCGATCTGGCCCCGGCTAAACCCGCCCAAGATGCTTTACAAGCCCTGCTCGAGACGGATGCCTTTTTCAGCGCCGACGGCAAGCCCGTGGCGCCGAACACATGCTGGAAACTCGCTGTAGTCATACAGATCCAATCGGGGCGGAGCGCGCCCGTGTGCGTGGCCGACGCACGAGAGCAGAAGTTTAAGTCAGGTCCCGTCGCTCCAACAGGACCCGATCCCACAGGCGGCGGCACCAGCGTCCAAGAAAGGGAAGGCACGAGGTCAAGAAGAGTTCGGGCAAGCAGAAGAGACGGGCGAGAAGGGAGCGATGCCGGCGACCTGCTTTTCATCTGCTACACCATTTTTGCAGAAACGACTGCCGCACTTCCTTGCCAAGCACTTTATCATGATATTTTTGAGCGCATCACCCCTCCTCGTCTGGGGCGCTGGTCATCCCGGCATAGCGCGGCCCGACGAGTCCAATACATTTAACGAACAGATACACCGACCCGACACTCGGTCCCCCGACTACGGGCATGATAGTCCCTTCGCTGTCAGACGGCATTGTCGAGTAGCATCCTGCCCCAGCCAACCCCACCCTCTGGAAAAGAGCTATGGAACGCTGCCCATTCGAGACGAGATGACTGTCATGATGGTTGAAGCTTATTCCCCCTTTCCCCTCTTCTCGTAGACTTACACCAACACTTCGTAGCGCGCTCACCTCGAGGTACGCGAGAACGGCGGGCCATCCGTTTGACGAACAACACCAACTCGACGAATCCACTAAAATTTACAAACAAGTGCATGACAAGGTGGCCGACTCGATCAAGGCACGATCAGCCCGAGTAAACCGGTCGGTCATGCCGCTCCACGACGTGTCGGTTCCTGCGACGCCGAGTGTGGCTATGTTTCTTTACCTCGATTTCGAAGCGAGGAAGTCATACCACAACAGGTAGAGAGGGCGGAGGCCTCATGGGCAGAAGTCGTACCTGTGTTTCGGTAGCTGCGTTGCACTGCTTGAGGATCGGGGAGCTAGCGCGAACTAGGCATCGGGGGTCAGGCGCGACGCCGACATCGACAGCCTCGTCAACGACCTCGTCGTCCGCGTCGATCCAGCATTACGTCGCCCGTCCCGCAGTAAAGGTGCGCTTGATACCACGACAGCAGACCCGGTGCAGGTTGAAGCCGACGGTGACAAGGCCACGCCGCAAACCGCGTGTCGCCGAGCTCCTCAAGCCTAGCCGACAAGGCCCGCATGCTGACAGGCTCGGCGACTAGTTGCAGTAGTCCCAAACATTTGGCAGCTTGCCCACGGTAGGGCAGCACACAACTTCGCCAACGCGGTCGCAGTCGCGCGTGCAATCTCGGCATCTTGTCCCAAGACCTACTGTAGGAACAACCATTGTTAGCCCAGTTTACGGGGAAAGTCACGCAGTTGATATCATCTGTCTCCCCTTGTCCCCGGTATTGATGTTCTTGGCCGAGTTCCTCCAACTATCGCCGATCTTCTGCGCGGCGGCATCCGAGAAAGCTGTGTCGTTCCGCCTCCGAGCCCACTCGAATAAGACCGCGACTTCCACGAAGATTGTGTGAGTGTCGCGCGGCTTAAATGGCAGTGGCAGATCGCAACATCGTCGGAGTCTCCCATAGGCAACCCACATGCGCGCGGGTTGATGGGTGGTGGTTTTTGTGATCCGCGATTGGGAAGGGCTTCTAAAGGCTTCGGTTCGGTCTGATGTTGTCAATCGTTGAAGTCGGCGGAGAGAGCGCGGGGTTCGTGTCGCACGTACTCGAAGTTTGGGGCGGCCTCAGAGCTTTCGCTGCATGCAAATGCGCGTGCTAAATGCTTGAAGCAAGAGGGAGAAACCGGCGACGGTCTGGCGCGAGCGGATCGCGAAATTTTGCCTTGGATCTGGGAGACAGCGATGATGTTGCGGCTGAAAGGGACCCCTGCCAAGAAGGGCTGGCCAGATGATAAGCGCACAGCTTATCGATAAA
>Ga0247763_1000134_pt1 | contig 37112 bp, 27 predicted proteins | sample UWRJL141409B4_FD_179926 | JGI IMG/M metagenome (GOLD analysis project Ga0247763, IMG submission 179926) | Plant litter microbial communities from Arlington Agricultural Research Station in Wisconsin, United States - UWRJ-L141-409B-4 | ecosystem: Environmental > Terrestrial > Plant litter >... | reverse complement strand
AAAAAGGGAACGGAGTATTGCACTGCCCAGGACAAATTTCCCACCCTCTTGCTCTGAACCAAATCCAGAACCCCCTTCATCCCACCACAAGTTCACCAACAAGGAAGCGGCTTTAAAATGCCTGGTATAGCAAGAATTAGACAAGGAGGAGTTAGTTAAACTTCCGCTGCGGAACGAAGGAATCATGCTGCTAGGGACAATGGATATCAATAAGTGAGCAAAGCTGTCGATGCCGAACACGAAGACTCGGCCACCCACTACCTAGCTCTGCACATACTGCTTGGGGGATGGCGATTTCACAAAACCAGTCACACTTGGCAATCCCAGGCAGCCATTCCCCGTCACGACCAATCTGTTCGCAATTCTGCACTAGTTTTAGTCGACGCTCGATCTAGTACGCGAAGGCCTGCCCGACGACTCCTTTCTTAATAACCCATGCTGAAGAAGATATCCTGAGCCTCCCCCAAGGCTAGTGCCAATGGTTCAGGTCACGTAGAGAACAGGCCATGTGCTCAATATGCTCGTCGTTCTCTAGCAACACGAGCTGGACCTGGGAGGCTGGACAGCTCAAAGACCTGCGCCGCCATGCCAACCGCTTCCTCGGCCTGTGGACCGATGCCATCTGTATCAACCAGGGCGACCTTGCAGAGAAGGCCCAGCCGTCTGCCTGGGGAATCACACGTAGGGTCTTCGCCACATATACAACCACGTAGCCAAATTTGGATTTGAAATCGAAATCTCTTGAAATAAGCATATGTTGGCTGCCATGCAGAAGTGCGCGAATGGCTTGATCGGACTTTAAAAGTCCGAGGTGTCTGAAGCTTCAGGTTTACTCTACATATCACACACCTCCTAAAAAGCACAGTGACGTCACACTGCCTTGGTGTCTCATTTCCCTCGACACCCATTAGCCACAAAGCTATGAGATTTGCTGATGGCGTAGACATGATTGTAAAGACGTCACAAGGACTGAATCTATCCATGCCTCTTCACCAAGCGAGCAAAGAAGAACATGGGCTCATTATCTCCAAAACAAGACATTCCCGACCTTGAAACGGTCTGGAGCGAAGACCGCCCCAACAGCTTGACGTGCTGTGAGTGCGGGGAGCCGTTTTGTAAGGAAGAAGCACTGATTCGGACCTTCTCCGTTCTCCCTCAACACGAAAACACAGAGCCCACGCGCAGCAACAGACACAACATTTCAAAATTCTTATCGGTCCAGAATCACCAAGTCCTCTTCTTCGACAGACACCTCCAATGCATAGCAACAAACCAAAGATGCTACATCTGCGTCTCCCACGTTTGCGACCCAGGGGTCTCGGACACGCAAGCCCGGGGCCGCCATCCCGCGCAAGACATGACTATCCGACAGCGACCGTTTTCATCTGTGCTAAATATCGCTCACAGCCTCAACCGAAGCCTAAGTCGCAAAGAAGACGAAATCGAAGCCCCCAAGGATCTCGAGATGGAGATCTGGCACGACTACTTCAGCGTGCCACAATGGCAATCCGATCTCAAGGGCTGCATCCTCCGTCATGGAGTTCGTACGGGCATCGCGGATCAAGGTTATGCTTTAAGGATATCACATTGTGCGTGGTATCGGCGGGGATGATGTCTTTCTCTCCAAGCTAATCGAGGTGTGGGATCGTGAGGCGGACACGCATGGTGCGGCCAAGATTGAGGATATGGTCCGCCCCGGAACCACCCTAGTGCCTTGAAATCTCGGCCCTCTGCAGATTGCTAGGTCGTTGCGAAAACTGGACTTCGCGTCGGCGTGGATTCTCCTCTCTCGTCGGGGGTGTCGGTCCATCTACGACTTTGTGTATGCTTTGCTCGGACTGCTACGCGCGATCCCGGGGGGTGGAGACTGCAGTCCGCGCAAGACGACCCGTCCAAAGCCGTCGTGCAGATGGCGACGGCGTGTTTGAGAGGAGGAGACTACAGCCCGCTGTTCATGACGCCGACGGGCGAGCCGTATCCTCGACGACACGAGTGGCGGGTCATGACCCGGGATGGGTTTAACGACGTGATTACCCTTTGGGCTGGGTCACGAGGCTAGTCCTCCGACCCTCCTTCACCGAGGGATGGAGACATGCCTACAGTCTCCATCAGATACGAATATTATAAATACCCAGATGATCAAAATGAACTGCATCGGCAAGGTCTCCTTCGTCTTCAAATCCCCCCCGCCACCTGGACCCTATCGCAAGCTTCGCCCAAATCGCTTGGATGGTCCTCACCTTCACGGAGCCGGACGACGTCCACCGCTTCGCGACAACAGTCTACTACAGGCTGTACCACATGCCGCCGGAGCAGCTCTCCTCCATCCTAAACGACAAATCTACAACGACTTAGGTGAAATCCATCTTACAAACCTAGTATGACGATGACGATAGCAACTAAGATATACCACAAGGACTTGGACTCGGAGGAAGCCACTTACAAGCCTCGAAACTAGCAAACCTCCTCCAACTCGCCCTCCCCTCCCCGACCAACGGATCTGGTGTAAGCGCGCTTACCTTCCTCCAAATGCACGGTAGGATTATCTACCTAGGCTGGTCGGGCGGGTTTATCGGCGTGACCTGTGAGGTCTGCTACGAGACCTTCCTCTACCGCGCGGCCTTGTACAAGTCGTCGCTGAGCGAGATTCGCGGAGCGGTAGCTTACCGTATCCCCGGACTGAGTTATTGGTTTGCGAGTCGGGACGGGGTTGGCCTTTTGCTCGCAGATGGTGGGCGTATTGTTGGGCGGTTTGTGATTGTGTGCCGACTGGTAGTAGTATTGTTATGGTGAACGTTGAGATGCCGGACTTTTATAGCGTGGTGGAGGATTGGAGACCTACATGATGGTTTTCGAGGGCTCTGAGAAAGGGGGGGGGGGATGATGTACATGTCTGGCAGGGTGCGTGGGCCTACCGGTTGAGCGTATAATTACTACCTTAGCTAACAGGTTGGTTTTACCCTGATTTTTTGGCCTCCCACGAGGTCGATTTTTTGCTGTCCAGCCCAGGGGAGCTGGCAGTGCTTGAGCACGAGTTTTCAAAGATTGTGTCCCTGGAGGGATCGGGGCTTCTGGTCCTAAACTGCTGTCTGGCTCTTTGCCGCGGTGCGGGGGATATCTTTGCTGGAGCGACCGTGTATATGATCAGAGTAGCACCCACCTACCCACCTACTAACGCTAGTTGGCCTTGCGCCTGTGGGAGAGGGAGAAGAGTACAAATATGGCTTGTGTGAGTAATCCGAGGGAGGAGTATTACGCCTAAAACACGCTGGAGAATTTGACGATTATATGATTCTGTCCAAAGACATGGGATGACAAACACAGTATCGAAAATATTAGGTACTAATCCTCTAGAAAAACCTATCAGACGTATGCGGTAAACCTGGCATCTCTCCAACGCATTCGATTGGGCCAGCTGAAGGATGATTTTGTGCGACACGCAGCGGATATTTGTTTTAAGGCGCGCGAGCCGCAGGGCTGGGGCTGCTAGCCTGCGAGAGTACAGTAAGACCTACCTTACCTACCCGCCCCGAGTCTCTCCCTTGTCGTAGTCTGACGGAATGAATACGTAGTTCAGGCTCTCCAAGACTACGAATACATGGAGAAGCGGAGCCGGCTGCCCAACGATCCTTTCCACGCGAGTGGGGAACGGTGGCTGCACCGGTACCTCCTGGAGCATTATATCAAGCGGCCAAGCCGTGATGGGGGACTGCTTGCTGTCTCATTGCCGGCCACCGGAGTCGGGGAGACGGGCTACATAGAGGATATGCACAACGCAGCGGCACAGGACAATCGGCGTGACAATTTTCGGCTTGTCTGGGAGCAAGGTTTCTATTAGCGCTTGGCCATGGCCGCATACGGCGCAACCTTCCTCGTCGCTCCCATGTGGTTGATGGTCGTGCACAGAACCCTCTACACGGCCCCTGGTGTCGACCACGGTGCTGGTTTCGGTTTTTGGTGTAATATGTGCTGTCTTTATGTCGAGCCGTATCGAGGTAATGTCCGCTACGGCGGCTTATGTTGCCGTACTGGTGGTTTTCGTCAGGTTGATCACCGAGAAGGAGGCAGAATCCGGGGGGCTAAACCAGTACGTGTGCTTCCGTTGTAGTGGCAGGATATGCTTGAAACATTGTATTACGGAGAACTGATTTTCGGGAACCAATGGATAGGGGTATCGGTTAAGACCACTAGGAATTCAGGGGGGTCGGGAATGGAACTATGAAGCAAACCGAGCGCAAGGACTCCGGTGCTGTAACTAGAACTTTTAAGAATAGTTGCAAAATTAGGGCAAGAATAACTTATACGTACGGCTGAATGCGAGACCATTCCTGCGCCAACTGGCTCCGCTTGATGTAGGTTTGGCCGAGCCAGGCTGCAGCATATCACGCTGTTCCGGCTGCGCCACGCTCGGGGCGCCACCACTGAGGGGCACGAATACTAGCCGCCCCCAGATTAAATACCCTACCATTGGATGTAGACTTCCCATTCGCGGGGTAAATGCTGCTACAATATATTGATTAATCTCCGGTTTGGCCACCTGACCCGGTCCCCGGGATCGAGAACCAAGTCTAGAACTGTGGGTTGGAACCTGGGTTGGCCATGTGACACAGCCGGAGTAATCACCCCGGCTCCCGGGTGACATTGAACAAGAAAGCCGTTGCTCCTGAAAGAGAAGTACATATGAGTAGCCCGTATTTATAGCAGTACCTTGGGCGCTCCTAGTCTTCGAGATTTCATACCATTCAAAACCACGGAAAAGTATACTTCTAAATCACTATGCGCCTCTTCCTTATAGCTCTGCTCGCGGCCGGCATCACGGTCATGGCCGTGGACTGCAACCAAGCCGACTACTACAAGCCCGGGGTATACAACCTGTATATGCCCTTCCGTGGCAACTCTATTAACTGCCAGCTCGCCCAGGGCAACAACAGCGACGCCGTCAAGGCCCTGCAGATGCAGATGAACCTCTGCTACCGCGGCACCATCGCCGCCCAGCTCAAGGTGGACGGGGATTTCGGCTCCAAGACTAAAGCCGCTTTGAGGGCAGTGCAGAGGGCAGCCAAGGCAGACGACGATGGAATCTATGGGCCCGAGACCAGGAGCAAGATGAAGTTCGGCACCTACATTAACGGTAATCCAGATGATGAGATTTGCAAGAAGCTGTCGGATTGGTGATATGGCTATACTGTTGGCTGCATTGTACCAACTGGATACAATGGAGAAGGAAGTATAGGATGCCAACAACTTCTTGTATTGTACATACTTCTGGTAGCTGGCGTCGATTTGCTCAACCAAGCTTTTCTTTATAGGTCTCCTGTACTATTACAAGGCCGCTCGTGTAAGAAACAGCCTGGTTGTCTGGGACGAATCTGGGCACACGAAATTTCCTTTTTCGTTCGTCGTCCTGAGCTGGGGTGAGCTGTGGACCGCCAGTCCGTGTTTTGTCTGCCCAGTGCTTGGGCGACACAGTGAAACTGTGGTGGAGCCTAATTCTGGGCCCGTTCGCCAGCGGAGCTGACTGGATGCCTGGTACTGCCAGACCGCTAGTGAGCCTGAGCCACCAGTGACGAATGATGAATCCTACAGAGAGTTCTATAAAGAAGAAGGTTCTGGTTGAAAGCCAGAACCACAAGAGGGAGCAATACAAGCAAGCGGTTTCAACTACCTCCGATCCCACAGATTCCAGTGTGCAGTCTTTCTGACACCAGGCGTCACAGCTTCCAGGGTAGTCTTGGGCCCGAATTTTGGCCTAGAATGTACTGGTACATGCCCTGGGATGGTACACAATACCCCAGCTCGAATTTTGGGATGGTACATGATATATTAGCGCTGATGGGGTTTCCTATAGTACACTAGTATATGATGGGATGTCCCAGAATATACCAGTACATGCCCTGGGATAGTACATAATGTCCTAGCTCGGAATGGTAATTGAACCAGTATTTCCCCTTGGACATGTCAGAAATACTGTACTGCTTGTATGAGGGTTGCAACGGTGATTTTATTGCTTGTTCTCTCTTCACCCTGGCTCTCTGGCAGAGCCAGAGAGCTGTATCTTGTAGATCTATCAGTAGGATTATGCCTACGTTACTATGGTGGCTTTGGCTTGTCACAAACTACTCACTGCGCCAAAAAGCGGGGAACCCAATTGCTTCCTGACCCTAGAAGTTGCACCTTTACATCTGACAGGGCCCATGGGCAGGAAATTTAAACCCCTAGCTGAGACTACATGGTCACGAAATCTAGCCGCTTGCGGTTAAAACTGTGGCGACATTAAACACCTTGCAAGACTCCTACACAGCTATGCCAGCCGTCGGAATAGAGGCGAAAAAAGGAAAGCGTTTTCCTAATATAGGCTTGTTGCTTAGCATAAAAATATCCAATATGCAACTCCAGTTCTATATTGCATGCGTTATATGTAGGTAAAAGTTCTCTGCGAAAGCTGAATAGTTAAGGGGAAGTTGGTACTCTGAATGGTTAACCGGACAACATGGAACCATGAAGCCCCCAGTATTCTGACCCGAAGCTTGGAAGATCTCAGTGGACGACCATATTACCAATGAGTCCGCAAGACCTGCTATTTCCCATTCTGTAAAAGCCGTGATTCCTGTCACGGCGAGGTCACCAGAACGATCGTGGGATCGAAGACGTGGCACTCAATTCGTAGAGTTACAAGGTAAGGAAAAAAAAGAAGAGGAATGGCTGCGGGGCAGCGATGCCAAAGATCCATCTGTGTTGGGGGGCGGGGGCAGGGCACTGGGCACAGCGACTCAGCACGTGGGTCAGCCAAAGGCTGACCAATCAACCATGCCACGGCTGTAGGGCATCCAGACCACCTGCTGTGACTATTCCGCACACAAACGTTTTACACACTCCCCTGCCTCTCCGTGTAGCCATAATCTTTTTCTCAGCCTGCCTATAAGCTAATTACTCTCAAATACAGCCAAGCCTTTGAAAGCTCCAGCTGGGGCCTACATTAGGCCGCTCGATACAACTTATATTTGCCGACAGGTACGTCAGTGGAACAACCCTCTATCGCAATATTCATGTGTGCGGTTAAATTAAATTGTTCTCGAAAAGATTCGTACTAGTGTAGCGATACGAGGTCGCTTGCATGTGCAATATATGGACACATTCAGCTCGCTACGTATCATGCAGCCAGCACCCAGGTAACCACTGAATGTGGGCAGAACGAGAGTTGAATGTAAGCTAAACGCGAGTCGAACGTGAGCTTAAATATTACCTCGTCTCAGCTGTGAAAGGAGGCAACTGCAACATGTGAATCTTTCCCATCTACGTACAAGACAGGGTTGTCTGCCCCTAACTATTCAGTAGAGTTTTTGGAATACTCGCACTGCTCGTTTCGCTGCATCTTATTTGCCCTTTGCCGTCCACTATCTGGCTGGTCTGTTCTCACTACATATCTCCATCTCGACAACGCACGTGGATACATCGGAAAGGAATACAACATGGCCAGTCTCAGCGGCTTTATTTCTCGCGCTATTAAGCTCGTCCTATTGGTAGCGTCCATTATGTGCTACGCGCTCCCCACCTCAGCCACGGAAGATACCATCGCCGTGCCTAGCAGTGTGGATATCAGCGTTGGAGATGGCCGACTCCCGCAGGCTTTTGATAACTGGCAGCTACTGGACAACAATCCGGCGACTATTAATGCCGTTGTAGCCGACTCTAATCTCTATCAACTCCACAACACGGGTCTGATCTGGAAATACACGGGCCCCCCTATCACGGGCTGGCAGGAGTTGGACAATAACCCTGCGACTAGGAAGATTGTTGCTTCTTCCGAGAATCTTTATCAGCTCCACAATACGGGTCGAATCTGGAAATACACGGGCACCCCTTTTACCGGTTGGCAGGAATTGGATAACAACCCTGCCACTGTCGACATTGTGGCGAGTGGTAATGACCTGTATCAGCTCCATAACACGGGTCTGATCTGGAAATACACAGGCACGCCTTTTACGGGTTGGCGGGAGCTAGATAATAACCCTGCAACTAAGAAGATTGCTACTTCTGGCCAGAATCTTTATCAGCTCCATAGCACCGGTCGAATCTGGAGGTATACCGGTACTCCATTTACTGGTTGGGAGGAGTTGGATAACAACCCTGCTACTATGGATATCGTGGCTAGTGGTACTGAACTATATCAGCTCCATAATACGGGCCTGATCTGGAAATACACGGGCACCCCTTTCACGGGTTGGCTGGCATTAGATACCAATCCAGCTACGAAGGCAATAGCAGTAGGAACCGCTGGGCTCTTCCAGATCCATAGGACTGGAGCAATTTGGAAATATGTCGGCCCACCAGTGACGGGCTGGCAGCAAATTGACGGAAATGCCGCATCCAGCAGCATACTAGCAGGAAATTCGCTTTATCAGCTGCACAACACGGGTTTCATTTGGCGCTACACCGGGTAGGGCTTTGTGAGCCTAGTGGGAGAAAACCTCGAAGGCACAGAATCAATTACAGTGGAAAAGGGCAGTGGTAGGACGATAGATAGCTTATGGACACTCTTTACCGTAGTATATAGCTGGCGATACAGCTTGCCTGATAGTTAGTTGTGGTGTCACACGGATCACCACGTGACCACCCACCATATTGGCCTCAGGCCTTCCTTTTCTTAAGGGTTCCAAGGAGTTCTTGTTGGTCAAAATAACCTAAGGTCTTGTAGGCAAAGGTCAAGACATTGGCAAGTGATTGAAGAGGATGAAGATGATGATGAATTCTGTTATCTGAAAGAGAGGGCGGGAGACATCCTTTATAGCCCTGAGGACCTGGCGCAGGTGCCACCTTTCTAGGTCACTAGTGTGCTAGCGCACCGCTGGTACGGCGCTAGCAAGCCTAGTACTTATGGGCTGTTAACACAGTTATGTAGTGAGCTTTATGCAGTGAACTTTGTGCAGTGGGCTTTATGCTGTGTGCCTTGTGCAGCAGGCTTTATGCTGTGTGCCTCATGCAGTAGGCTTTGTGCTGTGGATTTTATGCTATAGCACTTATATCCAATAATTTAGCTGGCTTGTAGGAGGTTTGTTAATAGTGTGGGTTAATTGTTTTCAAAACCTATTACTTAAGTTGCTAAACCTTTTTGGTTTGTTGGTTATATTTTTTTAACATCAAATTGGTAGATGGTCTAAGCTGGTTAAAAAGTTTGGAATCTATCTGCTGTAAGGTTAGTAATTTGAATAGGTGTAAAGGAAAAAGATTTAATTGCTGGCGTAGCTCTTGAGTCTTCCTTAGTACTAGGGTTGAGGCTTCCTTGAGTTGTAATAGTTGATTGGCTTAACAGGCTTTTGTGCTTGTGTTTCGCTAGATTCGAGGTAGTAGGTTTGCTTAAAAAAGGGGCAAGGCCTTGGATTTGATCTTATAGATTACCAGTAATAGCTTGCGTTTAGAATTGTAGATTTTAAAGCTTTTAGTTATTGGAGTAGCTATTTCGATTTGATTTCTTAAGGGTTGTTGGATTAAATTAATTGGTATAAAGTAGATAGATTTTCTTTGAAAAGTAGGTAGGTAGATGGATAAAAGGTGTTGATGATTGTACTTCTGTCACGGCACCAAAGGACGCAATGCGTAAACACCACAAAAAGTGGAACTTTGTGCAGTCAGGGCACTGCACCGTAGTCCTTCTACATCTAGCACCAAAGGCAGGTACTGTACCGTGACAGCTTCCCCTTTTGGGTAGCTAGATTGCAATTAGTGGTGTTGAGGTATTGAGACTCTTAATTGTTAGAAGTACGACACTTTTAATCTACGTGGGTATAATTGTGAATAAGTTGTATTGCAATTGTGATAAATAAGCTTAATTGTTCTCTGGTTTTCTGGCAACCCATACCTCGTAAAAGAATTCAAAACAAACTAAAAGGATCTAATCACACTAGTTTCAGGCTTATAGCGTGAATATGCTATGCTATAGATGGACGAGGTAGTAAATTGTCACGGTACGGTGATGCTGCCTGCCTGTGGCTACGCAGCTAGATGTAGAAGGACTACGGTGCAGTGCTCTGACTGCACAACGTTCCACTTTTTGTGGTGTTTACACATTGCGTCCTTTGGTGCCGTGACATAAATGGAGTCACTAACGATAGCGACAAGGTCGCCCGTCCGTGCTCTTGTCTAGTTGACAAGTATCATTTTCTGCCATCAGGGATATTTTGGCTGTCCTAGCAGCTTTTGGATTTGTGCTAAGGTGACATTGGGAAGCTGAGTGATAATGCCAGCGAGTGGTTTGTGATAGAATTTCTCTTCAATATCAGGGATAGAATTCCTGCCTCGTCGAAATTCCTGTCTTGTCGATATTCGGGTACGCATAGTTCTGTTAGGTACGTACTTATTCTGCCCGCAGAAAGTTATGCGCAGCGTCTAATCCTCGTTTCTCCGTATTCTGCACCATTTCTGCCGGCAGAATCTTTGCGCCTATAGAGACCCAGTTCTCGGCCACGAGCCCGAATCTTGTTCTCGCTACGTACCTTTTCTACCGGCAGAAATTTACCGCCTAGCGTCAGCGACACAGCTCTTACCCCAAGCCCAGATCTTATTTCTACACTCTCAGGCTTCTGCCGGCAGAAATTACGCTCATATTTTCTCCAATTCGCGCCCGGCCCCTTATCCACCAAAGATTCCTCCTACCATGGAATGGCAAGCACACCACCCCAAAGTCGACAGCTCGAGTTTCCCCTTCTTCGGAACTGAGAAAGCTGAAGTAAGCGGGGTGTCACTATCACATTACGACGGAACAGCAACTAGTAGTCAAAACAGTTAGCCTTTTCTCTCCCGCCTTTTTTTGCATCTTTTTATCAGTAAATACTCACAGCGAATCAACTCTGCATCAAGGTCAAACACGACGTAGAACGCGCGCATAAACGCCCACCCCAAGATAACCTCACCCGACCAGTCAAAGCCCGACGACGTGGTAAACAGGCACGCACACCTCCCGGGATCCGCCAGCGGCCACTCCATGGTATAATCAAACGCCGTCAGCGTCAGATTCTGCCCCGCCCCACCACCCAACGTAAATGTAACATTGGGCATGGCGGAACGCCTCGGGCACTCCACCGTCGGTGGCACCATCCATCCCCCAGACTTCTCAAAGCCCGCTGCCGCATACACTCGATTATACACCCCCTCAGGGAGATGGATCTCAGCGCTGCGGGTGCTAAAAGCGGCGGGGGTGTTGCCAAGGTCAGCGACGAAACTGTTGTTGGCTTCATCTTCCCGTGCATCGAGCCGCAGATACAAGGCTGTCGTCTGCCACGCGCCGTCCCAGATGCTGCTACGATGGCGCGTGAGTGGCACCTCAGCGAGGAATCCGTCGCGGTCACGGTAGATATCTGGGTTAGTGCGGCCGAAGGACAACTCGGCGCGGGGTCCGCGCAGGCGCAGCGCGAATAAGTTCCTGTGCAGGGCCTTTTGGCGGACCATGCGGACGAAGGGCGATGGTTCGCCAAAGTCGTCGGGCTCCGTGCGGGACGAGAATGGGGCGAGTCCGAGGGTGCCGGCCATGGGGCAGGCGTTGAAACCCCACGTATCGCTGCTGACGTAGTCGGGCACGGCGATGGCTTGACCATGTGCTGACACGGAGCCGAAGCCGATGGTGTCGTATGAGAGGTTGCCTTGGCCCCAGAGCCAGTCGAAGTGGAAGCGCGCCGGCGTGTTGGTTGCGAGGAAGGTGGACGAAGCTGATGTGTTGAAGGCTGCCGCGGTTTTGCAGACTCGATGTCTGCCCGGGAGGGCCGTGGACGTGATCCAGCTGTCGGGTGAGGAGATGTCAAGATAGACCGCAACTTGCTGCGGCGGGCTGCCAAGTGAGACATTGAGGGAGTAGCCCATCTCGAACCATTGCGCTTCCTGGATGGGCACCGAACTCCATCGCCGCCTGGTAGGCTCATCATTCAAACGGGTGGTGGTTAGTGGACGCTGGAGCCTCGGTTTCATGTTGTCAGCGGCGGCTGCGCACGCCGTGAGACATACCGCCAGGGACGCTAGCATTGCTGGTGCCTTGTACATGGTTGTGGTTAAGTGATGTGGCAGAACTGACTTTATTCTTTTCGATTGCAAGGCAACTAGAGCAAAACAGCGCCATCTTAACATGTGCGGTCGGGGAACTGGAACTGTGACGGTTAGTGTTTCAGTTTTCGCTGCTACCTCCGTGGAAGGATTGCACAGCCACACCACATTATGACATTTCACCGTCATCATCCTAAAGGTCTCCCCCAGAGCATGGAGGTGGTTGGCAGATTCATGGGACAAAGGTGGGCAATTCACAATTATCTTTTTAACTGCTTAACAGTTGCTATTTCGATCAAACGGCCCCACCCACCACACTTCCAGTGACAATACCTACGACTCACCGCATCAATTCTCCCCTGCCTACTCGCCTCATCGGGGCTCTTCATCAAGGCTTGTAATATGGTAAGCCCAGGCCTTGCGTTTCCGGTACAGAACTGTGTGAGGATTCCATCACGCATTTTCGCACGGAACACTCTTTCACTTAGCCAGAGCCTTCGTACTCCGTATTGCCGAGTTAACTCCACGGCCCTTTTGATCAACGCCGTACTTAGCGTGTTGGCTTCTCAACCCTATTTCACACTAACACCTCTCTCAACCACAACAAATAAAGGGCAGTCCATAGTCTCAGGCACGGGGTCTAAATACGGGGTGATCTTCCGTGGTGGCGTCTGATGATGATATTACCGTCGACCATCAACCCTGTTAAAATCAACTATCCTTTCGGCCGTACTTCGGGCTCGGGCTTTACAGGAAAATTTATAGCGTTACCGTGTCTTGGAATAAGAGACTTCACTGTCCTATACTCTCTGGTGCGTCTGGAGACCTACTGGATGCGATTTGAATAAGACGGGCAGGCCTAATACTTGTCATCACCCTCCATCTCCCTTTATCTTCCATTATTACACGCCTCTTGCCTGACCAAATAACCGCCCATGGCCGCTATAAATTCCCTTCTACTAACCGACCATTTTGAACCAGCCTAGCTAACTGAAATACTACTCGAATATATCGACTTAGTTACAGTTGATTTTGGACGATACTACGCTGGCATTAGTTCTCGTGTAGAGCTTGCCGAGCAGATCCAGTACGTTATAATTACGTAAGGCTTTATCGTAATCAATCACAGCTTTACCAAGGACGAGATCACGTACTAGGTCGATATAGGCTACTATATTCTCGCCAATATACCCGGAGAAATCCGCGACCAGATCAAAAACTTTAATATATACTGAAATATAACCTTACGGCAGCAACTATAGTAATATATACAGTCCTTTTAGCCCAAAATACAAGATTTTATTAATTGTATATATAAGGTTATGCTCTCCCAACCGCTACGCCTTTTCGCTGTTGCATTTGGGCTTGACGATAAGAATCTTCTTATTAAGTTATATAATTATAGTAGGTAGGACGAAAGTTATAACGTGCATGATAAGCGAGCGCAATACTTTTCACGCGTTGCACCATTTCTACATTCAACCCTTATTTTCTCCACAACCCAATATAACAGCACGTTTAAACGAAGCACAATTACTTCTGGCCCTCTAAGCTCTCCAAGACGATAAAAATCTAAGCTTACGTAAGGCAGCTGAGATCTATAATGTTGATTATACAACTCTCTTCTACCGGCGCGCCGGTTAGCCTGCGCGACGCGATATTCCAGCCAACTTACGTAAATTTACGGATTTAGAAGAGAAAACGATTATTTAATATATAATTAAGCTATATGTACGCGTATTCCATCCCCAGCTTTCGTACGTAGAAGATATAGCTAACTAATTGCTACGCGAACGTAACGTACCCTTTATTGGCGTATAATAGGCTCACAACTTCATTAAACGCCAGCTAAAACTTCAGACGCGTTTTACGCGTAAATATAATTACTAAAGGGCTAAATATAAAGATCTAATAATTATTTGCAAGTGGTTTGCCCTTATATATAATGTTAAAGTTAAGTATGGTATCCTTAATAACGATTCGTATAATTTTAACGAAACCGGCTTTATAATAGGCATTATTATCGCTGCTATAGTAACTACTACTTTTAATAGCCGCAGTAGGGCTAAATAAGCCCAGCCTGGAAATTAAGAGTAGGTAATAGTTATCTAAGGGGTAAACGCTTTAGGTTAGGCTATCCCGCCATTTATTATCTTAGCTAGGCAGTACTACCTTGCCAATTGGTATTAAGAGTGCAACCTTCTGGCCTCCTGGCGCATTGTAATAATTAATAACGGGTAGACTACTAATAAGAAAGGCATAAATTAGATTTGGTATTTTAATTTCCATATAGCATTTTATATAAAGGGCAAATATTAGCTGCTTATCCTTAACAACTATAATAGCCATTACTCCGAAGAATTTGAAACCTACTACTAGGAGTATAATATTATTATACTTTATATACCTCCGCACTCCTCGTACCTACTTTAGCTATTAGATATTAGTTATTTTGAGCCGTTAAAAAAGGTGTATAGCTGCTAAATTAAGCAGTTAATGCGAATAAACATTATATATATTAGCAAGTTAAAATTTCTCTATGCGTTTAAAAAAGCGTTTTTTGCTTTAATTATAGAGAAGAATATCCAAGGGGGTTTTGCCGAAGCTGGTCTTATATTATATAACCCAAAAAGGGTGATATTTAAGCTAGATATCCGTATTCAAACCCCAATACCCTTAGCCTTAAGCCTACGTATAGCACTACCTTAGGTCTCCCAAACGCCATACAACCCTTAAGAGGCTACCTTGTAGTTAGTATTTATCAAAACTTGAATTTCCAACCATTAGGGCAGCTCTCCAACCTTAATGCTAACTATTATAAATTAACTGGCTAAAGGTATAATGGCTATTATGCATGAGGTAGCTCTTCTACGTATAGAGGTCTTAGTACTACGAAAGGCTAATAAGGGGTTTAGTAAGCAACGGAAAGCTAAAAAAATACGTATGTGGCTTGGAGGGTTACTTACTATACAAGAGATATAAGATTTACTAGATCAGAAGGCTATAGGTGAGTAGTTAGTCCAGGAAATACGATAAAATGGTGGTAGTGAAGGGGGGTCTTATATGAAGATTCGGTGCTATGGAGTGTGCGGCAAGCCTGGCCATAATGCACGTACGTACAAGGAGGCTGCAGAATTGTCTGATTCATCTGTTTCCGATTCAGTTATAGTTATTTCCTAGTATTATGGTTGTGTAATTGAGGATAGTTGTGGTGGGGAAGTGGAAAGTGTTGCGCTCGCTTGTCTGTTGCGCTCGCTTATCACGCACGTTATTTAAGATATATAATACTATAACTTATTATTGGATATAAGTGCTACAGCACAAAATCAACAGCATAAGGTCCATTGCACGAAGCCTACTACATAACTGTATTGACAGCCTATAAGCACTAAGCTTACTAGCGCTACGCCAACGCCGCGCCAGTAGTCCGCTAGTGTACTAGCGACCTAGAAACTATACAGTAACAACACTACTAAGGTAGCACCTACACCAGGTCCTTAGGACTATAAAGAATAGCTCCCGCTCTTTTTTCTAGATAGCTGAATTCATTACTATCTTTATCCTCTTTAATCACTTCCCAATGCCTCTGCCTTGACCTTTGCCCGCAAGACCTCAGGCTATCCCGACCAACAAATAGTAAGGAACCTTTAAAACTAAATTTAGGGGTGGAATTGCCTAAAAGCCTGAAAAATTGCGATATGATTAATTGTCACGGCACCAAACCAGCCCTTAATCGGGGCCGGCCCGGCCCCGGACTAGCAGCTACACGTAACCTCCCTAGCACCTAATATATAGCTTGCCAAAGGGAGCTAGCTCCCTTTGGCTCCTTTTGTATAATAATAAGTCTCTTCTCTAAACCTAAGGTCGGCACCGTAACAATTTATTACACCTACCTTTTAGGAGTAGTAATTGTACTAGCCCTTTTCTACCTTAGATTACTTATTGGGAATAAGTGCCACACACTACTATACAGCACCTATACTGTACAGCATAACTATACCGCAGCACAAATAGTGCTGTGCAGCTTGCTGCACAGCATAATGAACCCTGTAATAAAACCTCGTATTCTATCACACTAAAAACGCCACAGCGCTTTAGCGCCTCGGCCTTCGGCCTCTAGCAGAGGCCGATGGGCCGATGGTCACAACTATAATAACCACGGCTCACCTTCTCTTAAATAGAAGAAATAAGTACTCATCCATCCTCTTCTCCATGACTTGCCTCCATCATCATTGTGACCATATCTTCATCAACAGTAATTGTAATGAGTGAGCTTGATTGTTGAAATTATTGTCTGGCTTTCTAGCAGAGCCAGAAAGCCCTCCTTTATAGACCTGTTACATGAACCAGCTTACAATTTATACGGTGGCTCAGCAATTGGATTCCTGGCTATACCAGGCATCCTCACACAAACTGACTAGATCCCATAGGTTCAACCTCAAGAAAGACCCCTTCCTTTTGACAGGTGCTCCACCGGACCGCTGACGGCTGTTGCAGCTGTCAGAGTGGGACCCAAATTCTTTTACAGTACGGGGGGGCGCTTTTCACAGTACGAGTAGACATACCCTATTATTATTGTTGAAATTACAGTCCAGCTGCCCTGTAGCTACAGCACCTTTAGGTGCTGTAGCCTGGTTGATCTACTGCCCTGGGAGTGCTGTTGACTGCACTATGGCGAAGTGCAGTCACCACAACCATGGGGAGTTGTTGTTGTGGTCTAGGGGGGCTGCCAAGCCCCCTGGACCCACTGGAACCCACTGGAACTTACTAGAACCGATAGGGAGTTCCGGGGGCTCTACCACCTGTAGGCCAAGCTTACAGAGGTAGGCCCCAAGCACCATTCCTTCTGTAGTATAGTCTTTCCTTTTGTGTCCTAGGGCCCTCACCCCCTGTAAGATTGACCCACACCCACTGAGGGCCCTATAAAGAACTATCTCCTCTCTTGTATTATTATCACTCAACTCTTTTCCTTTTTTCTACCTTAAGTAAGATAGTTTATATATAGCCTCCAGGCAACCTTTCTGACTACCGTGACTCTCGTGCAAAGCCCACCGTAGTTACCTATTTACAGGGCATAGACCCCTGTATTTCTGCTTATCACAGCAGGTTGGTTTGCTGATCTTAGCTTCCTTTGACCCCGTCCCAGGCAGTTATCGTACCCCCAAAGCCTTCCGCTGTACTCATTACAAGGGACTAGTCCCCTGTAATCCCCTGTACTAGAGCTCACTGAGACCAGTCAGGTCACACAAAGTAACAATTATTATTATTATTAAGGATACTATATTTAACCTTAATATTATATATAACGTGCATAATAAGCGAGTGCACCAGACAAGCGAGTGCACCACTTTCCACGCGACGCACCGCCTCCACCTTCAATCCTTAATTATTCCACAACCTAACATATCTTCTACTTTAAAAGAAGTATAGATAATCTTGGCCCTTGAGGCTATTCAACGCGATAAAAACCTTACCTTACGAGCTGCAAGCAAGATTTACGATATTTACTATACAATACTTATACGACGACGCAACGGCAAATTTATACGATGCGATATTCCAGCTAACTCGCGTAAGCTTACGGATTTAGAAGAGAAAACAATTATATAATATATTATTGAGCTATATATACGTGCATTTTACCCCCAGCTTTCGTACGTAGAAGATATGGCTAATTAATTGCTACGTGAACGCGACGCGCCCAAAGTAGGCGTACGATGGGCTTACAACTTCGTTAAGCGCTAACTAGAACTTTAGACGCGTTTTACGTGTAAATATGACTATTAGAGGGCTAAATGCGAAGATTTAAAAGTTATTTGCGAGTGGTTTGCGTTTATGTATAATATAAAGGTTAAATACGGGATTTTCGATAACGATATATATAACTTCGACGAAACTGGTTTTATAATGGGTATTATCATCGCTATTATAGTAGTCACTACCTTGGACGGCCGTAGTAGGGCCAAATAGGCCCAGCTTAGCAATCGAGAGTGGGTTACAGTCATCTAAGGAGTGAACGCCTTGGGCTGGGCCATCCCGCTATTTATTATTTTAGCTGGGCAATATCACCTCGCTAATTGGTATTAAGAGTGCAACCTTCCGGCTAATTGGCGTATTGCAATAACTGATAATAGTTAGATTACTAATGAGAAAGGTATAAATTGGATTTAGTACTTTAATTTCTATATAGTATCTTGTATGAAGGGTAAATATTGGCTGTTTATTCTTGACGGCTATAATAGTTATTACTCCAAAGAATTTGAAACCTACTGCCAAAAGTATAATATTATTATACTCTATATACCTCCGCACTCTTTTCACCTACTTTAGCCATTAGATATTGGTTATTTTGGGCTGTTAAAGAAGGTGTATAGCTGCTAGATTGAGTAGTTGATGCGAATGAATATTATATATATTAGTAAGCTGGAATTTCTTTATGCGTTTAAAGAGGCGGTTTTTGCTTTGATTATAGAAAAAAATATCCAGGGGGGGTTTGCCAGAGCCAGCCTTGTGCCGTACGACCTAGAGAGGGTAATATCTAAGCTAGATATGCGTATTTGAACCTTAATACCCCCAGCCTTAAGCCTAGGTACAGTACTACCTTGGGTCTCCCAAACGCTATATAACCCTCGAGAGGCCACCTTACAATCAGCATTTATCAAAACTCGAATTTCCAACCATTAGGGCGGCTCTCCAACCTTAATACTAATTGCTGTGGATCGATTGGCTAAAGGTACAATGGCTGTGATGCACGAGGTGGCTCTCCTACGTACGGAGGTCTCCGTACTACGAAAGGCCAATAAGGGGCTTAGTAAGCGATGGAGAGTAAAAAAAACACGTATACGGCTTGGAGGGTCATTTACTATATAAGAGGCACAGGATCTACTAGATCAGAAGGCTGTAGGTAAGCAGGTAGCCCAGGAAACACAACAAAATGGTGGTGGTGCAGGGGGGTCTCGTACGAAGATTCAGTGCTGTGGTATGTACGGCAAGCCTGGCCATAATGCACGCACATGCAAGGAGGCTGCAGAATCGTCTGATTCATCTGTTTCTGATTCAGTTATTGTTATTTCCTAGTGCTGTGGTTGTGTGATTGAGGATAGTTGTGGTGGGGTGGTGGAAAGTGGTGCACTCGCTTGTCTGGTGCACCCGCTTATCACGCACGTTAAGGGTAAATTACTTGTAAATAACCTTTAGATTTTCATGTTTGGCTTTTTAGTAGTTGTATTTACGTATAAAATGCGTTTGAAGTTTTAGTGCTTAATAAAGTTGTGAGTCTATTGTATACTACTAATAGAAGGTACGTGTCACGGTACCGTGATGCTGCCTGCCTGTGGCTACGCAGCTAGATGTAGAAGGACTACGGTACAGTGCCCTGATTGTACAACGTTCCACTTTTTGTGGTGTTTACGCATTGCGTTCTTTGGTGCCGTGATAGTTTGTGCAGTCTATAGGGCCTGGGTTCGATTTTTGGTACGGTTGGGTAGTCACCCTTTTTTGCGTATAGTGGTGCGTGCGCAAAAGCGATAATTAGGTGACGCGATTGAAGTGGAGTTGCCAAGGGGGTTGGTTGAATTAGGGTTCGAAAAGTAACGCGTTGGCGGCAGCGCCGAGCTTTTCAGTGGGGGCGTATTTAGTGTCGATTGGGGGCAATCGATGGTAGAGCCCGGGGTAGTGTTACGGTACCGTGATGCTTGTCAAAAGGAAGGGGTCTTCCTTGGGGTTGAACCCATGGCATCTAGTCAGCTTGTGTGAGGATGCCTGGCACAGCCAGGAATCCAACCGCTAAGCCACCCTATAAACTGTAAGCTGGTTCATGCAACAGGTCTATAAAAGAGGGCTTTCTGGCTCTGCCAGAAAGCCAGAACAACAGGTACAATCACAAAAAAAAAGCTCACTCATCACAATCACAATACAACCTGTTCAAAACCACATAGATAAAAGGTGCCGTGCTTCTGACAATGCTGCCTGCCTGTGGCTAGCAGCTAGATGTAGAAGGATTACGGTGTAGTGCCCTGACTGCACAACGTTCCACTTTTTGTGGTGTTTACGCATTGCGTCCTTTGGTGCCGTGACAATACGTCGCGTTGTATAATAATCAGTTGGTTATATTTTTTACGTAATAAAGTTGGGGATAAAATATACGTATATATAGTTTAATTATATATTAAATGTTGAAATTACAGCCTAGATGCCCTGTAGCTAGAGCATCTTTAGGTGTAGTAGTCTAGTGGATCTACTGCCCTGGGAGTGCTGTCGACTGCACTATGGCGAAGTGCAGCTACCACAATTATGAGGAGTTGTTGTTGTGGTCCAGGGAGACTGCCAAGCCCCCTGGACCCACTGGAACCTATTGGAGCCCACTAGAATCGACATGGGGTTCCGGGGGCTCTACCACCTGTAAGCTTGGCTTATAGGGGTAGGCCCTAAGTACTATTCCTTCTGTAGTATAGTCTTTCCTTCTGCGTTTTAGGGTCCTTACCCCCTGTAAGATTGACCTATATCCACTAAGGGCCTTATAAAGAACTATCTCCTTTCTCGTGCCGTTGTTACTCGATTCTTTTCCTTTTTTTTACCTTTGTTAATTTGTGTGGCCTGACTGGTCTCAGTGAGGTCCAGTACAGGAGGTTATAGGGGGTGAGTCCCCTGTAACGGGCGTAGCGGAAGGCTTTGAGGGTACGATGACTGCTCGGGACGGGGTTAAAGGAAGCTAAGATCAGCAGATTAACCTGCTATAACAAGTAGAGATACAAAGGTCTATGCCCTATAATAGGGTGACTACAGTAGGCTTTACACAAAGATCACGAAGGTCAAAAGGTTGCCCTAAGGCTATATATAAACTATTTTACTTAAAGTAGAAGAAAGGAAAAAAATTAGATACCAAAAATATAAAAGGGGAGATAGTTCTTTATAGGGCCCTTAATAAGTATAGGTTAATCTTATAGGGGGTGCGGGCCCTAAAATATAAAAGGAAAGCCTATATTATAGAGGGAAAGGTGTTTACGTTAATACTGGAATCCGAAGGATTTTAGGACAACAAGTTAGCTGGGCTAACGTAATAATAGTACTAAGTCTACCCCTATAGGCTAAGCCTACAGGTGGTAGGTCCCCGGAACTCCCCGTTGATTTTAGTAGGTTTCAGTAGGTCCAGGGGGCTTAATAGCCCCCCCTAAACTACAATACCATCTCCCTGTAATTGTAGTGACTGCACTTTGCTATAGTATAATCAGTAATACTCCCAGGGTAGTAGATCAACTAAGCTACAGTACCTAAAGGTACTGTAATTATAAGGCAATTAGGTTGTATTTTCAATACCCCTTTTATAACCCTGAGCCCTAATACGTTTTTTAGTTTGAAACAGACCCCCTTTGGAATCTACAGGGCCTAAAGAGGTTTAATAATTTAAGGAATTGCTTATATTTAACTAGGGTTAGGGCTTTAATTAACTTATCTACCGGCATCTCCCCTATAGGTACGTACGTTACAGTAATATTACCTTCTATAACGCTTTTTTTTACCCCCTAGTATTTTAAAAGGGTATGCTTCGTATAATTGTAATGTTTCGAGTTATATACTGTATTTATAACGCCTTTATTATCTCCTATTAATAAAACAGGTCCCTGTATAAGGCGTTTTAGTTTAGAAAATAACCCCTGAAGCTAGATTACCTCTTTATTACCCTTTATAAGCCCTGTAAACTTAACCTCTAAAGTTGAGTAGGCTACTGTAAACGACTTTTTTAATTTTTAGCTAATTAATCCTCTACTTATTGTAAATAGGTAATTATAAGTTGATTTTATAGTAGTTTTGCACCTTGCGAAATCGCTATTAGTATATTTTATAGGGGTAAGATTAGTAGAGGTATTAAAACAAATACCCTGGTTTGTGTTGGTAAATAGGTAGCTAAGGAGCTTTTTTATTACTTTAAGGTAGGTAATAGTAGGCTGCTGCAATTAGTGGGAAAGTTACTATACTGTAAACGTTATATCCAGCTTAGTTTAAACTATAGCGTATATAGTAATATTAATAAGTCGCTGAAATAATTGGATCTTAGTAGTATTTAGGGGCTTGGAAGGGGAGTTAGGCCTTATAAGTCCTGGAGAGAGAGGGGTAGCTGATCCGTTATAATTAAGTTTAAAGTGCTAAATAGCCTATTCGATATAGGCCTTTTAATTAATTTATAAAAGGTAATATGCCCTATTACAGTAGATTTCGACTCCTAGGAAGTAACGGGTAGGGCTTAGGTTCTTTATATTGTATGCTTAATTAAGTTGGATTTTTAGTACCTTAATTTTAGTTACAGAGGGCCTGATAAGGAGATAATTGTTAACGTAAGTAATTATTATAATCTTATAAATTATATTGTAATAAGTAGTTATGTTACTGGTAAAAGGGCTATAATCTAGTATTTTTAGTAGCTTTGTAACCTTTTATTACTAAAAGTGCGAGGTTTATTTCAGGTTATAGAGTCCCTTACTTAGTAATATAATTTAATTTTTAGAGGGGTCCCAATTATATTGCTTTAAAAGGTTTAGTACTTTAGGATTGCTAAGATTAAACTTATATAGGCCTTTAAGGGCCTCAATATAGAATTTTATATCTAATTTATTATTTAAAAATACTTCTACAAAATCTATTTATTTAATTTCCTAATTCTTAATAGTAGCTAGTACCAATATAATTTACTAGGTTAACGGTACTATAATGGCTGTAAAGGTCTCCCTAAAATTAATTCCAAGGGCCTGTTGGAATCCCCTAGCTACTAACTGGACCTTGAATTTAGTGACCTTGCCTTGGGTATCTTTCTTAAGTTTAGTAACTGGCTTAGTGGTAATGGGTAGCTTTTTGGCCTTAGATTACTTAATAAAATGGAAGGTTTTAGTAGTTAATAGTTACTGTATCTCCTTAAAGTATACTATTAATTATTAGTCCTTTAAGGGGTGCTTTAGAATTTACTTAAAGAATTTAGGCTCCGAGTCTTTAATAGGTTTAAAGGGGTTGTAGTAGCTATTAGGCTTGTTTTATTTAGTAGTTTTGTTAATAAGGTGGTTGATTAGGTTTACCGTGGTATCTATGGGCTTAATTTCTACTTATTCGAATTCCTTTCGCTGGGTCTTTGTAACTTATAGGATTGGGATTTCTACTGTAATAGGCCTAAGTTTATCTCCTATAGGGGATTTAGAGGGTTTAGAAGTTGCTATGGGTAATTAAACTAGTTTACGTAGTAGTGCTGTTGGTGGGGCGAACTTAGTAGGCGCCTTGGGGGGAGAGCTATTGTAGTTAGGGTGCTGGTCCTTTGTATCTTTAGTGGTATCCGGGAGGTTTAGGACGTTGGTTGGGTCCCGGGGCCCCTATAGGTAGGTAGAAGGGTTTTCGTATAATTTGACGAAGCTGGTTTAAATAACCTTCCGTTAGCTAAGCTAAATTAAGTAGGTTTGGATACCTAATATAGCTAGTAACTTGCCTTAAACGCCCCTAGGGGTAAGTTTTTGGAATTGGATACGTTTTTTAGGGGGGATTAATACTATATAATTAGTATTCATAGCCTTGTAATTAAAGAGGTCTGGGATATAAGGGGCCTGTAGGAGTATTAACTTATTGAGGAAGAGTTAATATAGGGTAAGCTTCTTAGTAGTATTTGCTATCCTATTAATTAGCTTAATTATAAAGCCTATAACGTATTTTTATAGGGAAAATGGAAACCCTAAAGTAATTATTACAACTTTAAGGCGTTTTAGAATTACTTATATAGTACGTTTAGTTAGGTTGTTTTGGTTATATATGTAGGGGCTGGATTCCAAGAAAACAATACCCTTTTTACGTAAGTAAAGCCTAAATCTACTGATTTTTTTACTTTTATTGTAATATAGGTGTGCTAGGTATTATTTAAAGGTATTATTAATCTTCTTTATAACAGCCTTTACTTCTGTAATAACTTTATTTTTGGATTTTAAAAACCTAATAATTTTGAAACGGATTTTCCAATTTACTAAAATAAACCTATAGGGTTTATTATTTAGGGATATAAGGCGAATTACGAATATATCCCCTTTTATCCGCCCTAATGTGTTAAAAGGGTTAATAATAGCTTTAGAGGAGGGTTGGTGTAGTAATTTAGCGGTATTACAGCTTTTGCAGGTTAAATATTCAAGGCGTATACTATTAAAATCGGGTATCCTTTTAGTAATTAAAGTGGTTTTCCTTAAAAGGTCTAGCCCTATATAGCCTAAACGAACGTACCAAAGCCTAGCCGCTTTAATTATTATTACTAAAGGACACCTTTAGGCCCTATTATAGTATGTTAAGGAGGGGGTTACCCCTTTTGTAGTAGGTAATATTATAATAGGGATTTTAGATCGGTTTTTAAATAAGTAGTAATATTAAATACTTTTATAGTTTTGTTAAATATAATTAATTTTAGTGGGTTATGACCCCCGTAACTGGATATAGAAATCTAAACCCTTAAAGTTTAATAGGGTAATAAGCTTCCTAAAGGCGTTATAAAGCTTATTTTTAATAAGTATACCTTTTAAATTATAAAAATAGTAGTTACTAACGATATTAATAGGAAAGATTGGAATATAAAGGTACTTTTTTAATATAATGGTATTATACTAAGGCCTACCCCTAATAATATTAGTATAAGGTTTAAGTTTGATTATCCCGATGCCCTAAGGCTGTACTAGGTTACCTTTAATACGTATTATAACTAGTTTTCCAATATATAGCTTTATAAATAAGGCCTTATTAGTATAGATATATACTGTAAAACCGGTATTAAAAAGCCACTACTTAGTAGGACTACCCCCTATAAAAAAATTAACTATAGGGGGTTTAAGGGGGTTGCTAATAGGGGGTTTAGGGTCTATTAAGGTATTTGGTTTACTAAAGGTATTGTTAAGGTTAGTAGATTTAGTATTAAGTATAGTGCTTTGGTTAAGGTTATAGTAGATAGGAAAAGCCTCCTCTATAGCGATTGGCTCCCCCTGATTGTTGGAAATAGTACTAGTTTTGTAGGTTTTATTAGTACCTTTAGGGGTATCTTTTATATTAAAGGTATTACTATTATACGCCCTTTTACTACTAAAACTGCCCTATTTCTTCAAATTCCTAACTTCCCTGGGCTTAAAGTTGCCTTGTAAGGCTTTTAACTTGCCCTATTATTGGCTTTTACCTTTTCCGGAACCTTATTTAAACTCCTTAGACCTCTTTTAATTGGCCTGTAGTATAGTTAAGGTATATGCTAAAAAGGTACTAGGGTTCCGGGTCTTAGTAAATAAATCCTTTTGGAAATATAGGAGGGTAAGGGTATTAAGTAGCTTTTAGAACCCAATATTAGCGTTTGCAATCTATTGATCTCGTTACAGTAATGCCCTGGAACGCTCGGCCTATTATAGGAACTAGGGTTTTAGAATGTTGAAATAGTAGTTAATTTAGTTTTATTCCGCAATTACAACTCCCTAAGCACTGAGACGGCCTATTAAGGTATTAAAAATAACGTTAAAGTCTACTATAGTAGTATTGCTATTAAAGGTTAGGGAGTAGTATTAGTAATAGAGTTTATTACGAAGATTGGCCCAAGTTGGGGCATATTATTAATGGAGCTAATTAAAGGTAGATTTAAAATCCTCCTCGTAGACTATAGTGGTAAGGGGGCCTTTCTTTAATATATTCCGAAAAGTTAACAGAAGGGTGGCTTTTTAAGAGTTATTAAGGCGTTTTATAACCGCTTATAAATTATAAAGGAAATTAGGGATTTGGAGTACCTTAAACTAAATTAATAGTACCTAAAACTATTACTAATAGTTTTTAGGTCCTAATAAGTACTGTTTTTTAGGTAAGGAGAGGAATTATTTAGCAAATTTTTTAATTATAAAGACGCTAAATTTGTCCCTAATAGTTAAAATTACTAAAGAATAGGTGGTTCCAGGGGCTTTAGTGGTTGTTGTTAAGTTATTACCCCCCTTTTGGAAGGCCCCGGAAGTACTTATATCTAATATATTCCGGGCCTGTTACTATTATTCCAGTACTACCAGTAGCTTATTAAAACGCTAAATAAGCTTGGAAACTTACTATACCAAGCCCTAAATAGGTAGGATTTCTTCGGGCTACTAGTTTTAACCTATAAAAGTTATATCTAAATCGATATTAATTATTATATTGTATTTAATTTCCAATTGAAATTCTAATTACGTAACGGAACTACCTCTCCCGTACGTATTATTACAACTGGGTTAGTAGGTTTATAAGGGAGTTAGGGGATTATAAGTAGGTGACTAAAGGTATATTATATGTTAGGGTTAACCTACTATATAGGTTATGTACCTATTGTATAAATAGTATATTTAGTAGCAATAATTACTATAAAGGGTTAAATTCTAGTAAATATAGATGTTTTTTAGGGGGTGGTTTTCCTAAATATATTTGGAATTAAGAGGTAGTAATTACGTACGGGAGGCCGAAATGCAGTAATATATAGCAGTAGTATTGTTTATAATAGTTTAGGAGGTAATGCTCCTAATAGTAATAAAAATTAGGGGTTATTATTCCCTTAGAGGATTAAGGTATAGTAATTTCACGGGGATTTAACCTACTAATTACGGTAGGTAGTATTAATAGCGTAAACAGAGGGTTAGTAATTAATATAAAAATTACAATACTACCTATGGGGGTAATTATAGCCAGCGTAAGGGCTTTTTAGAAGGGTTGGTAACTAATACAGGGGTATAGTATTACTTACGGGGGCAATTATAGCCGGTATAAGGGCTTTTTTAGAAGGGTTAATAGCTATACTAAGGGTAATTTTAGCCAGCGTATAGGTTTTTCCAAGGGGTAAATAATATGGTTTGTAAAGGGTGTAGAAGCGTTATAAGGGTGGTTACTAATTGTAGATAACGAGGTAAAGTTGGCTAAAAATTATAAAGTTTAGATTTATAACTTATTAATTTATATAGCCTAATTAGTCTTAGTAAGGTCTAGTATAAGAGGTTATAAGGGGTGAGTCCCTTGTAACGGGTGTAGTGGAAGGCTTTGAAGGTATGATAATTGCCTAAAACGGGGTTAAAGGAAGCTAAGATTAGCAAACCAACCTATTATAATAAGTAAAGATACAAAGGTCTATACCCTGTAATAGGGTGATTATAATGGGCTTTATACAGAGATCACAAAGGTCAAAAGGTTGCCTTAAGGCTATATATAAACTATCTTACTTAAGGTAGAAGAAAGGAAAAGAATTAAATACCAGGAATATAAAAGGGGAGATGGTTCTTTATAGGGCTCTTAATAGGTATGGGTTAATCTTACAGGGGGTGAGAGCCCTAAAATACAAAAGGAAAGCCTATACTACAAAGGGAAAGGTGCTTACGTTAACGCTGGAATCCGAAGGATTCCAGGGCAACGAGTTGGCTGGGCTAACGTAACAATGGTGCTGGGTCTACCCCTGTAGGCCAAGCCTACAGGTGGTGGGTCCCCGGAACTCCCCATCGGTTCTAGTAGGTTCCAGTAGGTCCAGGGGGCTTGGCAGCCCCCCTGAACCACAACACCATCTCCCTGTGGTTGTAGTGACTGCACTTTGCCATAGTGCAGTCGGCAGCACTCCCAGGGCAGTAGATCAACTAAGCTACAGCACCCAAGGGTGCTGTAGCTACAGGGCAACTGGGCTGTATTTTCAACAACCTTAAGTAAGATAGTTTATATATAGCCTTCAGGCAACGTTTCTGACCCCCGTGACGTCCGTGCAAAGCCCACCGTAGTCACTTTATTACAGAGCATAAACCTTTGTATTTTTGCTTGTTATAGCAAGTTGGTCTGCTGATCTTAGCTTCCTTTGACCCCGTCCCAAGCAGTCATCGTACCCTTAAAGCCTTCCGCTGCACTCGTTACAGGGGACTCACCCCCTATAACCCCCTGTACTGGACCTCTCTGAGACCAGTTAGGTCACCCAAATTAACAGGTATAAACTCGCTTCGTAATAAAGTTAATCTCTCCGCTGGAAGCTAAATGCTTCTTTAAGTTAGGTTTGAAAACCTTGGATTAGTAAGCTCTTGCGTTTAAGTAACTACTCCGAGTAAGCTTACTAGGAGTTACCTGCCGGGATAACTTCTTTCTAGATCTATAAACGCGTTAATATAACCTATTAAAAAGCTAAGGTAATTAATTTTATGGCAAATAAATTATACATTGTCTTACGCCGTACATAGGAAAATGAATTAATCCTATAATCCAAAAGATTGATTTAATGATTAAGGTAATTAATCCAATGACTAACGGGAGCTTAAAGAGCCCCGTGTACGCTTACGTATTAATACGCTTTAAAAATAATAAAAATAAAGAGTTTACTTACTTCGAGGGCATTGTAAACTGCTAATAACTAGATCTAACCTATAGATTAAAATCGGCGGTACGAGAAAAACTGGGCTGAGCTGAGAATGTAGTATAAAGGGGTGTAAAAACTGGGTAAATAGATTCTGGAAGTATGATTAATCATCCCCACCCAGGTTAATTTTGGGGCCTGTACGAGGATGGGGGGTATATCGTGCCAATGAGCCAGCTAAACCACTTAAGCTACATATAACCACAAGCTTGCTCTTAGCTGTGGCTAAGTACTTTTCTTTTATATATAAACACCAGAACTTGCCCCAGCTCTCGCTGGGGCTCACACACAGCACAATATACCTTCTACAATCTAGCTCTTGTTTCTAGTTCCTTTAGTGATGGCATCACATAATGCCTAGTGTAAGGAAACCCAGGTACGCCTGATCAATGTGGTTACAACGGTGGCGACGAGAAAGAACTGGCAAAAGGGCAAGGTTTCAACCTGATCTGAATCGAGAGGTGGGCGAGGACTGTGGTCTAAAATAAAGCGGTGACGATTGGTGTGCCAGGGGTTATGTGATGCCCAGGTGTGTGGGGTGTTTCGTGTTTATTTCCCTTCGAGACTTTGGGCATCCAATTGGTGCTAGTATGTATGTCATGTGCTATCCGAAATTTCCATCTGGGGTACCATGAACTATTCCATCGGTGCTGATGTATCATGTACCATCCCAAATTATTGCGTACCATCCCAGGACCAGTACTGTTATATTGAGCCAAAATCGGACCGTGGCTCAGAATTCGTGTCCAATATCGCCCCTTAGCATTCCAACTGCGCCCACACTATGTACCAGTATATACCTGGCCCTAATTCTGGCAGAGCTTTCTGGATTGCCCGAATTTGGGACCCGTTTGGTTTCGGGCACATAACACGTAAAACTCTTCACTTTATACATACGTTATCAAATGGTTAGCATCCACGTGGGAGGCCCCCCCCCCCCTTTTGGGCTCATCGGGCAGAAATTCAATTCCCGACGTGCTCGGTTGAGCATCAGCCTTTAAACCCCTCATCTTCAAGCTTTTTTTTATCCTTTCACCTCCAGTTCAGCATTCAATTGTCTGGCAACACGCTCGGGTCTCGATCGCAGCTTCCCAGTCCCCAACATAACTCAACCGACCCTGCTGAGTGAGGCCGCCCGCTGATCAGAAGCAGGTAGAAAACTGGGAACCCTATCTTTTAGAACAAAATCATCATTGATGGTTTGAAGCGGATCTGCTCCATTTGAATAAGATTGGCCGTCGCTCTCGGAAGAAGTGTGAATTCAACCATCTTTCACCCCAGAGATGGCCGAACCAGTCTCCCATTCAGCAGGTGTCACTAGCCTTCACGGGTTCGCTCTCCAGAGTTCCTAGAACAGCAAGCCCTGGGGGTCCCATTGTTCCACTCGGCACCGCTCCTGCCGGTACTTGTTCTATCAAGACATTCTGGTATGTATTCCAAATGCCATGCTGGAAATAAAACATGGGGTTTTCGTCTCAAATGGCGTGCATTACGAAATCAGAGACGTCCGGCGCCGAGAAGATAGCGCTCAGCGGTGCTCCATGTTCGGCGCATCTAGGTTGATAGCTGATCAGAGGGGGCCGATAATATACTTTCTAATCTGGTAATGTGTATCCCTTCGGTTGCCGAGTTTGACCTCACTCTGGATTGACCTCCGACCATTCTGCCTCTGGCTCAGGTTCATGAGTACCTACTCAAGAGGTCCTCTGACTCTCTTCAAGTAACACTGAACACTCTCATCTCTAACTCCTTGAGAGGAGGGATTGCCTCAGGATATTAATTTAGACAAGGTGCCGAGACGACACTATCGGTCACGAGCGTAAACATCAGTTGAAATGTGATGCAGGCCAGAAACACTGACTAAACTTATCCAAAGCAATAAGCGAGAGAGAGAGCCTTCACAATTCATCGGCGCATCACTCTGTCTATCTTGTCGAGAATGGTCTCCGCCCGCCAGTATCTTTGGCTTTCTTTGTCTCGAACCCAAGGACCCAGCCACCTGCAACTTGGGAGCCCTCTTCATTTGACCCCCGGACGGAAAGCTGAGGCAATATTGATCTTGCATTTCTGCATAATCTTGCCTTGGAAAACGGCAGAGCCTAAGGCCGGCGTTAGTGTTTGTTACCACAAGACTTGGTAGAGAGGTACCTAGCTAGGTACCTAATCATTGGAGCTCACATGAAAGGTCACGGTCCACAACCTCGATGAACAACTTATACTCGACCCGGTAATGCCGTTTTCCGATCCGATTTCCATTGGCGTCAAGGCCTGGCTCGATTGGTTGTATCAGGCCATCTTTGATGAGGAATGTGAAATCTACCGTGATGTCTCCGACCCTCTCTGCCCCTTTATTGTTGGGATGATTCCGCTTATAATGTGATTTGGTGGATTCATCCGAAGCATACAGAACTTCTTCGCAGATGAGGGTCTGGTCTGGAATGCATTCAAAGGTAAAACTGGTGTCGAGCGGTTCGCACCTCCAGACTGGTTCGACTTCTTGGCCCTTTTTTGTTTGGAGGTGTGCCAAAGCGTTAGCGGTGGGGCTAACGAGAGAGAGAGAGAGAGAGAGAGAGAGACAAAAGCCCAGCGGAATCTTTACCTTCTTAAGGACCCAGTCAATGGTGTGGATCACATAATCCTGCCCGTCAAGTTTGTCCCGGGTTTTTTTCACTCCACGGTGCTCAGGGAAGTCACCATATGGCTCGGTTCGTAGAATTCCATAGCTCGTCCTTGCGTATCTGCGTGGGCCACGTTCTTTGTTAAATGCGCGGAGGACGGCACCACGAGCAACGGCAGTAGCACTAGGCAAATGTTAGCTGAGCCGAGACTATCAACCTGGTACAATGAGGGACAACATGCGTATTATTTGGGTGTAACAGTTGGGGTAGGGGGCAGTTTCTTTCCCGGCAGAATTTGTTGAGACGATCTCTTAGATATCTGCGGAGAGAGACTGACCCGGCAAAGCCGCCAATGAGGATTACTTTCTGGTTGGTGTCAGCAGGATGAGGGTTTGGTATTGAAGGGCAGCAGACAGAACGTACCTCAACCTTGACGTCCTTGCTTTGAGCCTTGAGTATCTGCTGCTCCATGATCGAACCGATACCCTTCAAGCGTTCAAGAAAGATGGCCTGGATTGTGCTGCTGCAATGGAATATCAGCGTTTCTGCACACTTATCGATCCGACCTAGAACGCCACTTAGTTACACTGGAATTTGAAGGCTCCCTGGTCGAAAGAGCTTCGCCGGGTTGGCACGGAGGCCGGGTACTTCAAAGTGCTTGACTCCCTTCGCTGTATAGCAGTCAAAGCTTCGCTTGATTTTGTATTCGAAATCGTTGAGGATAATCTTTTCGATGCAGCCTTTGATACTGCTTTCCTCGCTGTCGAGGTAACTCTCCGTTCTCAACAGACGTTCGAGGACTTCGCGAAAGCCTTGATTGATGTAACTTGAGCCATGGAGGCCCCCTAAAGCCCATGTCAGACGGCTTTTCAGCTAGCTAGTAGATATATAAGTCTGAAGGGCCATACCCCCTGGCTGGACGACCTCTCGAGTTAAACGTAAGGGCGTAGTTGTGCTGACGGTGTAGGTATTTGCATCGACTGTTCCACCCCCTGGATTTCAGAATGCACACAGGTTAGAAATATGAACGCGCTGATGTTGCCGGAAATTCCTGCGAGGGTATTGGTTGTGTGTCGGTTTAACTCACCAGCGTCCAAAAGCACAAATGTGTCCCCTGGCTTCAATAGTGATGTTAGCAACATATTGCCCCTGCAAGGTTGATTTCAAAAGTGACACACCGATATATCCCGCTCATTGGTCAATACAAACGCCGCCGCCGCCTCGGGCTCTGAGACGATGAATAGATTATCGATAGTGTTGTTATCACTATCGACGCCAGGAAAACCAGCCAATGTCATCGCTTTACCCAATGCGCCCTGCATGTCGCGAAGAGCCTTCTGACTCCAGATAGCTGGTACGCATAAGACTACCTCTGTTTTGTAGCTCTCGTCGAACCCCGCTCTTCTGATCTCGAATTTAGCGTGGCGCATAAGAGAAGCGAGGAAATCAACAATGACATCCAGCGGCTTCTGAATAATCCTCCTTGTCTTTAGCTCACCAAGCGTCCTACCCAAGTCGGCCCGAATTCTCTCTGTCCTGGGAGTGTTGTCAAGGAGAAGCTTGAAGCGGGACAGAGGCTTGCTGTTCGCGCTAGCGTGCGTTGCGGATCGTCCCCAGGCCTCGTGGGCTGAATAGCCCCAGCGAAAGGAATTCTCGTCATCGATTGACATATCATCTGCGTCATATCCGCCATATCTCTGTCCGAACACGGCGAGTCCAGGATCGGCGCCTACAAGTTCTTCATCTTGTAGGGTTAGACTCTCGTCCTCCGACTCTGCGATAGTTCCACGGCCTTTTGCCGCCTTTTCTCGGAAGTGCCGGTCAAAAAGAGGATATATCACTTCAGTCGGCACCTCGCTCCTCATTTGGTCATCAAGATTCCCAAAAGTCGCATCATCGGGGTAATTTTGAACGGTTCGAATCCTCGACGGGTCCAAGTACGCGCTACCGTCGTCTCCCTCATCCAGCGCCACGTACGCGACAGCCGAGTAGGTAGTTCCAAAATCCACAGCGATGATTAGGCGTTTGGCAGAAGCGACGTTCTCAGAAGTGCCCTGGAGAAGATACTCTGGAACAAGCCCGGACCCGGCTCTGTCCACAAGGTTCGGTCGATAGCGAGCGTCGAAATCGTCCCCTGCAACAGTTGCTGTCGACTCTCGTGAGATGTTCATGTTCAATATGAGTGTACAATGCTTCGGTTTCGCGGGGATCGCGTTTGTTGTGTGGTAGTTGTCTTGGGGTACATTGTGCTCTTCAAGCCACCGAAACCCGTCTCACCCCCGCGCTTCAGTCCGCAACCAATCAGAAGGATCTAATCATCCAAACATCAGAATGGATGGCATTGTCTGCCTTTACCATCCAATCAGGAAAGTGAGGCCAAATGGTAGGCCTCAGTGCAGGGAGTCATGACAAATATCTGCAGGCTGCAGTCCAATCCGCCAATTGGCGACGCATATGATATGCGCGCCTTCTTTCCTGTAACTGTGACTGACGCAAGAATCAGCCAGCTCAAGGCACACCATCGGAAAGCTCCTATGCGATTCCTTTTATCCGACTCCAGTCCATTTCACCACCTACAATCCCGACCCACACACACCCTTAGCAGAAACTTGGATCGCATCGCTAACCAGCTGCTACATTGCAAACTGCGAAATAGGAAATCATGGCCAGAAGATCCGAGCCACGCGGAAACCCCGAGACGTATAAAAAAGTGTTCTTCAAGAGAAACGAAAGGATAAAGGTGGTCGCGTGCTTGGACTACTCCTTGGAACACAAAATAAACTTGATCAGCATTGTTGCTGCGAGCTTTGAGAATCTTAGGGGTTGCGACGATGCTGTCCTCAAAGTGGCGGCTAACAGTGCTCTTCGAAATGAATATCGGAATTATGGGCGTTCCGACGGCGATGATTCTTTTGAAGCATTTCTCTCTGAAGGATCAGCTTTCTTGCGCTACAGCGAAAAGGACACCGAAGTTCTCCAGGAGGCAATGGCTAGCATCCAAGAAGAAGCTACAAAAAGAAGAATCAAGTCCCAAGTATTGTCGGTATCACCTGGCCCACACACCATTCCGTCAAACAGAGTCGGCAGTTCAAACACATCACTTACGCCATCAACCGAAAAGACGCCCGGGTTTGAGAATCCGGGCTATCCCAAGAAGAGACCTGTTCGTGGCGCTACTACCACGACAACACGGTCAGTCAGGGCTTTCCGTGGAAGGCGCACAGCCAGTCGGACGGTGACTCTGTCAGCCGACATCAAAGACCGTGACGTCGTCGAGATTCCCGAAGCCGCCGCCTCCTCCGACTCCCCGACTCCCAACAGCCACGTCCGCGAGGATCGACTGAGCAGATTAGAGAAGGAGCTCGCAGTCAGGAACGAACAACTCAGGACGGCATTGCAGAACATTGCAGAGCACAAAGACCACATCTTCGCCCTGTCTAATCGTCTATCCGCAGCCGAGAGAGAGTGCAGGAAGATTGAAGACAGCATCGAGAAGGCCACCAATCTCAAAGACGACAACATCGCTACAACACAAGCCAACTTACGATACGAAATCTCAGCTCTCCGAGACCAGAACATCAAGATGGTCCACCAGCGAGAAGTTATCTCTTTGGCGGCAAATGGCTCGCTGAGGCCAAATAATCAGACCATCAGGGAGGAGTTTGAACTGCTGCTCGGCGACATGAAAGATGCAAACTCGTCGGTTGATATTCTCCTTCCAGCCAAGGCCGATATAGAATCAATGGACAGCCATATTGAAGCCTGGTCATACCGTCTCACAGGTTCTTTGAGTTTTGGTCAATTCATCTCCCACTGTCTGGACCATGATATATCCGAGATCCACTTTATGACCGCACTTGCAGTCGCAGGCGCTACCGAGCTGGTCTTTGAGTCCTCCGGATTCCCTGACTTTCTGACGCGGGCCTCACCCATGCTTGATCAATATCGGGAACATATTTTATTACAAGGTAAGTCATTACCACACACAAAATCAAGGGAAAAAAGAACGCTGACCTCCATCCCTTCCACAGCCGGCCCGAAAACACTCTCCAAACTGGACCTCCTTGCATACCACTCGATCCTCTCCATCTCTGACAACCACGACACCACGACCAACTATTTTCAGTCTCATGTTCTCACCGACGCCGCAACCGCCCTCTCCAAATCCCTCACCGGCCCCCTCAGCCATCTCATCTCCCCCACCTTGGTGGAACATGTCATGACCGCCGCCGGCGGCAGTGAGGTCGCTCAGCACGCCTTCTTGGAATTCTTTGACCCTTGCGCTTCACAAGACTTGAATACCATAAAAGGAGAAGAACCGGAGAGCCCCCTCGCAGCCATCTTCACAGAACCCATCTTGCGCGCTTTGAAGCTCAAGGCGAATTTAGCCTTGTCACCGCAGACAAGTTACAAGCTTGTATTTCCGCATCCGGGTGAGATATTCGATCCCGATACCATGATACGAAATGGAGAATCGCAAACCCGAAAAAAAACAAGGCAGACAAGGCCAGAAGAAGGGTCGGGAGAGAAAAGAGTCAAGCTTTGTTTGTTTCCGGCCCTGTATGAAGGGAAGAAGGATGCGGTGCTACCACCAGAAAAAGAGTACGGGGTCGGAGTGAATGTGAGGAATTGTTTGGTGAATTGTGATAACTTTGTAAAGGCCTCGGAGGGGATGGGGACCGAGGGTTTCGGCGTCGTTGTGAAGGCTGTGGTGTTGCTTTAAAGCCATGAGCGAAAGGAGACAAGAGGTAAATTGGCCGCCATCCCGGCCGAGAATCCAAAAGTGTCATTGCCTAGGTACCTACCTACCTTGGATACTAAGAAAAGTGGCACACTTTCACCATTGCCCGCTACATGTACTCTTTCCACAAAACTTGGGCTGGTGAAAGTTGAATAGAAAGGCAAAGAGGCACACAAACCTCACCCGAGCGAGCTGCTTGTCATCCGGCATTTTTTCCCATTCGCCAACATCACAACGCCCGGAACAAGATCCTTGGTTGCCGGACGCTCCCAGGTAACCCACGGGTTCTCCGCAACCGCTGTCTCTACAGAAGGTGGTTTGTACGGAGGACAGCAGAGAGCGCGGTCAAACTTCAGGATCTCACTTAGTTCGGCCTGGCAGGGCCACCCCTGATTCATCGTTTTCTGTTTTTTTCGCCTGGGCTGGCTACCGCCGTTGGCTAGTAGCTTGTGTCGCGTGGCAACCCAATCGGAGAGGAGCCGCTGGTATTCGGGGATGCTGTGGTCGAGCTTCGTGTCTGGGTGTTGTGACCAGTCCCAGGTGGGTATCTCGGCCCAGAGAGTTAGTTCTGGGAGTTTGTGGGTGATGATTCTGTAGACAGTGGTGACAAGCTTCTGGACGTCGATGAGCGCGTTGTCGTACATGTATCCGGATCTGGTGCCTTGTTCAACAAGTGGCTGGGCACCGCCAAAATCGAGCAGCTTGATCTCATCGGTGGCTTCGTTGACCATGAGGTTGGCGGGCCAGATGTCGCCGTGCACAATACCGCACGTCAGGTTGAGCTCGTCGACCAAGTGCATCAGCTGCTTCAACCAGGAAAGCTTCAAGACGCGCGGGGAGGCCTGTAGTAGGTTTCGGCCGGAAAAGTATTCAGCGCAGAAGCCAACCACGCGGCCCGAGTTCTCGTCGAGGACGGTTCGCGTGTAGCGGGGGAGGAGAGGGTGCGGCGGCAGATGAAGCAGGAGTTTGTGTTCGGCCCAGTGATGGCGTGCCCGCGCCATCTCGGTAAAGTACTTGAAAATGCCCGTCTCGGTCTTGCCGGCGTCATTGGTGAAGGAGATGAGGTCGACGTTGCGCCATAGCCGATCTACTTCGATGAGTTCGGACCGGAGAATCGTCTTGGCCTGCGCTGGCAGCTGCGCTGAGGCTAGTGTGGGATAACGTGCGAAAAGCTGCCTGCACACGTCGCTGCTCATGTCGCTGTCGGAAAATGTGCATAGTAGTTCTCCGGCCGAGTCCAGTCGAATACCCGTGACGTCCGGCCCCAATTCGTCTGGGTGCTTCTGAAACCTGCGCGGCTCGACTAGTCAGACCTTTTTCTTTTTTTTTTTTTTTTTTTTAGTTTAATTAAAAC
>Ga0247763_1000133_pt1 | contig 37238 bp, 28 predicted proteins | sample UWRJL141409B4_FD_179926 | JGI IMG/M metagenome (GOLD analysis project Ga0247763, IMG submission 179926) | Plant litter microbial communities from Arlington Agricultural Research Station in Wisconsin, United States - UWRJ-L141-409B-4 | ecosystem: Environmental > Terrestrial > Plant litter >... | reverse complement strand
GATCGCGATCGTCGTCGGCACCGTGCGCGAGGGGTGCGTCGGGGAGACGCTCGCGGCGCTGGAGGCGGCCGAGGCGCTGCAGCATTGCGAAGACGAGGCGGCGCGCCCGGTGCTCGAGCGCATCGCCGCCGAAGAGACGCAGCACGCCGAGCTCGCCTGGCGCTTCGTGGCCTGGGCGCTGCGCGCCACAGCAGGCGGCTCGGATGCCGTCGAGCTGCGGCGCCAGGTGGACGCTGTGTTCGCCGAAGAGCTCTCTGCCGCGAGCGCGGGCGGCCCCATCGCTGGCTTCGACCGTGAGCTGGCTCGGCATGGCCTGCTCAGCCCGCCCGTGCGTGGAGCGTTGCGCGCGCGGGCGCTGCACCACGTGGTGGCGCCGTGCGCCGCGGCGTTGCTCGGGGCCTCGGCGCCGCTCGCCAGCCTGCGGCGGGTGCCGTCTGCGCGGGTCGCTCGCCGTGGCTCGAGCGACGCTTCGGCGGCGCTGCAGCGCGCGGTGTGAGCTCGGGGGCGAGCGCGCGGCTCGAGGGGGACGTGAGCGCGATGGGTCGCGGCGAGGGGCCGCCGGCCCGCTCAGCGCTCGAACAGAAAGGGCCCGAGCGCGTCGACGATGGCGCGGGGGATGGTGTGGCCGCCGTCGAAGGCGTGGAAGGCGACGTCGACGCCGTGGCGCGATAGCAGGTCGCGCGCGAGCTCGGCCGAGCCAAACGGCACGACGGGATCGCGGGTGCCGTGAGCGATGAACGCCGCGGGGCGACTGTCGCGGGGGGCGCGCAGGGCCGGCAACGAGTCTGCCAGCAGGGCCCCCGATAGAGCGGCGACGCGCTGGATGGTGGGCGAGGCAGCTGGCGCGCTCGCCAGCGCGAGGTCGAGCGCGAGCATCGCCCCCTGCGAGAACCCGACCAGCGCGATCGACTCGGGCGCGTGCTGCTCGGCGAGGCCGCGGAGGAGGCCCTGCACGGCGTCGCGGACCTTCCGGAGCTGAGGCGAGGGCACGTGACCGTCGGGCAGCACGTCGCTGGAGGCGCGCGCCGGGCGCTGGGCATCCAGATGCCACCAGGCCCTGCCCCCTCCCCCCTCGGCGAGCGGCGCCGCAGGCAGCACGAAGCGTGTGCGCGGGCGCTCGAGGGCCTGGGCCAGCGACATCAGGTCATCTCCGCGGGCGCCCCAGCCATGCAGCAGCACGACGAGGCTGCCGCCGCGCTCGTCGGCACGCATGCGCCCGGCGGTGACGACCTCGAGCCGCTGCGGCGCCGCGCCCGACGCCCCGCCGCTCGAAGACCCACCGCTCGAAGACCCGATACCGGGAGCGCCTGCTCTGGAAGACCCCGCTGGCTGGCTCTGCGCTGCGGCTCGCACGGGCGCGGAGCCCGCATCGCATGCGAAGGACGTCGACGCCAGGGCCAGCAAGACGTCACGTCGCGACACGCCGCTGAAGCTCGAACCGGAAAGGGTCACGGTGGAGCAGCATAACCGAACTCATCGGCCGGGATGCGCGTTTCGCCCGCGTCTCGCAGCAGGAAGTCCCTCGGTGCCGACCTGGAACGTCCGCTCGCGAACCCGGCACGAACGTGGGGCGCGAGGCACTAGCCCGGAAAGAAGGGCTTGCCGAGCGACGCCGGCATGTTGATGCGAATGAACTCCGGCTTGCGCGACATCAAGACGAGCACGACGATCGTGGCCAGGTACGGCAGCATGGTGAGCCACTGGCTGGCGATCTCGACGCCTGCCCCCTGCAGGTAGAACTGCAGCATCGTGAGGCCCCCGAACAGGTAGGCGCCGAGCAATACGCGGGCGGGGCGCCAGGTGGCGAAGGTGGTGAGGGCGAGCGCGATCCACCCGCGCCCGGCGACCATCCCTTCCACCCAGAGCGGCGTGTACACGACCGACAGGTAGCCGCCGCCGAGGCCGCACAGCGCGCCGCCCAGGGCGACGGCGAGCAGGCGGATTCGCCGCACCGGGTAGCCGAGCGCGTGGGCAGATTCCGGGGATTCGCCGATGGAACGCAGCACGAGCCCGCGCGGTGAGCGATGCAAGAACCAGCCGAATGCGATCGTCAGCGCTATCGCCACGTAGACGAGGGGGTGTGACCGGAAGAGGGCGGGACCGATCACGGGAATGTCCCCGAGCAGCGGCAGGTGTTGACTGGCGGGCGGCGGGAGCTTCTCTTTGGTGTACGCCACGCCCGCGAAAGCCGAAAAACCGACGCCGAACAGGCTCAACGCGAGCCCGGTGGCGTACTGGTTCGTGTTGAGCCAGATGGCCATCACACCGAAGCAAGACGCCATGAGCGCCCCCGCAGCCGCAGCGGCGACGAAGGCCAGGGTAGCGCTGCCGGTTTGCACCGCAGTCGTAAACCCCGCGAGCGCCGACACGAGCATCATCCCCTCTGCGCCGAGGTTCACGATGCCGACGCGCTCGTTGACGAGCAGGCCCAGCCCGGCGAGCGCGATGGGCGTGCCGGCGCTGAGGGCCGCGGCGATGAGCACGCCGACCGCGTCGTTCACGATGCGCCTCGGGCGCGTCGCGCGAAGCGCTCTAACACGTCGACCGCGGCGGCGCGCTGCACTCCGCCATCGACCACCAGCGCCGGGGTGGCGCTGGCCAGCACCTCCGCAGCGCGGATGGGCAACGCGGGCCCGCCCAGCGCCGCGATGATATCCGCCTGCGTGGCGGCGAACACCACGCGCTGGACGCCGGCCCAGAACATGGCTCCCGTGCACATCGCACAGGGCTCGCCGCTCGCGTAGACGGTCGCTCCCCGAGCGAAGCCGGGGCCGCCGTTGGTGCAGGCGTTGCGCAGCAGCACGACCTCTGCGTGCCCCATCGGATCGCGCTCGGTCACCTGGTTGTTCTGGGCGAGCAGGAGCAGCGCGCCGTCGCGCACCAGCGCCGCGCCGAACGGCATGTTGCCGGCCTCGAGGGCTTGCGCGGACTGCTCGATGGCCAGGCGCATGAAATCGGCTTCTGCTCGAGCGTTCGAATTCGTCATCGCCAGCCTCCTCTCGCGTCAGATCTCATCGATGGCAGTGGACTGTGCGGCCTCGCGATCGGTGCCATCTACCGCGAAGCGGTCGCGAGTGCGCACGTAGAAGCTCGCGCCGAAGCGCCCGACGGGGAAGTATTGCTGCAGGCGCACGCGCCAGCGCTCGACGTCGATCAGCCCGTCCCGGGCGTGCATCCACTGCACCCGGCCGATGAAGACATAGCGGCTCGGCGTCTCGAGCTTCTCGTGCAGCACGCATTCGAAGGCCACCGGCGCGGCCGCGATGCGCGGTGGTTTCACCGTGTGGGCGGGGGCCATGGCCAGGCCCACGACGTCGAGTTCGTTGACGTGCGGGGGAAAAGACTCGCCGCAGCCATGCATCTGCGCGGTCATGGCTTCATCCGTGAGGTGCACGATGAACTCCTCGGTGCTGAGGATGTTGGCTGCGGTGTCCTTGAGCCGGCCGTCGGTGAGGCGATTGATGCTCACCATCACGATCGGCGGATCTTCCCCGACCATGTTGAACATGCTGAAGGGCGCGGCGTTGATCACGCCGTCGGGGCTGGAGCTCGTGATGAGCGCGATCGGGCGCGGCACGATCAGGCTCGCCATCAGTTTGTAGCGCTGATACGTGGTCAGCTGCCCAAAGTCGATTTCCACGGGGGTGCTCCGTTCGTCAGGGCAGCTTGCCGTCGATGCCCTGAACATACCAGTTGAGGGACCATAGCTCCTTCTCGGCGATCGTCTCGCCCGTGGCGACCTTCGTGGCGCCGCTCTGGTCGAGGACGGGACCGCTGAAGGGGTGCAAGGTGCCGCCCTGGATCGCGGCCTTCTTCTCGTCGAACAGCCGACTCACCTCGGGCGGAACGGCCGCGTTGAGCGGCATCACCTCGATCATGCCCTCCGCCATCCCCCACTTGGTGTCCTCGGACTTCCACTTGCCCTCCAGGACGTCTTTCACCTTCTTCACATAGTAACCGCCCCAGTTGACCACGTTGGCGGTCAGCTCGGCTTTGGGCCCGTACTTGGCCATGTCCGAATCTTGCCCGAACGCATGCAGGCCCTTGGCCTCCGCCGCCTGCACGATCGCGGGGGAGTCCGTGTTCTGGTACAGCACGTCTGCTCCTTGGTTGATGAGCGTCTCCGCCGCTTCCTTCTCGCGGGGAGGGTCGTACCAGCTGTTGATCCAGATCACTTCCGTCTTCACGCTGGGGTTCACGCTGCGGGCGCCCATGGTCCAGGCGTTCACGTTGCGCAGCACCTCGGGGATCGAGAACGAGCCGACGTAGCCGAGCGTGCCCGTCTTGGTCATCTTGCCGGCGATGATTCCGAGCAGATACGCCCCTTCGTAGAACTTGCTCTGGTAGACGCCCAGGTTCTCCGCCGTCTTGTAGCCGGTGGCATGCTCGAAGAAGACCTTGGGGAACTCCCTCGCCACCTTGACCGTCGGCTCCATGAACCCAAACGACGTGGTGAAGATCATGCCGCAGCCGTCGCTCACGAGCTGACGGATGACGCGCTCGGCGTCGGCCGACTCTGGAACGTTCTCGACGAACACCGTCTTCACCCGCGAACCGAGCTCCTTCTCGACCCGCTGCCGGCCGAGCTCATGCTGATATGTCCAGCCGACATCGCCGATCGGCCCCGAGTACACGAAGCCCACTTTCAAGGGCTCGACCGTCGTCGTCGCCTCGGGCTGAGGCGTCGAACAAGCCGTGAGGGCAGCGGCGAGCGCGAGGAACAGGAACGCGAGGCGACGATTCATGGAATGGGTCTCCGGCAAGGACTAGGGCGAGGTGATGACCACCCCAGCGGCACGAGCTGGGGCGGGAGAGCGGCGCCCGAAGCGCACGCGATAGTGGATGAGCGAGTCGCAGCCGAGCAGCGCGAACAACAGGATGCCCTGGAACACGCCGGTCACGGACTTCGGCATCCCGAGACGAGCCTGAGCGAGCTCGCCGCCGATGTAGAGCATGCTCATCAGGATCGACGAGAGCACGATGCCGACGGGATGCAGCCTGCCGACGAAGGCGACGATGATCGCGGCGAACCCGTAACCCGCGGGCACGTGGGGTGTCAGCTGCCCGAGCGGACCGGCCGTCTCCAGGGCGCCGGCGAGCCCCGCCATCGCCCCGGACAGCAAGAGTGCCGTCCAGAGCGCGCGCCGAGACGAGAAGCCGGCATATCGCGCGGCGGCGGGGGCCAGCCCGCCGACGGTCAACTGAAAGCCGAAGTAGCTTCGAAACACGAAGACCCAGAAGCCGCCCGCCAGAACCAGCGAGAGCACCAGGCCGATGTCGGTGCGGAACCCCGTCACCAGCTTGGGAATCAGCGTGGTCGACGCGAACATCGCCGTCTGCGGGAAGTTGTAGCCGTGAGGGTCTTTCCAGGGGCCGTGCACCAGATAGCTCAACAGCATGTTCGCCACGTAAACGAGCATCAGGCTGACCAGGATCTCGCTGGCGTTGTAGCGGTCGCGGAGCCCTGCAACCACGCCTGCCCAGAGGGCACCGCCGAGCATGCCCGCCAGCAGGATGGGGATGACGACCAGGCGGGACGTGCTCTCCGTCGCGTGCGTGGCCACGCCTCCGGCGAAGATGGCGCCCAGGATGAACTGCCCCTCGGCCCCGATGTTCCAGACGTTGGACCGGAAGCAAACGGCCAGGCCCAGCCCGATGAGCACCAGCGGTGTCGCCTTCAACGCCAGCTCCGAAAGCGCGTAGCGCGTCTTCACGGGCTCGATGAAGAACGTGCTCGTCCCCACGAGCGGATCCTTCCCCATGGCGAGAAACATCACGATCCCGATCGATACGGTGATGACCACCGCGAACAGCGGCGACAGCATCGCCATGCGGCGGGAGGGTTCTCCGCGGAGCTCTAGCCTGAACATCAGGCAGCCCCCTTCTGCGGCACGCTTTCCGCGAACACGGAGCCCGGCCAGAGGCCGCTCATCCACGTTCCGAGCTGCTCGACGGTCGCCTCTCGGGTGGGGATGCTGGGCGACAATCGCCCCTGGGCGATCACCACCAGGCGGTCTGCGATCTCGAGCAGCTCGTCGAGCTCTTCGCTGACGACGAGCACGGCGGCACCTCCGTCGCGCAGGGCGAGCAGCTCGCCGCGGATCTCCGCGGCCGCTCCGACGTCGACGCCCCACGTCGGCTGCGACACGATCAGCAGGCGCGGCGCGGCGTCGATCTCACGACCCATGATGAACTTCTGGAGGTTGCCGCCGGATAGGCTCTTCGCCGGCGCGTTGGGCCCCTTTGACTTGACGCGAAATTTGCGGATGAGCTCCGAAGCCAGGCTCACCAGGCTGGAAACGCGCAAGAGCCCCAGCCTCCCGACGGCCGCGGTGCGGGTGAGCAGGGTGTTCTGGGCGAGCGTCAACGAGGGCACCGCGCCTCGCCCCAGCCGCTCCTCCGGCACGAAGTGCAGGCCCGCGCGGCGCCGCACGCGGGGTGAGGCGCCGGCAACATCCACACCGAAGAGGGCGATGGAGCCCCGGGGCGACCGCGTGTCTTCGCCGGAGAGCGCCGCCATCAGCTCGGGCTGCCCGTTGCCCGAGATGCCGGCGATGCCGACGATTTCCCCACCGTGCACGGCGAGTTCGACGCCATCGAGGGTTACACCGAAGGGGTCTCGCTTCGGCAAATGCAGCTGGCGCACCTGCAGCGCCACATCGCCGACCCCGCGCGTGGCGCGCGAGAGCCGTGGCGGCTCGCGGCCGATCATGCGGCGAGAGAGCCCGGCGTTCGTCTCCGTCCGCGGATCGACCTGACCCGTCACCCTTCCGCCGCGCAAGACCGTGCAGTTGTGGCAAAGGGCCCGGATCTCGTCGAGCTTGTGGCTGATGTACAGGATCGAGCAGCCGGTGCTCGCGAGCTTTCGCAGCGTCTCGAACAGCTTCTGCACGGCCTGCGGCGTGAGGACGCTCGTCGGCTCATCCAGGATGAGGAGCTCGGGCTTCGCGAGCAGAGCCCGAACGATCTCGACGCGCTGGCGCTCGCCGACCGACAGCGAATGCACGGGCCGCGCCGGATCGACATCGAGGCCGTACTCGCGCGCGACCGAGCGGATCTGCTCGCTGAGGCTAGCCACCGAGCTCGACGGCCTCACGCCCAGCCACACGTTCTCGGCCACCGTCAGGGTGTCGAACAGCGAGAAGTGCTGAAACACCATGGCGACCCCCAGAGCGCGAGCCTCGTGCGGCGTGCGGATGGAGACGAGCCGCCCGTTCCAGCGAATCTGCCCCTCGTCGGGGGCCACCGCGCCGTAAATCACCTTCATCAAGGTGGACTTACCGGCCCCATTTTCGCCGAGGACGGCGTGGATCTCACCGGGCAACACCTCGAGCGAGACGTTGTCGTTGGCGACCAAGGCGCCGTAGCGCTTGGTGATGCCCTGGAGCGAGAGGCGAGGCGTCATTGTCGAGGGGGTATTGTCGATAGGGTCGATGTGGCTCGGCCAGCGAACACCCCGAGTTTGCGCGTCGCGCTTTGTCGACGCCGTTTCCGGACCTTGTCGTGCGCCCACCCGATCCAGTGACGCGCGCCGAAACGCGCGCGACATGGCGAGCCGATGCTCCTCAGTTTTAGCGAGAGCGGTAGCCGTACGTCGCATCGAGGCGCGACGCGAGGTAGGTCGCGCAGTCGATCGGCGGGTACTTCGCGGGCTGGTCCGGAAAGATGTCGCGCGCGTCGACGATCGAGTCCGGGTTCACCTCGAGAAAGAATGCGATCGAGTAGCGCTCGCGCGCCGGCTGCCGCACGCGGTGCGGCGTCGACACGTAAGTGTCATTGCTCCAGCGCATCAGGCAGTCTCCGATGTTGCAAACGAACGCCCCCGCCATGCTAGCCGCGTCGATCCACTCGCCGCTGCGGCTCGCCACCTCGAGCCCGGCCACGCCATCGGTCGCCAGCAGGGTGACGTTCCCGTAGTCCGTGTGGGTGCCGGCGCCCGCGTCGTGTCGCGCGCCGTCTGCCGGCCCGCCCGGGTAACGCAGCAGCCGCAAGGTGGCGAGCGGGTTCGTCAGATGGCGCGTGAAGAACGACTCTTCCGCGCCGAGATCGAGCGCGAACAGGCGGTGCAGCTCCCGGCCGAGCGCGAGGCACGCAGCGAAATACTCGAGCAGCGGCTCCCGAAACCCCGGCAGCTCGGGCCAGAAGTTCAGCCCTCGAAACGGCTTGCTCGCGACCACGTCCGGATGGTCTGCGGGTAAATCCACCCCGATGTTGAACGCCTCTTTCTGGTCGGAGCCCGCGGCGGGGTCGAGGCGCTCGTCTGCCATTCCGACGTAGCCGCGGTTGTGCAGCGAATGCCGGATTGACAGCCGCTCCTTGTCCGCGAGCGGGAGCTCGAAGAACCGCCGAGCGCCGCCGAACGCGCCCTGCACGATCGCTTCCGGCACCCCGTGATCGACGAGATAAAAGAACCCCACCTCGCGACACACCGCCCCCAGGCTCCGGGCGATCGCGTGGCGCACCGCCCAATCTCCCGAAGCCAGGCCGGCGAGTGAAACGATCGGTAACTTCATGGGGGCACCCACGGGCGAGGCGAAGAAGCCTCGCCATGTGTATCACGCCCGATGGATTCGCTGCATGAACCTCAGAAGCCGAGGTTGTAGGGGTCGTCGGCTTTGGGCTTGCGAGCGGCAGGGACCGGGCGGCGTGGCTCGGCGCTCTTCTCGGGACTCGCCTCGGTGGCGGGGGGCGACTTCGGTTTTTGGACGGCGCTCGCACGGGGCGCGGCCTCCGCACGCGCGCGAAAGGGCGCTTCATCGGCGTGGTCGTTCACGCTGGACGAGCGCCCGTGCTCCGATGGGCTGGGTTCGGGCGCGGCTCGCGACACCGCCGGTGCGACGGATGGCGGCGGGGCAGACTGCGGCGGAGCGGGCTCTGGCGCGGCAGGCTCTGGCGCGAGCTGGGGCGGCGGCGCCGTCGAGCGCGGAGCTCGTTCGTGGGCTTCGGCATGGCTCGGGTTCGCAGCGGCAGCGCTGGGTGGCGTCGCCCTCGCCCAGAAGCGCTGCGTGAACGCGACGGCTCCTGCGCTGGCGAGCACCAGGAGGGAGAGCGTGAGCCACTTGCGAGCCGCCCTGACTCGGGCCTCGGGCGCGACCTCCGCCGCGCTCATGGTGCGCTCGAAGGGTGCGGCGCCCGTCGGTTGCGGGTCGCGCGCCAAGGTCGGGCTGTGCGCGGGCAGCGGCTGCGTGCTCGCCATCGGCTGCTCGCTGGCTCGCAGCCGAGCGAAGGCGTCCGCGAGCTCGCGCGCCGAGGTGAAGCGGTGCTGCGGCTCTCGCGCGCAGGCGCGCTGGAACCAGGCGTCGAAGCCGGGCGGAACGGCGCCGAGGTCCGAGGGCACCGGCAGGGGCTTCGAGCAGATGGCGATGATCAAGGCGCCGAGCGTGCTGCCACGGAACGGTGTTTGCCCGAGCAGACACTCGCAGGTGAGCACGCCGAGCGACCACACGTCGGTGCGCTGGTCGAGATCTCTGGAGCCCATGGCTTGCTCCGGGCTCAGGTAGTGGGGCGTGCCGAGGACGGCGCCGGTGGGCGTCATGGCGGGGATGGAGTCGAGCGCGGCGCTCGCGATGGATTTGGCGATGCCGAAGTCGAGGACCTTGATGACCTCGGCTTCGTCGCTGCTGACGATGAAGATGTTCTCCGGCTTGAGATCTCGGTGGACGATGCCCGCCTGGTGCGCGCGCTCGACGCCGAAGGCGATCTGGCGCAGGATCTTCTGCGTCTCTTCGAGCCCGAGCGCGCCGAGGCGCTGCAAGCGTTGCCGCAACGTCTCGCCCTGGAGGAGCTCCATCGCGATGAAGGGCGTCGACTCCGCCAGGCCGTAGTCGAAGATCTTGACCACGTGCTGGCTGTTCAACCCCGCCGCGAGGCGCGCCTCTCGCAAGAAGTGGGCGGAGCGATCTTCACCGCCGGAGCGCGCGGGCTCGATCAGCTTGACCGCGACGGGGCAATGCAGGACGAGGTGCTCGGCGGCCCAAACCGAGCCCATGCCCCCCTTGCCCAGCTCGCTCTCGAGCCGGTACTTGCCGGCGAGGACGTCACCGGGTCTGTTCACGGCTGTTCACTTCGAGTCACGCTGGCACTCGCCATCAGAACGTCCCGCGCACCGCGACGGAGTTGCCCGTCGCGGTCAGCTCGACGTCGCCGCTGGGCTCTCGGCTCAACCAGAGCAACGTGATGCCGGTGGCGCCGAAGGCCCCCGCCCCGATCCACCCCGCGATGTTGAGCGCCCGGATGGTGCTGTAGTGATCGACCTTCTCGCGGAGCTCCGGCTGGCACACGTCGTCGCTGCAGCGCGCGTCTCCCGCGAGCTCGCCGTGCTCGGAGTTGCCGACGAAGTACGTGATGAGCGCGGTGGCGAGGCCCGCGCCTCCGAGGCCGACCGCGACCCAGCCGGCGGTTCGCGAGAAGTCGCCGGAGTGTTGCACGGGGCCCTCTCGCGACGAGCTGGGCTCGGCGGGGTCTGGGAGCCTGGGAGATGGCAGCCCGGGAGCTGGCAGCCCGTCGCCGACTGCTGCCGGCGGAGCCGCGGGCGGTGGCGCGCCGGCGGGGACGGCTGGAGCCGCGGGCGCTGGGCTCGCGCCGATCGGAGTCTCGAAGATGAGCTCTATCGATCGCTGCTGCCGCTCTTCCAGCACGACCACCTTCGACACGCGGCCCCGCTCGTCCTCGGCCGCGACCTCGTGACGACCCGGGTTCAAGGCGACGGCGTCGACCCCGTGCGCCCCGTCGAGCGCACGCCCGTCGAGCGTGACCTTCGGCTGCCCGCGCGGGGTGCCGGCGATGCGCACCGACAGCCTGGGGATGCGGGGCAGCAGCTCGGCGCGCTCGCGTTCGGCGTCGCGCTGCGCGGCGGCTTGCGTCGCCACGTCGCCGACGTCGGCCGAGAGCCGAGACACCTCCGCATAACGCTCTGCCGCTTCCACCAGCGACCCCAGCTTCGCGAGCGCGCGCGCCGACCACAGCCCGAGCGTGGGCGTTGGAAACAGCGCGAACGAGCGCTCCAGTCGCGCGCTGGCGAGCGCGGCGTCGCCATCGAGGTAAGCGCGCACGCCGGAAGTGCCGAGCGCTCGCGCCGCGCTTCGCGTCTCTTCGTCGACGGGCTGCGCATGGGCTACTTCCGCGCCGAGGCCGAGAGCGAGGAGCGCGGCACAGGCCAGCGCGCTGCGCGCGGTCAGCATGGCCCCCCTCGTCGAGCGTCGCACGCGCGGATCAGAGGCCGATTGGGCCGAGAACGCAAGCGGGTCGGGCGAGACCCGTCGCCCCGCTGGCGGCCCCTGGCGAGGCTGGCGCCGTGGAGCGAGTCTGGGCCGCAAAGCCGGGCGTCTTGCTCTGGAAACGCGCGCCGCGCGATCTCGGGCTTGGGGCGCAGGCTTCGTGTCGTATGCTGGCGCGCTACCGGAGGCGGGGTCACCGCGTGCGATCGAGGGAGTGCGACGAGACGGGCCCGCCCCGATGGATCGAGAAGGTGGACCAGGTCCGGATCGGGTCGTGGACGAGGATGCAGACGCTTTCCAGGGATGGGATCTTCGGGTGGCTCTTCGAGTGGATCACCGCGCGGCGCCTCGTCGCTGCACGCGGGGCCGTCGCGGCGAGCCTCGTGCTGGCGGGTTGCTTGCCGCGGGTGGAGGTTGGGTCTGACGCGGTCGAGCCGGATGCGGGTGTGGCACGCCCGGATACCCCAGAGACGGGGGGCGGCGCTGGGGTCGAAGGGGGGAGCTCCGGGACGGGCGGCGCCCCCGGTGGCGTCGGTGACCCGACCGCGCTCGGCGCCGATGACGGCGGACTCGGCGGTAGCGCGGCGGGCGGCTCCGGAGACGCCACCGCGCCGAGCGCGCCGTTGACGTTGGTGGGCGTGCTCCCGGCGCCCGCGACCGCAGTCTCGATCGACACGCCGTTCAGCCTGACGTTCTCCGCAGACGTCGACGCGGCGAGCCTGTCGGGTCTCAGCGTCGAGCTGTTGCGCGACAACTCGCTGCCGATCTCGGGGACGCTCGCCGTGACGGGGCCCGAGGTGCGCTTCGTGCCGTCCGAGCCCCTGCTGCTCGCCAACTCGTATGTCTGGCGCTTCCGCGGGGCGGTGCGCAGCGCCGAGGGGGCCGAGTGGACCGGCGTCGACGAGGCCGCTTTCCGGACACGCGAGGGAGACTGGGGCCTGGCCGAGCGCCTGTCGAGCGCCGGTGACAACCCCCGGCTCGCGTTCGACGGCGCGGGCAACGCGCTCGCCATCTGGAACCAACCGGGCCTGAGCGCGAGCGGCGCCGCTGGCCTCGCTGTCGCGCGCTTCGAGCCCGGCGCCGGCTGGGAGACGTTGCCGTCGCCGGCGACGTGCGGCCCCCAGTGCACCCCCTACCTCGTGGCGGGAGGCAAAGACGGGACGTTCGAGCTCGTCTGGTTCGCCGAGGACGCGCTGCGCGCGCAGCGCTATCACCCGGACACGGGCTTCGGGGCGGCCGAGAGCATCCTCTCGCGCAGCGGCCCCCCCGCGGCCGACGGCGCCGTCTCCGACGGCCGGCTCTGGATGGCCGCGAGCCTGTCGTTTGGCATCACGGCCACGCGCACCCTCGACGCTTCCACGTGGTCGCAGACGAGCGTCTACATCGACGACACGGGCGTGAGCAACTCGGGGCCGGTGCTCGTCGTCGACGGGCCCGAGCGGGCGAGGGTGTTCTGGGTGCAGAGCCCGCGGCTGCTCGCCTCCACCTTCTCCGAGGGCAGCTGGAGCGCCCCGCAGTTCGTGCCCAGCTTCAGAGGCGAGTTCACCGCCGTGGGACTGACCGGCGACGGTGTTGCATCCGGCAATGCATTGCTCGCCTGGGAAGAGGACCGCCCGTCGCAAGACGATCCGAGCCTCGTGACCAGCTTCCTCGGCGTGGCGTTGATGGCACCCAACGGCTCGATCCGCGAGGAGGGCGCGCCCGTGCTGCCGGACGGTGTCGGCGGCAACCCGGCGAGCCCCGACGTCTCCATGAACCCGCGCGGCGAAGCGCTGTTCACCTGGCTGCAGAGCGCCGGCGACCCGAACGACGCCGAGGCCGCCACCAGCGTGTGGGGCGCCTTTCACGCCGCGAACGCCGCGACCTGGTCGGTGCCGGTGCCGCTTTCGATCGCTGGCGACGGGATAGCGCGCCCCCCCGCCGTCGGGCTCGACCCGAGCGGAAATGGCCACGTGCTGTGGGCGTCTTACAACGGCGGAACCGGCGCGAACGTGCTGACGGCTCGCTACCTGCGAGAAGGCGGGCTGTTTGGAGCCACCGGGCTGATCTCGAACGATGCCGTGGCCCCCGGGCTGACGCGAGGGCCGCGCAGCGGCAATGACCACTGCCAGCTCGCCGTCGATGCGCGCGGGCGAGCGCTCGGGCTCTTTGCTGGCCCCGACGGGGGGATCTGGGCGGTGCGGTTCGAGTAGACGGCGGGGGCCGGCGGTCTCGCGTGGCCCGGGGAGGAGCTGATCCGGCGGGTGCCCTGAGGCGTGGTCGGCGGCGCCGGGCTCAGACCGAGAGCGACGCCGCGTGCCCCTCGTTCAGCATCCAGCGGCTGAACGCCGCGTAGTGGCGCGCGTATTCGGCGGCGTCGCTCGAGCCCTCGACGGCGCGGGACAGCTCTCGAACGGTAGCGTAGTGCGGTCTGCGGTTGGCCTCGTACGCGGCGAGGGCGGCGGCCAGATCGGGGCGGGATGCGAGGCAGCGAGTGAGCACCGCGACGTCCTCGATCCCGAGCGTTCCGCCGGCGGCGATGTGCGGCGACAGGCCATGGGCCGCGTCGCCGATCAGGGCGACCCGCGCCGAGACCCAGCGCGGCAGGGGCGGAACGATCATGATCTGATTGTGCAAGATCAGATGCTCGGGCGTCGCTTCGATCAGGCGGATCAACGGGTCGTTCCAGCCCCCATCGTTGAGGTTCCGCCCGAGAGCGAGCGCCTGCTCTCGCTTGGTTCCGGAGGAGGGGTGGCAATCGAACTGATTGACCATCCACATCACCTGATCGCCGTAGGTGCGCGCGTAGCCTCCCCGCGTTCGGTGGTGGCCGACGGTCAAGATGTGCCCGTCGGGAGGCTCGCCGCCCGAGGGAACCATCGCGCGCCAGGCGTGGTGCCCGACGTGCTCCTGGGCTGGCATTCCCGGCAGAAGCTGCTCTCTCACGGCAGAATGCACGCCGTCTGCGCCCACGAGCAGGTCGGCCTCTTCGTGGCTGCCGTCGGCGAACCGAACGCTGACCGCGCTCGCCCCTTCCTCGTAGCCGACGACCCGCGTGCGCAGCCGGATCTCGTCACGTGCGGCCGCATCGGCGAGCAGCTCGTTGAGCCGAGGCCGCGGCAAGATCAGGAACCCGTGGTCGGCGGCGCTCGCCTCGGGAGCTCTCGTGCGCCGCCCCGCCGCGTCGTAGAACCAGAGCTCGATGGGCGCGCCGATCGCCCTCAACCGTTCGCCCACGCCGATCTCGTCGAACACGGCGAGCGCGTTGCTCCAGAGACCGATCGACGCCCCGGCGGCGCGCACCTCCGGCGCCTGCTCGCAGACGACCACGTCTGCCCCGGCGCGGCGCAGCGCGATCGCCGTCGTCAACCCCACCAGGCCGCCGCCCGCCACGATGACGCGCATCATGACGCTCCTCGCGACCCGAGCCACCGCTGCTTCAATACGGGAAATGACATGCTCTTCCTTCTCCTCGGTTCCGTGTGGGCCCACGCTTCGTTCAGCGAGCGAGCGAGATCGCGAAGGGCGCAAAGCCGCGCTTGCGAACGATCGATGGCCCGAGCAGGGCGAGCGCCTCGGTCGCTCTCGCCGTCGTGATGTCCCCGAGGTCTTCGATCCACTCGGAGCTCCAGCCCAGATCGACCAGCAGGCTGGACACCGCGGCCTTCGCCGCCTCGTGATTGCCTGACAGAAAGGCGGTCGGCGGGGTGCTGACGCTGCGCGGGTCGGTCATCACCATGAAGGCCATCGTGTTGAGCGCCTTGACGACCGCCGTATCCGGCAAGGCTTGCTGCAACCGTTCGGCGAGGCTGTCTTCGGGGTACATCAGCCGGGCCGGCAACCCGTCGGCGCCGCGCTCCATCGCGTTCGCGAGATCGAGCAGGATGGTCGCGCCGAGCTCGGCTCGCAGTTTCGAGAGCGCGGCCAGGCTCGTCGCCCCTGCCATGGCATTGACCACGATCGAGGCGCCCTGCACTGCCTCGGAGTGCGACGCGAACCGGATGTGTGGCGCTCCCCAATCTGCGGCCGTTCGCGCGGGATCTCGTGTGCCGACCGTGACGGCGTAACCCATCAGCGAGAGCTTCGCCGCGATGCTCCTCGACACTCTGCCAGAACCCAGGATCGTGATTTTGTTCATGACTTTCCTCCGCATGAGATCGATCTGCCGAGCTGAACGAGCGGCGCCGGCGGCCTTGCACCGTCAGGGCGGCGTGCCCCCATCGCGGCGCGCGCTCGCTCTTTTCGTCGGTCTCCATTCTGAATAGTGCCGCGCACTCATGTCGTCCAATGCATATTCCGGATGGGTTAGATTACCGCCATGCATGTCGATCTGAACTTACTCACGGCGCTCGACGCCTTGCTCGAAGAGCAGAGCGTCGGTGTCGCTGCCACCCGCCTGCACCTCTCACAACCGGCGATGAGCCGAACTCTGAGCCGCATCCGCGATGCGACGGGAGACGAGATCCTCGTACGCACGGGTCGAACGATGACGCTCACCCCGCGCGCGCTCGTGATCCGGCAGCAGGTTCACCAGCTCGTTCAGCAGGCGCAGGCGTTGCTGGCGCCCGATCCAGAGCTCGACTTGACCCGCCTGGAACGCACCTTCAGCGTGCGCTGCCATGACGCGCTCGCGCTCGCGCTCGGGCCCCGGGTGCTCGCGCTCATCGCCGAGCGTGCGCGCGGCGTGACCGTGCGCTTCCTCGGTGAATCGAGCGAGGACGACGACGATCTGCGCCACGGGCGCGTGGACCTGGAAATCACCTCGAGCGAGCCCGCGCATTCGGAGATGCGTCGGCAAGTCATCGGGCACGATCGCGCGGTCGTCGTCACTCGTCGCGAGCATCCCGCGGCGGGTCGGCGGTTGACCCGCAAACGCTACGCCGAGGCGCTCCACGTGATCGTGTCTCGCCGCGGGCGCCTGAGAGACCCGATCGACGACGCGCTCGCGACGCACGGGCTTCGCCGCCGTGTCGTCGCGTCAGTCGCGACGACCAGCGTCGCCTTGCACTGGGTCCAGCAGACCGACCTGTTCGTCGTGGTGCCGGGGAAGGCGTGCGGGGCCACGGTGCAGGCGCTCGGGCTGCGCAGCTCCGCCCTGCCGCTCGAGCTCGGCGACGTTCCGATCATCCAGGCGTGGCACCCGATGTACGAGCGCGACAAGGCGCATGCGTGGCTGCGAGAACGGGTGCGGGAGTGCGTGGAGGCACTCTGCGCCGAGGGGGCCTGAGCGCCGCGGGTCCCCTGAGCGCCGAGCGCTCCGAGCTTCACTTCTCGCTGGTCGCCGGCGTCGAGGGAGGGTTTCGTTGACGCTGGCGCGCGTTGCTGACGACGGATGCCGCGATGGATCCGCCCACGAGGGTGACGATCACGGCGAGGGAGAGGAGCACCGGGATCTTCACCCACTCCGCGATCACCATCTTCACGCCGACGAAGACGAGTACCAGCGCCAGCCCGGGTTGCACGTACTTGAAGCGCTCGGCGGCGCCCGAGAGGACGAAGTAGAGCGAACGCAAGCCGAGGATGGCGAAGATGTTCGAGGTGAGGACGATGAAGGGGTCCGTCGTCACCGCGAAGATGGCAAAGATCGAGTCGATCGCGAACACGGCGTCTGACGCCTCGATGGTGACGAGCGCCAGGAAGAGCGGGGTGGCGGTGAGCGCGCCGCCGACGCGAATGAACAGCTTCCCGCCCTGGATCTCGTCGCTGACGGGCAGCACCTTCTTGACGAGCTTCAGCACGCGGCTGTCTTCCGGGTGCGGCCGCTCGTCCTTGCGAACGAGCATCTTGATGCCCGTGGCGATGAGGAAGCCCCCGAAGATGAACACCAGCCAGTGGAAGTTCGTCAGCAGGGCGACGCCGGCGAACACCATGATGGTGCGCATCGCGACCGCACCGACGATACCCCAGAACAGGACGCCGTGCTGGTGGAGAGCCGGGATCGAGAACGCCGTGAAGACGGCGTACATGACGAACAGGTTGTCGACGGAGAGCGCCTTCTCGATCGCGTAACCCGTGATGAACTCCTCGGCGGCGGTCGCGCCGAAGCGCCACCAGACGAAGGCGTTGAAGCCGAGCGAGAGCGCGACCCAGACACCCGTCCAGACCAGGGCCTCGCGCGGCTTGACGACGTGCGCCTCGCGGTTGAAAATGCCGAGATCGATCGCGAGCACGGCGACGACGAGCACCCCAAAGCCGAGCCAGACCGACGGCGGGGCCAGCCCGAGGACGTTCATGACCGCGCCTCGGCTCTGGCCGGCGCGGCGCTGGCGGTCTCGCGCATGCTCACGGCGACCCTCGTCTCGATGAGTGCTGTCGCTCTCACGCGCAGCAGCATGGGCTGCCGAACTCCCTGTGTCCAGAGGGCGCCCGCCCTCGTTCTGCTGGACGACAGCGCTCACGCCCAGAGCACGGCGCGACGCCGGCAGGAGCGTCGCAACGGGTACAAAGAAGCCACAACGGCGCGGCGGTCGGAAGGGCAACGACAGATCGGGTGGAGACGGCTAGAATCCCGGCGCCATCGTTTCCGCCTCGCTTCGCGCGGCCGACAGGCAGCCTCTTCGGAGGCGGGCAGCGGCCGTCGTCGGGTCGACCCCGCGCGAGCGGCGCGAGGCGCAGAACTGAGCCCACACGGCTCGGATTGCTTTGGTCCTCGGCCATCCCTCACTAGAGTGGCCGGCATGTCGCTCGCCGTTCTGCTCCTTCTGCCCTTCATCGGCAGCCTGATCACGGCGGTCTTGCCGACGAGAGCCCGCACCGCGCACGCCAGCTGGGCCGGGCTGGTATCGGCGGCGTCGGCCGCCTGGGTCGTGACGCTCTACCCGAAGGTGAAGGAGGGCGGCGTCATCCGTCAGGAGCTCGAGTGGCTGCCCTCTGCCGGCGTCAACCTGGTGCTGCGAGTAGACGGCTACGCCTGGATGTTTGCGATGCTCGTGACCGTGATCGGCGCGCTCATCTGCCTGTACGCGCGCTACTACATGTCTCCGGAAGACCCTGCAGCGCGCTTCTATTCGTGCTTCCTGGCGTTCATGGGGGCGATGCTCGGCGTCGTCTTCTCCGGCAACCTGGTCCAGCTCGTGATGTTCTGGGAGGTCACGAGCCTCGCCTCATTTCTCCTCATCGGCTACTGGCACCATCGCGTCGACGCGCGCCGCGGCGCGCGCATGGCGTTGACCGTGACGGGCCTGGGCGGGCTCGCCCTGCTGGGCGCTGTCGTCCTGCTCGGCCACATCACCGGCAGCTACGATCTCGATCGGATCCTCGCCTCCGGCGATCGCATCCGCCAGCACGCGCTCTACCCGACCGCGCTGGTGCTGCTCTTGATCGGCGCGTTCACGAAGAGCGCTCAGTTTCCCTTTCACATCTGGCTGCCGAGGGCCATGGTCGCGCCGACGCCGGCCTCCGCCTATCTGCACTCCGCGACGATGGTCAAGGCAGGGGTCTTCCTGCTCGGGCGGCTCTGGACGGTGCTGTCCGGCACGGAGCTCTGGTTCTGGCTGGTGGGCGGCGCCGGGGTGATCACGCTGCTCCTGGGCGCGTTCATCGCGATGTTTCAGAACGATCTGAAGCGCGTGCTCGCTTACTCGACGATCAGCCACCTCGGGCTCGTCACCCTCCTGTTCGGCCTCAACAGCCCGCTCGCGGCCGTCGCCGCCGTGTTTCACATCATGAATCATGGCACGTTCAAAGCCTCGCTGTTCATGGCGGCGGGCATCGTGGACCACGAGACCGGAACGCGCGACATCCGGCGCCTCAGCGGCCTGATCCGGCCGATGCCGATCACGGGCGCGCTGGCGCTGGTGGCGAGCGCGGCGATGGCGGGGGTGCCGCTGCTCAACGGCTTCCTGTCGAAGGAGATGTTCTTCGCAGAGACGGTCTTCATCTCGTCGCGCCCGTGGGTGGAGGTGGCCCTGCCCGTCGTGGCGACGCTGGCGGGCATCTTCGCCGTCGTCTACTCGCTGCGGTTCAGCTACGACGTCTTCTTCGGCCCGGCGCCGGATGGCCTGCCTCGCGCGCCGGAGGAGCCGCCGCGCTGGATGCGAGTGCCGATCGATCTGCTCGTGCTGGCGTGCTTCGTGGTGGGCGTCGTTCCAGCCCTCGCCATCGGGCCCGCGCTGGCCGCCGCGGCGCGGCCCGTGGTGGGGGGCGCGCTGCCCGAATACGACCTCGCCCTGTGGCACGGGTTGAACGCGCCGTTCGTGATGAGCCTCGTCGCGATAGGCGGCGGCCTCGTGTGTCACCGGCTGATGCGCGGGCAGCAGCGCCGCGGGCGGCTGATCCGTGTCCCGCTGCTCGAAGGCCTGAGCGGCAGGCGCGTGTTCGAGGGCTTGCTGGTCGGGCTCACGCGCCTCTCGCGCCGCGCGTTGCGCCGGGTCGCCACGCGCCGCCTTCAGCCCCAGATGTTCTCGATCATCGCGGCAGCGCTGCTGCTCGCGGCGCTATCGGCGCGGGGCGTGCCGCTGATCTGGGGTGATCGCGCGCGGCTGCCAGCGTCGCCCGCGTTCGTGCTGCTCTGGGGCATCGGCATGGTTTGCGCCGTCGGTGCGGCGGCGAAGGCGAAGTTCCACCGGGTCGTGGCGCTGACCATGATGAGCGGCGCCGGGCTGGTCACCTGCCTCACCTTCGCCTGGTTCTCGGCGCCCGATCTGGCTCTCACGCAGCTGGTGGTCGAGGTGGTCACGACGATGCTCTTTCTCCTGGGGCTGCGCTGGCTGCCGATGCGCAGCGAGGATGCTCCGCGCCGCTTTCAGGTGCGCGCCACCGTTCGCCGCACGCGCGATCTGCTCCTGGCGATCGCCGCGGGCGCCGGGCTCTCGGCGCTCTCTTACGCGATGCTGACCCGCCCTGCGCCGCAGAGCATCGCGCCGTTCTTCTTGAGCCGCGCCCTGCCCGAGGGCGGCGGCGCCAACGTCGTCAACGTGATGCTGGTCGACTTTCGAGCTTTCGACACCATCGGCGAGATCACGGTACTCGGCGCCGTGGCGCTGACCGTCTTCGCGCTGCTGCGACGTTTTCGCCCGCCGGCGGAGAGCATCGACCGGCCCTCGCAGCAGCGCGTCCTCCCCGCCGATGTGGTCACCGACCTGGTGAACCCGCGAGCCGCCGACGACACGGCCCGCGGCTATTTGATGGTGCCGGCGATCATCACGCGCTTGATCCTTCCGGTCGCCTTTGTCGTCGCCTTCCACCTGCTCATGCGCGGGCACAATGAGCCTGGCGGCGGCTTTGTCGCCGGGCTCGTCGTCGCCATCGCGTTCATCATGCAATACCTGGTGCTCGGAACCCAGTGGGTGGAGGCCCGCGCGAGGCTGCTGCCGCCGCGCTGGATAGGAGCCGGGTTGCTGCTCGCCGCGGCGAGCGGCCTCGGAGCGCTCGCCGTCGGGTATCCATTTCTCACGACCCACACCGCGCACCTCACGCTGCCGGTGGTTGGAGAGCTCCACCTGCCGTCGGCCACGTTCTTCGACCTCGGGGTGTTCGGGGTCGTCGTCGGAGCGACGCTGTTGATCCTCACGGCCCTCGGGCACCAGTCGATCCGCGCCCATCGCAGGCCGGCGTCGATTCCGCCGAGGTCCAAGTCAGCGGGGGCCGCCTAGATGGAGGTGGTGCTCGCGCTCGTGATCGGCGTGCTCGGCGGGGCGGGCGTCTGGCTCGTGCTGCGCCCTCGAACCTACCAGGTGATCATGGGGCTCGCGCTGCTCTCGTACTCCGTGAACCTGTTCATCTTCAGCATGGGCAGCCTGTTCATCAACAAGCCGCCGCTCGTCGCGGCCGGCGTGCCTCCCGATCTCGATCACTACACAGACCCGATGCCACAGTCCCTCGTGCTCACCGCCATCGTCATCGGCTTCGCGACCACGGCGCTCTTCCTCGTGGTCTTGCTGGCGTCGCGCGGCCTGAGCGGCACCGATCACGTGGATGGTGGCAAGGAAGAGTCATGAATCCGGCGCTGCCGCACCTCATCATCGTTCCCATCGTCCTGCCTCTGCTGGTCGCAGCCGTGTTCCTCCTCATCAGCGACGGGCGCCGCCAGTTCAAATCACTGGTCAACGTCGGGGCGGCGCTCGCGAACCTGGTCGTGTCGATCGAGATCCTCAGGCGGGTCGACGCAGGTGGAGCGCCCGGCGCCATCAAGGTGTACCTGGCGGCCAACTGGGAGCCTCATTTCGGCATCGTGCTGGTGGCCGATCGCCTCACGGCGCTGATGCTGGTGCTGACGGGCATCGTGGGGCTCAGCGCCGCCGTCTACTCCACCGCCGCGTGGGGCAGGGCCGGCGTGTTCTTCCATCCGCTCTTCCAGATACAGCTGCTGGGGCTGAACGGAGCCTTCCTGACGGGCGATCTCTTCAACCTCTTCGTCTTCTTCGAGGTGATGCTGGCAGCCTCGTACGGCTTGCAGCTGCATGGGTCGGGCTGGCCGCGGGTGCGCGCGGGGCTGCACTACATCGCCGTGAACCTGCTCGCCTCGGCGCTGTTCCTGATCGGCCTCGCGATGCTCTACGGCATCATGGGCACGCTCTCGATGGCAGACATCGCCGTCAAGCTGCCGCTCGTGGCCGATACCGATCGCGGCCTGTTGCACGCGGGCGCCGCCATCCTCGCCGTCGCCTTCCTGACGAAGGCTGCCGTCTGGCCTCTCAACTTCTGGCTGGTGCCGGCGTACATGACGGCGAGCGCGCCGGTCGCGGCCGTCTTCGCGCTGATGACCAAGGTCGGCGTGTACGTGCTGCTGCGCCTCTCGACCCTGTTCTTCTCCCCGGCGGCAGGGCCCTCCGCGCAGTTCGGCTCCAGGGTCTTTCTCTACGCTGGCCTGGTGACGATCGGCTTCGGGGTGCTGGGCCTCATGTCATCGCTGCGCCTGGGTCGCATCGCGGGGTTCTCCATCATCGTCTCGTCGGGGACGCTGCTCGCCGCCATGGGCGTCGGCGAGCCATCCGTCACGTCGGCGGCCCTGTACTATGTGCTCAGCGCGACCCTGGGCGCGAGCGCGTTGTTCCTGCTCGTCGAGCTCGTGGAGCGAGCCGCCACGGACGGCGACGCCCGCCCGCGAAGCGTCGAGATCGAGCCTGACGAGGACACGAACCTGGACGACGCGGAAGGTGCGCTCGTGGGCCGCGCCGTCCCGGTGTCGCTCGCGCTGCTCGGTCTGGCCTTCATGGCGTGCGTGGTGGTGGTGTCTGGGCTGCCGCCCCTGTCGGGCTTCGTGGCGAAGCTCTCGCTGATGGCAGCGCTCTTCAACCCCGACGGCGTGGAGATCGCGAGCGCGCCGGCGAGCGCTGCGTGGTGGCTCTCGGGGCTCTTGCTCCTGTCGGGCCTGATTTCGACGGTCTCCCTCTCCAGGGCCGGGATTCAACAGTTCTGGTCACCGGCAGACAGTCCGCCGCGCGGGCTGAAGCTCGTCGAATGCGCGCCTGTCCTCGGGCTCATCGTGGCCAGCGCCTGGCTCACGCTGCGCGCCGAGCCCGTCTTGCGCTACACGCGCGCGGCCGCCGAGGCGCTGCACGAACCGAAGGCGTACATCGACACGGTGCTGGCCACGAACCCCATGCCGGGCCAGGCGCGGCGACGCGAGGCTGAGGAGGCCGCGCCGTGACGCTCGTTCGACGGCTGATCCCGGCGCCGCTGCTGTCGGCGGCTCTGCTCGCTCTCTGGCTCGTGCTGGCGCGCTCGACCAGCCCTGGACAGGTCGTGGTGGGGCTCTCGCTCGCGTGCTTCGTACCCCTGCTCACGACCAACCTCCGGGTCAAGGCGCGCGTGCGCCGCCCCCGCGTGGTCTTCCGCTTCGTCGTGACGGTCGCCTACGACGTGCTCGCCTCCAACCTCGAGATCGCCTGGAGCCTCCTGAGGTGGCGCTCGCGGCCCCCCCAATCGAGCTTCGTCATCATCCCGCTGGAGCTTCGGGATCCGGTCGGTCTGGCGGCGTTGGCCATCGTGACGACGATCGTGCCGGGCACTGTCTGGTCCGAGATCGCGCTCGACCGCAGCCGCCTCATGCTGCACGTCTGGGACATCAAAGAGGAAGAGCCCTTCGTCCGTCGCTTCAAGGCGCGCTACGAGAAGCCGCTCCAGGAGATCTTCGAATGAGCCCGGTGCTCTTGGCCGCTTGTCTCTTCGCGCTCGGCTGTTATGCCGTCGCGTCCGTCCTGGTGATGGCCCGGTTGATCCGAGGGCCGCGCGCGCAAGACCGGGTCCTCGCGCTCGATCTGCTCTACCTGCATGGAATGCTCGTGATGCTGGTGCTCGGAATTCGCCACGGAAGCGACGAGTATTTCGAGGGGGCGCTGCTCATCGCGCTCTTCAGCTTCGTGAGCTCCGCGGCGATGGCGAAATTCCTGCTGCGGGGTGAGGTGATCGAATGAGCCCCGGGTTGCCACTCTGGGCGGAGCTCGTGATCGCGGCGCTGCTCGTGCTGAGCGGGGTGTTCGTCTTGATCTCGGCGGCGGGGTTGGTGCTGCTGAAGCACTTCTTCGTGCGCATGCATCCCCCTGCCCTGGCCTACACCCTCGGCACCTGGTGTGTGGCCCTGGCCAGCGTCCTCTACTTCTCTCTGCTCGAGTCGCGCCTCATGCTCCACCCGCTGGTCATCACGATCCTGCTCGCGATCAGCATCCCGGTGACCACGCTGCTCCTCTCGCGCGTCGCGCTGTTTCGCCGGCGCGTCGCCGGCATCGAAGGCACGCCCCCGCCGCTCACGGCACGCGCGGCTCCCGTCACGAACGCCGACTCGATTCCGAACGCCTCTCGCTGAGCGGCCAAGCCCTGTAGCCGCAGAGAGCCTGTAGACCCAGAGAGCCTGCAGACATTGAGAGCGCCGATGACGCCCGCTACGGTGCAATGCCGCTCATACCGGTGGCGATCGGGAACATGACTGGGGCCATCGGGGCGCGACCGGACAAGGCGGACGGAGCATCCCTGCGCTGCGGGCCAAGGGCGCCGGAGCACGCTGCCGATTGACGTTGCCGATAGAGAACCCTCAATCCGCAAACGGCGACGCGCGGCTCAAATCCTCCACCGTCGGGACGGCGAACCCGTCGAAGTGCTCTCAGCCGACGTCGACCCCAGGGATGGAGGGTGTGACCGACCAGCGTCCAGCTCGAGGAACGCGGCGAGCGAGCGCGCCTGATTCGCGTCGCTCGTTATTCGATTTTGCGACCCCGCAGCATCGCCCTGGTTTCTTCATGAGGCTGCTGCGAAAGCGGACTCTCGGCGCAAACCTGACACAGGCCGGCGCGACTCGATATCGTGCGGCACAGCAGAAGCTGCACCGCGCTGTCAGAGACGAGATGTCCGGCCCCGCGCCTGCGCTATCCGAGAACCGAGGAGAACAAACCTGTTGATCCGTCCGCGCGTTTCCACCCATTAGAAGTGGGTGAGAGTCCCACCTCGGCGCTGGAGCGACGACGGGTCATGAAGCACTCGAAATCGGAAACCGATCGAGGGGTGGCTGCCGAACCGGAAGCGCTGCCCGCCAGCCAGCGGTCGGACGCACGCGAATCTCGAACGGCGACGCCCGAGGCCACCAGCGAGTCCTCTCCGGCTGCCTCCGGGGCTGATAGGGACATGGCCGCGAGCGCTGCGCCCCTGCCGATTCTGGCAATCGTCTCGTCCACCCCGCAGATCTCGGATCTCGGAGGCGCGGCGCCGGAAGCCAGCGGCGCGCCGGCGCCGGAAGCCAGCGGCGCGCCGGCGCCGGTCACGCCCAGCACTCGCTCCGCCATGGCCGAGGAGAGCGGTGAGTTTCTGGCGGCGCACTCGGAACGCGCGCTCCGCGAATCGTCGAGCGAGGCGACGAAGGTGGGCCTGGGCGCGGCGGTCGCAACACGGCCATCCGCGCCGAAGGAAGAGTCTGCGACCCTGCTCGGCATCCCCGGCGCCGATCGACACGAGCCTTCCGCGCAGCCGCTGAGCACCGCCGCACCGGTCCCCGCACCTCCCGGGCCTCCCAGCAACCTGCCGAGATTCGACGACAACCCCCTGATCGCGGTGTTTTCCCCAGGGCCCACGCGGCGCCGCGACTCCGCGCTGGAGGGATTCGTTCCGCTCGTCAGCACGGCGCGAGCACTGGGCGACAACGTCACGTTGATCCGCCCCGAACCCCGGGAAACGGCCCTGCATTCGAGCGCTCGTGCCGCGCGATCGTCAGTGCCGGGACGCCGTACTCACTGGCGCACGGCTGGCGTCTTCGCAGGACTATTCGCCCTCGTGAGCATCGGCATCGCCTGGCGAGCAGCGCACCGCCAGGAGCCACCGCGTACGGAGATCCGAACGGTGACGGCGGGTGAGTCGTCCGCACCGAATCCCGCTGCGCCGGCCACTCCTGCAGCCGGCGATGCTCCGCCGGTTGCCGGTCTGCCAGCCATCGCTCCGCCAGCCATCGCTCCGCCAGCCATCGCTCCGCCTGAGACTGCGGCGCTCGGTGTTGCTCCACCGGAAACGCCTGCGGGAAATGCTCCCGGCACGGCTGCGGCGAACGCTCCCAGCACGGCTGCGGCGAACGCTCCCAGCGCGGCTGCGGCGAACGCTCCCGGTAGTTCCGGCGGTCCCCTCGACGAGGCCCCCGCGGGCGAGCCGCGGCATCTGCCGAACGAGGGCCCTGAAGCGACGGAACCCGTCCCTCTCGCGATCCCCGACCTGATTGCCGAGCCTCGCCCCGGCGACAGCCAGGCGCTGCCGCCGTCGGACGACGTCGAGCTCGCTGCTGCTTCGCTCGAAGATGAACAGCTCGCCGCACTGTTCGCCCTCGAGACTCGCTCCGAGACGTATCGTTGTCCAGCGGCAGAGTCCGGGTCGACCACGGTTGCTCCCACGTCGACAGACTCACAGCTCACGCTCTGGCGAGACTGGCGGCGGGCGCAGCTGGAGGGCGATGTGGATGGCGCGCGGAACCTCCTGTGCGAGCTGCTCGCGCGCAGCCCCAGTGATGCACGCATCCACAGCGAGCTCGCCAGCTTGGCGTTGCGCTGGGGTGACGCGCGAGGCGCCGCGTCGGCAGCCGAGGCAGGTCTCGAGCTCAGGCCTGGCGACGCCTCTCTCTCGCAGCTCCTGGGAGACGCCTGGGCGCTGCTGGGAGATGCCGAGCGCAGCCGTCAGCTCTGGCGCGCGCCCACCAGGGCGGGCAAGCGGCTCGAGGACGCCCAGCTCGTCGACTACTACGAGGGTCGGGGCAAGGCAGCGGCCGAGCGCGACGACTTCGCCAAGGCGCGCACCTTCTACCGCCGAGCCGTCGTACTCTCGCACGGCGGATTGCCGTCCAGCGTCGGCTTGAGCCGCTCCCTCTCGGGCCTGGGTCAAGCTCGGGCCGCGCTCGGCTGGGCTCGGCGCGCCGCTCTCGCCGCACCCGAAAACGCCAAGTTCCAGATGGCGTACGGGGACGCGCTCTACTGGGCGGGAGACGCTGCTTCGGCGCTGCGCACCTGGGGAGAGGCGGCGCGGTCGAACCCCTCCCCGGCGCTCCGCCGACGGCTTTCGCGAGGACATCCCTGACCGCGCCGCGCGGGCAGCGGAGCGGTCGGGGATGAGCCGGCGGCACGGCTCTGCCCAGCGCTCGCGAGTCGCACCAGCGTCGTTCCAGCCTTCTGAACCGGGACCATCTGCACGCAAAACGAGAGGGCGCCCGCTACGGTGCCTCGCCCGAGAGGCGCCGGCCCAGGCGGCGTGCCAGGTGGGCAGGGCAAAAGGTGCGCTTGCCCAGCGGCAGCTCTTCGCCTTCGCCAGCGCTCGCCGCCTGACTCGCGCGCGAAGGACTCGCGAGCTCTTCCGGCTCGCGCTCTGCCCACCAGGCGTCAGCTTGGCTTTCGCTCCACGAGCCCGCCGAGCCACAGCGGGAGAGCGCCCGGGCGAGCTCGCGCGCGCTCTGCGGTCGCTCTCGCGGGTCCTTCGCGAGGCAGGCGATGACGAGGCGATCGAGGTCTTCTGGAACGGGCAGCGGGGCGCGCGCCGAGAGCGCGGTGGGCGGCGAGTGCAGCTGATGGCCGCAGATCTCGACCACGCTGCGGCCGCTGAACGGCGTCGTGCCGGTCAACAGCAGGTAGAGCACGCCGCCCAGCCCGTAGATGTCGGCGCGGGCGTCGATGCTCTCTGGCGCGAGGATCGCCTCCGGCGACAGATAGAGCGGGGTACCGACCACGAAGTTGATGTTGCTGCGGGTGACGCTGCCGTCGTCGCGCACCTCGCGCACGAGCCCGAAGTCGAGCACCTTGACCACGTCCGAGACGCCGCCGCGCTGCGTGAGGTAGATGTTCGCCGGCTTGATGTCGCGGTGAATGAGGCCGACGCCGTGCGCTTCGTTCAGGGCGCCGCACACCTGGAGTATCAGGTGGATCGCGCGACCCGGCGGCTGCGGCCCGTGCCGCTCGACGAGCTGCTCGAGCGTCATACCGGAGAGTAGCTCCATCGCGTAATAGAAGGTGCCGTCTGGCGTGCGACCGTAGTCGAACACGGAGATCGTGTTCGGGTGCGTGAGCCGCGCGGTCAGCTGGACCTCCTTCTCGAAGCGGCGGAGCTGGTCTTCCGAGGCGTCGCCCGTCAGGAGCTTCACCGCGGTGGGCCGGCGCAGCATGGCGTGCCGGGCGCGGTAGATTTCGCCCATCCCGCCCTCGCCTATCTTCTCTTCGAGCGAATACTGGCCGAGCTGAACCATTTCGAGCGCCCGCTCCTGCAGGCCGTAGATGACCCGCGAAGCGACCGCCGCGACCGCGCCCGCCGTGAGCGACCAGGACAGCGCGTCCAGCACGAAGCGCGCGCGCGACAGGGCGGTGTGCGGCAGCGAGTCGGGCAGCGGCATCAGGGCGCGCGAGATCACGAGGCCCGCGAAGCTCGCCGCGGCGATGAACAGCGTGCGCGTCGTGACGCTCGGGACGATCACGGCGCGCGCCACGTTCACGTGCACGACCGCGAGCAACCCCATGTAGAAGCCGTAAGGCTGGTAAAGGTGGTGCCCCATGAGCGCGAAGAGCGCGCTGATCGAGACGGAGCCCACGCTGTCGAGCACCTGGAGCGCGTCGGGCTGGAGGCCCCGCCTCGAGGCCGCGATACGCCAGAACGCGAGACCGATCAGGGTCGCGCCCAGGTGGCTCGCGTGCCCGAACCAGGGCTTCGGGTTCTGCCACCCGCTCAGCCCCACGGTCATGACCAGAAAGGCGCCCGAGATCACGAAGGTGACCTTGCCGAACAGCGCCAACCGGGTCTGGACGAACCGCAGATCTTGCTCGGGATCGAGCGGCAAGCTCCCGAGGCGAACCAGAGACGGGCGCGAGGGATGCGAGCCTGAGCGGGCGCGCACACGGGGCTGCGGCGGAGTGCTCGATTCGGCTGCGGCGCGTGCGAGCAGGGTATTCACGAGCAACCTTTTCTCCGGGTTCTCCGGACCGAGGGGTGTCAAGGCCACCGAACACCTCCAGCATGGGCCAAGCGGGCTCTGAGGAGCGCTGGCAGAGCCCCTCTGTGATAGTCGATGCCTCTCCGTACTGTCCAGGCTGCCCGATCCGCCGCCCCCGACCCCCTGACCGCCCACGGCCACGAGGACATTTCGCGCCTGATTCGCGAGCACGACGCCTGCCGCTCGCGCCAGCGCGGGAGCGGGCCGCCGCTAGAACCGCACGCCCGCGAACAGGGCCGCGGCGGCGCGGATGATGTTCTGCTCGACCGGCCCCGCGTTGTACGATTCGAGGTCGACGTAGGCGAAGATGCCGCTATGGAAGGTCTCTCCCGAATAGCCGAAGGCGATCGCGAACAGCGCGGCGGGGGCCAACGTCGTGCCCTCCCGCCGGCCCTGTTCGATGTCGTGGCGCTCGCTCGCGACGGTGGCCCCAGCCATCAGCGAGCCCGCCAGGCACCAGTGGTCGAAGAATCGAAAATCGATGCTGTAGCCACCCATGGCGCCGACGTAGAAGGCGGAGCTCCAGTTCAGCGTGCCTTCGTCGCCGAAGCTCGCTCGCAGCGGCTCGGGCACGACCGACACTCCGGCGTTGTCGAAGCCCATGAGGCCGGTGGATAGCCGCAGCGTCCAGGAGCCGACCGTCTGCAAACGCGGGCGGAACTCGATGAACGTGTCGTCGAAAGAGAACTCGGGGTTCAGATAGTAGGTGGCGGTGAGGCCCAGGCTGAGCACCACCATCTCCGGCAGGAGGATGGGGCTCGAGTCGGGCACGATGTCTACGGAGTTCTCGAGATACAGGCCCTCGTGATACTGGAGGAAAGCCGAGATGAAGAGCTCGCGCTCGGCGACGCGGAAGGCGCGCCCCGCCTGCAGCGCCAGATAGTCGCTCGTACCGTAAACCTCCGGGTCTTCGCTGGCCTCGACGTCGACGCTGCCCGAGATCGAGAAGCCCGCGTACGCGAGGCGCAGGCCCACCGCGAGCTGCGTGTTGGGGACGAAACTGAGCGTTTGGCTGCCGCGCGTGAGTTCGAGCGACAGCTCGTCGAGCGCGACGAACGGCCGGATCAAGAAGAGCTTGTCGTGCTCGTCGGGCTCGCCCGGCTTGGCGGTGGCCGCGGACGGCTCGGCCGCCTGCGCACTGGCGGGCGCGCTCGGGATGACGAGGGCCGCACACAACAGCGCTCGCGCGCCGAGCAGCCCCGGGTGCAGCGGCGCGCGAGCCGTGCCGCGATCGGCGCCAGACCGTCGCTTATGCCGGGGCTCGCAACGCCGAGCAAAGGATGAGGTGCCGAGCACGATGAGCTCCGAATACCGGGGGCTCCGAGCCTAGCGCACCGCGCCCGGTATTTCACGCGCGCAGGCTCGGTCCAGCATGGCGCCCTGCGAGGCTGGAGCCGACCGGATCCTCCGGCCGCGGTAGGCTCGAAGAGGCCGTGCGCCGTCCCCGGCGCACGCGCGCTCGGTCATGCCCCAGACGTCACGGTGCCGACGGCGTGTTCGTCGACGCCGCGCACCGAGGCAGGGGCCTCGCTGCCGAACAGTATCGGATAAACGACCCCGGACAGGGCGGCCCCGACCATGGGGGCCAGCCAGAACACCCAGAGCTGTTCGAGCGCCCAGCCGCCCACGAACAACGCAGGCCCCGTGCTCCGCGCCGGGTTGACGGACACGTTGGTCACCGGGATCGCGATCAGGTGGATCAGGCAGAGCGCGAGCCCGATCGAGATCGGCGCGAAGCCACTCGGCGCGCGGTTGTCGGTGGCGCCGAGGATCACGAACAGGAAGAAGAAGGTCAGCACCATCTCGGCGATCGAGCCCGCCAGCAGGGAGTAGCCGCCCGGCGAGTGTGCGCCGTAGCCGTTCGCCGCAAAGCCCGACGCGAGCTGGAAGCCCTCCGACCCACTCGCGATGGAATAGAGCACGGCGGACGCGAGCACGGCGCCCAGGAGCTGCGCGCCGACGTAGGCGGGCAGCTCGCGCACGGGAAAACGACGCGCCACGGCCAGCCCGATCGACACGGCGGGGTTGAGGTGACAGCCCGAGATGTGTCCGATCGCGTACGCCATCGTCAGCACCGTCAAGCCGAACGCGAGCGATACGCCCATGAAGCCGATGCCCACGTCCGCGACGCCCGCCGCGAGCACCGCGCTGCCGCAGCCGCCAAACACGAGCCAAAAAGTTCCGAACGCCTCCGCACACAGCTTCCGTCCGAGTGTCATGGGCCACCTGTCTCGTAAAGGTTGAGTGGCCACTGCTACGGACAGCGCTCGTGATTCATCAGCCTGGGTCACGCCCTCGCGCACGGCTCCACGACGCGCGCGGCCCGCCGCGTTAACGGCGGCCCGGGTGTTGCTCGCCGGGGCGGTGCCGGCGTTCGTGCTCGATGCGCCGTTCCTCGCGGTGAAGGCGGTGGCGGCGGCGCCGCGGCGCACGATCCGGGTGTCTTGGGCGCTGTTGCACGGTTAATGCGCTGGAGACGGTTAAGACGCTTCACGGGCGCGGGCATCGAGCTCTGCGAGCGCTCGGGGTCGGAGCTCGCCGGGATGGCGACCTCATGACACCGGCACACTCTCGTGCCGATTCGAGACGCGCGCCGAAAGTTCGAGACAGATCATAAAACGCGCGCGCGGCACACACCCACGGAGTGGACGGCGATCCGAGCGCGCGATGTGCGACCGCTCGCCGCTCCAGGTCCCGTGACGCGAGCTCGCCGTGTCCGGCACGACCACGAGGCGAGCGCCTGGGAGGCCGATGTTCAAGAACGACGATCGTTGCGCCGGCGATGCACTCTCGCTCCACGCGCGCGGCCGCGCCTGGAGTGACATGCCGGGCTCGAGCCACCCGCCGAGCGCCGCGCCCCACACGCCCTCCCATCCGGCGACGTCGCTGGTGCCGCCGACGCCCGCGGCGACCCCGGACCAGCTGCTGCAAGGCGCGCGAGCTTGCCTGCGGCGAGGGCGCACCCGCGACGCTGCCATGCTGATGCGTCTCGCGTGTGACGTGGCCCCGCTCGACGTGCGCTGCCGCGCCCTGCTCGCCTGGCTCCAGGTGCAGTGCGGAGAAGCGCGCGCAGCGGTCGTCGGCGAACAGTTGCTGGAGCTGCTGACGCGGGCGGTGCGCCTTTACCCGGATGATCTCGAGCTCCGGATGTATCGCGCCCGAGCGCTGCAGCGGCTCGGGCGGGAGGCGGAGGCGCTGATCGACTTCTCCTTCGTCGCGAACGCCGATCCGTGCAACGCGGAGGCGGCCGGGGAGATGCGGCGACACGGCCAGCGCGAACGGCTCGCGGGCTCCGGCGTGTTCGCCCTCGAGCTCGGGGAGAGACGCCCGGCTGAGAGCGCTGCAGCAAAGAGCGGGGTGCCGCGCAGGGCGCCGCGTCGTCGCCGCGGCGCGTGACGCTGAGGCGGGCTGCTGCTGCAGCGCGGGACGGCTACAGGCCCCTGGTAGGTCGCGGCGTCGAGCGAGTCATCCCCGCGGCGCGGCCACCACACCGGGCTCGTGCGCGACGGAGACGAGCTGCTCGGCACCCGGGTGGGAGCCGTGTTCGACTACTGCAACGCTGCGCGGTTCCTGGCCGTGGGCAGCGCACTTCCAGGATCACTTGCGTTCGAGCATACGCTCCAGGCGACGTCTCGTGACATTTGACAGGCGGCCGTCAGCCGCTGGCGCGGCTAGCGACTGACCGAGCGAGCAGGGTCTCTTTGCTACGTTCGTCGCGCTGCGGCAACCGGCCACGTTCCCACTCGTGGCAGCATCACTCGGCAGCTCTCCTGCCTTGAGCGTCTGCACCCAATGACGCGACTGGCCATGTTGAGCGCGAGCGGACGGAAAACGCTGCAGCTGGATGGAAGCCACCGCGACGCCCGCCGAGCGATGCAAAGACGGACGGCGGCAAGACAGCGTCAAAGGCGGCGGCAAGGCGGCGGCATTGTAGGTCTGCAACGATGCCCGTGGCAGGCTGGTCGGCGAGGCGTTCTCGAGCGTGAGAGCAACGCGCGTCGCCATCTGCAGTGGTTCATGCAGCTTGCACAGCGCAGCTTGTCATGGCCCAATTACGGCAAGCTCGGTGGTGCTCTCGACGCCATCGACGAGCAGCCTCTCTCACGCACTGTCTTCAACAGCAGATTAGGGTGCTTCACCATGGCCATGACCTCCGACGCGGAGCTCGCGCATCGCTTTCATGTCAGCGCCCTCATTGGTGACCAGTACGGCTTCGAGCAGCTGATCGGCGAAGGCGCGATGGGTCTCGTGGTGCGCGCGCGCCACCTGGCCCTCGACGAGCCGGTCGCCATCAAATTCTTGCATTCCGAGCTCCGACACGATCCGCAGGCCGTCGATCGGCTCTTGCAAGAGAGTCGGGCGCTGGCACGCATCGAGAGCGAGCACGTGCCGCGCGTCTTCGATGTCGGAATGACCTTCGAGCTAGGCCCCTACATCGTCATGGAATTTCTCGAAGGGACGAGCCTGGCGGCGTTGCTCGAGAAAGAGGGGCGACTATCGCCGACTCGCGCCGTCGACTACGTGCTGCAGGTCTGCGCCGCGTTGATCGCCACGCACAAGGTCGGGATCGTCCACCGCGATATCAAGCCCGAGAACCTGTTCATCATTCATCAGGCCGAGCTCGAGACCATCAAGCTGGTCGACTTTGGCATCTGCTCGAGTCCGCTCGTGGCCGACGGCTCCCAGCGTGGGTCTCCCCTGTACGGCACCCCCGCGTACATGGCTCCAGAGCGCCTGTGCGACGACCCCGCCGCCGATCATCGCGCCGACATCTGGTCGATCGGCGTCGTACTGCACGAGCTGGTGACCGGGCGAGGTCTCTTCGAAGGAGATACGCTGGGCGAGATCTGCGCGAACATCCTGTCCGATGCGCCCGTCGCGCTCGAGCCCGACGACTCCGTACTCCCCGCGCGGCTTCGCGCGATCATTCGGCGTTGCGTGTCGCGAGACCCCGAACGCCGCTATCAGAGCGTCGAGCACGTCCTGCTCGCATTGTCTCCCCTCGGCAGCCTGGACGCGCTCTTCCGGGGCCACCCTTCGGGCAGCCGCGCGAGCCAACCCGCGCACGAGGCCGTGGGCCCTTCGGCGGGCACCATCCCCGAACGCCCCCGGGCGACCATCGATGTTCGAAGAAGCCGCCCGACGCTGGGTCGAGCGCGTGAGCGCCGCTCCATTCCCGGCGCACGCCCGACCGAGGCCCGCTCGTCTCGGCCTGCCATCGCCTGCGGAGCGCTTCTCGTCATCGGCCTCGTCGCAGGGTTGAAGCTCCTGCTTCCGTTCTCCGACCTGCGCGGCTCCGCATCGAACGCCGACACGGAGTCTCTGTCTTTGCCCCAGCGCTGACGCGCGCATCCGCTCGCGCGGCAGGTCGTCTCCTGTCCGCGGCCTCTGCGGGCGTCCCGCTCTAGCGGATGTCGTCGACGCGCACGCCGAGACGCTCGGCGTAGAGGCCGAGCGTGCGCTGCCATGCCGGACGGGAGAAGCAGCGCTCGTAGTAGGCCTTGATCTTCGGGTAGGGGTCCATCAGGGCGGTCTTGCGGATGTTGCGCAGGACGCCGGCCAGCATGATGTCGGCCACCGTGAAGTCGGCGCAGGCGATCCACTCGCGCCCCTCGAGCCGGCGCTCGACGCCCTCGAGCCAGCGGCTCGCGATCTTCGGCACCTCCGCGTGGAGCGTGGTCGCTGCCTTGCCGCTGTCGAAGATCGCGAGCATGTCGAGGCATGTCAGGGTCGGCTCGACGGTGCCCACCGCGACGAAGCACCACTGGACGACACGGGTGCGCCCCCGGACGTCGCTGGGGATCAGCTTGCCGGCTTTCTCGGCCAGGTAGAGCACCACCGCGGCAGATTCGGTCACCACGAAGCCGTCGTCGTCGATCACCGGTGCCTGGCGGAAGGGGTTGAGCCGAGTGTAGTCGTCGCTGTCGAGCTCGCCAGCGGTGTGGTCGAGCGCGTGGACTCGATACGGCAGCCCGGTCTCCTCGAGAGCCCACTGCGCGCGGAGGTCTTTCGTTTCGCCGATTCCTTCGGGGAAGATGCGTCCGAAGCCGTAGAGCGTGATCATCTCGTCCTCTGTTCAGCGGCCGCTAGCCGCTCGTGAACCATAGCAGGCTCGAGCCGCCTGACACATCGAGTCGCGAAGGGGCGCCGCGCCAACGGACGCCCTCGTCGCCGTTCCACCGGTTCGCGTGAGGGCGACCACCAATGAGGCGCGCCGGGCGACACTCATGTCCAAACGGGGAGGTCTGAGTGAAAAATCATCTATTGAAGAGCTGCCTGAAGGGCTGCGGCATCGCATCGACTTTCGCATTGTTGCTCTCCATTTCGCAGGTGTCTATGGCGCAGCGGCTCGGTGCCTCGCCGGCACCCCAGCGCAGCGTGACGTTGATCACCGGGGATCGCGTCTCGATCTCGGGTCCAGGTGGGCAGGCCGTCAACGTCCAGCGCGCTCGCGGTCGAGAGCACCTCCGGTTCGTGACGCACGAGGTGGCACTCGCGGGCCAGGGCTCGCACCTCTACGTCATCCCCGAGGACGCGGCTCCGCTGATCGCAGCGGGCAAGGTGGATCGGCGGCTGTTCGACGTGACGCTGCTGCTCGACTTCGGTTACGACGACGCGCACCGCCAGGATTTGCCGATCATCGTCACCTACGAGCGACGCGGTAGCCAGGTCGCCGCCACGCCGCGCGTCGTCGCAGGGGCTGCTCTCGGGCGCAACCTGCCGACAGTCAACGGGCAATCGATGGTGGCGCCCAAGGTGAGCGTCGGAAACGTCTGGAGCTCCGTCGTATCGGGGAGCGCTCCTGGCGCGGCCGCGCGCGCGGTGGGCAGCGAGCCGATCGGCGCCATCTGGCTCGATGGATTGTTGAAGCCGGTGCTCGACGAGAGCGTCGCCCAGATCGGAGCGCCCGAGGCCTGGGCGCTCGGTTACGAGGGTGACGGCGTGGTGGTCGGCGTGCTCGACACCGGCGTCGACGACACGCACCCCGATCTCGCCGACAGCGTGATCGTGAGCCGCAACTTCACCGCCACGGGCGACGCCGACACGATCGGCCACGGCACGCACGTGGCGTCGATCATCGCGGGGTCGGGCGCGGCCGAGGACGGACGCTATCGCGGTGTCGCGCCCGGTGCGCAGCTGCTCGCTGCAAAGGTCTGCGAGGACTTCGGATGCCCCGAGTCGAGCATCATCGCCGGGGCAGAGTGGGTGGTCGCCGAGGAAGGAGCCCGCGTCGTGAACGTGAGCCTCGGGGGCGGCGACGTGGCGGGGTACGATCCGGTGGAGGAGACGGTCAGCACGCTCACCGCCCAGTACGGCGCCCTGTTCGTGATCTCGGCGGGCAACAGCGGCTCGTTCGCCCCGTCGATCGAGTCGCCCGGATCGATCGTTGCCGCGCTGACGGTCGGCGCGGTCGATCGCGACGAGCAGGTCGCAGCCTTCTCGAGTCGGGGCTTGACGGTCGATGGCGCCATCAAGCCCGATCTCACGGCGCCCGGCGTGGACATCGTGGCGGCTCGCGCCGCGGGGACAGCGCTCGGGACGCTCGTGGGTGACGACTATGTCACGGCGAGCGGCACGTCCATGGCGGCGCCGCATGTCGCGGGCGCCGCGGCGCTGCTCGTCCAGCGGCACCCCGTGTGGGGCCCCGCCGATCTGAAGGCTGCGCTGGTCGGGACGGCGGCGTACAACCCCGCCTTCACGGCGCTGCACCAGGGCACCGGGCGCGTCGACGTGCCGGCGGCGCTCGAGGCGAGCCTGCTGTCGAGCACGCCGAGCCTCGGCTTCGGTCTGGCGCGCTGGCCCCACGATGACGATCCGGCGGTGACGCGCAGCGTGACCTACCGAAACCTCGGCGCCGAGACAGAGCTCTCGTTCGAGCTCGACGCGAGCGGGCCCGACGGCGCGCCTCCCCCCGACGGCATGTTCAGCGTCCAGCCGAGCTCAGTCACCATTCCTGCCGGCGGTTCCGCGTCGGTCAAGGTCACCGCGAACCCCTCCGCCGGCAGCGTCGACGGCATCTTCAGCGGGCGCTTGATCGCGTCTGACGCCTCGGGTCGCACGCTCGTGGTCTCGGTCGCGCTGGAGCGCGAGACCGAGTCGTACGACGTCGTCTTCCGGCACCTCGATCGCGAAGGACTGCCCGCTAACGGGTTCGGGTTCTTGCTCGGCGGTGACCCTCCCACGTTCGCCTTCGTGGACGCGAGCCCCGATCAGCCCGATCCGACGCTTCGACTGCACAAGGGGCAATACATTCTCGACACCTTCGTCGACGGCGCCGACTTCGCGACGCCGACCACGCTGCTCGTGGCCCCCAACCTGACGATCACCGAGGACACGGTGGTCGAGCTCGACGCCCGCACAGGCTTGCCCGTCGACCTGACGCTACCGGTCGCAGGCACGACGCTCGCCAACACCACCCTCAGCTACGACGTCGAGGCGCCCACTGCTGGGCTCTCATCCACCATCGGGTTTGGTGGCGGCTCGCCCGTCTACTACAGCGCGCTGGTCGGGGCTCCCGTACCCGAGAGCAACCTGCGAGCCGCGCTCGTGGGCGGCTGGACCACGGCGGAGTCACCCGACGTTTACAACGCGGCCTGGTTCACCGACGGGGCGCTGCCCGCCGGCGAGTTCGTCGTCGAGCCGGGCGAGCTCGCGACGGTCCACGCGAG
>Ga0247763_1000132_pt1 | contig 37582 bp, 25 predicted proteins | sample UWRJL141409B4_FD_179926 | JGI IMG/M metagenome (GOLD analysis project Ga0247763, IMG submission 179926) | Plant litter microbial communities from Arlington Agricultural Research Station in Wisconsin, United States - UWRJ-L141-409B-4 | ecosystem: Environmental > Terrestrial > Plant litter >... | reverse complement strand
CCCAAAGCTAGAACAAAGACAAACCGCCACCCACAATAGCTACTCAGGCCCATTAATCGGGGGCATCAGTTAGTTGCATAGATTTTAAAATTTCGAATGCAATGGTAATTTTTATATCGGCGCATGATAAGGGACAAGCCGGAAACATCGAGGCAATCTTGGCATTGGATTCAACAACTTCACATCAACAACATATACTAAAATATCAAAACATCAACACAATCCAAAACCTTACCCTCATCCTCATCCAAAATGACACCCATCCCCCCACTCTGCGCGCCATCAACAACTCCACCTTCGGCCCTCCCTCCGTCCTAACCCTCCCTACCGTCTCCACACCACCATCCCTGCACCGACCCCCCGCCTGGGCGAAGCCCTCATCCGCATCAGCGCCTTTGGCATCAATCACGCTGAAATACACATGCGCCGCGGCGAATGGGCCGAGTCCATCCCTATTCCAGGCATTGAGTGTGTTGGCACTATTACCGCTTGTCCGGGGTGTCACGGAGAGGGAGTCTCGAGTCGGGCTACCAGTGGTTAGTATCATAGGGGAATAGGGAGGACGAGACCGGGGACTTATGCCAAGTATATTGTGGTTAAGGTGGAGAACATAGTCCCGCTTGTGGATATTATTAAGGATTAGGAAGAGGTTAAAAGGGGTAGGGAGCAGGATTTAAAGGTAAGAAGAGAGAGATAGGAGGGGGAAATAGGTTTTGGGGTAGGGGGAGGTTGCGGCATTACCGGAGAGTTACTACGTGGCGTAGACTTATTTGTTTAGGAATTTAGGAGTAGAAGAGAGACAGAAGGTGTTAATTAGGGGGGCGACGCCGGTGTTGTGGAGGGCGGTGGTGAATTTAGCGGTCAAGGTAGGGGTGGTAGTGATGGGGATGACGAGGGACAAGGGGAAAAGGGGGGAGTTAATAAGGATAGGGGTAGCAGAGGTGGTGGTAAAGGGGAAGGAGTTACTGGAGAGGATAAGGAGCTTCAGGAGGCACATCGATACATAGAGAAGGGTCTAGCTAACGGAAAGATGGTTGTTGTTGTAGATTGACAAGAGTCAAGAACTTTTCTCGGCGCCTTGTATTACGTTTCTTGGTACTCCCCAACGCTACCGTAGTTCAAATACTATCTTGATCCGAAAATAGCCATAACTCTCACCGCATTGGAACAACATCTCTTTCAGTCACAATGCTGTGTCAGCGTTTTCATTCAAGCACAATTTCCACCGGCTCTAGTTCCCCTCGCCGTGCAGCAGCAGCGAGTTCTCCGTCCGAGATGCCGTGGACATAACATGGCCCTAACAGCTCATACCGGCGTTCAAACGGGATTGCCCGGACGACGAACGGCATTTGTACATCGTTGAAAAGAACGATTTGATCCTCTGCACGCATTGCGCGCGGTCCATTACCAATCATGCCGTTGTCGGTGACGAACAGCGTATGCTCGTATGCTTCCAGGTATCTTGCTAGTGTTTGTTGCATTCTGGGAATCGCGTCGCTGTTGAGGAGGCGTTCGATGTCGATGCCGTCAAATGCTGTTTCCTGGCACGGATGTTGCGCAGCTGCACCGAGGCCGTACAGAAAGTGCAACATGCTGCTCAGGTCACTGTTGGAGTCCAGACTGTGCTGCGACGATGTAGCGGAGATATCCTGTGCTGCTGCAGATGAGAGATAGAGTCGGATGAACGCCAAGAGAAGGAGCGTATCGGCGACCGGGCCTGTTCCTAAGCGCCTTGAGTCCACGCACAAAGCTGTCAGAACGCTGTCGTTGGTTGCCAAAGTTGAGCCGTCTCGCTGCAGCGTGAATTTGGCCACGGCTTGCATGAGCGGCATAGATCTAACTAGCTGAAACTGCTCGGAACCGATGCTCAGGCTTGTTTCGGGTAGTATGACGGCCTGCTCGCCCCATTTCAGATGTTTCGCAGCCTCTGCGGCGTTGAATCGATCTCCGCCACACATCAGAGCTCGGAAGACCGAGTCCAATATAGACAGCGTGGAAAGATTTTGATTCCCTGGTAGCGCGGTGAGGGTGTTGTAGATACGCGCCAGATCGAGGTTGACGCCTTCAACTGGGAGTACTGATACCGCTTTGCTGGCGAGGATGGCGTGGCAGCGTAGCTTGCTTCCATCAAGCGTCATGCCCGACGCCAAAAATTAAAATCGCTGACCTTTCTCCATACTTTCCAGGGTCCGTCCAAGTGTTGCATCCCAAACCGGACTCTCGCGAATGGACCTTCTCAGGTCGGGTACCCAAGACGGAAGTCCTACCATAGGATGGGAATGTGTGCGACTATTGAGGCCTGCAAAGTAGAGTGGATCAAGAGATTTCCAGTCTAGCAGCACCTTTGTAAACCACTTCGTATATAAAGCCGCGGGGTTCTCCTGGTAGTCGATTCCCATCTGTTTCTGAGCGGTTGGGCTGGCGAGACCTAGAAATCCGAAAACCTTGTCGCGTGGATCTACCGAGATATAAGCCCCAGACAAAACGATAAAGAACAGGTTATCCCCGGAAGCCATCACTCCCCTTAGGAAGTCATAGTAGCTCCAGACGATCAACGTGTCCTCCATCGTGCGAACGTACGCAGGCCATGAAGTCGCGATATTAATCCATCCAGGCGTCTTGGTCAGCGATGCTTCCCACTGCGGCAGGAGCTGCAAGCGTTTCAGGAACCCCAGCCAAGAGTCACGAAAAATCTGTATGTCGCTGAAGAGCATGGTGTGGTTTTCGTACATGATGATGTTCTCCTCGGGTCGCGTCAGAACCAGTTCCTGGACAATCCAGAGGCGGTGCCAGTATTCTAGGCCGAAGAACTGCGGGATGTCGTTTGAAAGTGAGAACAAGTATATCAGACGCGGATCAACAATAGTGTCCATGGATATGTTTGAATCTTCCCCTGCACCGTCGGGTGCATCCGAATCCAACCCGCATCTGATCAGCATTTCGATCTGTGACAGCGAGTTGGCTGAACTCTGCGCTGCGTGCACCGTCTCTGCGATGAAGCTGAACGCAGACGTGATGGCCGGATCGCCGCTGCCAAGCCAGGAAATGACGTTTCTCGCTTGCGCGTAGATGATTCCCACCAGCTGCACCTGATTCCCCCTTTCGTACATGTCTTCTTGGTTGATACACAGGGCGTCGATCCAGAGCCAGTCTGGTGCCGCGGGGGGCGACGTGGGGTTGAGAAAGTATCTAGAGAGGTGTCGTAGAGCGTTCAGCAGCGCCGGATTGGCGACTTCGAAGGCAGCATCGTTCATTCGTATGTTTTCTTTGGCCCGGAAGTCGTGGCTGCCCCATGCCCACGAAAGTGCTGAGAAAGGCGGGGCTTCGTCGAGATCAAAAGGCCTCATATCGCAGGCAATGTTATCCGTTGCCGCATCTGAGGAGGTTGTCGGTAGAATTCGCAGAAGCCGAATCTGCTGAGCGGGCGCATAAAGACGCTGGAATTGGAACCTCCTGGCTTTCCAGGAGTTGTCGTCAATGTCGGGCGCACTGCCGTGCTGCGGCCCCGAATCCCACTTCTGAAGAAATCTGGAAGCAGCACGCCGAGCACGCCTCGCCAAGTCCGTCATTGATGCAAACTGTATCCCTCTTGAGATTTGTCAGGGTTTAAACAGAATTAAGAGCGGAGAAGTGTTGTCAAAGAGAACTTGAATGCTCTGGGATTGCATTTGGATGAGGACGATTGGGTGTAGTTACTTCCATCTGCTTTGGAGGCCGCTAAGGCGCAGTCAGTCGCATGACAGGGGTGTGGGTGGAGTGAATTCCAATGGGCGTGAAGCTGGGGCGCGGTTCTTCCGACTGGTTCGCCACAACTGCGGCGACCTTGTAGGGGACACCGAACTTAATATGCTGCCTATCAGTAATTATTGGCCAATACTGGAAGTATTCACTGGGGAGCTGGACCGTGCGGGGACCCAATTCTGAGCACTAACCCCTAATCCCCAACGGATTTGAGTCAAATCCGTTAAAAAATATATGGCTCTACTTATTTACCGGGGGGCAAAATCCGTTGAAACTATTGAGGTAAAATCCGTTGACCTTTTCCGCTCCAAAACGTATAAAAAACATATGCACGGGAAGATAAGTCTTGGGACTTCCTATTTGCCAGATTGCAAGGCTGTACAGCTAGTTTAAAGGGGGTGCAGTTACGTGGAAAGTTTAGCACCAGTTTTCGTGGGGTTTGCAGCTAAGGCGGAACCTGGCCAATTAAAGGGTTGCACCTACGCATAGGCTACTTGTAAAGCCGTTGGTTACCAGGATTAATGCTAGGACCAGTACTAGGACCAGTACGAAGCTGGTTTAATTACCGTACTGGGCCCGGGTATAAAGGACCGGCCCCGCCGCCAGATCCGGGAATCCAGAAGCTAGTTGCCGGAAGTAGGTTGCTAGGAAGGTACTGCCCAGGAGGGGCCAGCTGGCTATATTGTACGAGTAATGGTTATTAAATTATAATAGGTTGAAAATACTATGTGTGTTGGAGGTTTGGGGTATGCCAAGGTCCAGTCCAGGCTTCGTTTAGGCTAGCCAATACGTTAGGTTAGCGAACGCAGGGGCTACAGTACCATTGGCAGCCAAGACCCTGTACCAAAAGAAGAAGTCTGATTTAGAAAGAAAAAAATAAGAATAAAAACAAAACACTATTTATAGTAGCTACCCAGGCTATTATAATAAGGTGCACTAGTAATAATTATATAAAATAAATAATTTTAAATCTAATAATTACTTTTATACAGCCGTATAATGAAACTGGGTTAGAAATAGGCTGTTAAAGTAAAAATAATAAATTAAATAAATACTATATGTTGATGAAGCTATGGGTCACAATGGTGATAGAGGCAAGTCATGGAGAAGAAGATGGATGAGTGCTTGATTCTTCTATCTAAGAGAGGGCGAGCCGTGATTATTATAGTTATGACCCTCGGCCCATCGGCCTCTGGCAGAGGCCAAAGGCCGAGGTGCCGAGGCGCTAAAGCGCTGTGGCGTTCTTAGTGTGGTAGAATACGAGGTTTTATTGCAGGGCCTTGTTATGCTGTGCAGCAGGCTGCACAACGTTATTATGCTGCTGCACAGCATTGTTATGCTGCTGTACAGCACAAGTGCTGTACAGTGTGTTTATTCCCAATACTATAATACCTATAGTAGCTACTCAGGTTAATATAATATAGTATATTAATTATAGTTATATATAAAATAAAATACTAAATCCAATGGTACTTTTATATAGCCGTATAATGAAAATTAGATTAAAAATAGCTAGCCTGAGTGGAAATATTAATATAAAAAAAGAATATAATACTTATAATAGCTACCTAGTATAGTATAATAAAATATACAAATTGTAATTATATAGAGAAAAAGGTTTTAAATTTAATAGGGATTTTTATATAACTGTATAATAAAAATTCGGCTAAAAATACCTAACCAAAATAAAAATATTTATTTATAATTAAAAATATACTACCTATAATAACCACCCAAACCGATACAATATAATATACTAGTTATATTTATATAAAATAATAAATACTAACCTAACTCCTAATCCCAAATTAACTTTGGCAAAATTAGTTTAAAAATAGGTAGCCCTACCCCTTATACAGGGGAGTTAAATTGGTTTAAAACTACTAGTACTAAGTTAATTTACCTTTCTCTATTTAAAACGTTTAAAAAGTATATATATATGGAAAGCTTTTAATTAAAAGTTCAATTTTATAAAGTTTCAGGCTTATACAACCCATTTAAAGGAGGTTATAATCGTAGGAGAAATTATATACCTATTTTCGTAAAGTACATAACCAAGGCGGAACCTAGCCAATTAAAGCCTTCTACCTAGGTATAAGCTATTTTAGCGTACAAGCCAGCCTTCTACCTACGTATATACTAACCAAAGCACAAACCAACCTTTTACCTATATATATACCAATTAGCGTACAAGCTAACCTTCAACCTATATATACATTAATTAACATATGAACTAATTAATTAGTAAAAGCTGTTACTAAAAATAAAGTAATTTCTTTTTACCTAAATTATACTGCTGAATATTATAAATCCGTTTCCGCTACTATAATTATATAACCTTTTTATTTATAAGAAATATAAATATAAAATAATTATACAAAAGGTAAAAATTTATTTTAAAGTTAAATATAAATAAATTCCCGTTTCAAAACGTAAGTAAATTACCTAAGTAACCCTTTGCTAAAATACGTAATTATAAATATAAAAGGATTTAAAAGGCTTTATATTACCTATTAAGCTAATTTTAATAATTTTAACGTTAAAAAAACCATATTACGATAAATTAAAATATTTTAATTATAATTTTATCTTCCATTAAATAAGTAACTATTGGGAATAAATACATTATATGGCACTTATATTATATAGTAGTATAACAATACTATACAACCCGCTACATAGTACAACAAGGCCCTGCAATAAAACCTCGTATTCTACCACACTAAAAACGCCACAGCGCATTAACGCCTTGGCACCTCGGCCTTTAGCCTCTGCTAAAGGCTGATGAGCCGATAGTCACAACTATAATAACCACGGCTCGCTCTCTCTTTTAAATTGAAGAAAAAAGCACTAATTCATCTTCTTCTCCATAACTTACCCCCATTACCATTATAGCCCATAGTTTCATCAACAGTAACCTTATAAAATAAATATATTTTATTATTAATCTTACACCGCAGAGGACCTTTAGTCCTCGCCCTAGTAGGCAAGCGGTCCCTCTATCTATTTGTTTAGGCACCATAGGTGCTTCTATAGTACAGGTATCGGTACGATATCGTACCTAAACCAACTTTACTTCCAGCCTTTTGTCTACTAGTCTGGGTCTCTCCTACCCAGGATGTGCGACAGGAGGGGAGTTGTCACAATTTGTAAAGAAAGAAAAATGGGGGGTGCCCGTGTGTCGGTTCGAACTCGGACCGTACTCGTTCTTTCTTCTTTAGCCCCAGTGCCCCGGCTGTGTCGTCGTCGGAAGGTGGGAGGTGGAAGGGGGGGGGGCTCTTTCCTTTGTATTTGTTGCCTCGCTTTCAGTTCAATAAATATATTTTATATATAATAATTAGTTATCTTTAGCTTTAAAAAATCCAAAAATATTATTATATAATTTATAATTAAAAGAACCCCTAAGGTAAAAACCAGTATTTAAAATCTGGGCCTAATAGTTTATTATTATAATTATAGCGTTTTAACGTTACTTATTAGCGTTTTTTCCTACGTAGGTATAAGGTTTGTAGCTAATTTAAGGTTACTATAAATCGGCCTACTTTTAAGGCCCTTATACAGTTCCTATTACTAATTAATAACCGTACCTTCCTTTCCAAAATCCAAAAAGGCTTTAAATAGTTAAAAGACTATATAATTACTAAAATTAATAATAAAGGTAGTATAAAGCCAAATCCGTAGCTTTAAAGCGTTTAGTAAGTAGCTTACTTTACTAATTATAATATAACCTTATTTTAATTAATTACTAACCTAGATTTAAAAATAGGTTAATTTATAATTAAAGATCTTTTTAATCGCATAAAGCCTTAAAACTTATTATTAATTATTAAATTGTATGACCTGACTGGTCTCAGTAAGGTCCAGTATAGGAGGTTACAGGGGGTAAGTCCCCTGTAACAATCGCAGCGGAAGGCTTTAGGGGTACGATAACTGCCCGGGACGGGGTCAAAGGAAGCTAAGATCAGCAGACCAACCTGCTGTAACAAGCAGAGATACAGGGGTCTATGCCCTGTAACAGGGTAACTACAGTGGGCTTTGCACAGAGATCACGAAGGTCAAAAGGTTGCCCTAAGGCTATATATAAACTATCTTACTTAAGGTAGAAGAAAGGAAAAGAATCAGACACCAGAAACACAGAAGGGGAGATGGTTCTTTATAGGGCCCTCAGTAGGTGTAAGTCAATCTTACAGGGGGTAAGGGCCCTAAAACGTAAAAGGAAAACCTATACTACAGAGGGAAAGGTGCTTACGTTAACGCTGGAATCCAAAGGATTCCAGGGCAACGAGTTGGCTGGGCTGACGTAATCACGGTGCTAGGTCTACCCCTGTAGGCTTGGCCTACAGGTAGTAGGTCCCCGGAACTCCCCGTCGGTTCTAGTAGGTTCCAGTAGGTCCAGGGGGCTTGGCAGCCCCCCTGAACCACAACACCAACTCCCCATGGTTGTGGTGACTGCACTTTGCCACAGTGTAGTCGGCAGCACTCCCAGGGCAGTAGATCAACTAGGCTACAGCACCCAAGGGTGCTGTAGCTACAGGGCAACTGGGCTGTGATTTCAACATTAATTACCTAGTATTGGGAATAAACACATTATACAGCACTTATACTATATAGCAGCATAATAATACTATACAGCCCACTATATAGCATAATAAGGCCCTGTAATAAAACCTCGTATTTTACGATACTAAGAACGTTACAGCGCTTTAGCGCCTTGGTACCTCGGCTTTCAGCCTCTGCCAAAGGCCAATAAGCCGAGGGTCACAACTATAATAACCACGGCTCGCTCTCTCTTAGATAGAAGAATAAAATACTCATCCGGGGGAAGCCACCTGAACATTTCCCACTCAACCTACACAGTAGGCTTACCAAGGCAAAAAGTTCGCTCCTTACCCAATTACGTACCGGGGTAATAGGGCTGAACGCGTTCCTGTTCAGAATGAAGGTAAGAGACGTGAATACCCTACTATGTCGATGCGTAGGAGTATTAGAAACAGCGGTATATATCTTCCTAAACTGCCTGGAATATGCGTAAAGCCGAGAGCAAGTAGGATTACTAAGAGTATAAGACGGAAGTATTTTTAAAGAGGCTCTATCTTATATTGCAACCGTAGCGAAATTAATGATATGGTTTTACAATATAGGTAGAATTAAGATATATAACTTAGCTAAGGAGATAGAGAGACTTAATAGTAAAAAAAAGGCAGTTGGGAAAAGGAAGAAAGTAGTTACTGCGAGAGAAAAGAGAAGACGTAAAGAAGAAGAATAATTAGCAAAAGGTAAAAAAAGAGGACGGATAGTACCGGGATTGTAATATAATAACTATAGCGAAATCACAATAAGGGTATTATAAATACCAATAAAACCCATAAATGGGCAATAAGCTGCCTATAATCTGCGGAAACTGCTAATTCCTCCCTAAGAAATACCTACAAACTCATAGCGAAGTAGTATTATACAAAAGTAGTGCAAATCCCCCTATATATTATAATTAATATACTTTTATATCCTTATTTAAAGCAAATTAGTAGGAATTATTAATAAGAGATTGAAAATATAGCGAAAATATAACAAAAACGTAATAGGAAATAATATATATCTTACTAAGCCTACTTTTTAAGCACTTTAGTTAAAATCCTATTAATCTCGCCCAAGATTTTAAAACGCTTCTAAATAATAACGAGATGGCGTTTAAAATAGTATGCTTAGTAAAGCGTTTTATTAGGGGTAATCTAAGCCGTAATAGCGGCGTAAAAAGGTTACGTAGCCGTATTACGAAAAGAAGTTGCCGAAACAAATGGAGTAGGCCTTATAGTAACCTAACTCTGCTAAACGCGGATTATTTAATTAGTAAAAATAAAATGGTACTAAGATCCGTATTAGTACTATAATTGGTACGTGGAAGGTATTAGGAATTTATAAAATGATTAATAACAATGGAAGTCAGCTTATAAGCGGTATGAATAATAAATATAGTAACAATTTGCTATTTAGGATTAGTAAGTTAAGAAGAATTAGTAAATACTAAAGCTATAGTAAATACGTAAAAAGGTATATATAAAGATATATATTTAATTAAAATCCGTATAATATTGGTAGCAGTAAAAGCCCGAAGCTACGAAAAGTAAGTAAAAACCCTAAAGGAGTAATAAAAGTACGTAGAAGAAGTACTATTAGGTTACAAATACTTATAAAGCTCCTAATAATTATTAATATAAATACCGTTAATATAGGAATAGTAGAAGCTGCAAGGATAAAGATTAGTAAAATTACAAGAATTAGTAAAGGAGATAAGTAATAGCGGAGTACTTACGCGGTAACTACGCGGTTCCGCGCGGCGGTTTCGATTTTTAAAAACAAGGCGTTAATATCGGAGCTAGAAATTATAATATGTAAAGTAATAGATAATAATAAAAAGAAAAAGAGAATGAGGGAGAGAACCCCCTATTTATAGGTAAAAAAGGGCGAAAATCTGCGTTTACGTACCGTACTTACTTAGTAGATAATAAAATTACCCTGGTTAAACGAGGATGGAATATTAGATGAAAATATATTAGTAATACCCTTATAACCTCTTATTTAAAATCCAATGAAGGTAAATTAATAATAACGCTATTGCGAAGGAAGGTATAACTTACCCCCTTTTTTCCCTCTTTTTCCATTCGAATATACCGTTAATGCTACGATAGCATTACTGCTACAATGGCCTCCTACCCGCAGTATAAACGAAAGCGAACCGAAAGCGAGGTAAATCGTAGAAAAGAGAAAAAAGTAAACTACTTATGGAAGAAGGCTATTGTCCGAACTGCGGGCGAACCAAAAGCGAGGTAATAAATACAAAGAAAAGAGCCCCCCCCACCCCCTCCTACCTCCTACCTTCTGACGACGATATAGTTGGGGTACCGGGGTTAAAGAAGAAAGAACGAGTACGGTCCGAGTTCGAACCGATATATAGGTACCCCCCATTTTCCTTTCCTTTTTTTATAAATTGTGACAACTCCCCTCCTGTTACATATCCTGGGTAGGAGAGACCCAGACTAGTAGATAAAAGGCTGGAAGTAGAGTTGGTTTAGGTGCGATATTGTATCGATACCTGTACTATAGAAGCACCTACGGTGCCTAAACAGATAGATAGAGGGACTGCTTGCCCATTAGGGCGAGGACCAGAGGTCCTCTGCGGTGTAAGATTAATAAAATACTCATCCATCTTCTTCTCCATGACTTGCCTCCATCACTATTGTGACCCATAGCTTCATTAACAAATTTTGGTTAGGTCCCGCCCCTATCTCCTTAGAGTCAATTTCGTTATCGTTATTAAAGTTCTTTAAAAGTTCCGTTTCGGAATTTCGTATTTTATTAGTATTTTTTATCGTTTTTTAAATATTAAACTTAGCGCATACGTTTTTTAATTAGCTACTGCAATAGTTAACCTAATTATATAAGTATATTAGGTTTGTATTTATTTTGGGATAGATATTAAATAGGTTGTATATTTATTATTAATAGAAAAGTATAATTAATATCCTTATTTTGATTTCTTTAAATAGGGTATTAGGGTTAGTTATGTATAGGTTCTTAAAAATCTTTAGGTTAATTAAACCGTTAGTATTAAACGTACTATAATTAGTTTAGGTTATAAGGATAAATAGGAATAAAGGTCCTACGTAGAGTGACGACAGCCTAGCCGTCGTGCCTGACCACACCTCCCAATCTGACCTGGACCCACTGGAACATTCTGCCAACCTACCCCGTCTGCCTTACTATAAGATCTACTCTTATAGGCCAAACTTATAGGTAGTAGGTCCCCGGAACTCCCCGTTGGTTCTAGTAGGTTCCAGTAGATCCAGGGGGCTTAGCAGCCTCTAAACCACAATAATAACTCCCCATAGTTATAGTAACTGCACTTTACTATAATACAATCAACAGTACTTTTAGAGCAGTAAATTAACTAAACTACAGCACCCAAGGATACTATAACTACAAAGCAACTAAGTTGTAATTTCAATACCCCATTTACAACCTTAAACCCTAATATACTCCTTAATTCGAAACAAATCCCCTTTAAAATCTATAAGGCCTAAAAAGGTTTAACAACTTAAAAAATTATTTATATTTAACTATTAAAATTTTAATTAACTTATTTACCAGTATCTCCCTTATAAGTACGTACGTTATAATAATATTACCTTTTATAACGCTTTCTTTTACCTCCTAATATTTAAAAGGGTATATTTTATATAGTTATAATATTTCAGGTTATATATTGTATCTATAACGCCCTTATTATCTCTTATTAGTAAAACGGGTCCCTGTATAAGGCGTTTTAGTTTAAAAAATAGCCCCTAAAGCCAAATTACCTTTTTATTACCCTTTATAAACATTATAAATTCAGCCTCCAGGGTTAAATAAGCTAGTATAAACAATATTTTTAACTTTTAACTAATTAATCCTTTACCTATTATAAATAAATAACTATAGGTTAATTTTATAATAATTTTATACCTTACGAAATCGCTATTAGTATATTTTATAAAAAATTAATAAAAGTACTAAAATAAATACCTTAATTTACGTTAAAAAATAAGTAGCTAAGAAACTTTTTTATTATTTTAATGTAAGTAATAATAAGCTCCTATAACTAATAGGAAAGCTATTATATTATAAATACTATATCCGTTTTAATTTAAACCATAACATATATAATAATACTGATAAGTTGCTACCTGTATGTATTTCCGCGTAGGTTGCTGCCCGTTCGGGAAAGTCAGGCATCTCCGAATTTGGCGGGGTCTGCATAGGCCACAAGAATTTTCGCCTCAGGCAGCAATCCCAATCGCCCGTCACCGCCCGCCCAAAATGGACGGCCCGCTCACCGTCTGCCCCTTTCGTCGATCGCTCTCATCGCCATGATTCCCTTCGCGCACATAGCTCACCAGGTACATAACCCCAGCTCCACGTTGCTCTCCTAACACAGGCGCCTCATCCGCCTGCCCCTGCTCGCCCCCAAGATGTTGCGTATGCATCTACGTCTTGCGTCCCGGCGCGGTGTCGAATTCGCCGTGCTCTCGTCTCCCTCCTGTCTTCGTCTCCGTCCTCCCCTCGTCTCCTTCCTCCCCTCGTCTCCCCCCTGCCCTCGTCTCCCTCCTGCCCCCGTCTCCCTCCTGCCCTCCTCTTCTCCTTCCTCTCACCTCGTTATGGTCTCCGGCCCTTTTACCCCCGATCCCACATCCTATACAGTTACCTTCGTCAGTTCCTTCTCTTTCGATAGGCTCGGACGCTTACCGGGCGGGAAATCATGGACCGACCGTTGAACATGCCTCGGCGGGCGTGGCAGCGACGCAACCTCAGACGCAACAGAGCAGCAGACGGCAATTCGTCGACGGAGCAACCCCCCCAACTTGCCGGGACAGCGCCAGAAAGGAACAGGCAACCCAACTTCTTTCAAGACCGGGGAGATGAAACGGACTCTAGAGTCGGCTCCACATCCGACTCAGAGCCTGAGGAAGAATATGGACAAAGCCGGCATCCTACAGCTTCACATACGAGTCGGGCAGCGCGACCCCGCCGCCAGGGCAGCTCCGATGTCTCGTCTGACCACACGCATTCGGGCTCCGATTCCGATTCCGATTCGGAGTCCAAAGGCGACTCCGGCTATTGTTCTCTAGAGGAAGATGCAGACGATAGGGCTGAATACTACGACGACTTGTTGGAAAGATTCCGGAGAGAGGGTCCCACCGTTGCCAATCATGGACGGAACACGAAGGCGATGGAAACGGATCAAGAAAAGATATGGAACAAGTAAGTCTCTTCTTTGAAATATCGATACAAAAGGCTTGCTTATAACTTTCGCAAATGATAGTTTTGCCGACGACGGAAGCTTGACCCAGCTGAAGTATTGGGCCGCTGTGACGCCCCTCTCTTCAAGGTTTACTTGGTATGGAGAGTCGAGAACTCGAGGATCAAGAAGGAGTCATTGATAATGACGTATTGGAAAATTCTCAATATAATCTACTCCCAGACAACAACAAGTTGGATGAGGGAGGACGTTTTATATGATTCCGCAACGTGAGTATGCTGCTCCATCAACTGTCTCATACTAATATCGGGTAGTGGATTCACACTTGGCTTACTCCGACCTACGGCCTGGATACTTCGAAGAAGGAGAAGGCTGGACTCTTCGTTGAGGACCTGGCCGTACTTCTGAACCACCACTGGGTACGTGATGAAGAAGTCTTCGCCCATAAACGCTTGCGCGTGCAGTTAGCGGCCAATCTCATTCTCGCTGGCGCTACTGCCACGCGGCCGGGCGCTCTCATCGGCCAGCTGCTTTACGAGCACCTGGAATTCCAGCTGTTCCCGCCGCTGCCAGGAGAACGGCGGCCGCGCGTCGTGCTGAGGGTCAACTTGGAGAACATTAAGCGGTCAGGCAGCGAATCGGAACAGAAGGAGTTCGCCTTTCGTGAGGACGATATGCTGATATACAACCCGCTTATCCCGATCATGGGACTGGAATTCGCCGACGAAGCATTTATCAACGAGTTCAAAGAACCTGAGGAAATCTACGAACTGGTCGTCCCACAAAACTCCGACCGCCTCCGGCTGCAGTGGAAAGAGGAGTGGAAACGGCCTGTGTTCCGCGACGTCGAGGACTCAGAAGACGGCATACGCATCGCCCTCAACAAGGCCCTTAAGTATCAGAAAGAACGAGGCTACTTGATCCGCCTTGGCCGGTCCATTGGGCTAGCGAAGGTCTTGGAGTGGTACGACCTTCGCCGCGGGTCGGGGAAGAAGCTGAACGGTAAGCTATTTCCAGTATCAACGCCGAAGCACCTCTAACCAGAATCTCATACAGAAGCCCTCACCCCTGGGGAAAGGAATAAGATCATAAGGCATCGGCAAGGCGATTCCAAGGTATACGTACAATATTACATATCTACCTTCAACGATGTGGATAGCCAAACAATTTGCTTCGGCAGTACTCCACAGCACGATCTAATCCATCTCGCCGGACGGCTCCTCCGACACGGCGACGCCCCGACAACTCTCACAGACCAGCAGAAATTCGAGGTCAATTAAGACCCAGATCTCGTAAGATACCGTCGAAAGCGAAGCCAGGCACTGCAATATATGAAATCACATGGCTACCGTAGCCGAGCGGACGCTGAAGGAACAGAATTAGCTGCCGAATTCGACAGGTATAAGAAGAAGGCCGACCGACTAAGCAAGAAGCTAAAGACCCAACGACTCCAGCGCACAATCAAGGACTTCCACGATTCCGTATATGTGGAGGAGATTAACAGGCAGCTTAACAGCACCAAGCCAGCGGATGTGATTGCGCCGCTGACAATTCAGTACGACGTTCCTGAGAGAGCCCGGGTGGTATAGCTGTTCTCCCGAGCGGTTGAGGTGCGAAATAGGGAGGAGCTTCACCTATTACGAGTGGACCTCGTGCGGATAATTGCTCGACTTTGCAAGTGGAGAGAGAGTCCCTGCCGTCGTCAAGCGAAGTACGGCCGCAAGTCCCGCTCGGTTCGCTTTCGGTCCAGTTCGTCAAGTCGCACCAGGCTCGAGTTGAGGGACAATATCGCTTCGAAACCGGCAGCTCAAGTCGCGCCGGACGCAGAGACTTCGTCTCGATTCTGCCCGTTTTGCAGGTGGGCAAACGATGGACTAGGGGACAGCGAACAGGAGAAGTTTTGGCGTATCGACAGCCTCGCGAGGTATCTCCGGACACGGCACTTCAGATGACGTTCACCGTTCAAATGTCCTTACGATGGTTGTACCGCAATCCTTGCCAACGCAGGACATTTTGCAGACCACGCGAGACGTCAGCATGGCCTACACCCACCTGCTTCAGTTCTTTCGGAGTAGCTTTGGATGGCTGCCGATGTTTCGACTAATAAAGGCAAGCAGTACTCAGGCAAAGCCCTCCACCTTCCCTCTCGTTCCCACAACGTACATGCTGGCGCCCTCCGAAGGTTCGAACCTAGGTTCTAAACAAACGGGACTTTATGAGTGAGGCGCATTCGAGAGCAATCTTTAGTGCCCTATGGTCATCGGAAGGAGCGAGAGCTAAAGAGCAGCCTCACTGGCGTGCTTCTCGTTCGCCACCTTCACGCCACCCACAGCCATGGAGGCGTTCAACCAGGCAGAGTTTCATGAAACGGAAGAATATATGATTTGAGGCAGAGTGAGTGAGTCTGGTCGGCATGAATCAACGGCTGCACGCATGGGCGCCGGGTCCTCGCCCAGGGAAGAGCTCCCCCAGGGCGGACTCGTGACATAAACGGAACCGGATCGGCGAGCCTTGTCTCATGAAATCCGCTGCTCATGACACCGTGGCGGATGGGGATTCAGGGAGTGGCGTTCGGCGTTCTTCCCCAAGTTCCGGGGGCCAATCCGGCGAGTGGCGATGTCTGCCGGCTACCCTTGTCGATTGAGGCAGCCACTCCTCATGTGCAAGGCATAGCAGTCCTTCCGGGATGCGGGTGGAGACCGATGAAGGCAGCCGGAGGTCCTCCCACGATGGCTTGCCACGTCAAGGTATGGGCACGACGGGTATATAAGCCTCGGGTCCACATCAAAGTCGAAGCTGATTCTGCTACCTCATCTTCACGTCCCGTCCTCCTATCTTCCTTGGCTTAAGACCGCAAGAGACGATGCAGTGCGCCTCCGGAAGCATGCTTCAACGAGTTACCCCTCTCAGAGACCAGTTCGGGCTGCGCGACCCTAGTCCAGGTGAGTAGTCTGTCAGATCCTGAAGTAGATGTCTGTCTAACACTTTCTTCAGCTAGCAATACCGTCACGCCTTCAACGGATCCCTATCACTTCAATTGGGTTGTCAAGGGATTCCGCGGCACAGAGGTCATTCACGATGTGGCCCCAGTTGATGTTGAGGAGATTATTGTGGTGACACACGTGACTTTGGTGCCCAGGGAACCTACGGTTCAAGAGCAGCCGAGGAAAATAAGGATGAAGCCCCTGTTGTTCCATGTGAAAGGACGGGAGTGGAGATGCGGGCCTTCGTTCTTGTCTACCGAGGCTGCCTTCAGGCGGATTTAGGTAAGCTCTACATTCAGAGCCAACGGTCAAATTATCACACGGCACGGAACTTTATGGAAGGCTGGCGGGGAAATGTGGACTCCGGGGGGGTTAGAGTTTGCTCTTACAAACACTAGCTTAGGCAGTTAACGGTCATGAAAAATGTTACCAAACCAAGTCAGTGCGAGAGGACTTCAGGCAAGCTGGAGCTGGGGCAAACTGGAGCTGGGGCAAATTGGAGCTGGGGCATCCGTGACAACTCAAAATAGGAGCTGGGGCATCAGTGACAGTTCCAAATGGGAGCTGGGGCATCAGTGACAGTTCCAAATGGGAGCTGGGGCAGCTGAGGGTGACCGCTTTCTGGGTCTGCTCGAGAGCATCGAGCAGTCCATTCAATCGAGCAGCCCTTTCAATCTAGTAGCCCTTTTAATCGAGTAGCCCTTTTAATCGAGTAGCTCTTTCAATCGAGTATCCCTTTCAATCGAGTAGCCCTTTCAATCGGGCAGCCAAATTCTGGGTCCGCTCGAGGGCGTCGAGTAGCCGCATTCTGGGTCTGCTCGAGGGCTTCGAGTAGCCGCTTTCTGGTCTGCTCGAGAGCGTCGAGCAGCCCCTTCCATCGAGCAGCCCCTGAGCCCCGAACCCCGAGCCCGTGACCCCTAACCCCTGAGCCAGAATGCAGAGGTAATTGTCCAGTTCCCGCCGTCTCTGACGAATATGGAAAGGATGGCCTAGGTTGAGAGTCCGACCGTCTATTTTTAAACGATCTCCTTGCGACTGGTCGATTGCGAGAGGTGGTCACTTTAGTCCACCTCATAAAACTCGTTAGTAGGGGACGGTCAAAAATGGAGAGGGTCGAGAATTCTCCCTGGAGCTTGAAACAGTAACCCCGAGGAGCCATAAACGGATCTCCTAGAGAATACAAGGGGCCCGTTTTCGCAACTTTGTACAGAGGCTAGCGAAAAGGCCTTCCCCTCCTGCGAGCACTGAGGAAGATTCTCTGCACGAACCATTTCCGCTTTTGGTGCTTGTTAGTGTTTACACCGTGCGTCCTACACTGCTTGCAGTCCCCTAAGAAACTTAATCAGTTATGCTCAGTACTTCAGCCTCTTTGTCAGCAACTTGCAAATGATCAACAGCATTTCATACTTAGAGATGCTGCGTATTTACTTTTATAAGGAAATGGGTGGATTCTACACTAAAAAGCGAATTGGGTGTTGCTAATGTTTAGTTAACTTTGTTAAGGACTGCGGGGTCAGCCAGTGGCATGTGTAGCTTTGAGGGATACAAGTGTACCAGGAAGGTGAATAAGGGAGCAATACCTAACAGAGCAGTCGTTCCTTAACAGCCGCCGCCGCGATCGCCTGCCCTGCTCGTCTTACATAAGGCCCTGTCTCTCTTCCCACATTTTTCCTCTTCTTCTATCCTCGCCAGTTAGCGCTTTTGCGTCAGCCATAATCATGGCGCCACAACTGGATGCTGCACAGCGTATTCTGATCGAAACTCTGCTAACAGAAGGGTTTAAGACCAAGATAATAGCCTCAAAAGCCTCTTGCACCTCACGCGCCGTCTAGAGAATTCGGCTAGAGAGACAGCAATCCGAATGCCTACCGGCAAAAGAGCTGGCCGCCATAGCCGCATTACACCCAATACAGATTGCCATCTGCGATCTATTTAGCAGTCGTATATATATCATACAAGATGGTAGACTTCCTCTATCATAAATTTAGCAAAAGGATATCAGAAAGTCAATCGGTCGGACCTTGCGATCAATACGCTAGACAAGAAAAACTATCCGTTGCATCGTACAACAGCAAGATGCTAACCTTTGAGACTACTATCTACATAGGATCTCGCAGTACGAGTCCTACTAGCTTATCTTTGTTGATGAGTCTAGATGCGATAGAAGGACAGGATACTGGCGTTAGGGTTAGCCTCAGGGGTGGTCCCCAATCCAGATTACAAAGTTCAGCCGTGGAAAAAGATGGCACATCCTTCCAGCATACGCGTAGGGATGGTGTCGTGCTGAGGCGAGTATACCAAGGATCAACAAACACTGATTTGTTTAAAGACTTTATAGCTTAATTGCTGCACCACTGTGGCAGATCCCCTGAGCCAAAATCTAAAGTGATAACATAATTCATCAGCGACTCGCCCACTGGTAAGGACCGCACAGACATTTTCCCTCTAGCGCTAACAAGTAATTCCCGTGTTCATTTCGTCTGTTAGCGCTGTAGGCAAAATGTCTATGCAGTCCTTATCAGTGGGCGGGTCGCTGATGAATCATATTATGCAATAGAGCGCTAGGTAGTGTGCCCCAAGCGGTTGCCAAAAAAACAGGGCCACACAAACTGGCCAATGCGGTCCTCGGCTAACAGGCACCCTAACAGTTCCACCACCTTCCATCACACCACCTACTTTTTCGCCTTCCACTACCACAACCTCACCACGACCTCACCCAACCACTACCATCGCCATTACCATCGCCATAACTTACAGCCACCATCCTACACCAATTAAATCCAAATTGAACGGTACTATTAACTATCTACAAGTTCACAAAATTCCTTTCTTCAAAAGCGACGTTTTCCGGCATTTTAGGGTCAGTTCCACACGTAGGAACAAGATCCTACAAAGCCAAAATAACCGCCGGCACCCAGATATCGAAACTAAAGGCTAGAAAAAACTAATTAGTCCGGAGCAAATCTTAGCTATAAAATAGATCCTCTAGAACCACGGATTCCAGGCTCAACAACTAACCTAGCAAGGCCTGGCCTTATAAGCTGGAATTTCTGGCGTTTCTAGTCACACGATCAAGAGAGCTATAGGTAGGTTGCAGCTTCCTACCTTCTACCTTCCTAGCTCCCTAGCTCCCTAACTTCCTGGCTCCCTAGTTACCTGGCTCCTTTATTTCTAACCATTAGATAGGCACTCTAGGCTATAGGAAGTATATCGCGTACGAAAAGGGCTAGGTATCACCCAATTACACAAATCGAAAAGTTAAAATAGCGAAACTTACTCTTTTTTATCACCCTACGAAGGAGAAATGGCAAGATATCCACTAAATTAATAAGTACCATTACGCAATCAAATCCAAAGGTCACATCCGGATTATACGCAAGCTTAGGGAAAGATACTACCCTAATTGCATTTATCACTCACGTTCCCCGAAGCAACAAAACAATATATAAAATAAAAATCAAAAGCGTTTTTACATTTAAATTACTATTAGCTACAAGTTCAAATCAAAGCTAATCTTTTACAATATTCCTATAAATATAAACGGGAAAATAAGCCAATAAGTATATCTTAATTATATTCTCAACGGGCCTGTAATTAAGTAGATTAAACAAGGCGATAAATTCGTTATAGAAGAAGATGGCGATTTAAGGTACGGCGGCAGTAATTACGTAAAGAATAACCCTGTAAAAATATAAAAAGAGCAGCACAAGCTTAAACACTTCTTTAACATACCTGGATCCCCGGATTTAAGCCCTATCAAAAATTACTAACAAGTTATCAAACAATACATACGTATAAATTATCGCCTTAGCTCAGATTTAAAGGCTTTAATAATCGCTGGGTGAAAAAGCATCCGTCAGGAGACAATCAATAAGTAGGTAAATTCTATAGTAGTGTAGATAGCGTAAGTAATAATAGGGAACGGTTAGATAACCAGCTGGTAGTATAAAAAGATACCTCTGTTTTACCTGTAATTTATATGGTAGCCTATGTACTGGATAGGTTATGTGACCCTGTTTTTTTGTCAACCGCTTGTGCCCTTATGTCACCTACCACAAATATCCCACACTTGGAACGTCCCAATCATTCTAGTAAATCTATCTCGTCCCCCCGCTAATTCCCTGTAACAGATCACAGCCTTAACAGACTCTGTTTCAGCCTACAGGGCATCCCTAGATCAAGCATCTTTGTTGATGAAGCTATGGGTCACAATGGTGATGGTGGCAAGTCATAGAGAAGAAGATGGATGAGTGCTTGATTCTTTTGTCTAAGAGAGGGCGAGCCATGGTTATTATAGTTGTGACCATCGGCCCATCGGCCTTTGGCAGAGGCCGAAGGCCGAGGTGCCGAGGCGCTAAAGCGCTGTGGCGTTCTTAGTGTCGTAGAATAAGAGGTTTTATTGCAGGGCCTTGTTGTGCTGTACAGTGTGTTTATTCCCAATAATCTTCGTTCGTTGGACGTTTGACAGACTGGTCCTCAGCCACACACACCCATGAAACGAACCAATACCCGTAGGCCCTTGAATATGGTGGCTGTCAATAGTCTATGGCGGAGTTGTGGCAGTGCTGAACTATCAACGAGGAAGCCATAAAGGAACCACCGTCTCGTACCACTTCCCTTCCTCCACCCGCACATCCAGTCTTCATTTCACCTCTCGATGTATTTCATTATCTTGGTCCATCATCTGTTCCGCATTTAGGCAGGAACCATGTCGAACCCTTTTCGAGGTGATGATTTCGCCGCTGATCAGATCAGCACTGAAAACCTTTCTAATTTCCGCATTTTTATGCGCGACAGGATGGCCAGTCTACTCGAGGAGTTCGCCGAAATGGATCGAATTGTCGAAGCTGGAGACGAAGCCCTGTTTGAAGAGCGGTTCGGCCATCTTAGGCGGCCACGACCTGCCCCAGATGGACATTGCGTGCTCACCCCCCAGAAGACACCCCGAGCTCGCCCCTTTGCGCCATGTGCCAGGGGATGTTCGTCGAGACCATTGAAAATGACCAATTCTTGGTTTCCATCGCTGCATGAGCGCTACGCACACTACGCGACACTCGACGAGCTCCATCGTGCAGCAACTGACGGCTGTCCGCTATGTGCCATGTTATGGGCACACATAGCAGCGGATTACTGTATCAAGTTTGACCCAAACCTTGCTTACACCGAGCTCTGGGATATCAGAAGGCCAAAGTTTTCGTTCGACTATGTCTCGTATTCTGTATCAACGGCGCTGGGAGGCGACGATTCTGGTTATGTTCTGAACTTCGTGTATGGGGGAAACACCTCGAGCAGGTATGACGACACCCATACTCTACAGCTAGGCCTGGTTCCAGTCACCGGTAGGCTCCCGCTTCCACGCAAACATATGTTTGAGTGACACTAACTAACCCACATGATAATTAAAGATTGTCGCTATTCTTTCTACCAAGGAGAAGTATCGCCCGGCACCGGGTCGGACTCTGCTCTGGACTTCGCGGCTCGATGCATCCTCAAGTGCGAAGAGTCACACATGAAATGTCAGGGGAACTCGTCCGATCCCTGGAGGCCAACCCGCTTGATCGATCTTGGTCCACCAGGGACGCCATTTAATCCCAGACTCATCACAACCGAAAACCACCGCTATCCGATCCCATGCTATGCAACCCTGAGCCATCGTTGGAATGGAGCGAACATATTCCAGCTAAAGGGCGGCAATCTTGACGACCTCCATCAGACAATCCCCACAGACCAGTTATCTAAAACCTTCCAAGAGGCTTTTGCGGCCAGCAAAAACCTGGGATCGCGCTACATATGGATCGACTCACTGTGTATTGTTCAGGACAGCCCTGACGACTGGGAGAAGGAAGCAGCCCAGATGAAGAATGTCTACTCGAATGCCAAGTTCAATATATCAGCCACTGGCGCGGAAACTGGCGGGGACGGCCTTTTCTTCGAGAGAGGGAGCCTCGCCGTTGTACCCTTCACGCTCGAAGTCACGCAGAGCGGCAACCAAACTGCCTGGAAGCCCGGCCGCTACCGACTTGTGAAGCCCTCACTGTGGTCCTTCAACATCTCTCAGGCTCCCCTCAACCAGCGTGGCTGGGTACTCCAGGAACGAGTCCTGGCTAAGCGGATTGTGCATTTCGGCCGCGACCAAGTCTTTTTCGAATGCAGCCAATTGGACGCATGCGAGATGTTTCCAGACGGGCTCCCGGAAACGTACCTGTTCAGGCAGAGGGCACAGGGGGCTGCGTCCAATGGCCACTTTAAACGGCTTGACCCTGAGCTCGACGGAGGCTGGCTACGCGAAGAGAAGTCCATGGACCGGCTGAAGAGCAGCCCGGCCTTCAACCGGTTTTCCCTCTGGGCGGAGCTTGTAGAGACATACTCGGCCCTGTCACTGACCAAGTGGGAGGACAAGCTCATTGCCTTTTCCGGGATCACCAAAATGGCGCAGCAGTGGCCGGAGATGGCGGGCGACGGGTATCTCGCGGGGCTCTGGAGGCAGCACTTACCGTATCACATGCTGTGGTCTCGACGCAAGGATGGCGGCCTGCACACCGAGCCGATCACATATATCGCGCCGTCGTGGTCATGGGCATCCGTACAGGCGCCTGTCACCCTGCATCCCGTGACGGATGGCGCAAACGAGGAGATACTGATAAATATTCTTGAAGCGGAGACCTATCCGTCGGGTGAGGACGCCACTGGCTCGGTTTTTGGTGGATACATCAAGCTCAGGGGCTTTCTGCGAGACGCAGAGTTTGCCGTCTGGCCGACCGACTACTTCGAAGGCTATCGCAACCATGGCAATATTATGGATCGCATGAGGCTCAGCATGGAACCTCGAGGACCGCCCGCGAACATCATTGTATGGGCTGATGAAACGGACAAGATCGCTCCAGAGAAACCCGAGCAGAACAGGAACAAGGTGTCTTGCCTTCCGGTCCAGGTGTGGCAGAACGACAAAGGCGATCGCTGCACCGAGGGCCTGATACTTGAACAGCTGGAATTCGATCCAAGCCTGTTCAAGAGGATGGGAAAGTTCAAGATCGCCGTAGGAGCAAAGGATGGTCGGCGCGTGTTTTATACCGTGGGTGATGACGTTTGGGAGGAAGCAGGTGTGAGTGCAAGGGGAGTAATGCTGAAGGCCGAAGTGTTCAGCAAGAAGACGATAACCTTGGTCTAATGCTCGCAAGATGAGCAGACCCAGGCTACCGCCAATATGCGCGTTCGTAGATCTCTCTCTCACCTTAGTAATCAAAAGGCCCAGCCCTGATAACGTAGCGTAGCAAAAGCAGATCGAATCGCCCGGTCGTCCCAGCCTTATGCTTGTCAGAAGCACGGCACCTTGAATCCAGTGTTTTTTATGTGTTGGTTCTATTGTCTTGTTCTTCGTCCGTTTTCTGGCAGTGCCAGAAGACCTCCTTTTATAGACCTCTTTGCATGATCCACCTGGCCACTAGCTTACACTGCCTTGGTGGCTTGGTGGTTGGATTGCTGGCTGTGCCAGGCATCCTCACGCAAGCTGACTATAGTGCCTGGGTTCGACCCAGGGGTCGAGCCCCTATCTTGTTGGCAATGTGGTTGGGACCCCTTCTCTTTTGACAATGCTCGCCCCTATTGCTCCTCAGAGAAACATGCTGCTCCTCCATTAACAACAATAACTCCCTGCTGTACGTCAGACTAGTCATAATAAGCTTGAAGCGCAAAGCCCATATTCGTATCCCCAACTATCTAAGAGAAGCTGCCCAACACCAAGTAGTAGTCGTTCAGCCGGTGATTCTGCTCATACTACGAGATGCCGTCAACAAGGCAATCTATCTCATCTATCTCAGATTAAGGAGGTATAACACAAAGCAGGCCATAGAAGAGCTGGCATATGTCTTCAAGAGAGAGCTCATCCATCTCGCCGCCTTTGCACTGTAAGCACAACAAGCACCTCATGTTAACATTATAATCAATCCACCCGTTCTTAAGCAACTCCATCATAAGCTAGGCTAGCAGACTCTTCATCATGCCAGTAGGGCCTTGAAGGTGGCCATTGTCAACAAAGTGTCTAACGTTACCATAAAAGAATACAACCACAGTGGTGTTAAGGCGCGGTTCAGCATCTAGAGCCTAAGACAGGAAGTCCCTTGTTAGTGTTAGTACCCTATCTAGTATTCTCAAATAAATATGAGGCATATTTATTTTTCGCCCATACAAAAAAAAGGGCCCACTTAAAAAACAGGGGGTCATATTCATTTAATTTCTAAACTTAAATGAATATACCTCACTTTGTACATTAAAAATCGTACAACCAGTACCATTAGATTCATCTTGACGAGAGCTATATATTTATACAACTGGTTATATTGTACGAGTAATAGTTATTAAGATATACTAAATTGAAAATATTGGGTATATTAGAGGTTTGGGGTGTACCAAAATCCTGCCTAGACCTCGCTTAGGCTAGCCAGTACGTTAGGTCAGGTAACGCAGGGGCCATACCACCACCCGGGCTGGCTAGCGCAGGGGCCATACCACTACTGCCACCACCGCAGGGGCCACACCACCACTGTTACCACTATAAGGGCCACAGTACTACGCTACCACCGCAGGGGCTATAGCACTACGCCACCACCGTAGGGGCCACAGCACTATACTACCACTATAGGAGCCACAATATTATATCTAACAGAAAAAAGGGGTTACTAAAATAAAAATAAATTACCATCTATAATAGCTACCTAACCCCATTTAATCTAGATTACTAAATGGAGTTATATAAAATGGAAGATTTTAAATCTAATGGTGATTTTTATATAATTATAGGATAAAGGGTTATTGAGAAATCGCTAATTAAAGTAAAAATAACCTAATAAATTATATATTCCATTACCAAACCAGCTACCTAGGGTATTAAGGTTATAAGAAAAGTTATTAAATTGAACCTGGATTTTATTAGGTTTATACAATAGGGGCTGGGCCTAAAGTAATTAATTAGTTTAAAGGGCCGGTGGGTGGCACCCACCCTATACACGGCGTAAGACAATATATATATATAATTAGTTTAAAGTTAATAAAACTAATTAATAATTAATTTGCTAGTTTTTATTATAATAAGTAAAAATATATAGCAAAATCTCCTTATATTTTTTTTTCCAACCCGGAAGCCTTTTATTTATATATAAAAGCGTATAGTAAAATCTCTCTACGCCTTTTTTTTAACCCGGAGGCCTTTTATTTATACGTAAAAGTTTATAAAGGAAACCTTTAAAACGTTTTTAACGTTATATTAACTGTTTATTAAATTTAACCCTGATGAAAATACTTATTACGTAATAAATAAAAAAAATTACTATATATTATTTCTAGGTACCAGACCTAAGTGAAATTTATATTAGATTTAAATTAATTATATAATTTAAAAAATATAATAATTTTTAAGTAAATAGCGGTAGTAAAAATTACTCTTAATTATAACGTTCCGGGTAAAAAAGGTTATTAGGTATTATTCCCGGGTACCGGACCTATATTAATTATATAACTTAAAAAATATAGCAATTCCTAAGTAAATAGGTATAATAAAAATTACTTTTAATTATAACATTTCGGATAAGAAAGGTTATTAGGTATTATTCCTAAATATTAGATTTACGTTAATTATATAATTTATTATTATTAATCTTATACCGTAGAGGACCTCTGGTCCTCGCCCTAGTGGGTAAGCGGTCCCTTTATCTATTTATTTAAGCACCGTAGGTGATTTTATAGTACAGGTATTAATACGATATCGTACTTAAACCAACTTTACTTCCAGCCTTTTATCTACTAGTCTGGGTCTCTCCTACCTAAAATATGTAACAGAAGGGAAATTATTATAATTTGTAAAGAAAGGAAATGGGGGGTACTTGTATATTGGTTCGAATTTAGACCGTACTCGTTCTTTTTTTTTAGCGCCAATGTCCCGGCTATACTATATCATTATCGGAAGGTGGGAGGTGGAAGGGGGGGAGGGGAAGCTTTTTCTTTTATATTTATTACCTCGCTCTCGGTTCACCCATAGTTTAGATAATAGCCTTTTTTTATAAGTAATTTGCTTCTTTACAATTTGCCTCGCTTTCAGTTTACTTTCGTTTATACTATAGGTAAAAGGCTATTATAATAGCAATACCATTCTGGCGTTAATAGTATATTTAAAAAGAAAAAGAGGGGGAAAGGGGGGGGTAGGTTGTGCCTTCCTTTACAGTAATGTTATTATTAATTTACCTTTATTTATTAATTTACCTTTATTAAATTCCGGATAAGAAATCATAAGCGTATTATTAGTATATTTTTATCTAATATTCTATCTTTATTTAACTGGGGCAATCTCGTTGCTTATTAAGTAAGTATAATACGTAAATACAGATTTTCGCCCTTTCTTACTTATAAATAAGGGGGTTTTCTCTTTTATTTTCTTCTTCTTTTTATTATTATCTATTATTTTATATATTATAGCTTTTAGTTTGAATACTAATACCTTACTTTTAAAAATCGAAACCGCTGTATAAAATCGTATAATTGCTATATAAATATTTCACTATTACTTATCTCCTTTGCTAATTCTCGTAATCTTGCTAATCTTTATCCTTACAGCCCCTACCGTTTCTACGTTAATAGTATCTATATTAACGGTTATTAGAAGCTCTATAAGTATTTATAACCCAATAATACTTCTTTTATACGCTTTTACTACTTCTTTAGGGTTTTTACTTACTTTTCGCAACTTTAGGCTCTCGCTGTTATTAATTATTGAAATTACAGCCCAGTTGCCCTATAGCTACAACACCCTTGGGTGCTGTAGCCTAGTTAATCTACTGCCCCGAAAGTACTGCCGACTGCACTATAGCAAAGTGCAGTCACCACAACCACGGGGAGTTAGTATTATGGTTCAGGGGGCTACCAAGCCCCCTGGACCCACTGGAACCCACTAAAACCGACGGGGAGTTCTGGGGACCCACCACCTGTAGGCTTGGCCTACAGGGGTAGATTCAGCACCATAATTACGTCAGCCCAGCCAACTCGTTGCCCTGGAATCCTTTGGATTCCAGCGTCAACGTAAGCACCTTTCCCTCTATAATATAAGCTTTCCTTTTATATTTTAGGGCCCTCACCCCCTATAAAATTAACCCACACTCACTAAGAGCCCTATAAAGAATCATCTCCCCTCCTATATCTTTAGCATCTAATTCTTCTCCTTTCTTCTAGCTTAAATAAAATAGTTTATATATAGCCTCAAAACAACCTTTTAACCTTCGTAATCTTTACACAAAACCCACTATAATCACCCTATTACAAGGCATAAACCCCTATATCTCTACTTATTACAACAAATTAATCTACTAATCTTAACTTCCTTTAACTCCATCCCGGGCAATCATCATACCCCCAAAGCCTTCCGCTAACGCCCGTTACAAGGGACTCACGCCCTATAACCTCCTATACTAAACCTCACTAAAACCAATCAAACCATACAATTTAATAGGTTATAAGCCCGGACTTTACAACCCTCAACCAACCTCACCTCATTACCCACAATTAGTAACCACCTCCCACAGCGCTTCCACACCCTAACTATAGTCCACGCGGAACTTTACTAGAGTTCCTTTCTTTTGCCCCACTTTTTCTAGGAAATGGGGGGTAGAGTTCCTTTCTGTACAGGGGGTAGAGTTCGTTTTGTTCCCAAAGGTGTACAGTTATAAAAATGGTACCGTTCGAATCGCAAGAAGAAAACTAAAACTTCTATCTCTTTAGATTTCCTGTACAATATCTGGTTGTTGAGATATAGGGGTGAGAAGATGTTGGGGGTGAAAGGTCTGAACCTGCTGTACGATTAGTATAATATATATTCGGCCACTTAACCAAAATAAATAAAACCGATATATATCGAATTGTTAGTTTTTAGTAATTAAAACGTACGTTTTTAATTTGCTATATAGTACGTGGTGCTGGAGAAAGGTTTGATTTAATTTAGTATAATCCCGCGCAGATGTAAGGGTGTCTTGAGGTTTAGGGTCCTCTTAGTAAATAAGCTTTTTTATCCCTGTAGACTCGATTAAAAAACCCTTATAGAAAACCAGCTACAAAAATGCGATTGAGAGAGCTTCTAGCTAGAATATATAATACAATTAATTGTTCTTTTCTTACAATTTAATAGCACCTTACTATAGCCCCTTTAACTAAAACTATAGGCGCTGTACTATATAATAAGAGGGATGATACGTATTGTATTATACAGAAGAAAATTAATAAATCGCATATTAAAGTTTCGAGATTGTATAAGATACAAACCTGGATATAACTAAAATAAATTCCCGTATACGTTTAAGATATTTCTGAAATATATATACGAAAGATATAAAAGCTCCCCAAAGAAATCAGACATTACATAGTATAACAAAATCCCAAGGTACAATATGGTTATTAGGATCCAAGATATAACAAAATCCCAAGGCATCCCAAGGTACAATATAGTTATCTTTATATATACTAGGATCCAAGGTATAATACCGTAAATAGCCGCTACTATAGTATTAACTATTTTCTGGAGGCAGGGTATTATATAGTAGGATTTACAAATTGTATAGACTTATATTTTTACAAATATATCGTATTTTATCTATGCAGGTAAAATAGTAGGCGTATAAAACTACTATTACTATTACAAATTTTTAATATAAAAAAGCATCGTAGGTTATAAGCGTATAAATCCGCTATCGCTTTTACAGATTCCTAATATAAAAAATATCGTAAGATGGTATACGTATATTATTACTATTACTACCCCTAACTACCCGGTTATTCCATTAAGGCTCGCAACCCCAGCTTACGACAGTATAGGCCCAAGAAACGCGTTTAAAAATTACTAATTCTAAACCCTATACTATATTACTGTACAAAACTAGTACCTACCCTTACCCTTACCCCCTTTTTGCAAAAGGTTTTCGGAACGCTTTCTCTAGTACTATACCTTTATATCCAGGCCCTTAGCTCGATAAAAGGCCTAGTACGTAGCGTTTCTTAAATCCTTTACATAACCTATAGCTTTATTCCTCTGGTTAATTAGCTTTTTATACGAGTTCGGGCTTAAGATACCGCTATTAGTTTTAATTAAGCTTATACTAATAGATTATAGTAAGCCGTTATTAGTATTACTATTTTCCTCCTCGTCGCTGGAGTTTAATATTACCTATTCAAAACTAGTACCGGTATTTTTTAACGTTTGGTACCTTAAGGTTTTGCTTAACTTGGAGGGGATAAGCGTATTGTACTTAACTACTATATAAATTAGTTATTTTGTTTAATTATATCGTAGTATATATATTAGATCCTGTATTAGCCCCCCCGCCTACTCCGTAGTAGGAATACTTCGTTTTCTAATCTACCGATACGTAATTAAAATACGCGTTATTAAAATGGCCCTATATAGCGAGATAATATTTAAAGAACTTTTTATTTCTAGTACTATAACGGTTCGTATAAGGGCCGTTATCTAGCTATTTGCCTCTTAATACTAGTATTAAAGTATTTCCGCGTTAAGTATCCTTAATTAAGGTTTACTACGTCGGGTACTACTTAATAAAATTATTATACTCGATAAGTATAACCTTATTAGGCGATCCCGATTTTAGGATAACTATATAAATAGTTATATTGGCGTACTTAGCGAGGCTTTATAGTATAAAAGGCTAAGGGGCTACGGAGAAGTTAATATACTTCTCGTTATCGATATAATCCGCTAGTATACCCGTAGGTTACTTAATGGCAGCGGTAGTGGTTTTAGCCTATTCGCGAGGAGGTATTACTATTATACGCGTCGTTAATATATTAAATATAACCAATTATAGGTTATATATACCTTATAAACGTTATCAGGGGTAGGAGTAAGGCGGATAAGCTGTATAAGGCAGTAAATACTATAGCTTATTAGTTATTAGTATTAGCTAGAATTTTATATAATACCTAGTAAACAGTAATACTAGTAAGTAGCTTGGGGTAAAGAATAATAGGATTATACGAAAGGTAGGGGTAGGTAGAAACTTAAATAGTTGGAGTATAATAGGAGGTAAAGTAGTATAAATTGCAAATTATATAAATATATTAGTTGGGAGAAACTAAAAAGGGCCATCTTATAAAGTATACGACGCGGGGAAATACGTAGGGAGTATCGGAAGTATATATATAGTATATAAGCGGGAGAATAAGCAAGAGAATATTATATACCTTAAGCTAGAGCGGGTAATATACCGTAGGCTGTACTAGGCGTGAATTTCTCAATTACGTATACGAAAATAAAGGTACAAAGTAGGTAAAGTATATATATATATAGTATATAGAGTAAGAAAATATTACGTACCTTAAAATACAATATACGATATATTATAAATTATATTAGGTATAAATTTCTCGGTTACGCGTATAAAAGTAGAAGTAAAATATAAGGTAATAAAAAGTATACTTAGTATATAAAGTAGTAAAATAAGAAAGAAAGCGTTACGTACTTTAAGCTGGGGCGTATAATATACCGTAGGCTATACTAGGTATAAGTTTTTCGGATACGCGTACGAGGTTAAAAGTAGAAAGTAGGTAAAAAGAAAGAGTATATATATATATATAAAGTAAGAAAATGTTACGTACTTTAAGCTGGAGCGGGTAATATATAGTAAGTTATACTAGGTATAAGTTTCTCGGACGCGTATACGAGGTTGGGGGTAAAAAGTAAGTAAAGAATATGTATAAGTGGTATATAGAGTAAGAAAATATCACGTACCTTAAAATAAAGTAGGCGATATACTACGGGTTGTACTAAGTGTAAATTTCTCAGTTATACGTACGAAGATAAAGGTAGAGTATAAAGTAATAAAGAGTATACTTAGTATATAAGTAGTAAAATAAAAAAGAAAATATAACGTATTTTAAGCTAAAGCGGGTAATATACCAAAAGCTGTACTAAGTATAAGTTTCTTAACCGCGCGTACGAAAATAAACGTATAAAGTAGGTAGAGAGTATATATATAGTATATAGAGCAAGAAAATATTACGTACCTTAAGATATAGTAAGTAATAAGCTGTGGGTTATTAAGGTAGGTAGTAATTAAAGTTGTTATATAAAGGAAGAAAAATGGTAAAGGCGGAGGGTAAGGGGGGTATTTATACCCAGGAATTATACCGGCTATTAAGGTACTAGTTTCTACTATTTTCGGTAAGTAGGCCCAATTTTGCTATTGCTAATTTGCTTTTTCTTTTGCAGTTCCAGGCAGAAACAGTACTATACATAGTTATTTAGTACTATAGTTTACTCTTTAATACAGCGGTAATATTATACGTAATTAATATTGGATAAAAAACTAGTAATTGTATTAATTTTTATCTTATAACTTAATATACGCGTTATATACCGACCCAGGTCTTGTAGCTCCTATTCGCAAAATTACTGTATAATAGTAATATTGGGTTAAATATTAATAATTAGTTTATATCTTTGATACTATATATATTATATATTATCCAAAATGCTACGTTAATACTAAAAACGCCAGTTATTAAACCGGATAACTCTTTATACTATATATTTACTTGCTAGGTTAAATAAACTTTGCTGGCTACCTAGATGTAATTTTAGCTGGAGAGCTCCTTTATAGTATTATACCATTTTCTCTGGTAGGACGCTTTGCTATACTATAGTATTATATTATTTTATATTAATAATTAAATAAGCTAAAAAATTAACCTACTACAATACCTCTCCAGTATATAAGGGCTTTAATTCGTTATCGCTAAAAGTTCTAACCTACAGTTAATAAAAAAGGTTAAATAGGTCTACTTTAGGTTAGTATATACCGCTAATTTAAAAAACTAATATATCTTTACAACCTCTTCTTACCGTATAACTCTTAAATTAGCAAATTATTAGCTTTTATTACAACTTATCTTTTTATCCTATTAAATTAATTTTCTACGTACGCTTCTATATAATCCTATACCTAAACATTTCTACCTCGCAACGCAGGCGCAGCGTTTTCCACCTAGATAGTATCGATTAGAAGTTCCGCTTGGCCATTAGGGCCGGTGGGTGGCACCCACCCTACGCACGGAGTAAGACAATATATACCTAAACATTTCGTAATATCTTTATATTTAGCTCCTATAAAGCTATTCCGTTATTTCGAAAAATACGATTTTTTTATTTATATAAGCTATTATTACTACGTACTCCCCGACGAAACTAAAGTATACTTTACCAGCCAGTATAGGAATATACTTTTTACGATTCGGAAGATTATTATATAGCGTTTAGCCTCGTTTAGTACGAAGTTCCAAAAATAAACCGATCTTAATTTCCTCAAGCTGCCTAAAAGGCCAGTACGTATAATTCCCCAGCTTAAAAGGCCTTTTTACAACAATTTATCTTATATCGCGTATCCGTATACTATAATATTAATTAAAACTATACAAAATTACTATAAAAGCAACTATAATTAGGTTAACCCGAGGCCTTAAGGTTGGTTAATAACTACGGCGGGCGCTATTATACTATAACGTACTGGAATTCCGTATTAGCGTTTTTTTACTAGGAGGAAAGGCTTAACCTACTTTAAGGTTATTATACCTATTCCGATACGTAATATTATACCGAGTAGATATTTCAAATAACTAATAGTAGTATAATAATTTATTAACTTAGCTATAAAGTAAATAAATAGTATATAATACGCTACAAGCATTATTAGTAATAAATTCGGGTCCCTTAAATTTAATCCCTAGGTTTAGTATACAAAGTAAGGTAAATATTTTAACGGGTTATTATTTAATATAATTCGGTAATTAATTAGTAAAAATCCGGAAGCTAAGTAACCGGATATATTAGAAATATTAGTATAGTAGCAGGAAAAGTACTCGCCGCAGCTAGGTTTCCTCCGGGAGGCTATTAATACTATTATATAAGAGGCGTAGCTAGTATCCGACCGTTTAAAAGCTAATTCGGCCGTATTATTCAAAATTATTAATAAGTCGGGAAGCAGGTTACAGTACCCTTTCGACGTACGGGTTAAAACCGCTACTATTATTAGGTATACTAAGGTTTAGTAAAGGGCCGTACTATATATTTACCGTATCCAGGTATTCCTCAAAGATCCGCGTATTTAAGAGAAGTTTACGCTATAGAAAATAATGCCGCATTAAGAGGATTTATAGCAGCTTATTATCCAAGTAACTAAAAAGCAGCTATATAATATACTTAAGGGTAATAACCGTATAGCCCTTAACTAGCTTATCCTTAACTTTTTAATTAATTTACTTAACTACTAATTACTAGGCCAGCCGTACGAAAGTCCTCTACTATTAACACTAGTAGGGATAGGTGTTAATTTAATATACGATATCTAGGTAGCCCCTGTAATATATACTAATAAGTATTCCGCAATTTTCCGGGTAGCAAAGTACCTAGTTTTATACTAAAACTAACTAAAAATAAAAGAGAATCCGACGTAGGGAAATGGTAAGCTAGCCCCGTATATATATTACGTTTCTACTAAATAGCAACTAACCCCTGTACTAAATAATAACGGATTTTTTAAGCTTATACAGGCGAAAACCTCGCGTTTCCTTTAGTAATTTACCCAGGAAAGTCAACTTACGCCCTTTAATTAAATTATTAATACTAAAACGTATAATATAAAACTCGCCCGGAATAACGTGTAAAAAAGCTATATCTTATAAAGTAGTAAGGACGGGATAACTTTTTTATACAAATAACAATCTTTTACAATAGTAGATTTTTTAAAAATAATATAAAAGCTTATATAATTCCTAAAAAACCTTATAAACAAATTTATCTTTATACTTTATAGCTACGCATTACTAAAGATTCCGGATAATATAAAAGACGATTTATACGATTTTATACCTGGTTTCTCCTTTATAAAGAACCTAAAAAACAAGTTATAAATTAAGTTAAGCCGCAGGTAGCTTTTTAAGTAGATTTATATTATAAACCAATTATAAAAGTATTAAATTAATAACGTAAACGGTAATATTAAAATACAGTAAAGCGAGGCTTTAGTTTACCTCGCCCGGGTTAAGGAGTTCCGGAAGCAACTTCTCGTTACTATATACCTACTTACCAATTAGCCAGTATACGCGACGGAGCTTTTAATTATACGGCTAATTAATATACCCAATAACGGCTTATGGAATATATATATACGGAATAATTAGGTCTATATATAAACGGGTTATTATAAAAATTATACGATTACTAAATAGGTAAAGTTAATCTCCCAGTTTCTACTTTATAAGCTTATACCTTCGTTTATATAATACTTTTAAATAATTCTTCCATTCACCTAATACCTTTTTACTAAGCTTATTAATACGCCTTACTATACCGCTATACTGTAGTTATAGGCTAACTCGCTAATTAAACTACTGGATAACGATAAGGACGGTTTGGTACCGTTAAATAGCCAAAATTACAAAAATACTATTATATAATTGCCTCGTTATTAGTACTTTATTTATAATAAATACGTTTAATTATCCGATAAAATACGTTAGGTACTAAAGGCGTATACGAGACGCTATTTAAAGTACGCTATTACTATTTACGGATAGCGTTATATAACTATTACTATTACTTATAGGTTTATTAAAAACGCCTAATTTATATAGTAGTATAAGCTAGTCGTTTCTTCGTACGAAGATTCAGATACGGAGAACGACGAGGATAATTACTTCGATTTATAAGCCGCTTACTCTTCCTATATAACCTAGATAACGTACGGTTATACTATTGCTAACTTTAGTAACATTAAGAGCCTGATAGCGTACCTTAAAGTTAATACAGCGTAGTATAAGCTATTCGGCTTTAATTCCGGCTCTTCCAGTATCCGGACCGGGTATATTAGTAACCTACTTACTACGTAAAGCTACGTATACGTCCGGCGGCTCCGCTACCTTCGTATAATTAATTTCGAGGCTATACTAATCAGAGCTTTAGGCCAGCCCAACGCCAGGTTTAAGCCGTACTAGGCCGAAATACTAAGTGCTATAATTCTGTACTATAACCCTATACTCCAAATTATAGCGATTGGTTAGGGCAAAACGATAAGTTTCCTACTACTGGCGATAGCTAGCCCTAATGGCGGTATAACGGTTATTATTATTCCGTTTATTATACTATAAATAAACCTTATTATATATATTAACCGTATCCAAAAGGACCTTTATACGATTTAGAGCCCCGGGGTTAGGTATTATATAACCCAGCTAGTACTTATATTACCCAAGTATCTTAACTACCTATTATAGCAAAGCTTTATCAAATACCTAATTACTTTTTTCTATTTAAATCGTATCGTTATTAATAAGTACTACGCCGTATTGGATACTAGCTACTGGTTTAAATTATAACTACGTATTATTCGCAACTACCTTTTTAGTACAGCTACGTAATTAATTTTCCTAACCGCAACTTTACAACCTTAGTATAAAGCGGAGTTATGGAGTATTTTGGGCCTGTACCCGTTATAATTAACCGCCAAAGTATTTCAGGGTTCGACTAATTAACCGGATATATAATACTAAATTTAAACTCCTAATAGTTTTAATAAAAAGGAAGATATAGTTATATAATTAGTTAATAGCTATTTAGCAAGATAGGGTAGCCTAGTATTCCGGGGCCGGGTTATCGTATATTATTATATAGTCAAATTCGTTAGCCGGCTAGTATAACGGCTAGGCTGCTTAGTATATTATACTAATATCGGTTTCAACTAATAGAAGGATAATATATTCGCAGATTGGAAAAGGGATAGAGGCGTTATTATTACTATTAACGCGTTGGATTAGGGATTCGATAAGCCTAATATCTAGCTTATTATATACGCTAAATTACCCCGTTAGCTACGCTACTTCGTATAGGAAACTAACCGAGCTAGTTGCGATAGTAAAGGTAGTATAAGCGTATTAGTATACGTAGCCTTGGCGCTAAAGGTTACGAAACGCTCTGTAAACAAGGAGGAGATTATTAGTTACGTAGGTTAGATGGCCGTTTACCGGCGCTAGTACCTAGCCTTAGTTATAAATAGTTTAGTTCGTTAGATATATATTAAGGGTAAGTTTTAGTACGACCTGTATTTTGGTTATACGAACCGGGTTACTAAGGTTTTAAAAGCCGCTACGTTAAATTTATACGAAAAACGGATAGCTAATAGATTGGTAATACCAGTACGTAATAACGCTATTCGGGAGGTGGAGCTTTAGCGAATATACGATAAACTTCGTAAGCTATTTGTATTTTTTAAGTATTATTATATTTGCTCTAATAACCGTACGTAACGTATTAAGCTAGGGCATAAAGTATACCGGTTTAAAAACTGTACTAATTTAGAGTAGTAATTTAACTAAATTTGTAGATTACGCGGTATTAATATGGAAAGGTATAGCTATTGCTTTAGGTATTGGTTACTATAAGAGCTATATAAGGCGTAGGTTACAGAGTTAGTAAATAGGGGATTATTTAAGTTAGTACGAAGACCCCGGTGCCTGGAACCGGATTTATTAATTACGGTAATTGCTACTATACTAACGAGAACAAAAAACCGTTTTGGGTCCTATAATAAGTTTTGATTGGATATTATACGGATTATATAACGTATAGGTAGTTTTGTTAATAAGAGTTGTACCATTAAGCAGGTTGTAGCTAAAAGGGTTGATTGGTATAGTGTTAAGGCAAGTGGGTTGAGTGTTTTATTCTGGGTTATTGGGTTTATAAACTAACTATACTACGAAGAGCTAAATAGGAAGAGCGTAAAGCGTACGGCTAAGGGGGGAAAAAGATAGGTAAACTAATTAAATTGTACGTATATATAAGTATAGCTACTAGTATTAGGGCTACGGTATATGATAGAAATTAAGCAAAGAGAATTATTTTAAACTTATAGTTAAAATTAATATAAATTAATTGTACAACGAAAGTACATATATTAAGTTAGTAAAGAATTATATAAATAATTATATAAAAATAATCTAAGTAGAAAAAGTAATATAAAACGTAGAA